>Ga0079998_134880_pt1 | contig 85924 bp, 91 predicted proteins | sample PerSpoBPS_BMetaG_FD_69201 | JGI IMG/M metagenome (GOLD analysis project Ga0079998, IMG submission 69201) | Thermal spring microbial communities from Yellowstone National Park, Wyoming, USA - Perpetual Spouter B (PS_B) MetaG (SPADES assembly)... | ecosystem: Environmental > Aquatic > Thermal...
TTGCTCCTAAAGAGTTAAAGGATAGAGAGCATATATGCCCTAAATGCAATGTTAGGATAGATAGAGATCTGAACTCTGCTAAGCTGATAAGGAGAATAGGTTTAGATGGTATAAGTCTTAGAAATAATAATGGTAATAAGAATAAGAAGAATAAGACCAATGATAGTAACATTAGTAACAATAATAACACTAACCGCCCTACGGACTGTCAGGGCGTAACGCCCATAGAGCAAGTACCTCTACCATCCTCTAAAGAAGAGGATGGCAAGTACTTGCAATGAAATGGGAAGCCCCTTCCTTACTTAAGGAAGGGGAGGAGGTCACTTAATGTTACTACTGCTATAGTTTAGTTTATAAACACTAAACACTTACAATATAAATGACAAGAAGTGTATGAAAGGATAGTATTAGATACAAGTATAATAATAGATGGTAAGATAAGCTATCTACTAGAGAATAATGAGTTAAAGGAATGTAAAGAGATAATAATACCTATAGCAGTGCTTGATGAGTTACAGGCACAGGCATCATTGGGTAAAGAGCAAGGCTTCATAGGCTTGAATGAGGTTAAGAGGATAAGGGAGTTATGCTCTAGCAAGAATATAAAGGTAACATTCAAGGGAGATAGGCCTAGCATGGATGATATAAGGCTTGCTAGACATGGTAGGATAGATGCATTAATCAAGGATGTAGCAAAGAGTGAAGAGCATGCAGTACTGGTTACCGCTGATTATGTGCAAGCATTGGTAGCAGAGGCTGAGGGTATAAATGTTAGATACTTTAGCAAGGAGAGTAAACCCAACCTATCATTTGAGAGGTTTATGGATGATAATACTATGAGCCTTCACTTAATGCAAGGTGTACCTCCATTGGCAAAGAAAGGTCAACCTGGTAGATTCGAGCTTGTAAGGTTAAGGGATGAGCCATGCTCTTACGATGAGTTAATGCAGATGATAAAGGAGATAAATACTGCTGCTAGATTGATGCAAGGAGCAAATGAGATAAGTATGAATGGTGCAAGTGTTATACAGTTAGGCAAGTATAGGATAGCAATAACAAGACCACCATTCTCAGATAAGTTAGAGGTTACAGTTGTAAGGCCAACAGTAAGGTTAACACTTGAGGATTACAAGGTATCATCTAGACTTATGGAGAGGCTTAGGAGCAAGGCTGAAGGTATACTTATAGCAGGTCCCCCAGGCTCAGGCAAGAGTACATTGGCAAGTAGTATAGCAGACTTTTATATGAGGCAAGGGAAGATAGTTAAGACATTCGAGTCTCCTAGGGATCTACAGGTTAGTGATGCTGTGATGCAGTATGCACCTTTAGAGGGTAGCTTCAAGAAGGCTGCAGAGATACTCTTGCTAGTAAGACCAGATTACACAATATTCGATGAGGTTAGGAAGAGCGAGGACTTTGAGGTCTTTGCAGACCTTAGGCTTGCTGGTGTAGGTATGGTAGGTGTAGTCCATGCAGCAAGTCCTTTAGATGCTATACAGAGGTTCATAGGCAGATTAGAGTTAGGGATGATACCACATGTATTAGATACCATAATATTTGTTAGCAGTGGTGAGATAAGGAAAGTTTACGAGTTAAGCCTAACTGTTAGGGTACCTACAGGCATGTATGAGCAAGATCTTGCAAGACCATTGATAGAGGTTAGGGACTTTGAGAGCGGTACTCTGGAATATGAGATATATACATTTGGAGAAGAGAATGTTATAGTACCTATAGAGCATGAAAATGATAGCAATGGGGTAAAGAGGTTAGCTGAGGAGAGGGTTATGGAGATAATGAGGAGATTCGATAAGGATGCCGAGGTTCATATAAAAGGTAACAAGGCTATAGTTAAGGTAAGTAAATCTGCTATACCACTTATAATAGGTAAGAATGGATCAACTGTAAAAGAGTTGGAACGCATGCTAGGAATAAGCATAGATGTTGAGCCCAAGGTAAAATCACTTGCAGAGAGTGTTAGATTCAGCATAAATGAGGCTGGGAACTCTTTATACCTTATATTCGATTATGATATGGTTAATAAGAGCATAGATGTTTATATAAACGATGATTACCTCTTCTCTGCTGTAGTAGGCAAGAAGGCAAAGATAAAGATATCAAAGGGCTCAGATATAGGTAAGAGGTTGCTCCAAGCACTGATGGCAGGTGATAAGATAACTGTATTATCAACGAATCCAAGTTAATCATAGCAAATAAAGTTACAAATGTTAGATAACATTTTATATCATGGTTAGCTATTTACTTTTATGAAGCAATTAGATGATGCTTCTGCTTTACTAATAGTAGATATGCAGAACGATTTCATGCCAGGGGGCTCTCTACCAGTGCCAGATGCTGATAAGATAGTACCTGTTATAAACAGGTATATAGAGATCTTCACATTAAAAGGATTGCCAATATTTGCTAGCAGGGACTGGCATCCACCAAACCATATATCATTCAAGCAGAGGGGAGGTATATGGCCTGTACATTGTGTAAGGCATACCTATGGTGCTAAATTCCATCCAGACCTTAAGCTCCCTAGGAGTGCTATAATAATATCTAAAGGCACTGATCCAAACAGAGAGGCTTACTCTGCATTTGATAGGACAGAGCTAGCAGATATTCTAAAAGAGAAAGGTATCAAGAGACTGTTTGTTACTGGTATAGCAACGGATTACTGTGTAAAGAGTACAGTGCTTGATGCTTTAAGGTTAGGCTTCGAGGTTATAGTGCTTGAGGATGGTATAAAAGGATTGGATAAGAGCGAGGAGGCATTGGTTGAGATGAAGGCAAAAGGTGCTAGATTGCTAAGGCTAGAATATCTTACAACCTAATTTTATTAATAGAAAGCAGTATTTAGCAATCATAATAATAATAATATTAATAAAATTTGTTAATTATTTACCTATCCTCTTTAATATATCTTCGTTACTCCTTATTATATCTATTAGTTGCTCTAATCTCTTCATTGACTTGTTATCAAAGTAATGCTCTATACCTTCTGTTATCCTATGTGCATCCTTCTCATCTATACCTAGCAGTAGTAAGAACTCTGTTAGTATGCTATGCTTCTCCCTTATTGCTCTTGCAACATCAATGCCCTTATCCTTAAGTCTTATACCCTTGTACTTCTCATACTCTATATAACCACTCTCATGAAGCCTCTGTATCATCTTTGTTACACTAGCAGAGCTTACATTCAAGTAGTTAGAGATATCACTCATACTTGCATAACCTTTACACTCCATCAACTCGTATATAACCTCTAGATAATCCTCCATCCTTTGGGTTCTACTCCTGCTCTTACTCTGTGCTGCCTTTATAGCCTCCAATCTATCTATAGCCTTACTCAATGATAATAGTTAAGACGAACCTACTTTTATATATACACTCTCATAAATTACTTTATGCTAATGAGCGTTGATGATCTTTATAGTATTATTACTGATAGGGAAGGTTCAGAGAGCATATTGATAATAGATACAAGGTCTTGGCATGATTATATACAAGGGCATATACCCTATGCCATAAACCTTGATGTATTTGCATTCCACTGGGCAGATACATCTGAAGAAGGTATTGATGAGTTTAATAAGCATCTAACAATGCTACTAAAGAGCATAGGGGTAACCTATGATAGGAAGGTAATACTATACGATGACATCTCTGGCACACTATCATCTAGAGGGTTATGGTTAATGCATTACATTGCTCATAATGATGCATACATACTTGATGGTGGATTTAATGAGTGGAGATCTAAGGGATATAGGATTGAGTATAATGCAAACAGAGCAAAGCCATTACATAACTATGATTACAATATTAATAAGGACGTACTTGCAGATTACAAGTATGTATTAGCAAGGCTAGATGATAAAGATACAGTTATAATAGATGCTAGAAGTAGGCAAGAGTATGATGGATTGTATGTAAGGGCAGCAAGGGGAGGGCATATACCTAGAGCACTTAACATAGATTGGGAGAGTAATTTAACCATAGACGGAAGGTTCAAGGGTATAGATGATCTTAAATATGTATACCCATTTGATAAAAGTAGAGAGGTTATATGCTATTGCCAAGGAGGTTACAGGGCTGCACATACGTATGTAGCATTAAGGCTGCTAGGCTTTAAGAAGGTTAAGGTTTACCTGGGTTCATGGTATGAATGGGGCAATAGATATGATCTACCAGTTGAGTACTGATCATAAGTATTAACCATATAATATACTTAAACCCTTTAACCCCTTGCTCTTCAAGAACCCCCTTATATCATCTATTATACTTGATAACCTTAACACCTTTACTCTAGGTGATAATACATCAATATACTTATCCATAGCATATATCCTATACTCCCTTATCCTATCAAGGAATTCATCTATATACTCTTTCTGTGGTAATATTAACCATATATTCTCTCTGTTAGGTTGCACCCTCTCTAGTAGATTAACTTTAAGATCATCATTAACAATGGTTATAACTAATGCATTGCTAGCATTTGCCCTTAATATCCTAGTTGTAGGTATAACTATATCTAACATTACATCATTTATGGTAACCTTCCTCTCACTCTGAATCATGCACTCAGTTAGCATGTAATGCATCAATGCTGTAACTAGTGTAGCATTGTTCTTCTCCTCATCATAATCAATGCTTGCAGCATAATTATCGAACTCTGAGATAAGCATATTTATTGCATAACTAGGATTACTTGCTATAATACCTTTAACCTTATCCCTGCCTATTCTATCTATCATAGAGTAGAAGAGTTCTTTTGTATCCATATGCATGGATTAATGATGGTAACATTATATATACTCAAATGTATAAGATGCACATGCAACAAGGCAAGTAGATTCATTCATTCATTTATTATACTCTAATCTAAAATGGTCATCTTTGAACCAATTACTATTCCATGCCTCTCAGCAAACCCTGAATTAACCTCTAATACATACTTTGCATACACATCTGGGTTATAGGTACACTCACTTACACTACTCACTTCCTTACATGGTTTAGCATTACTAACTATATAAATTACGTTACCATCAGCATTTAACCAGAGTATATCTATACTAAAGTTCATGTTCATCATCCAGAATGAATATCTACCTTCGTATGGGAATACAAATAACATGCCTTTATACTCATCAAGCCCTTCCCTATGCATTAAACCTAACGCCCTCTTCTCATCGGTGTCTGCTATCTCTACTTCTAGCATTACATCATTAATCATTATACGTTTAACCTCATACTCTAACCTTTTGCTATTGCTAGTATTATCTTGCACATTTATCATATTAGCATATATTATATAGTATGTTAGTAATGCAGCTGCTAAACCTAATGCTACTGCTATACTTACATGCTTTATATACAACGAATCCTATAGATTAATCTCTTTAATATCTTTATTGATCTACTCATAATAAAATAATAAAAAGAAGGAAGGTAAGTATAGCCTACGCTAATTCAGCATTAACTCTGTCTAAATTGAATTGATTATTAGGGCTCTATGCCATCTTTATCCTTATCGCCCTTCTCCCAGAGTAGGAAGAAGAGCATTCCCATAGCCTCTATAATTGCTTGTGAATCCGTCCATAGAACTGTAGTATCGTTCTTACTGTTATTTCTAATGGCATATATCATCTCCTTGCCATCCCTTATCATCATGAATGGTACCTTGCCTTTTACACGCATTACATTCTTTAGCCCTAGATCTATGAACATTGATACCATGCTAGTCTGTATGTTACTTATGATCTTGGTACTTGCTTTACTCCCTGCTAATAGATCTATTATACCATAGTTGTAGAGTCTAAGTGCATCAACCTCATTGCATGCTATAAGTATCTCATCTGTTGCATCATTGATCATTGAACTCATCCTTGCATATACATTCTCTCTACCTTCAAGGATCTGGAACCTGTCCTTATCCTCACATGTTGTCTTTGCAAACTCTGGTAGAGCAGACCATACACGCATTATCTCATCCCTACTCCTCTCAAACTCCTTCAAGCGTTCCATGCCAACATTTATCATTGTCTTTAACAGCTCGTTCAATTCTATAGCAGCATACCTTATTGGATGCTCTAGAGTTGCTTTTACTAAGCCTTTACTCTGCAATCTATTAAGTATCTGATAAGTCTCAGTCCTTGGTATGCCTACACTCTCTGCTACCTCAGTAGCCTTCTTGTAACCAGTCTTTGCCAGGTATATGTATACCTTAGCCTCATTCATTGTAAGCCCTAGTTCTTGCAGTACTCTCATGATCTTCTCTACATGCTCCCTATACTCATCGTTATTGAATAGCATAAACATACCTGTCATCATCAGCAATCACCTACTGCTAGCATCTCCATACACAAGTTACCTGCTACCTCTGCATTACATATCCTCCTTCTTACTATAGTTCTAATACTTGTCATGTATTTAATAATTTTATTAATATTTAAAAAGTTTGTGTAAATTTTATTAATATTTACTAAAAATTATGAGATATTTAATATATAGTGTATACTATAGAGTATATACTATAATATGCGGGGGGTGGGATTTGAACCCACGAACCCCTAAGGGACGGGATAACCCATTCTTAACATTCCTTACTGTATATGATCTTGAGTCCCGCGCATTTGACCAGGCTCTGCTACCCCCGCTATAGTATATCTAATAAAAGAGATCAGTAATATTTATTATAATGTTTACCCTCTGCTAGTTATGCGAATATCTGATATAAGGGAGTGGTATGAGTAATGTATCTGTAGATGCACAGATATTAAGCATATCAGAGGTTAGAGAGGTTAAGTTAAGGGATGGTACAACTGCAAGAGTTGTGGACTGTGTAATTGCAGATTCTAGTGGGAAGATAAAGCTAACGCTATGGAATGAGCAGATAAACATGGTTAGAGAAGGCTCAAAGATATCAATAACAAATGGCTATACTAGAGAGTTTAAAGGCGAGAGTATACTAAATATAGGCAAGTATGGCAAGCTTACTGTATTAGAGTATTGATATAATAAATAAATAATTGCAGATAATTAATAGATCAGATTAACATGCTAAATACCATACTAACAGTAAAGCTTATACAGATTAATTTAAAGGCAAATTAATTAATTAATTACTATTTAAATAAATAAATATTTCCATAAATAAGTATACTAACTTATGTAACCTAACTCCTTATCCTTACCATGCTCCATCTGCTGCTCTTGTAATACATTAGCGCCTCTGCTCATCTGCTGCTCTAAAGCCTTTATAATGATCTCTGTATCCCTTGCCCTCTTCTCTAAACTGCTCATATCTATTCTAAGATTAACGTAATCAAGTAAGTATTTAAGTACTGCCTGAGATGCCTTTGCATCTACAACATACCCTGAGGTCTCACCAAGTAAGCATACGCCCTTAATACCCTTGATCTTAGCTATACCAAGTATCAATCCATTCATACCTGTTATACTGCCATTATCCATAATAGCCAAACCTTTACCCTTTAACTCTTGCAAGAGATTCTCATCTGTTGCAGTTACATAAACCTTTGGTCTATCAACAAATACCCCAGTTATATATGCTGCTAACGTAAATACCATGCTTACATTGAACCTCTCTGCTATGTTTATAAGTTCTTCAGCAAGGATATACTCTCCCTCTGGGGTTACTGGTTGAGCATCTCCAGTAAGGAATAGCATATCAATACTCTTACCATTTGTATTGCCTTGCCAGTAGTATATGCTATTCTTAATAAGTTCTAAGCAACCATTCTGTCTTATCATAACTTGTGGAGGGAAGGAGTAAGAGTATATATCTATTAGATGTATTGCATGTAGTTCTTGTACAAGATGATCTACTGCTAACTTACCCACATACCCACTCCCTGGTAACCCGCAGATCATGTAAGGTTTACTTAATCTAGGTGGTTCTATAGCATATACTACCTTAACGTATCCATTCATCATACTTACACTTACCCCATTGGAGATTTAAGTGTATTTATTTCACATAATCCTTTCTTTCTAACTAACCAAGTTAATCTTCAACACATACCATAGTCTCTGTACTCTCTATGCCCTTTATTGTATGGATCTTCTGGGTAACTATATCTGCTATTCCCTTAAGATCACTAGCATCTATTGTTGCTATTATATCAGTATGCCCAGTAACAGCAAAAGCCTCTTTAACCCCTTCTATGCTCCTTAGCGTATTAACTATCCTCTGTATATTTGCACCAGCCTCTATCTTAACCTCAACGAATGCTTTCATACATTCAGATGCTATGGATGGGTTTATAAACATTCAAACTAAAGCAAGTAGAGCATGTGTATAGATACTTTATTATTTGCTTATGTTAAATGTTAATTGATGCATCCATCAGATATTCAGGTTATGCAAGTTATAAGCATAGATAGGTTAGAAGATCTGTGGAATGCCATAGATACCATATTAGATATTTATAAAGAGCATAATACAATTAGAGTTAGAGTATTGGTAGCAAAGTACAAGGAAGATAAAGATAACAACATAGCAAGGAAGATAGTACATAAACTACTCAACGAGCTTAATATTGCATTAAGGAGAATAGGCTACAATGATAGCATAAGGTATCTTATATACCATCATAGTCAGAGTTATTATGGTATACTCTTGCTTGACTCTTACACAGCAAGTATGCTTGGAGTATAGCCTTTCTATTAGTAGTTAATCAATTAATTGTGCTAAGTTTGAATACTCTACCTATAAAATTTGCTACTATTAACCCTAGTATTGTACCTCCTACAACATCTGTAACATAATGCTCCCCAACATACACTCTAGATAATGATATAAGCAATGGATATAGCCATAGTATGAATCCTAGGTTAAACCTTCCTACCCTCTTACCCTTTAGCATATAACTTATTATCAATGCAAATGCAGCACTCCTTGCAGCATGTGCAGAAGGATAAGAACTACTTGCCTTAGATAATGCATCATACTCAAGTTTGTAGTTAAGACCTTCTATATTGAACTCATACTCTGGTCTATCTTTATGTACTATATTCTTAACCTGTAATGTTACTAGGGTAGCAACTAGTATTACAATGATAAGTATAGCACCTATCCTCCTACTCTTCCTTCTTATAAGTAGTATGAAGGATATGATAAGCATAGGTGAGAAGTATACTGGGAATATATCTGCAGTAGTTGTTACTACAACCATGGTTATATCAAGTATGTATGTACGTGATGATGTTAAGGCATTTAACACATGGTTATCCAAAGCATCGGTTACCCTTAATCCAACCATTACACTTACTACTGCAAATGATACTAGAAGTATAATGAATGTAAGGGAGCGTAAGGGTACCAGTGCTACACTGCTAAGCATGCATATATTACTATTTAGCCATATTAAATAATAACTTTTAATTATTTAACTACAATTACATACAAAAGAATAAGTTTTTATCACTGCTATCAATAGCAGATCGTATGAATATATTAACCATGGATGATATGGAGTTGGATGGTAAGAGGATCTTCATAAGGGTTGATATGAACTCCCCTATACACCCTGAGACATTAAAGATAATAGAGAGTATAAGGATAAAGGAGGCTGCAGAGAGTATTAGGGAGTTAAAGAACTCTAAGGTTATAGTAGGCTCACATCAAGGCAGGGTAGGTAGGTATGATTATACAGATCTTAGTGAGCATGCAAAGGTACTTGAGGAGTATATAGGGAGGAAGGTTACATTCGTAGAGGATGTAATCGGTCCAGAGGCTAGAAGGAGTATAGAGAGCATGAGTGATGGTGATGTACTCTTGCTTGATAACCTTAGGTTCTGTGCAGAGGAGAATTACGAGTTTAGCTTCAAGGATGCAGCAAATACAGTAATGGTTAAGAGGCTTGCCAAGTTATTCGATCTATGCATCTTGGACTGCTTCCCATCAGCACATAGGGCTCATCCATCGATAATAGGCTTCCCTTACATAATAGATACATGTGCTGGTAGATTGGTTGCAAAGGAGGTAGAGTCCCTTAACAATGTACTTACTGTTGCAAAGGGACCTTATGTTGTTGTGCTTGGAGGCTCAAAGATCTCAGATAGGCTTGAGGCTATAGAGACATTAATACAAGGAGGTAAAGCAGATAAAGTGCTCTTAACTGGGCTAATATCTGTAATATTTCTAATGGCACAGGGCAAGTTTAAAGCAAACAGTCTAGGTATAAAGGAGGAGGCTCTACTAGATAAAGCAAGGAAGCTGTTACAGAAGTATCCTAATGTATTCATACTGCCAGTTGATTATGCTACAGAGAATAATGGTAAGAGGGTAGAGAAGGATCTTGATGAGTTTAATGATAATGATATCATACTTGATATAGGAAGCAAGACCATTGATATATATGATAAGATAATAAGGAGTGCAGGTACAGTATTCATGAGCGGTCCTGCAGGGGCATTTGAGAGGGATGATTTTGCATATGGTACTAGAGCATTGCTAGAGAGTGCAGCAAGTTCACTTAGCACTACCATAGTTAGTGGTGGGCATATGACAACAGCATTGAAGAGGTTTGGTCTGTACGATAAGATTGATCATATAAGTACTGCAGGTGGTGCTCTAGTGCTTTATCTAGCAGGTAAGAAGCTGCCTATGATAGAGGCATTAGAGATGAGTTACCAGAGAAGGTTAACTTTAAATGCTAAGGCTAAGCTGTAATCTTTCTCTCTATATTTATTATGGACCGGGCGGGATTTGAACCCGCGACCTCTCCCATGCCAAGGGAGCATCCTACCAGGCTAGACGATTGGCCTACCATCTATATTATTTAGCATTTATCTTGCATAATCTGGTATCCGGCCCTAACCCGATCCTAGTTGATAATTAGGATTAGCCTTTAATCTATCTTTCTATCTATCTATTTATTATTATAAAATAAAATTGAACGGATCATACTACTCCTAACTTAGTTGCTAAATCCCTAGCAACTCCTTGAGGGAACTTAACATATGCCTTCTTACCATATATAGTTCTTGCAGTATTAACTCCCTTTACATCAACATTATACAATACTTTTATAGCCTCCTTTATACTCTTCTTATCTGCTTTATCACTTACTATAAATATCAATACATCCTCCTTATCTATCTTTGTAAACCCCTTCTCTGTTATGTATGGTTTTATTATTATACTCCTTGCTTGCTCTACATTCATCAGGCACTCACCCTAAGAATCCTCATACTTGCTGGTAACCTTATATTCCTTAGATACTCTATAGCACCCTTGCTCCATACACATAGTCTACCAGGATGAGATCCTGGGGCTAGATGCATAACACTAAGCCTATCAACCCTTGCTACCTCAACACCAGGTATGGAGCCTGCTGCCTTGCCTACCCCTTTATCCTCTCTAACTATTATGAGCACGCTCTTTGCAATATACTGCTTCCTACCACGCATCCTTGCCTTTCCACTTCTCTTCTTTATACTATTCTTTGCCCTCTCAAGATCAGATGATAACTTTAATGCATTTAATAAGTTCAGTAGATCCTTAGCCTTTCCTATACTCTCTATGCTATCATCAACTACTATAGGTAACTCTATGCTATCATCATCTAACCTATGCCCTCTAGCCTTAACTATACTCTTATCTATTGTAGCTGCTATTGCACTATACAATGCAAGCCTCTTCTCCTTCTTGTTTAACCTCTTAACTATAACCTTCTCTGCTCTAGGAGGATGTGTTAGCCTACCCTTTACCACACCTGCAACTCCTCCTGCTTGACCAGCCCTCCTTGTCCCTTCACCCTTTACCCTAGCAAGCCTTGCTATACCTAATCCTGTACCCCTAGACTCAGCACTAACCCTCATACCTGCTAGAGGATCCCTGCCTTGTGGTTGATATAGCTCTGATTGTATATGAACAAAAGCCTTATGTATGAGATCTGGTCTATAAGGTGCAGAGAATACCTCTGGTAGTTCTATGCTTCCTTCAACACTCCCATCAAGTTTATATACATTAACACTCTTCATGTAATATCACCTCATACAACTATATCAACTATCTTTGGCTCAACTACCTTCTTAACCTTTGGTCTTATAGCATACCTTAACTTAACCAAGCGTTTTATAGCACCAGGTACAGAGCCTCTAACTATTATGTAATCACCCTTAAGTACTCCAAAGTGCATAAACCCTCCCTTTGGAGTTATATTATTCTCATTAGCATTAAGTATTGCAAGTATCCTCTTATTATACTCAAGCCTCTGATGGAATCCCATCTGCCCTGCCCTTGGTACTGTGTACATAACAGTTGCTGGACTTATTGGACCAAGAGTACCTACTGCCCTTACACTCTTCCTTGATTTGTGCTGTTTCCTCTTTATACCCCATCTAGTTACTGGACCCTCAAATCCCTTACCTTTTGTTATAGCACTAACATCAACATACTCTCCTACCTTGAATACCTCGTTTATCCTAATGCTCTTACCAAGTATACCACTAAGATACTTGAACTGAGACTTGATATCTCCTCCACCAACACCAACCTCAAACACAAAAGGCTTCTTCTGCTCTAATCCTGCATCCCTAGGTGTTACTGCTACAATTGCTCTAAACTCACTAACTTTAGAAAGAGTCTCATCATCTATGCTCTTTAATGCATCATCACTTGTAGGCTTGATCTTAACCTTCCTCTCCAACTCCTTTGGTAACTCTTTAGCATATATATCAAAGAATGAGTGTAAGCCATAAACATCTTTAGTGTATGCTCTAATACCTATTATCTTCATTGGTGGAGTTACTATAATGGTAGCCCTGCTCATCAATGGTTTACCAAAGTTAGGAGTTCTCTCTCTATCATCTATATTTATAAGATGTATATTTGCTACCTTGAATCCAGCAAAGCCTAGTAGCCTAGGCTCCTTTGCATCTATATCTGGCCATGTCCTTATCCTTGATTCTATACTCTTTGCTCTTGCCCTAGGCAGATATGCTAAGCTACCCCTCCTTGGTGCACTATGCTTTCTATGACCCATACCTCTCTACTCCTTAATGCTATAAGATAACTCCATTATAAACTTACTTAAGATAGATAGATAGATGATATAGCATAATAAATTTAAACCAAACTAAAGACTTTATCAAGCATACCTACTAGCATTGATGGATCTGTATGCTGCGTCTATGAACCTAAGGTATGAGTTTAATAATGCTCTAAGAGTTGGGATATCGTATGTATGTATATTAATCATAAGTGAATCTTCTCTTAATATTATACTACTCTCTGCATCTTTTATACTAACTCTACACTCTGGCTCTAATGCAGAGTACAATGATCTTAATAATGATAAATAATAGCGGGGATCATGATTACTCTTACTGCAACTCTCATCAACTACACCAACCTCTATTCTTACACTACACATCATATGCTCCTCCAGCAATCTTGTAGTTGCACTTGTTGCACTTCCATATACCTATTGCCTCACGCTTGAACCTTGTTGAACCACACATAGGGCATGTACGTCTCTTCTTCAGTGTAAAGAATATCTTGCTATACCTTCTCCTAAGTGTTGCACCATACTTAACCCCTAACCCTTTAAGGCTCTCACCCCTTGCCATTATGATCACCCTAACCTACTTGTGCTTGCATGCATATGCTCTTTATTAATGCTCTTATCTCATTACCCTTATCTATTGCTATAGACACAGCATTATTTAACTGTTCAAGTGTGAATGTACCAGGGTTACCCTTTTGGATTGCACATATCCTGCCCTGATCATCTGTGCTTATAGTCACCCTAGCCTCCATGCACATCTCCTCCTCAGATACAGGATCCACTATTATACTATCCCCTATCCTTGCCATTGTAACAGATACTGGTATAGTATTTATGGGCAATGGGATTGTATCTTCAGTCTTAACCAGTTTATCATCCTTAACCTCATACTTTGGTATCCTTGTAGTAAGCAGTGCTGAGACTACAGCATAAGATGTTGCATCAAATAGGTTACCATCTGTGTTCAATACACTAACATCAGCAAATACAGCATAAACCTTCTTACCACTTATAAGAACCAACTTATCCAAGGCTATCATCTCTGACTCCCTTATACCTCTATCTACAACTCTAGCAAGTTCTATAGCATCCTCATCTGGGGGACCTGGTTCTGCATACGCAGATGCAGTAGGCAGAACCTCAGCATTGCATATGAATAACCCCTTATCTGGCATATCAGAGAATGGCTCATCTACCTCAACCTTTATACCTGCTATAACTTGTGTATTACCTAACTTTACCATGGCAGAGCCATTAGCCTTCTTTATCAACCCAACCTCAATCTTTAACTCTCTATAATCAGTTAACCCTCTACCATCTAGCCTCTTACCCTGTGCTAAGAGTTCTATCATCTGTATCCTTTTAAGATGCTCAACTATAGTTGATGTTCTCTTCATCATCTTATACCTCAACCTCCGTGCTAAAGTACTTCCTCATCAGTGCTTCCCTTTGCAACTTATAAACTTGCATACATCCTTGTATTGCTAGGTTTAAGCACTCTTTAAACTCATCCTTTGTTAATTTACCATCCAACTGAAGTAAAGATATCTGCTTAAGGTTAGGTAAGAATGCTACTGGCATATCAGCCTCTCCCATCTTATCCTCCTCATCATTTATATCAAGTACTATCCTACCTGCAACCTTACCTGCAGCACATGCAGCAACCATATCACGCATGTTTATACCTGCATCTGCCAAGGCTACACTTGCTGCTGTTATACCAGCACACCTAGAGCCACCATCGGATTGTAATACCTCAATGAACACATCTATAACTGTCCTAGGGTAATCCTCAAGTATTAGTGCAGGTTCTAATGCCTCTCTAGTAACTTTAGATATCTCTATCTCTCGCCTTGATGGGGCAGGGTTCTTCCTCTCATCTACTGAGAATGGCTGCATATGGTATCTACACCTTAGTATACTCCTATCTGGTAATGCTAGATGCTTTGGGTGTGCCTCCTTAGGGCCATAAACAGCAACAACTATCTTATTCTTACCAAACTCTATGTATGCAGAACCATCTGCATTCTTTAATACACCAACCTCTATCTTTACTCTTCTAAGTTCATCCCATCTTCTACCATCTACCCTTCTCCAATCATCACTCATAAGCATACTCATGCAACACTACCCCCTAACATATCCTTTACCTTCTGTGTTAAGTTACTTGTATGAGCCTCCTCTTCTACTAACATTATTGCTCTTACTGCCATGTTTATAGCCTCTCTGCTAGAGTCAGATACAACAAGTACACCATTCTGCCCAACTATTATCTTACACTTTGTAAGCTGCTCTATCATCTGTATCATTGAACCCCTCTTACCTATAAGCCTTGGTACCTTGCTTGGAGAGATCTTAACTATCTCCCCATTATTTATCTTACCTAGATCCTTGTCAGCAACGGTTAGCAATGGGTCTCTAGTCCTATCGAAGTTAACTATCCTACATGCTATAACATCCCCTAGGTTAAACTTGCTTGTTAGATCATCCCTGCTAGGAGTGAACTCTTTACCAAATACATCCTGTGCAAGGAGATGCCCTAGGAAGCATGAGTTTATATCAACAACCCATGCAAGTGATGAGTAATCTATTATCTTGCCTATAACAAGATCACCAACCCTTGGTATATATATTCCTGATAATGGTATTACCTTAACACCATTCTGAGTAACCTCTGCTATCCCTACCCTTGTTGCATGTATCCTGTTATCTATCTTTATAACATTTGCTAATGGCTTTATATGGGGATTACCCTCTACTATAACATCTCCAGGCAGTACATATTTCCTGAACTCCTTCATCTCATCATCACCGCTTGTGCACTACCCTTGGTTAATGATGCTAACCTATCCATCATATTTGATTGTATTGCTGCTGGTATCTCTATTATAACCTTTAGTGAACCATCAGCCTGCCAATCCTCCTTTATTATATCGCCCATACCCTTAAGTATACTGTATGACTGTGCAGCGTACTGTGCTGGTATAACTATGGTGAACTTTAGCCTCTCAGTCTTCAATGGTAGAACTGTTCTTAACTGCTCTACTATACCTTTGATCTGATCCTCAGCCTTCTTGAATGGATCTATAGATACCTTACACTGCTCCAATGCCTGCTCTATCCTTAATGGTGGATGAGGTAGATGCGTCTTAGGATCCACATATGTCTTTGCTATTATATTAACTATCTGCCTCCTCTTCTCCTCTATTAACCTTCTCCTCTGCTCAGTTGTAAGGTTAAGCTCTCCCTTCTCAAGGATTATCTTTGCAACCTCTAATGTGTTTGATGTTCTAAAGTACTTCTCCAACTTCTCCTTTGATGCTCTATTGCCTTTGTTTGCATCTGTGTATATCTCATCGCTTACAAGTATACTTGATATATCACTCCTCTTACCTAGTTTAAACTCTAGTGCAGGATCAGGTTTTACTAGGACTTCAAACTTCTCACCATCTATGGTAAACCTTACTATGCTTAACTTATCTGTCATACTATTGCTTATATTAACCCATATTAATAAATATGCTAGCATATAATCGTTATATTCCCTCAATATAATCAATCAATCCAATTTATTTATGCGCTCTAAGAACTCAAATATTGCTGTATAATCCTTATCTGCAAGATCCGTCTTGCTTGCCTGCCTGTATATATGCTCTAGCATTGATATCATGGGTAATGAGATATTCAACTCCCTAGCAGTATCATTTATTGTTGTTATATCCTTAAGCATCATGCTTAATGCAAATGACTTCTCAACCTCATGCTTTACCATCTTTGGACCCTTACGTTGGCTAAGCCCTGTGCTAAAGTATGTTGAGTTCAAAGCCTCTAAGAAGATCATAGGATCTACACCATATGCTTTTACTAGTAGCATTCCTTCAGATAGTGCTGCTGCTATCATTGCTATCTGCAGGTTTAATGCAAGCTTTAATGCATGTGCAGAACCATTCTCACCTATATACATAACCTTACTTGCTATTGCATTGAATACATCCTTAAACATCTCATAATGCTCCTTGCTTCCTCCAACCATGAGTAAGAGCATACCTTGCTCAGCAAGTTGAGGACCACCCATAACAGGGGTATCCAACATAACTATACCATGCTCCTTTAACCTTGATGCTATTGCCTTGCTTGCAAATGGATTTATTGTGCTTACATCAGCAAGTACAAACTTACTCTTAGAGTATATCAAGCCATTGATACCAAATGCTATATGCTCTAAAGCATACGAGTCCTTAAGCACAGTAATAACTATATCTGATTCATCTGCTACATGCATTGGTGTATCTGCTACAAATGCACCATACTGCTCCAATGCCTCAGCCTTGCTCCTTGTTCTATTGTAAACTGTAAGCCTATAACCTTTTGATAGCAACCTCTTGGCTATTGCACTACCAAGTAGACCAGTCCCTATTAACCCTACATTAACCATAATCTCTTATCCTTAGTATGCTATAATATACCTTACACCTTAATCCTCTATACCATACGCTCTTGCTATTAGTTCAACAGTTAAACCTATACTATCTCCTTTAATGTTATTGTTATTGGAATTGTTACCTATTATCTTGCGTAATCCTTCATCCATCTGTAGCATGCAAGACTCCCCTGTTGTGTATATCCTCTTACCATTACTTATCCCATCATATACAGCATTAAATAGTTCTTTACCTATAAGCATGGATAACTCATAGTTATCCTTTATGAACGAGTATGAGCCTCCAACTCCACAGCAACCTCTCTCAAGTAAGGATACCTTTAGGCTAGGTATGCATCTTAGCAGTCCAATAACATCCTTATCATATCCTTGCACTAGGGTATGACAGTGTATATGCACTAGTGCATCCTCATTAACAGGCTTGAACTCAATCAACTCATTACCTTTCCTAAGCATATTCAAGAACTCATGTATATCATAAGTATTATATGCAACGCTCCTACTCTTCTCATCATCTATAACATTAAGATACTCCATCCTTAATGCTAGTGATGCACTAGGGGAGAATGTTACTATAGGTATGCCATCTGATGCATAGATGTAAAGGTTATCTATGTTGTATCTTGCTATCCTCTTACCCTTATCTATTGCACCCTCAAGCAGTGCTGGTAGCCCAGATGATAACTGCTTAGGATACTCAACCCTATATCCATTCATATTAAGTATCTTAACTATCTTAAGCCCAAGTATAGGGTTGATGTATCTTATGTATGTATCAGCAAAGAATGCTACACTCTTATCTAGCATAGGCTGCCTATATCTAGAGTACAACTCATCAAACCTAATCCTGCTGAATCTAGGTATGCTCTTCCTAGCATCTATCCCTGTTAGATACTCTAGCATTATCCTAAACAATCTATTGCTCATTAATGCATTAGATAGCAGTGCTAGTTTACATGCAATATTAGCATACTTATCTATATCAGCAAAGTACTTGTAACCCTTTGGTAAACCATGAGCAGTAGCATATCTAGCCCTTGCCTCAGCAATTATCTTTCCTACATCAACATTAGATGGGCAGTCTATTAGGCACATCTTGCACTGTATGCAGTATTTATATATAATATCCTTATACTCATCTGTAAACTCAGGAGTAAACGATCCTTTACTAGCATCAGCAAGTTTAAGCATCCATCTTAATATATTGTTCCTACCTCTGCAGCTTGCTACTTCAGTATGCAACCCTTTGTAAACAGGGCACATCCTTACCTTGTAACTTAAATCTCTACACATACCACACCCATGGCATAGATCAACCTCATCCTTGTAACTTAACTCATACGCATACCCTGTTGCACGCTCTGCTACTCTACTACTCCTTATACCCCAGTTTAGTAATACTATATCTTTACCATCTTTGCTTAAGTAGCGTAGATTATCTGTAAGAGAGTAACTGCTGTACTGATTACCATTATTACTACTTAACCTAATATCCTCTAGAGGTATCTTCTTACCAGGGTTCATTATATTCTTAGGGTCTAAGATAGATTTGATATTGATGAATAAAGAGTAGATATCAGATGGGTACAACATCTTAACGAACCTGCTCCTTGCTATACCATCACCATGCTCTGCTGATATGCTACCATTCATACTCTTTACAAGAGAGAATACATCTTCTGCTAAAGCATTAATCTTTGCAGTAGTATGCTCATTGCTTATATCAAGCATTGGTCTAGTATGTATATTACCATCTGCAGCATGCCCATATATTGTATAAGCAATTATCCCATGCCTCTTATATATCTCCTTAAGCCCCTTAACTAACTCTGCAAGTTTATCTACACTAACCACAGGGTCCTCTATGAATGCTAGAGCCTTGCTATTACCTTTCCTTACCTTCATAACATATGCGAGTGCATTCTTCCTAACATCCCATATCCTTGCTATCTCATCGTTGTTGTAAGAGTATGCTATACACTTGCATATACCTGCACTATTCTTAACATCATTAAGCAGTTTATCCATCTGCATCTCAACCTCTTCTCTACTATTGCCATCAAACTCTACAAATAGCATGCAATCTGCATCTAAATACTGCTTTAAACTATCATTACCATTACTCATCTTTACTATATCAATAACAGTCTTGTCTATTAGTTCAACAGCAGATGGTCTTAGGTTAGCAACTATCTTGCTAGTGTAAAGGCATGCATCATATGTATCCTTAAATGCTAAGAGTGCTAATGCCCTATACTTTGCTATATCAACTATCTTTAACTTTGCCCTTACAACTATACCTAACGTGCCTTCAGAGGCAACAAATAACTTTGCTAGATCTATACCATCGCTACATAGAACTCTATCCAATCTGTAGCCAGAGGAGTTCTTACTAACCCTTGGGAATCCATTTTTTATAATATTACTCTTATCATAAAGCATAGCATAAAGAACTCTTGCTATCTTAACCTCTATGCTATCCTTACTTGCATCCTTGATCTCATCTATACTAACCTTTCTAGCATGTAGTATGCTACCATCTGCAAGCACAACATCCAACTCTAGAACGTAATCTATCATGCTACCATACTTTACTGTATGAGAGCCAGATGCATTGTTTGCTATCATCCCTCCTATTGTACAGTAATCAGCACTTGATGGATCAACTGGTATGCATTTATTGTAACGCTTAAGTTGTCTATCAAGTATGCCCTTATAAACACCAGGCTCAACTATAACATACCCATCATGAGTGTTAACCTCTATAACCTTGTTCATATCTGATAGATCTATTATTATACCATCACCTATAGCCTGTCCTACAAGCCCAGTGCCACCTCCCCTTGCTGTAACTGCTATACCATGCTCATAGGCAAACCTTACAGTGTTAACAACATCCTCTATGCAAGAAGCAACAACTATGCATGATGGTATTATCTCATACATACTTGCATCACTAGCATACATGTATCTATCAAGCTTAGAGTCTAGAACTTTACCTTTAATCATACTCTTTAATCTATTTATAGCATCATCAATGCTATTATAATGCATCCTTTACTATAGTAATGTTTAGATAACTCTTAAATATTACTAACCAATCTGCTTATGTAATTTATCAAAACTAAACATTTTATATTACATGTATAAATTACTTGTATGCTTAGGAGTAGGAAGGTTGTAGAGGGTCCAGAGAGGGCTCCCCATAGAGCAATGTACAAGTCTATGGGTTTAAGTGATGAGGATATAGCAAAGCCATTCGTAGGTATAGCAAACAGTGGTAACGAGGCTACACCATGCAATATCCACCTTGGTAAGTTAGCAGAGCATGCTAAGCAAGGGGTTAAGGATGCTAATGGTACTGCTAGGATCTTTGCTACTATAGCGGTTAGCGATGGTATATCAATGGGGCATGAGGGTATGAAGGCATCCCTAGTAAGCAGGGAGGTTATAGCAGACTCTATAGAATTAATGGTGCATGCACATCAGTACGATGCTCTAGTATGCATAGCAGGGTGTGATAAGAGCCTACCAGGGAGCATGATGGCAATGGCTAGGCTTAACATACCATCAGTATTTGTTTATGGAGGCACTATGGTACCAGGGTATTACAAAGGAAGATATCTAACTATACAGGATGTATTTGAGGCTGTAGGCTCATACTCAAAGGGTCTTATATCATTGCAGGAGTTGATTGAGATTGAGAACCATGCATGCCCTGGTGCTGGTTCATGTGCAGGTATGTACACTGCTAATACCATGGCTTCATTAAGCGAGGCATTAGGTATAGCACTGCCATTTAGTGCAAGCCCAAGTGCAGAGGACCCTAGGAGGTATGATGCTGTGTACCAGAGTGGTAAGGCAGTAATGCAACTACTAGAGCTAGGGATAAAGGCTAGGGATATACTTACATTTGAGGCATTCGAGAATGCTATAACTGTATTGAATGCAATAGGGGGCTCTACAAATGCTGTTCTACACCTACTAGCAATAGCAAGGGAGGCTGGTGTAAAACTTACCTATGATGACTTTGAGAGGATAAGGGTAAGGACTCCTCATATAGCAGATATGCGCCCAGGGGGCTCCTATGTTATGTATGAACTTGATAGGGTTGGAGGTGTACCTGTTATAATGAAAGAGTTGTTTAAGCATGGGCTACTGCATGGCAATGTATTAACTGTAACAGGTAAGAGCCTAGAGGAGAACCTTAAAGATCCAAGGGTTAGAGAGCCAGATGGTACAGTAGTTAGAAGTGTAAGCAATGCAATACATAAAGAAGGTTCTATAAGGATACTGAAGGGTTCATTGGCACCAGATGGTGCAGTTGTTAAGGTAGCAGCAGTTAACGATAGGCTAAGGTTATTTAAAGGTAGGGCAAGGGTATTCGATAGTGAGGAGCAGGCATTTGAGGCTATAAGCAAGGGCGAGATAGTTGAGGGTGATGCTGTAGTTATAAGGTATGAGGGTCCTAAGGGCGGTCCTGGGATGAGGGAGATGCTAGCTGTTACAGCAGCAATAGTAGGCCAAGGGTTAGGGGAGCATGTTGCACTTATAACAGATGGCAGGTTCTCAGGGGCAACTAGAGGGTTAATGATTGGGCATGTTGCACCAGAGGCTGCTGTAGGAGGACCAATAGCATTGGTTAAGGATGGTGATACAATAATAATAGATATCTTAAATGGTAGATTAGATTTAGATGTTAGCAAGGAAGAGTTAGATTCTAGAAGGAAAGCATGGAAGCCAAGGGAGCCTAGATATAAGTATGGTGTATTTGCAAAGTATATAGCATTGGTAGGATCAGCAGCAGAGGGAGCAATAACATATAGCATATAGCATATAGAAGATAACCCAATCTTATTTTTGGTAAAAGGTATAAATAAATAAAAATATCTAGAGCTGATCAACATGGATGAGTGTGTATTCTGCTCAATAGTGCAAGGCAAGAGGGAGGCTGCATTAGTTTATAGAGATGAAGACTTTACAGTATTCATGGATAAGTATCCAATAAGTACTGGTCATACACTAGTAATCCCTAATAAGCATTATACAACCATTCTTGATATGCCTAGCGATGAGTTTAGCATGCTATTTGCTTTAGTACATAAAGTAGCACTTGCTGTAATGCTAGCTGTTAATGCACAAGGATTCTCTATAGCACAGAATAATGGTAGAGTAGCACATCAGGTAGTGCCTCATGTACATGTGCATATAGTACCTAGATTCTCAACGGATGATGATAAGAGCAAGTATGCAAGTAGAAGGATAGCAACCCTTGATGAACTAAGATCCATAGCAGATAGGATAAAGAGTCATCTAACAACATTAGATACTTCTAACATCAATATAAAAATAATAGTTTAATTTATTGATTGTTAGTTAGTCTAAAGCCTAGTTCATTAAGCAAGGATCTCATATCATCCTCACTTAATCCTATACCAAGTCTAGCATCCTTCCTTGCAACTATGCTACCATTCCTAAATGCTATAATAGTTGGAACAGCCTTTAGATTGAATATATCCCATAATGGGTTATCATCTTCATTAACCTTTGCTATGGCAAACTTGTAACCATCTACCCTCTTCTCATATAACTCAAATATAGGTTTGAACCTTGCACAGTAAGGGCACCAGTCTGCCATGAATAAGATTATGTAATTTCCCTTACCTTCTACTACCTTATCCATTAACTCATCGCCATCAGCAAGCATCTCCATGGTATAAGCATATGCATGTGTATTAATAACCATTCCTACCTTTTAACTAGAGTTAAATGTTCTTGCTACTTATCTTATACCTTAGTATTGCTGCTACCTGCCCTAGACTCTCAAGCATCTTACCCTCCTCAGTTGCTGAGGATATAACCTCTACCTTTGCACCTGTATTAAATGCAAGTTCATCCATATACTCTATTATATCCTGTTCTTGAACCTCGTAATCCATGCTTGAGCACTTACTACATGCCCTGCTAACTAACTCCTGCTCTACAGCAATAGACTTATCCCTAGATACTATGCTCTCAACCTCATTATTGCACCTCTTACATTTAGCAAGTATCCTAACCTTGTTTATGTTATCATTAACTAATACTGTATCTACTGCACCAGCATTTAGGGCATTTATAACCTCTTGCATACCATACACTGCTAAACCTTTACTTGAGTGTATCTCCTCAAATAATCTTCTAACAAGCCTCTTCTCCTCCATAAGCCTATACTCTTGCAAAACATCTTGAGCCTTATCAAGGGCCTCTCTAACCCCTTCACTACCAGCGTAAGAGGTATCTATAACCGCTATAACACTCTTCTGTAATCTATAATCTAGATACCCATTCTTAAGGAAGTCATCCTTCGTAGGCCCTGGTCCAGCAACTATTATCCCTGTAATGTTATAGCTATCTATGAATGCTTTCTTTGCATGCTCCGCTACTCTATTAAAGTAATCATTCAACTCCATCTCTCTAAGCCTCTCAAACCTCCTTGCTGATTGCCCTCCAGCCCTATGCTTACCTCCTACACCAGAGGTTATAACATCTACAACCTCAACCTTATTACCCTCTAGTATGCCTAAACCTGCCTCAGTTGAGTCTATAGCTATTATCCCTATAACCTTCTCCTCCTTCAGCATATCCTTAAGTATATCAGTATGGAAGTGGTCATCACATCTGTAAAGGAATATATTAAGGGGTTTTGGTGGCTCTAACTCAAATATCTTCACAACCTCACTACCTGGACCATTGGTTGGTAGTGCACCACAGAATATAACCAAGCCATTCTCTGGTATTCTGTTGTAGAGCTTTAACCTTTGCATTGTCTTTGTTAATGCATCAAGTACATGGTTCCTTGTAGTATCAGATTTTATGTTAGATGCAGTACCATACTCTTCCCTTAAGGTTGCTATAATCTCATGTATAGGCTTACCCTGAGGTATGTAGAGTGATATAAGTTCAGTTCCTCTACCCTTCTTCTGTGATAACTCATTAAGTATACGTTTTAACTTGTATAGTTTAACTGAGTTCTGCTTACTCATGCTTACCACGCTCTACCAAAGTCTCTAACATTAACATCTTTTGAAGATAATAATTTATTTATATTCAATATATTTCTATTCATTTATCTACTATCCCTCTTAATAGTAGTCTTCTCCAATAGTCTAGGAATCTACCAAATAGACCACCAAATGCAAAGTTTATTGCTGCAGAGAATGCTGCTAATGCTAATACCTGCCATAACTCAAGCCTTAATACAAATATATTAAATATTATGTATATTGGTACCCAAAAGACTATTGAGGCTAATGAGTCTACTATATACAATTTTCTCTCTTTATGCATATACAATAACTTAATGCTTGACTATAAATAAATAACTAGTTAAATAAATCAAGATAAATAAATTATTTTTATTAGCACTCTATATCTACTATATCTAACCTCTCTTCAAGCTCTGCTAATGCACCAGCCCCATACTCGCAACTGAAGTCAAGTGTATTTGATACAATACTTAGTGGGTCGTATGAATCAAACCTACTGCTCTTTACCTCATACATGGTTAGTACACCACTCCTAGCATTATCAGTAGGTAGCATACTTACATCTACACTTACATTATACCCAAGAACTGTGTTTACATATGTTGATATCTGATTTATAGCATTTATGCTTAGATCTGAGCCTACTATATTTACTAATGCTCTACTTACATCATTATCATCTGCATTGCTAGAGTATAGTTGTGTTAGCAACTCCTTCATAACATTATCTGTAGCATTATCATTGCTATGTTTTGCAATGTATGCCTTATTGGCTATATATAAACCATGATCTGAATCATCCCTTCCTAACATGGCATATACAGCATTAAGCATAACATCCTCTGCTATAGCATAGCACTCATCAACTTTAAGCTCTGGTGAGCATTCTAGTAGAGCATCCTTATCTATTATAACTGTACAGTTACTCCTCTCTCTTAATAACCTTAATGCTATGCTAGATTTGAACAACATACTCTTCTCAAATCTAAACGGCATTGCTACAAATGATAGTATTCTCTTGCCCATACTAGCAAATACCTCTGCAAGCATTGGTATTACTGCTATACCATCCTTCTCTGCAAGATCTCCTACAATAATAACTGTATTATAATTACCGTAACTGATCTTATCCTTTATACAATGCAGTTCCTTGAATAGTAACCTCCTTATATATGAAGAGGAAGGGTTAAGTACGCTCTTACTATCTAACCTTATATGCTCTATTCTACCATCTAGCCCATTGTAACCTTTAGTGTTAGGGTCATGCTTACCGCTTGTAATAATCAAGGCATCAAGATCGAACCTACTTGCTATATTTGCTACAGCATTTGCAAAGTTTCTACCAGCGCCTATAACTATGCTGGGCAGAATTATCTGCATACCATATCCTCATAACTGTGTTAGATTAAGGATTTTTGTTTTCTAATAAGCAAACAATGAGTCAAAAAAGTTTGATTTATCCATATGCATGGATCATGAAGCAGTAACCTTTGCTATAAGTGAGTGTGTTGTTACATCTATAACCCTAACTTTAACCTTGGAGCCTAAGATTATGCTATTATAATCATCATTGTTATTGTTGTTACAATGCAAGTATATTGGCTTGTATGCATAGTTCCTACCCTGCATACCATTGCTGGCATACTCATCAACCAGTATGTAGCCTTCCCATCCCTTCCATAGCATACTCCTCTTATAGCATACCTCTCTTACAACATCATGCATTATAGCGCTCCTCTCATTTATCACATCCTTGCTTAACTGTTTTAACCTACTTGCATATGTATTTGGTCTAGCACTGTACTTTGATAGATTAACAACATCAGGCTCAACCTCCTTTATTAGATCAATAGTTGCCTTAAAGTCATCATAACTCTCAGTAGGGAATCCAACTATTACATCTGTAGCAATGGTACAGTAACCTAACTCCTTCCTAAACCTCTTAACTATATCTATGAACCTCTCTACACTATGCCCTCTACGCATTGCTCTAAGCACTCTATTGCTCCCACTCTGCACTGGTATATGGAGGAACTTGAATACTTTAGCATCTCTGTAAGCCTCTATAAGATCATCTATTATGAACTGTAAATACTGAGGATTCATCATCCCTACTCTAACCATGAAATCAGAGTCTATAGAGCATACATGCTTTAGCAACTCTGCTATATTTGTATGGATATCAAAGCCGTATGCCCCATTATCTGTTGATGTTAGCCATACCTCCTTGCACCCTTGCTTTACATCATCGCTAACCTGCCTTACTATATCATTTATCTTATAACTCCTTAACCTGCCTTTTGCTAGCTTTGTCTCACAGAATGTACAATCACTCAAGCATCCAGTTGCTATCTGCACTATGCTTATAACTGGGTTAACCCTTACCCTTGGGAGGTTAACCTTATTTATATTAGAGTCATCAAGCGCTATGTATCTATTACCATTGATAGCTGAATCTACTGCTGTACATATCTTATCTATTGCATTAGGAGCAACTATGCTTGCTTTAGAATTAAGCCTCTCAACCCTCTTTGGCTCAGCCTTTGCCATGCATCCAGCAACTACCAATGGTTTGCTTGAGAGGCTCCTTATCCTATTAACCATCCTGTTTGCTGTAGCATCCTTTACTATGCATGTTACTATTATGCTAGCATCTGCATCATCAAAGCTCTCTGCTAGTTTATACCCTTGGTTAACCAGCATACCCTTTATTATCTCACCATCAGATACGCTAGCAGAGCATCCATACACCTCAACCCATACCTTAGCCATATTCTTTGCATTATCATGCTAATGTACAATATATTCTTTAAAAATAAAGTAAAATAAAATAAAATGAAGATAGATATTATTACTTCTCAAACACTGCTCTTAAGTATCTCATCTACCTTATGCTCATCAAGTAACCCTTTGCTTACAACAAGCTCCTTTATGCTTATACCCTTACTTAATGCCTCCTTGTATAGTTCTGCAGCTGTATTGTAGCCTATGTATGGTGATAGCAGTGTTACCATTATTGGATTACTCTCAACACTTGCCCTTAACCTTGATTCATTTGCCTTTAAACCATCTATCATATGCTCCGCAAATACTGGTAAGAACCTAGCAAGCATATCCATTGATTCTAGCAATGCCTTAGCCATAACAGGGAGCATAACATTCAGCTCTAACTGCCCTGCTTGATCAGCCAATGCTACTGCTAGATCATTGCCTACTATGTTGAAGCAGATCATATCCAAGCACTCAGCAAGCGATGGGTTAACCTTGCCTGGCATTATGCTAGAGCCAGCATGTACTGCAGGTATAATCAGTTCAGCAAACCCAGCCAATGGACCAGAGGATAGGAGCCTTATATCATTTGCTACCCTTATCAACTCCAATGCAAGGTTCCTTATGCAAGATGATACATATGCTATGGCTAATCTACTCTGTAATGCATACTGCATATCCCTTGCTGGCTTAAGTTCTATGCCAGATACATCTGCTAGATATTTTATTGCTAACTCTCTATACCCCTTTGGTGCATTTGCCCCTGTGCCTACAGCAGTGCCTCCTAATGCAACATACTTTAGTTCATCTAATGCATTAATTATATACCTCTTTGCATCCTCTAATGCATTAGCATATGCATTGAACTCAGACCCTAGAGTTACTGGTAGAGCATCCATGAGATGGGTTCTCCCTATCTTAACTATGTCTTTAAACTCCTCAGCCTTCCTCTTGAGCGATGCTATAAGTTTATCTATTGCATCTAGCATATCCTTTGAGGATAATAGAACTGCTAAATGCAGTGCAGTAGGGAATGTATCATTGCTAGATTGTGACATGTTAACATGATCGTTTGGGTGCAGGTAAGAGTAATCCCCCTTGCTTTTACCCAGCATCTCTAATGCTTTGTTTGCTATAACCTCGTTAACATTCATGTTAAATGCTGTTCCAGCACCTGAGTTTAGTGCATCTATAGGGAAGTGCTCAAGCATATCATTTATGTTAGCAAGTAAATACTCACATGCCTTAACTATAGCCTCTCCTCTCTCCTTATCTAGTGCATTAAGTTGCATGTTTGCTAGTGCTGCACTCTTCTTTATCATAAGATATGCCCTTATCATGTTTATATGCATCCTCTGCTTACTTGCATTGTAGTGCATTAGTGCTCTAGCAGTGAATGCACCATAGTATGCTTCTTTTGGTACCTTAACCTCTCCTAATGAGTCTCTATCAACCCTGTACTCCATGGCATTGCTATATCCCTTGATATTAATAAACAAATATCATATACAATTACAATAGCTTAACAAACATAAATATGGTAATTGAAGATAGGTTATGCTTATACTTATAGGCTTGGGTCTTAATGGCTTGAAGAGTTTAAGCATAGAGGCTATAGAGGCTCTTAAGGGCTCAGATAAGGTTTACATAGAGGTATACACAAGTCCAGTAAGCATTAGTATAGATGAGTTAAAGCATTTAATATCAAAGGAAAAGGATATAGAGGTAGAGGTTGCTAAGAGATGGTTAATAGAGGATGGTAAGCGCATATTATCTGAGGCTAAGATAAAGGATGTATCTATACTATGCTATGGAGACCCATTGGTAGCAACTACACATACAGAGTTGCTTGCTAGGGCAAGGAGCAATGGTATAGATTATAAGGTTATACATAATGCATCTGCAATAACATCAATACTAGGCTCGTGTGGATTGCATGTATACAAGTTAGGGAGGATAGCAACATTGGTGCGTGATAAGAGGGCATCATTAAGCACATACCATGCATTATATACTAACCTCTTGCTAGGATACCATACACTACTGCTATTAGAGTATGATCATGAATCTAACCTATCCCTTAGCCCTAACGAGGCATTTAATATACTCTTAGCATGTGAGAGGGATGAGCAACTTGGTATCTTTAGCAGTGATACATTTGCTATAGTAGCATCTAGGCTAGGGATGGAATCAGAGCATATAGTTGCAGGTAAGATAGGGTCTATGATTAACTACAACTTTGGTGAACCCCCATATGCAATAGTTGTAACTGGTTCAATGCATTTTACTGAGATAGATGCTTTAAAGAGCCTAAAGGTAACTCTTCTAGATGAGGCTAGAGATAATACTATAGCAGTAAGATCAAAGGCTGAGATTATGCTATCTAAGTACATACCAAGGGCAAAGGATGCAGTAGCAAACGCCTTAAGTATAATAGAAGGCTATAATAATATTGAGTTTAGATCAAGGCTTAAGGATATAGTCTACAATGCAGAGTATTACATAAGTGACGCAGAGTCATATGCTAAACAGCATAGATATGAGAATGCCATACTAGCACTTGGCTATGCTGAGGGTCTAATAGATTCTATAAGGTATATTGTAGGAAGGGATCCATGGGAATTTAATAAATAATTATAATGGATGGATGATAAGACTAATATTATGTTACAATATAGCATGGGTAGATGAGTGTGATCAATAAGGTTAACTCCTACAAGGAGTTACTTGAGTTCTTAAAAGCAAGATTAGGCTCCTTATACTATGAGATACAACCTATACTTGAGGAATACTTTGAGAAGAGTGCAAGGAAGAAGGTTAACCTAGATGAGCTTGATGAGGATATCGATAGACTTATATCACTAATAGTAAGGCCTTTGGTACATAAGATAGTTAGGGATAACGCACCAGACTTCTCATGGGTACCGTTTATAGGGCAAGAGGTTAGTAGTAAGGTTAAGGACGAACTATATAAGAAGACAGAGGATGGTATAAAGCAGGCAAAGCATTACCTTAAGAATGATAAGCGTTTAAGGGAAAATCTACAACTCTTCCTACAGCAGGTTGTTGATAGATATCAGTAAAATTATTTATCCTATCTTAATTTATTATTGGTTTAGTTTATAGCAAGCATCCTTTCTATTGCTAATCTTGCCTTTGATGCTATATCATCTGGAACCTTAACCTCATATACATTATCTCTTAAGGATCTATACACCTTATCTAGGGTTATCATCTTCATGTACTTGCATACTGCATCGTTGCTTATTGGTATGAACTCCTTCTCTGGGTTCTCCTTCCTTAACCTATAGAGTATCCCTGTCTCAGTAGCAACTATAAACCTCTTTGCCTTACTCTCTTTAGCATACCTCATCATGCCCTCTGTTGACAAGAACTTAACGTTGCATGAGCTGTTTCCATTATTGCTATTATGATTATTGCCATTACCAAAGTAATATACCAGAGAGGTTGTACACCCACACTCTGGGTGTATTAGAAACTCGCTGCTGCTATAATGCTTAAGCATCTCCATAACTAGAGATGGTCTTATACCAGCATGAACATGGCACTCACCAGGCCATATGTATATGTTCTTCCTCTTTGTAACCTCTGCCACATATGCGCCTAGGAACATATCAGGCAAGAATAGTATAGGTTTATCCTCAGGTATGCTCTTAACAACTTTAACTGCATTACTTGATGTACAGCAGTAATCGCACTCAGCCTTTACCTCTGCTGTAGTATTTATATAGCATACAGTAACAGCATCTGGATGCTCTCTCTTCCATGCCCTTAACTGCTCAACTGTTATAGTAGATGCTAGGGAGCAACCAGCCTCAGGATCAGGTATAAGCACTACCTTATCTGGGCATATTATCGATGCTGTCTCTGCCATGAAGTGTACACCACAGAATACTATAACCTTGGCATCGGTTCTTGCTGCTCTCTGTGATAATGCCAATGAGTCTCCTATGAAGTCTGCTACATCCTGCACCTCTGGCAACTGGTAGTTATGAGCAAGTATTACAGCATCCCTCTCTTTCTTAAGCCTTGATATCTCTTGCTTTAATCTATCTATATCCATGCTATTGCTATACTCATTTACAGCCTCCATCCTTATCCATTACCATGATAAATTATGAGAATATTTAAATTGATATAAAATAGGCTTCACTTGCATACATGCTTATATATCAGAGCAATTTTTGCCTATTAATACCCAATTACTTTATTATTAAGCAAGAAGCCTAGAACTAGAATCTAATGCCTAGAATTGATAAAAATAAATAGATCAAGGTTAAGAAATTAGTATTTTATCAAATACATTCTTAAATACATGGTATGCCTCAGAGTCATAAAGTACTATAATGACACTCTTTAATGTTCTAGGCTTATACTCTTTTAGTATATTAGCCATTATCCTTGCACATGTATGGTAAGGGTAGCCATATATACCAGTTGATATTGCTGGAAGTGCTATACTTGTTAACTTAAGCTCATCTGCCTTCTCTAAACTCTTTCTTACAGCTGATTCTAACTTATCATCACCTTCCACACCATACCTTGGGCCTACAGCATGTATAACATACCTTGCATTTAACCTACCTGCTCCAGTTACAGCAACCTCTCCTACCTTCACTGGACCATGCTCTTTAACGTATCTATTGCTCTCCTCTTGTATCTCATAACCTCCTTTCTTAACTATAGCATATGCAACCCCTCCACCATGCATTAGATATGAGTTTGCTGCATTAACTATAGCATCTGCACTAACCTCAGTTATATTGCCTTGCATAATAGTAATCTTTAAGTCATTAATTCTGTACTCAAACATCCATCTCAGCTTTAAATATCTTTAATTTATTTGTAAGCTGTGAGGAGGATAGCAAAGATAGTATTACTTGCAATTGCAATATGGATAACCTCATTCTATACTTATACTGGATTAGTTATAGCAAGCAAGGTTAGTTATAATACAAACAAACATATAGATACAAATAATAGTAATAGAGATAAGGCAGATTATTGGAATCCTAACTCTTACTTTATTCTATCTGAGGGTAAATGGAGCATTAGGGTATGGAAGTGGAGGGAGTTCCTTGCATGTGGTTACCAAGGGCTAGATGCTAACAGCAATACTACTTATGTTAACTGGGATAGGGATGGGTTAATAGAGATTAGCCTATTATCTCCATTTGATCTTGATTGGGTTTATGTTGCTGGCTTAAGCATGGGTAGTGTATGGCCTAATGTAAAGCCAGTATATCAGCCAGAGCCTTTAGATGTAGGAAGATTAAAGTCTCTTATGTTAGAGACTAGGATAAGTAACCTTAAAGGTGCAGCATTATCCCCATTAATACTACCATCATGGTATGCAGTCTTAACAGATCTATGGTTTGAGGTTAAGGATGTTACTATAGATGGGAAGCACTATGATAAGAAGATCCTTGGTATAGATGTATTCTATAGCACAATGACAGGTAGGCTTAACATAGCAATGGGCTCTAGCAATGAGTACTCAAGGGTAGAGCCATGTGATAAGAACTTTGTATATAGCATAATGCTAGATGCTAGCAATTATGATAATGATAAAGGGGTTTATAGGGTTGATGTTATTAAACTGCTTGAGAGGGCAAGAGAGGAGGCAATTAAGAAGGGTTGGGTATTTGATTTAAATAATGTAAGGCTTGTAATGGCTGAGAATATAGTAGAGGCTTACTTTGCATATGTTTATGTTAACATTGAGTATAGTGGTATTAAATATACGAAGTAGAATTCTAAACTCTACATGTTTGTAACGAATTATAAGTAATTAAGATATTAAAATTATATATTCTTAAAAACTTTATCGAAGTTATCACCTTTTTCCTAATAACTCAAAAACTTTATTAAAGTAATTACCATAGGAAACTAATTTTTTATCATCTACTTTCTTAATAAATGTCACGTTCTCTTCTAGACCAGCATGTGCATAAAGCACTCTGCTTTCTGCCTTTCCTTCTTTTGAATTATTAAATGAAGATCCATATTTTATTCTTCCATATAGCTCATAGTTATTTGTTGGTATATTTTGTGCTTTATCCAGAGCATTTATCTCGTTGCTAACTATATAGTATACAGAATTTAGTGTATTTTCATAATATTCTAATTTATCCTTTAAACTTCCCAATGATACTCCTATCCAATCCCCTTCTTTATAAACATCTAATTTAATGGAATCTAATACTGTAAGTACAGAATGTAATAATGCTATTCTATATGATGATTTTGGATGTTCAATAACAAAATTATTATTAAGTTTAGCTTCTTTCGAATTCTTTTTTAATAATCTTTCTAATTTATCTTTAAGACATCTAATCAAACAATCTTTGTAAGGTAAGACCAATAATATTCCAGAAGAGACTGCCTTTGATAATTTATGTAAATCTTCTAAATCTTTTTGATTAATATTAACGTATTTTCTAAGTTTATTTATATTATATTCGTCATCATTAATATTATAATCTAAAACAAACTTTAAAAGTAATTGTTCCATAGACTTATAACCATCGTAAGCTATCTTATATATCTCATTTATATTTAGTTTTATATCACAATTATCTTGTTGTGGCGGAGGAGATACTGGATCAGAGTTATACACCGTAACTTGAACTTTCTTACCAGTTATTACAGCGAATGTATTAGCAGCAAGTTCTACTGCTTCCTTACACATTAAAGGCATATAGTTTATACCGTGTGTAATATCAAGATGAATATATGTATCTTTTCCATTATTATAATTCCTCTTAAGTATATCTAATATATGATAATAGATGGAAGTAAGGTAACTCTCTGCATTACCCTCGAATTTAAATTTGCCAAAGGAACCTATGTTTGGTACAACTATTAGTTTAGGCGATATATTACCATGGTTTTGATTTATAAATTGAGAAATATAATTTCTTATTTCATTCTCTATAATATTAAAGTCAATATTTCTATTATTAAAGAAATTATTATAGATTTTATCATTAGCTACCAAACTAGTAGGTAAGAATATTATAACATTGTCATAATTAATATTTAAGATCTCTGTTAGCGCCAACGTTGAAGCAAACGTACATTTCTCAATTTGGTTATAAGTATAAGTAACTCTTTTCCAACCAGTTGGATTTCCCCAACTTGCTATTACTATATTGTTTGCTTCATCATTTTTCATTGTTATTCTAAATATAGAAATGAGAAATATATAAATATTCATTATTAGAGTTAGAGGTTATGAAAGCTACATTACTAATAACATGTGGAGCATCATTACTTACAAATGCATTAAAGGATACTAAGAGTTCTGATAAACTAAGAAAGTATGGACTTGATAAGATAATGAGTATGGATATAGGCTCGATAGAGTATGAGAAGGTAAGGGGTTATGCATATAAAGGGCATGAGGTATTCCAGACCCTCCTTGATTATATTAAGGCAGATAGTATTAAAGCAAGTGCTGAACTTAATACATTAGAACTATTTCTAAGTCATCATAAACTATTATATAATGATGTTAAGATATATCTTTACAGATCAGATACCTCAGTAGGCTTGCTTATAGCAAATGTACTAGAGCATTACCTACAAGAGAAGGGTTCTACTGTTGAGACAATAGAGGTTAAGGGCTTTGGCACTGCTAAAACTCTAAACGAGTTCCAAGAAGGCATGGTTGATCTTATGACAAAGATAATAAGGATTACAAAGGGTATAAAGGCTAATAATAACAAAGGTAAAGTTTATGTTCTTGCTAGTGGAGGTTTTAAGCCAGAGACTACAGCAGCTGTTATAGCAGCATTGCTGGCACAAGCAGATGGTATATATTACGTATATGAGCATAATAGAGAGCTTGTTGAAATACCAGCAATACCACTAGCAATAAACCATAATGCATTAGATTTGCTAGATAAGATATTCCATATAAAGGATAGCAGCAAGAGAAGATGGAGTATATCTATAGATGAACTTTTAGCAATGGGTATAGATACATCTATGATAGAGGAATTAGAGTTTATGGGATTAGTTAATAGGAAGGGAGAGTTGCAAAATAAGTTAGAGATTAGAGAATGGGTTAAAGAACTCCTAAGTAATTAAATTGGTATTGCAGTATTTAATAAATTAATGTACCAATTATCATTAAAATCTTTTTTATCTGAATCTTCTACGCAGAATATTGAACCTGGTTCTATACAAGCGTATATCTTTTTCATACATACTTCTTTTATATCCCAACCTCCTATCCTTCCAATCCTACCAATAACATACTTTAGTTTACCAAATTTACATATTAATTGATCATCTATTAATTTTAATGCTATATGGGATATTGCTATATATCTATTAGATTTTCTGGAATTAATAACATTAAGTAATGGTGTTTCATTATTTATATTGAACTCAGCGAGTGTAGATTCGCCTCCAAAGTGTCCTATCCAATTACTTATATTGTAATGATCTGGTATTTCTATATCTACACAATACTCTATATTATTCTGCTTTATTAATGCTAAAGAGAAAAGTTTTTCTTCTATAGGTACCTTTTTATCATAATCTAATGCAGTTCTAGTCCTTTCTTCTTTTTTGCTAATATCTTCTAGTTCTATAACCTTTGCATCTTCATCTTCCTTCAGTGATTTTATCGATATAAAATACTTAGATCTTAATTCGTCGCTTCCTAACATATTAAACTTAGGTATAATTAAATTTAATCTATTATGAATTAATGATGTACTCGAAATATCACTAACCGATTGATAGTTATCTTCTTTTATCTTTATTTTTTTATCTTTTGATATAGCATAAGAAGTTATAGGTATAAGATAATCATCTTTATGTTTTATGTAAATTCCATATATTTTGCATTCATTAACTATATTATTAATATCATAACCATATTCAAGTAATCTTGTAAATATTGCACCTGCATAAGTGTAAATAGTTGGGCTATCTAATGTATCTGAGAACATACCGCTACTTATTCCTCTTACTGTACCAAAGTATGCATCTGTTAATAATCTTGCTTGAATAGATTTAGTAGAGAATTTCCTAGTCATAGCCTATCACCTAATACTAATGGCATAGAATCTAAGGAACTTGTAAATGCTAATACTCCTTTTATTAACTCCAATATAGCATGTTTATCTTCATTATTTACCTTTATCTCCTGGGCAATATTATCTATATTACATTCTATCACTTGGAGCAAGTTACTATTATTAGATGTATGTCTCTTAAATTCACGTTGAGATATAGCAGATATAATATTATTACTATAATAGTTATTAGCAATTGTAATGATATCTCTAAATACTCTATCAGATAATGATCTATTTACAGATAATAGTTTCATATCATTATCTTGTATTATTCTTTTGTATTTTAATGTTATTGATGAGATATTAAAAATTCTTCTGATTATATCATCTTTCCACTTTAATGTTGCCTGTAATTTGTTACCACTCCTTGGGTTATATGTTATTATTAAACCATTCTTACCTTCTATACACTTTGCTAATTCTAAACCATCATTTGAATTAGCTAACTCTTTAAATAGTGGAGAGAATACATGGAAGTATCTGATTGCGAATGATTGTGTAGATTTATCAGTCAAACCTTGTATAATTATATTATAGTTATCAAGATCTAACCATTCCAGTGAGAAGACTTTTCTTGCTTGATTAGCAAATAATAATGATAGTTCAACTGGCGCTATTGCTAATATATCATCACCCCCTGCATATACTATTACTGTTGCATAATCATTAGCTATTTTTGTAATATTTCTTGCTATAGACGATAAAGCTCTACTAATATAAGCGTAGAATGAAGGTGTTGGTATATATCGATATGACTTTATATCTTTAATGGTATAACGTTTGTCATAAATTATAATTTCTTCCTCATCTTTACGTAAATATTCATTTAGTTCTTTAGGTAAGATATCTTTTATTTGCTTTTTATACTTGTCAGTTAAAGTAAATAATTTGCCCATATTATCGCCATCTGCTTTTATTAATGTTACATATTTGCCTGGTTTAGTCACTACTATTTCTCTATCTTTTATCTTAGTATATTCTAATTTCTTAATATCCTCTGTTATTTCTTTAAAAATATCTTCTAGTTCTTTTATCTTAGATTTCATATTAGTATTATTACGATAAATTTTCTCTAACTCATCTACTAAAAAGTATTCTCCTCCTAGCAGTATCAGTCTACTTTTATCTTCTAATTTATCTTTATAATCTTTGAACCATTCTGGATACGGCATATCTTTAAATAATTTGTTATCGTTTGATTCTATCTCCTTTATCTTATTAATTATTTTTTCAATTTCATATTGTGAATATTTGATAAGCGAACTCCTAAATGTTAAAGTCGAAATAGTATCAAGCGATGGTATTGTTAAAATATTTATATTTCTTGGTATATTTAACTTTTCCATTAAGACTTTTTCATATTTATCTTTTAGATCGTTTATTACGCTTTCGTAATCTTTATAATTTATACTATTATCTGCGTATTCATATACTTTACTTAATATCTTTGTAAAGAGATCCTGTCTTGCCAATAATCTCTTTGTTAAACATATAGGACATAATCTTTCATCTTCTTTTATTTCATATAGTTTTAAACGAGTTACTGTTACTGATGTGTTACCAAATATTATTGCTGGTCTTTTGTAACATACGCTACATACTAATTCCCTATCCTTAATGTAAATATCTGATTTTAGTATCCATTCCGGAGCGTCTATCCTAGGTAATTCAGCCCTTAATTTTCTTTTCTTCTTTAGTACCTCTATTATTAAAGGAAACTCAAAGAACTGGAACTCATCATGATAGCCTTTGTTTTTTGCTATCTCTCTTAATACTTTAAGTTCTTTTAGTAACTCATCTAATTCATTTTCATTATATAGATCTAATAAATATTTCTTTAGTTCATTTAACTTACTATGTAAAGAATCTTGCTTTAACTCTAATTTTTCACCAACACATATAAAGTTTATAGGTATCTCGTAGCCTACCTTTTCCCATATATCTTTCCATGATAAAATTGGTTTAGTATAATTCTCTAATTCGATGACTTGATCATCTTTTAGTTCATTCTCTATATATTCTTTAACTGTTTCTGCTATAACCTTCCATAACTCATTAAACCATTTTGGTATTTCTTTAACAAAATCTTCAACTTTAGTATAAGGCACAATAGCAAACCCCTTGTCTGGTGTTATAGGATTTCTTAACTCTTCGTAGCTAATATTTAATCTTTCATCTTTAGTATGCGCATATAGGTATAAGTCTATTAAAGGATTATATAACATATTTGGATTTAGTATTGAGTCAAATCCGTGTTCTTTTGCTAATTTAATTATTATCACAGTATTCATTAGTGATATTAGGAAGCTCGATGCCCATAGATCTCTAAAAGCTCTACTCTCTTGTATGAATGATTGTGTACCTATTGCTTCCCAATGTATTATTCCTACTCTTCCTATATTTTGATCATCTTTAAGAGATACAAGAAAACCAGATGATGTATAAAGATGATCATATATTGTATAGTATGGAACTCTTGTATCAGCTGGTAATAATGCAAAATCCTTAAGATTATTTAATGATCTTACAGTAGCTTCTATTAAGAATCTCCATATTATATGATATATTATGTAAAGTTGATTATTATTAACTAATTTTTCAATATTTATGTTTCCAAATAGATTAGTTGGAAAGCTCTTCTTGAATTCTTCATACCAGTTATTAGGTAATTTACTATACGTTTCATTAAGATCCTTTCCATTCATATTTAAAATATTTATTGCAATAATTTTATCTACTTTTACTTTATCGCTATAAAGTTCAGGTATTATAAGCCTATCACTTGACGCTGCTACCCAATCAGCGTGTTTTATTATATCGCTATTCATGATATAACTATTTAATTGAATGTTGTTAGGTAGTTTTTTATTTAAGTTCTCTATTATTTCCTTTGCTACTTCTTCGTGTTCTTTTTTAAGCTTAAATGATGCTAAAGGCTTTATTGGTGGATCATGAAAGAGGCATTCAACTTTTAATATAAATAAATCTTTTTCCATATTATTTCATCCCCTCCTGAAATTCACCATATCCTAGCATTGTCTTAGCTCCAATACCTTCTTTTGCCATATTATAGAAGTACTTTGTAATCTCTTCTTGTAAACTATTATCTTTGAGTGCTATTATAAACTTGAATGTTACATCCTTTGCTATACATGGATATATAACTGGATTAGGTGAAGCCTTATGCTCCTGTATAGTATCCTTATCTGTACCATATATGCTAGTTGTAACTTCAGCATCTACTAACCTATTTTTAAAAGAAATAGGAAAGGCATCAAATATAAATATTTCACCCATTCTATCCTTATCGCCAAAAATACGTTCTTTATCATCACCATAATTCCTATTAATATAACTTCTTAATGCGCCTTTAATAGAGGATGAAGGTATATAAGGGATACTAAATAATGGGTGTATATTTAGACCGACCTCAAATACAGTCTGACCAAGACCTGCAGTGGTATTTATAATTAATCTTGATTTTGTAGTTGCTTCCAGTTCTAATTTGAATTTTATGCTATTATTTATATTAATGCTCTGAGAAAGTACACTAATTAATGGTTTAATATATTTATTTATTATTTCGCCTGATTGTTTATTAATTTCATCTAAAATTTTATCTAATAATTCTCTTTTTTTGCGATTAAATTCTTTATTATCAAGTGCTCTTGCTATAAGAATTTTCTCGCTTTCATTTAAGTATTGCGAATATATATTAATTAAGGTCAATTTCGTTCACCTCATATCCTTTATTTAGTAAATAGCTTCTTAATTCTTCACTAATAACATTATATGCTTCATTAATATTATTATCTGTTACTTGAATATTTTTTGTAAATTTACCTTTCCATTCAATCTGTAATGGCCAATCTTTAGATTTAAATATAGTTATAATGGCAAAGTTATTATGTACAGCTATAAACATAGGACTAGCTCTTCTCTTTATTTCTATTCTTTTCTTCTCCTCTATAATATAACCTGTATAACTCATACCAAGTTGTTTACGAGGTAAACCAAGAAACCATCCCAAATGTTTGTTATTAATAATAATATCTCGTTTAATTCGTCGTAGATCTTCTATTGTTGCTCTCTGACCACGTATTTTTATTATATACATTTTACAATGAGAAAATGCATGTATAGGTGGCAAATCATTATTATAATTTCTTTTTGGTATACACTCTTTTGTTTGCTTTATTATTTCTTTGATATTAGTTATCTTATCATCAAGTTTATCAGATGAAAATACTTTCTTAACCTTTTCTCTAAATACTATTGTCCCCTCTTCCTTTATAATTTCCATACTAAAACAACCAAAACCCCGTCTACTCATCTTACCAATACCTGATAATATTATACCAGTTATCAACGAGCCTATCACTAACCTTTTATCTCTATCATTTAAATCACCATTAACATCATAAAGTGAAATATCACTTTTCAATTTTCCAGCAGATTTACGTTTGCCTTCTTTATAGTTATCATCTTCTATTATATGACAACTAATCTTAATCTTTGATGTAAGTAATTCTTTACCATCTTTGATTTTACCACCTAATATACTATTAGTTTGTTCATTGATCTCCTCTAGATTATATCCTTGTGTAGCAAAATATACTCGCATCCAGTATCTCATTAATCCTTTTAATGATTGAGATCTTAAACCTTCGCTAATGCCATCTCTAGCATATAATGTATCATAACCACCTAAGAACACTGGAGTATCATTCTTTAATTCTGCATTAAATATCAATTTCATATTTCTATCCACCTTCAATCTTAGCCTCTGCAAAATACTTTAACCACTTCATATAATTTAATATTTTGTTCTCAATACTTTTATCTTTAATTGCCTTCATAAGACTATCTATACTTCCATCTACTTGATAACCTTCCTCCTTAAGTAATTTAATAATACCTAATAAATAATAAGCATGGTCTTTTTTACTATCTTCTTTTACATTAATTTCTTTATTTTCAACTAAAGATTTAACGGCATTCTCTTTAGCCTTAGAATAAGCAAATGCAATAGTAGATTTTAAATTCTCAAAGTAAGCCATAGAGTACAATTGTCTAGTTCTACTTCTAAAATATTTTTTCTCATCACTGTTTAATCTTTTTAAAACGTAATCATTTATGAAGTTTAATGCGAATTCTGCAACGTCCACCATAATTAATCCCACCTACTAACTAAGCTGTATATGATTAAATTTAATTATACCACGCCCAAGTGTCTCTCTACCACCAAGGACTATATAGAATTGATCAGGATTAGAATATTTATTCTTACTATTAGAATCTTTATTCTTACTGAATGTTTCTGCTAATTTTTGAATTATTTTTTCTGATATCATATCCGAATTTCTCCTAGAACCTCTTATTAACATTAATGTAGATAGTATAGAGAGTTCTGGGAGCACTTCTTCTGTCCATAAACCCTCTTCAACATGTTTAGTCTTATAATTTAATTTTATCCTTGGTTGAATTATTGTAGAGCGCTTAATTATATCAGCATAATTATCATTTAACATAACGAGCCTATCCAAGATATCTTCTTTAAATTTTATTCCATTTGGCAATAACTTTTCAAATATATTTCTGAATTCTTGATTTTCCTGAACATTTCCTATTTCTTCCTCCTTTAATATTATCTTATCATCTTTTATGATGGTTTTGCTGCTACATATAACCTTCCCTTTATTATTATTTATAAAAGATTCCAATTTTGTTAGTAGACCATTTTCTTTATGTAAAACAGATAATTTTTCATATAACTGTTTTAATAGATATGGATGGGTACAGAATGCAAATAAACCATATAAACTTCTAACTGGCATTAATAATAAATTAGCATCCATTATTAATACTGCTGAAGCATGCATATCAGTAGAGCTATCAGAGGAATCTGGGCCGAATATCTCATTCTCGATTTTTGTATCTTTAACTAAATTCCTAAAGGCATTTCTAATAGCACCTTTTAAACTACTAGACCAAATAACTGGGAAGCCCAGATGATCCCTCTGGATAGGAATATCAACAAAACCTTCATGGGATTCACCTGAGCCAACATGCAAAGGTGATACACATTGTATTAGATATAATAAAGCCCTATCATAACTACCACCAACACTTATATTACTCATAATAATAAAAATCTACTACTAGTAATATTTAAATTTTTATTCTAATATCTGGTTCTGTTAACTTAATAGATTAGTGAAGCATGTAGAGTGTAATGTTAAGTTAATAGAACTAAAGACTAACTATACAAGTATATATCTGATGGGAACTATGCTAATTAGGTTAGATTATATCTTTGCATCTCTTAATGCATCCTTGCATATGCATCTTCTTTCATCAGGTATCTTAGGTATGATTGCCTTTATAAGCCTCTTAACATTATCTGAGTTCTTTCTAAGAGTATCTATAACCTCTTGCGTGCTAACAGGTTTATCAGCCCATACATCATAATCTGTTACTGTTGCTATATTAACATAGCATATCTCCATCTCTCTTGCAAGTATACACTCAGGTACAAGGGTCATGCCTATTATATCTGCCTTAAGAGCCTCCTTAAAGAACATGGACTCTGCCCTAGTTGAGTACCTTGGTCCCTCAATGCATACATATGTACCCTTCTCATGTATACTTAATCCTAGGCTCTTACCTTCTTTAATTGCTATTTCTCTTAACTCTGGGCAGAATGGATCTGCCAATGATACATGACATACCTCTCCACCATCGTAGAATGTATATGCTCTCTGCTTAGTAAAGTCTATGAACTGATCTGTAATAACTATATCTCCAGGCTTTATATGCATATGCATGCTACCAACTGCAGCAGGTGCTATTATCCTCTTAACCCCTAACTGCTTTAATGCCCATATGTTTGCCCTAGCATTTATCTTATGTGGAGGTATCCTATGCTTCCTCCCATGCCTAGCAAGGAATGCTATACTCTTACCAGCATACTCCCCAATGGTTATTAGATCTGATGTATCACCATAAGGTGTGTATACCTTAACCTCTCTAGCATTGCTTAGCATATCAACATCATATACCCCAGTACCACCTATTATTGCTATATCTGCCCTTGCATCTACATCTATCTTGCTATCTCTACTCATAATACCACCTTTGCATACTACTCATCATATACTACTAGCGAGCATACGTTGTAGCCTTTAAGTAACTCTCTACCCTTAAATCTTGCTAACTCTACTATGAATGCAAAACCTACAACCTTTGCACCTAGGCTCTCTATAAGCTTTGCTGCTGCTATTGCAGTTCCTCCAGTAGCAATAAGATCATCTGCTATAAGCACTCTATCATTACTGCTTATTATATCCTCCTGTATCTCCATTACTGCCTTACCATACTCTATAGTATACTCCATCCTTCTAGTCTTCCCTGGTAACTTGCCCTGCTTCCTTATCATTACCATGCCTTTATTGAATCTAGATGCAAGCAAGGATGCTATTATAAAACCCCTTGACTCTATCCCTGCTAGTAGTGTTATATCCTCATCCTTAAAGTGTTCATAGAACCTCTCTACTATATAATGCATGGCTTCTCTACTCTTAAGCAATGGACTTATATCCCTGAAGAGCACACCCTGCTGAGGGAAGTCTGGGAATTCTCTGATCATTGCCTTTAGGTTAATGTAGTTGGTATCTACACTCTGGCTCATGCTTGTAGTACAGCAGTATGGTTAAATATTCTTTCCTTGATTATGCTTATCCATATCTTGCAAATGTTTCTTTCAATCCCCTAACGTATTCTCACTACGCATGAGCATCTGAAACCATATCATAGGTAAGGATGATTATTCAAGTAGGATAAAGAATGCTAATGACTTTATAATACATTATATTTATTTTAGAATGTGAGTATAAAGGCAGTTAATGTAGATGATATACTACAATCAACAAGGGATATTGTAAGAGAGGCAGTAGAATCAAATATGCATAGAAGGCTAATATACACAACTGAGAAGGGTGTAGAGATAGGTGTTGTTAAGGAAGCATTAAAGGAGTTATCAAGAGCATTAGGCAAGAGGATAGAGGTTCTATACTCATACTCCCATGATTATAGCAGAATACAATCCCTTATAAATGATTTAAATGCATTAGAGTGCATAAACCTTAATGTATATGATTACAGGGATACTCAATACATCCTAGGCTTAACCTTTGATGCCCTTGTTATTGATGCAACATACCATCTAGAGCCTGACTTCTTAGGCATGCTAGTTGAGATGGTAAGGGGTAAAGGGCTTATAATAATAGTTGGTCCAACAATAGATAGGCTAGATGAGTATAAGGAGGGCTACCATAAGGATATAGTAGCTTTACCATTCGATATAAAAGATGCTAAGATGAGATTTGAGTACAGGATGCTCAAGCATACAATAGGCTATCCATGCACTTTATATATAGATCCACCAACTGTTATTAAAGGCAATAACATAGAGCATGAGGCTATAAAGCAAGAGCAGAGTATCTCATATGAGAATACTTTATTTGCTAAGCAGTTGTATGACCTTTGCATAACTTATGATCAGAAGAATGCCTTAAGGTATGCAGAGGCTATACTTAGCAGGAAGAATGTAGCATTGGTATTAAAGGCAAATAGAGGTAGGGGTAAATCTGCTGTGCTAGGGTTAATAGCAGCAGGTCTGATTGCTAAAAAGAGGTTAAGGATAGTTGTTACTGCTCCACAGCCTACCAATGTTCAAACGTTCTTTGAGTTTGCTATAAAAGGGTTACAGGCATTAAATATTAGCATAAAAGAGGTGAAGAAGACAACGATTAAGATAGGTGAGCACAACCATAATAATATTACAGTAGATGTTATAAAGGAGGTTATAACAGATAGGGGTAAGATATTCTATAGACATCCTCTTGCTAGCATACATGCAGATGCTAAAGTGGTATTGGTTGATGAGGCTGCAGGGGTTCCTATACCTATACTTTTAACATTAAGGAGAAGGTTCTCAAGGGCTATATATGCATCTACTGTGCATGGTTATGAGGGTACTGGTAGGGCATTTGCTATAAGGTTCCTTGCTAGGCTTAGCAGGGAGCTTAAGCAAGATCTTATCATAATTGATATGAAGGAGCCTATAAGGTATGCTGATAACGATCCTATTGAGCAATGGCTTTATGATATATTACTGCTTGATGCTGAGGCTACAGTGTTAGATGATAAGGATAAAAGCATCAAGCCTGATGATTGCTTATATGTAAAGATAGATAGAGACGAATTATTCTTTAACAGAGGGGATGATATGCTAAAGCAGTTAGTAGGCTTACTTGTAATGACACACTATAGGAATAAGCCAAACGATCTTGTGCTAATGGGCAATGCACCCCATCATATGCTTAGAGCAGTAACCATTCCAAGTGGGAAGGTTATAGGGGCATTACATATATGCATTGAGGGTAGCCTAGATGATAACCTGCTAAAGCTGATAGAAGAGATTAAGAAGGGTCATATGATACCCCTTGTGGTTCATAGATACTACCCTCAATACAAGGCATTCTGCTACCTAAAGGGCTTAAGGGTTGTAAGGGTAGCTGTGCATAGTGAGTTATGGAATAGAGGTATAGGCTCTTGGATACTAGCAAGACTTGAGGATGAGGCTAAGGATGAGAGGTATGACTGGATAGGTGCAGGGTTTGGTTCAAGCTATGAGTTGGTTAACTTCTGGATTAAGAATGGTTTCATACCTATTGCTCTAAGCCCTAGACCTAATAAGGTATCAGGGGAGTTTAGTGCTGTAGTAGTTAAACCTATTACAGTTAAGGCAAGGGAGCTGTTAGAGCATATAAGCAGGGAGTTTAGGCTTAGGCTAATAGAATCCTTGCACGATCCTTACTTCATAATGGATAGTTATACTGTAGTAGCATTGCTATCTAAAGGCTTTGGTGACTATAAGGCTAAAGCAGAGTTTAAAGGTGCACAAAGGCTAAGACTTGAGAGTTATATAAGAGGGGTTATGCCATATGAAGGTGCATCTGATGCAATTAAAGCATTGGTAAGAGCACACTTTCTAACAGTACCAGAGAGAAGGCTAAGGTTAACTCAAGAGCAGGAGAGGTTACTGGTACTTAAGGTTCTACAAGGTAGAGAATGGCACTATGTAGCAAGGATATTAAGCAAGAAGAGAAGTGAGTTGTTAGAGCAGATGAAGAGTATGGTAAAGATGATGTTAGAAGAATATGGTTAATCTATGCCCTTTCAATTCCCTAACGGATTCTCACATTTTACTAATGTAACATTTATAATAACTGCATTTACAGCTTTCAATTCCCTAACGGATTCTCACATAATACAGGAGCTATTTATCGGGTAATAAGGAAATTACTTTCAATTCCCTAACGGATTCTCACTTATTACCAATGTTAAGTACTTGACCTACACCTACACCTTCTCTTTCAATTCCCTAACGGATTCTCACATACAAACAAGAAGATGGTAGTATAGCATTAACCAAATTTCTTTCAATTCCCTAACGGATTCTCACTATGGTTAGAGCAGTAAGGTCAACGATTAGAGCAGTAAGCTTTCAATTCCCTAACGGATTCTCACATTAATAAGTATGCTACGGTTATACCTATACCATAATCCTTTCAATTCCCTAACGGATTCTCACTGTCTGCCCATTGTTAAGCATTACATGATATGTGGTATGTCTTTCAATTCCCTAACGGATTCTCACCACATTCTATGGACTGGGTGTGTATAAGAAGCCACAGCAGGTACTTTCAATTCCCTAACGGATTCTCACAGTTCAGTTGGAGATATTGTATGACGTTATTGAACGGGCCTTTCAATTCCCTAACGGATTCTCACGTCAGCCCCGTTAATACTTCATAGTCCTCCTTCAAATTAAATCTTTCAATTCCCTAACGGATTCTCACCCCGTCAAGACTTCATAGTCTTCCTTAAGATTAAAGCTTTCAATTCCCTAACGGATTCTCACGAATATGAACAGTACTGCAAACGATGAGTTAGAGCTGTTCAACTTTCAATTCCCTAACGGATTCTCACGATTTATTATGAGGCTAAAGCATGGAAGAAGAATACTTTCAATTCCCTAACGGATTCTCACGATGAGGATCACTACGTTGAGATCGTAAAGCTAGCGACTTTCAATTCCCTAACGGATTCTCACCAAAGACATAAGCAGAGAGTGCTTAAGCTAGTAGCTATGATCTTTCAATTCCCTAACGGATTCTCACCTTTGTATTGCTCTAGCTCTCCTAAGTTGCTGTCTGCTTTCAATTCCCTAACGGATTCTCACTTACCGCACTTTGCAATGAAATTACACAAATTGCAAACCTTTCAATTCCCTAACGGATTCTCACAGCTGCACGGGGTTGACATCAAAAAGCTGTTGGACATTTTCTTTCAATTCCCTAACGGATTCTCACTCATAAGTTCAGTTTTAATTGTGTTAATAATGAATAACACTTTCAATTCCCTAACGGATTCTCACAGGATTATACTAAATGATCTTGCTGTAGTCTATCATACTACTACTTTCAATTCCCTAACGGATTCTCACTAAATGCCCATTATGTGGAAAGTCTAAAACGGTTAGTGTCTTTCAATTCCCTAACGGATTCTCACACAGTGGCCTACGAGGAGGATTTTGATTTTCATATAAGCACTTTCAATTCCCTAACGGATTCTCACAGTGAGAGTAAGGGTATTGTGAAGTTCAAACAAGGAACTTTCAATTCCCTAACGGATTCTCACTTAAACCTTATATACCAGTTCCTTTATCTGGATGCGTACATCTAGCATTATCATCAAGGGTAATATAAACCTTTGCTGAAAAGCATGCCAGACAATCCTTTAAACAACAATCTTACGCATGAGCGTCTGAAGAATTTAGTAACGCAACTACTACTATATATTATAATGATAACAACTCTATCTGCCCAAAGCCAGTTGCCCTAGATCTACCTATACCTACATATCTAGCATAATCCAGTAGTCTCATAAGATCATTGTACGCATTCCTTCCTCTCCTTCTTGCTCTAACCTCATATACTACCCAACCAATGAAACCCCTTGGCTTCCTTACATCATCATAGTATGCTGTAACAGGCTTAATATTGAAGTCAGCCTCCATTAAAGCATAATTAGAGTACACCTGAAGATACATACTCCTTCTTATAACATCATCTGGTCCACAGTTAGCATTCCAATGATCAAGCAAAGATCTTACTATTATTGATGGTAAAGGGAAGAGCAGATGCCTCCCATGCATGAATCTACCATAGCTAGGTAACTGCAGTAGCACTGGGCTTATAAAATCAATCTTTAATCTACTAGGTCTACCTAATGTTAGATTTGCAAAGTCCTTAACATCTAACATTATTGAGTCTAAGAGTATAGATGCTTTAAATATACCATCTACCCTCTGTTGCTCAAAACTGAATATAGAACTTGGCTCTACAGATTCTTCTACAATGATAGTTGCTCTGAAGCAATAATGCTCTCCTGCTCTTAATGTAAGATTACCCTTATCTTCATGCATCTTTATTAATGCTCTCCCATTATGCATTAATGGTGTTATTGCTACAGGCTTAAAAGGAGAGTTTGATCCCATAACCTCTTTATATAATGGAGAGAGTTTATGCATTATAAGCTTGCTAACCTTTGCTGAGAAAGGGGGTATGATAGTATTATTTAATGCTTTGAATCTTATAGTTAAAGCAAAGATCTTCTTACTCATACTAGTAAGTTGCCCTCATGTATTAAAAATCTTTAATAATTACCAAATGGGAAGATATACGTTGTTCTACTCATATGAGGATGCTGTTAGGATAAATGGATTGTTATCTAATATACCAATAGAGGTTAGTGAGGAGTTAAGGGGTTGGAATTGGAGCAAATATCCTATAATCCCACCTTCAAGGACACAGATAGCTGTTAGTGATATATTCAATGGGTTCTGTGACTCCCTTAGATTCATATATATTAAGAGAGTGTTGAGAGAACAACAGGCACAGGTTAAGAAGCTTGAGGAGGGCACGCTTATCCATAAGGCATTTGGTGAAGCTATAGCAACAGCAAAGTCCCTAATACTAGAGCTTGGAGAAGGTTACAAGGAGTTTAGAAAGAGGTTCATGGATAGGTTAAGCAATAGAGTTGATACGTTAATCAATACACTAAGGCTTATAAATGAAGAGAAGGGTAGATATAAAGGGATTTTAGAAGAGCTATTCGAGGAAGCAGCAAATATCTATGCAGCAGCATACTCAAAAGCTGTAACAAGTTCATACTATCTATCTCCAGATGGGCTTATAAGCCTAGTTGTGCCTATAATAAGTGAGTTCCCTATAGATGGCTCTCTAATAGGCTTCTCAAGGAACATAAGAGCTGATGCTTTATTACCACCAAATGTACTTATAGAGATAAAGACTAGAAAGCCAAAACATCAGCATGAATTGCAGTTAGCAGCATATGCTTTAGCATTCGAATCTATATACAGGGTACCAGTTAATCATTCAATCATAATTTATTTAGATATAGATAGTAGGCGAGGGATTATAAAGCGTTCAGAGAAGATTATAACTATATCGGATCAACTTAGAAGTGAGGTAATAGAGAAGAGGGATCTAGCATATAAGATAGTGGATGAGGGGTATGATCCAGGTCTGCCAGATAAGTGTGATATATACTGCCCATATCTAAAGGTGTGTAAAGTTGACGAAGATCGCATTGGTTGATGAGTATGGAGCATATCTGCATGTTAAGGATGGAAGGTTTAGACTTAAGGTAGGTAATAATGTGAAATGGGAGGCATCTCCAATGGAGTTGGATTCCATAGTATTTACAGTTGATGGTGTAAGTATATCAGTATCAAGCATAATTCTAGCAGCATCTTACGGTATAGATCTAGTATTTGTAAAAGGCTCTAAGCCTATTGCAAGATTACTTCCAGCAAAGTATGGATCTACCATGCTTACATGGCTTGATCAACTTAAGAAGGCATATGATGAGAATGAGGCATGTAGGTTAGCATCTTTATTCATAGATGGTAAGATACATAATCAAAGGATGGTTATTTATGAGTATGCACATAAGGCAAGGGCATCTGGCAAGAGGATAGTAGAGTTGGATAATGCTGTAGAGCAACTGAAGGCATTACAATCAAGTCTGGATAAATGCACAAATGTTAATGAAGTTCTTAATGTTGAGGCACATGCAGCAAATGTATACTGGAAAGCTGTAGCACTACTTATACCAAAGCAGATAGGGTTTGAGCATAGGCTAACTAAGCAGAGGATAACATCTGGCATAGAACCTGATCCTTTTAATATAGCATTGAACATAGGTTATGCTATACTACGCAAAGAGGTATGGAGAGCAGTCTTCTTAGCAGGTTTAAACCCATATTTAGGATTCTTGCATAAGGAGAGATCTGGTAGGATGTCCTTAGTCCTTGATCTTATGGAGGAGTTTAGGGCTTACTGTGTGGATAGACCCCTTATTGCATTAGCAAGACAGAACCCAGATATTGTATTAAAGGTTAAAGATGAAGGTAATGCTAAGGAGGAGGTATTGAAGGCAGTTATAAATAGGATGAAAAGTAGTGAGGATATGATTAGTATAATAGTTAACCAAGCAAGGTTATTAGCAAAGCACATTAGAGGTACTGATACATATAAGCCTTTCAAGTCAAGGTGGTAAGCATGGAGATGATAACCCTTGTAATATATGATATTACAGATGATGATCTTAGGCTAAGGGTTGCTAAGTTCCTTAAGTTAATGGGCCTAAAGAGGGTACAGAAGAGTGCATTCGCTGGACCATTAACATCCTCAAAGAGAGCAGATTGCATAGCAGGGTTAAAGAGGCTTGTAAGAGATGCAAAGGCTAATATCCAGTTATACCCTTTAACAGAGGCAAGCTTTAGGCAGAGGGTTGTAATAGGAGTAGAGATGGATTACGATGAAGAAGAGAGTAGTAGTATTATAACATAAAAATGAATGAGCAAGAGAAAGAGTATAAGGAGTATATAACTGCTGCAGATATTAAGAGGTATACCTGGTGCCCTAGGATAATATACTTTACACATGTACTCCATCTAGAAGAGAGGGTAACCGAGGCTATGGAAGAGGGTAAGGAGGAGCATGATGATGCTATAATAGCACCAATAGTAGCACAGTTAAAAGCAAGGAAGGTTATCAAGGGCTTAAATTTAGTAAGTGATACTCTAAGGTTATCAGGTAAGCCTGATTTTATACTAGATACAAAGTTTGGTGAACTTGTCCCTGTAGAGGTAAAGGTTGCGTCGTTGGACACAAGCAGTAAGGCAAAGAAGGATCATGTAATGCAGTTAGCATGCTATGCATTACTTATAGAGGATAACTTTAAGAGAGTAGTTAAGAGGTGTGCAGTATATTACTTAAGAGATAAGAGAGTAGCATGTGTAGCATTAACAAATGATCTTAAGCTTGAGGCTAAGAAGGCTATAGATAAGGCTTATAAAATAATAGAGCAAGAGGAGATGCCTAAGGTAAGGCAACCTATAAGCAAGTGCAAGAACTGTGGATACTATAGATATTGTTATCCTATCTCAAGGAATAGCATCTTTTAAAAATTATAAGTAAAAATTATAAGTTTAAATGCTAAGGGAATAATATTTAAGAGGATCTTTAAATTATATAGATACCATTACATACTTTTTAATAAATGTGTTGATATCATTCTTGCTTTTCTTGCTATTTCCTTCCTCCTTCTTATCGTAGTATCTTGGCTATTTGTATATGCTAGTAATACTTCTCTCCTTGATGATCTTAATGCTAACTCAAGCATCTCCCTCTCATAACCTTCCTGAACAGCAAGGTACAGTAATTTAACATACTCTATAGCATCATCTATCTCAGGTTGTGGTTTAACCCCCTTTTTTAGGGCATATCTTAGCAACTCTTTAACATGTTCTTGTTGATCTCTTAACTTCTCTAATCTTTCAGCCCTTAACAAGAACTCGTTTGATATTGTTATGCTAGACACAAGTTGCATAGATTGACCAGGTTCTTCTACACCTAGAACTAACATATCCTCATTAAAATCTTTAGGCAGATGTAGTGCTATCCATAGTATTACAGCTTCTTCAGGACTCATTCCAGGCAACTCTGTGATATTATTCCTTATAGTCATGTAAAAATCAGACTTTGTTACTTTAAGATTAATAGGTAGAAACATTACTGTAAGACTCTTATCTCCTATCCTACTTGTGCTATGCCTCGCAGCAATATAACCTGCAATGCATATCATCATCTGATGTAAATTCATCTTTAGTTTGTGTTTATATTCGCCATTAAAGAATGGAGCTCTAGTAAGAGAGTATGTCTCTAATAGGAATGCTTGGAAAGGACTAAATTCTACATTACTTTGATTTGCAGGTGCTTGTTGAAGTATATTAACATTTATTCCTTTTATAATACTAGAATAATTTTCTAGAGCATTAAGTATATTGCTATGTTTACCTAGACTTAATACAAGCTTTAATTTTTCAAATATTTTCTTATCATTACCACTCAATGGAAACTCTGATCTTAACCTACGCTGTTCATAATCCTTGCCGAGTTCTATAGCATACTTTATCGCTTTACTTAATACAGGTCTGATATCATCTCCTCTAGCCTCAACCTCTACAGCATTATTTACAACTCTAATATCAGCATAATCTAAGTCTATTAGCTTTATGAAGGCATAGTAAAGACACCTTAGATATGGTAATTCTGGTAATTCTATCCTAATACTCTTCAAGTCTCATCAACTCCTCTACAAACCATCTTCTACTTTTACTAAGATTATCCTTTCTTGTTTCATATGCATCTAAGTTATCACCTACAGTTATTAATGCTAGAATTAGATTATAAAGTTTTAACCATGGTTTATCATTAGATCTTGACTTATCTTGATATTCTTTTATCAACTTAGAAGCATCGTTACTATTAACATCTAGGTTTATCTCATCCTTCACTATATTCTTATCATTAAGGAATCTAAGAATATGCTCACTAAACTTGCTGAATAGCCATCTTCTATTCACATCTCTATTACTACTTATCCAATCCCTCATACTATTCATATGCTGCAATACTGTGATTACAATAAGATCTTTGCACTCTTCTCTTATATTATTATCTTCAAGCGTCCTCTTTGCAATAACAGCAGATGGAACCTCATGCAAATAGAAGTTCTCTAATTTAGGATTATTCTGGTAATCATCTGCTGCTTTCCCTATATCATGTAAGAGTGCTGAGAGTCTTACTATCTGCTTTAACTCTTTACAATCCATCTCTAACCCTAACTTCCTAAACCTATTACATATTACATTGTAACCTAATCTATTAAGAGTATCAAGAGCCTTGTTAGCAGTACCTTCCAGATGCTTAAATAATTCATGATCTTTATAAGCATATGGTATCATACATTATCACCTCCTATAAGATTATTATATATTTGCTCATTAACTATCATGCCTTTATATCCTTCCTTTAACATGAATACTGAGATCTTACCTTTATTTGCATAAATAACATTCTTTTGTATTTTTCCCTCTTTATGATCATATGTAAGGAGTTTAATGCTATCCTCTCCTATTAATTTTAACACATCTCCTATTAAATCTCTCTCACTTAAAGGAATAGCATTCTTAGTGTTAAGATCGCCTTCTCTATAAATGCTTACTATACTAGCAGAGTCTGTAAAACCATTGAAGTACTCGAACGCCTCTTTAGCATCTTCAATCCCAAATATCAGATACTTATCTAGATATTTTAAGGAGCGTAATAGAGATTGAGAAGGTTTAAGCTCTAAGTCTTTATAAACTTCTTCTATTAATCTTTTAGAACTTGTCCAATCTAACTTCATATTATCATTTAACATATTCCATGTATTATCTATAACATTTGTATCATAAGGTTGATGTTCACCTGCTTTAAATACCCATATCTCTCCATAGCATGAGTGTCTAGCAACCCTACCAGCTCTTTGCACCAGCCTATCTGCAGGACAGCACTCTGTTACCATTATATCAAAGTTTAGATCTACGCCAGCCTCTACTACCTGTGTGGCAATTAGAATATAATTATCTCTATTCCCTAATTCATTTATTAATGATTCTCTTTTAGCTTCTGGCAGGCGACCATGTGCTAGTATTATCTTTCTATTAGATCCTTTATATTCATCTCTAATCTTCTTATATGTCTCTATAGCTCCTTTTACAGTATTAAATATTATTGCTACCTTCTTATTATCATACTCTGAGCTCTCTAATTCTTTTAATGCATCATCAACATTATTTATCTTTCTAATAATCTTAGTCTTTCTTTTAAGCTCTTCATCAAAACTATTATCAAAGCCTTCCTTATACTCTATTGGTTTAACTTCAAGACCTAACATCTTAACCTCTTGCTCTAGATAACTTTTAAGATTAGGAGGTATTGTAGCTGTCATAACTACTATTGGTACACCTGCTTTTAGCAAAGCAGTGATTGATGCTAAAACAGCAGTAAACGATTTACTTTCCTCTTCTATACTTCCTAACCCTGAGAATAGATGGAATTCATCAAAGATTACTAATGATGTATATATCATTGCTCTTGGGAACTCAAAATGAGATATATTATCCCTAAAAGCCTTTCCTATCTCATGTGCAGGGAGCTTAAAGAAGTTAAGAATGAATGTATCTAAAGTGGTTATAGCGCATCTCTTTGCAAAGAAAGGAGAGCCTGGATTGAGCATGTACTGTTTTGCCAAATATTTATCTGCATCTTTTGTTATTTTACATAGAGCCTCTCTAACTCTATTGTAAAGATCCTCAATTATACTCCTCATTGGTAACACATGTATTATCCTACTAAAATAATCATAATTCTTATCCTCTATAACAATCCTAGCCAAAGTTATTGTAGCAGTTGACTTACCATAACCTGGTGGAAGATCTACTAAAAGCAACATTCCTTTATCTTTCTGTAATGAATACTCTAACTCTTTAAATAATTCACTTATAAAATATCTTTGCTTCCAACCCATCTTCTTGCATGTATCCTCATAAATCTCAAGCATCAATTACAAGCACCTCTTCCTTATCTAACTCAAATGCCTTACCATTCTTTAAAGTAACTTCAACAGGTTTAGTAGAGATTGGAGATCTATTCCCTGGGATTATATAATCCTCATACTTTAATTCCTCATCTCTTGACCATCCGCCATCCCAGAATGTTTCTATATAGTAAGTGCCTTTTAACTGTGTCTCATCTATACACCTTAAGGGAATGTAACATCTGGTCCTTATATTACTTGGTGCATTTATCATCTTTACATCCTCTATTATGCTTACTGAATCAATAGAGACTATAGACTCTTTGCTCCCTATTCTATTTATGTTATATGCTGCTATCTGAATTATATGCTTCCAATCGCTGCCTAATATCTTCTCTACATAATCTTCATCTATTAGATAGCATGCTACACCCTTGCTAGATGGTGCTGTTACCTTACCTACCTTGATTGCACTAAATCTAAACTTTTGAAGGTACCTTCTACCACCTACAGCCTTCTCCTCTTCTTTTTCCTTTGTTTTACTCTGATAGGGTAATCCTATATATCTATTTATATCAGAGTATGAGAATGCATTTGTATTATAATAATAGAAGGATGCTGTAGGTATCATATCTTTAAACTTTGCTACTGGACTTGCTTGCTTATCATCAAGTAATACTACCTCACCATCTAATTTAACATAACCTAAAGATATAAGGGGGTTAACTAAAGCTCCAATCAGGGTAGTTGGTGGAGGTATGGATAAAGAGCTCTGGTATCTACTAGTATATGGGGCTCTAACCCAAAAGCCCCAGTGGAATACTAACATTACCTTAAGTCCTATCATATTTACTATTCTTTAGTTATAACTTTCTGTCTCAGCTATCTTATTTATCAAAGATCTCATCATATCCTCTATAGAGGAAGAGAGTGTTATATCCTTATCAGTGATATTTGATGCTGCACCCTCCTTATCATATGCAAATATATCTATGCTTATACTCTTATTGAACTTGTTCATAGTATCTACAAAGGCTCTCTTACGCTCAATAGTTGATCTTATAAAGCCATTATCATTACCAGGAGATACTGTGAACCTGCTATCTTTAGAGTATGAGGCTACTGAAGATACAACATCCATATTAGGCAGGAACCTTGATCTCTTAGCACCAAAGCTAAGGTAACTGTAGAACTTTGTAAGTGCAGTTAAACCAGTCTTAACTCTTAACCCTCTCTGTCTATTTAATTCTTCTTCTTTATCACTTTTCTTACCAAATGGTGTAGATGGCTTCCCTATCCTATCTGTATCTAATGTAAATGTGAATGTATAGAGGGCACTTCCTACTTCAACACTAAATGGAATCTGATAATTACTCATTGAAGATGGTGCAAAACGCATATGGAACTGACTCTCTAATGCTGCTATCTCTTTCTCGTATATTGCTGGTATCATGTAGCCTACTTGGAAGCAGGAGGTCCTCTTAATAGAATAGTTACCAGCATATAGAAATCCTCCAACATCACATACAAAATCTTTCAATAGAATATCTACTTCTGCACGCCTAATATCATTCTCATCACTTGGTTGTTCTATTCCCTCTTCTTGTAATAATTTATCATCAGTAAACTTTAGGAACTCATATCTCTTAGAACGTTCACTAAGAGGTAAACCATTAGAAATAGACTCTTCTACTAAAAGTTCTTGATATGCATGTGCTATAGACTCTCCTGATACTACTGGTAAGAATCTTATAGCATACCCATTCCCATTAACAGGTATTACTAATGGAGCGGTTCTATGCCTGCTTAGATTACCTACAGTCTCTATACCATTTAGACTCTCAACATTTACTATTGCTCTTAATACAATACTGATATAGCCCATATACCTCACCTATTCTTGATCTTGCTCAACCTGCGATCCCATTTCTTCTCTAGGCATCTTACTACTAGATACCTTGCTGGCTATTATAGAAGAGGCGTAAGCAGCAGTACTTCTAGCAACCATTATATCCTTACTAGCCTTCTCTAAGAAGCTCTGATATTCATACTCATTAGGTAAGTTACCTTTAATGGTAAATGTTCTTGTATCATTACCCCATCTGCTCGTGATTAGTATCTTTCTTTCCCTTTCATTATAGGATATAGCCTGATCTTCTTTGCTATTACGTATTATCACATCTAAAGAGCGATTTAACTCGTATATAGCCTTGATTACAGCATCTGCTGATATAGCATTGGCTAACCTATCAAGTACTGTGTAACTACGTGTTGCTAGTGTGTATGCTGCAAGTGCATTAGCCACCTCTTTATGTATAGTGGTTTGTGACTCTTTGCTTATTGACATCTTTTTCCACCAATTAAGGTAAGAAATACATATTTAAAAAGGTTATGATATCTTAAACGCTCTACTAACCTTTAATCTTACAAATTCTACTGATTTTATACGTTCTACAAATAACTTTGGGATATAGATACCATTTTGTGTAGAATACTGCTACTATTACTATTATTATACTCCTTCTCCAGAACTTAATAACTTAGCCAAGCCTCTAGGGATCTTAGCAGGTTTATTATCCTTCTCAAATAACTCTCTTCTCTTAGCCTCTAATATCTGTATAGGTTCATTTAAGTACTCTGCAGCTGTTGTAACCTTGCATCCTATGCTCTTAGCATTATCCTTTAATGGTTTAATTATCTTCTCATAGTTTATATCCCTTAATACATGATGATCTATTATAGCATACTCTAAGCCATCCTTAACTATATCCTCTAAGTTCTTTATGCTATCTTCAAGCTCTTTATATGATAATGCTTTGCCTAACAGATAACTTAATGGTCCATCAACTATTAAGAAGTTTGGCTTTACACTCTTTGTGAACTTAACATGCATATCCTTAGGCATGCCTTCTATATCTGATGTAAATAGTACTGTAGAATCATCATTATCCTTAACTGCTACTTGAACAACATAACCTAGCCTCTCATCTGCTCCATGCAATACAGCATCTGAGAACTGTATTGTTGTATATCCATGCTTGAATACTTTGCCATCAGCAACATCTATAACCTTTGCAATGCCCTTAATTGCATTAATGAACCTTGGTGCCCTCTTAAACCTCTGGCTAGGGTTTATGAAGTTATATGGATCCTTTATGTAAACAGTCTTTCCTGCATATATATCAAGAGGTATTATATAGCCTGGATCATGGTGATCATAATGGTAATGTGTTATTATTATAATATCTGAGCTCTTAGCCTCATCATATATCCTCTTAGCAAGATCTTTTAGCCTATCAACCTCAATCTGGTGTGGGGGTAAACCATACCTCCTTGGTGCTAAAGATAAAGCAGGATCTATAAGTATCCTTAAATCCTTGGTCTCAACAAGTGTTGCTTGTGATCTAACACCTAGACTCTCAAATGCTAATGGTATTATATTCAACTTTAATAATAATTAGGTTTAGGTTATTTAAATTTAAAACCTTTAAGTAATACCAATGGTTAGAATTAATAAAGAGATTGCATACTAGAACTAAGTTATATCTTAAGTTCATATATCTTCTCTCTTGCATCTCTCAGCGAGGCCTTCCTTCTAACATAACCTTTCTTTATAAGATGGTTTAATGCAAGCCTTACAGTCCTTGCTGGTAGCATAGTTCTTGCTATCAACTCCCTCTGATTCATTGCCCCTTCATACTCAAGAGTCTTAAGAACAAGCTTTGCACTTGGTGGCATACCAAGCATATCCTCTGCAAGCTTGACCTTCTTTGCTAGGAGTGATGCAGCAGAGTACCCTTCAAATCTAATCAATCTTGCAGGATATCTATGCTTGTAACACCTGAGTATATTCTTAACAACCACCCTATTGCCGCCATCAAGGATAACCTCACATTTATACCTGCTTATTATCTCACTAACCTCTATGCTAGCATTATCATTAACTATCAATGGTCTTCTAGTTATATCCATGGAGTTAACAGGTACTATTACAAATACTCTAGCATTCCTAAGTACTATAGGTCCTCCAGCAGATAGACTATAGGCAGTAGAACCTATAGGGGTTGATATTATAAGACCATCGCTCTTATCATGCCATATATCCTCACCGTTTACCTTTAACTTGTACTCTGTTAGGGTAGCACTCTTTGAAGGGAATAAGGCTACATCGTTAAGCACAGGCTCTAACTCTTTACCATCAACGTTAACTGCTAACCTTGTAACCTCCTCAACCTTGTACTTCCCATCCATTATCATCCTTAATGCAGTTGGTATATCCTTAACATCTACCTGGGCTAAGAAACCAGTTGTATCAGATTCATAAACACCTAACACTGGAGGAGAGTCTACTGCTAATTTGTGGAAGTACTGTAGCATCCCTTTATCTCCCCCACTTACTATAACCAAGTCTACATGCTTAAGATCCTCTTGCCTTAAAGGCTTATCACTATCATGGAGTATGCTTAACCTTAACCCCTCTATACTATTGAGTGCCTTTTCTATGCTACTTATCATACTCTTCTGCTCAGATGCTACAAGCATTACATGCATTAACTAAGTTACTGAAGATTATTTAATTAATTAAGATTACTAGCATAACACTTAAAACATCATTAGTGGATTGGTTATGTATGACAAAGAAGAGGAGTAATAGAGGAAGGTCAAAGGGAGGGAAGGGGCACTCTAGCCTAGTGCAGTGTAGTAACTGTGGTAGATGGGTGCCTAGGGATAAGGTTAAGAAGGTAACATCAAGACTAAGTTTGGTTGATCCATCGTTAGCAAAGGAGTTAAGGGCAGCAGGTGCATACATAGCAAGCCCAACCATAATCAAGTACTACTGTGTATCATGTGCTGTATACTATGGTGTAGTTAAAGTTAGGGCTGAGGAGGAGAGGAAGAGCGCCGAGCCATTGCGTTAAATACTGATAATACCCTATGTGCAAATGTGATACCAGCCAGTATAACTATTATTACTATACCATACTGTATAAGTTCAATTGATATAATGCTTGCTAGAATGCTTGATACTGCTAGTATTATAAGCCTCTCAGCCCTCTCTCCTATTCCTATTCCTTGCAGGTTAACCCCTATGCCCTCTGCCCTTGCCCTAGAGTAACTTACAAGCAATGATAATGATAATGCTAATGCTACTAGGAGAGGGTTCATAACATTGCTTGCAATTATGCCTATGAACAGGGCAACCTCCGATATCCTATCTAGGGTAGAGTCTAGGAAAGCACCTATGCTAGATACCTTCTTTGTAACTCTAGCAACACTACCATCAACTATATCAAAGAACCCTGATGCTAATAGTGCTATACCAGCGTATAGATAAGCATATGGGATGTATGCATATAACGCATACAGTATCCCTGCAATGAGTGCGCATATGAAGCCTATCAGTGTCCATGTGTTAGGGGATATGCCTGTAGATGCAAGCCTTAAGGCAAGGCTATTTGTTAATGGCTCAATATCCTTACGTATCCTGTTAAGCACGGTAATGCTATGTATACGAAGTATTTATTTATATGCTAAATGTATTAAAGCCATGGGCAAGGTTGGCAAGGGTGTTACATGTAGTGTTCAAGGTTGTAGTAATAATGCAGTAAGATCTTTAGATTCAAGCAAGGTTAAGGGTAGTGGTTTAGATATAGGCAGTGGTAAGAGGGCATACCTATGCGAGGAGCATTATAAGCAATGGAAGAAGTTAAGTAAGCAGAGCAAGAGCGATGATCTAAGGCTAAGGTATGGTTAATAGATAAGATAATAAATTAGTTACAGAATAGTTTATTGTATGGCCTCTCTAGAGGAGTACAAGAAGGCTTATAGAGAGGTTGTTAAGGAAGAAGAGAGGAAAGGTTTCATTGCTCATCTTATTACATACATAGCAGTCAATATTACTCTAGTACTTATCAATATAGCATTTACCCCTGAGAGGATATGGTTCATATTCCCACTTATAGGTTGGGGTATAGGATTATCAATGCATTACTATTTTGGTATACATAGATTAGAGAAGGAGTTAATTGAGAGAGAAAAGAGGGCAGAGGCTAGATTAACTAATAGGTAATAATAAATTAGAATTAATTATAAGCATAATGATTACCCAATAGCATTGCAGGTAAAGTAAGATTACTTGTTTTTATTTTTATTATTGTTGATTATATTTGAAATACTGCTAGTGTTAAGTCTTTTATCAGGATGCTAAATACTAACCTATGATTGGCGCCGGGAAGGGGATTCGAACCCCTGCGAGCCTTGCGGCTCACCGGCTCTCAAGGCCGGCGCATTAGTCCACTCTGCCTTCGGTACATCTAATCCCGGCAGTCCGGCGCCTCTTTTAATAGATGCATATTGAATATTATAACCTAACTATGCAATCACTTAGTCATAAGGATCTTTAAGCATAGCACTTACAACATTAACCCATGCATTGGCTACATTACTCCTATTGTAACCTCCTCCACCTAATGCAAGCATATTACCTTTACAATGCTTATGTACAATCCTATGCAGTATCTCAGTTGCTTTGTAATGTACATCATACCCATACCTTAGATGGGTTAAAGGATCCCCTTCTATACCATCTGCACCACACTGTAATATTATAAGCTCAGGCTTAGCCTCATCTATGAACCTCTCAACCTTAGCAAATGCATCAAAGAAATCCTTGCTTGTAGCAAATGGCTTCAATGGTATGTTAAGTTTTGTTCCTTTAGCAGCATCTACACCATCCTCATGCTCAAACCCTGTACCTGGGTATAGGTATCTGCCATCCTCATGAATATCTGCTATGAATAACAATGGGTCATCCTCAAACTCATAGTATACACCATCGCCATGGTGTGCATCTATATCAATGTATGCTATCCTCTTTATACCATATACCTTCCTAGCAAGGATTACTGCTATGCCTATATCATTGAATACACAGAATCCTCCAGCAGAGTCCCTTCTAGCATGATGCAGCCCTCCTATTGGGTTAAATGCATGATCAACCCTCTTGCTAATAACCATATCCAATGCCTTTAGTGTTGAACCTACAACATAACATGCAGCCTCAAATACTCCTTTATATGCTGGTGTATCCCCATAGTCTAGATAACCATATCCAAGCGTTGATGCCTTCTTAACGAAATCAACATACTCCTTTGTATGGAACTCTAGCAGTATATTCTCATCAACAAGCATAGGTTGCTCTATGATTATATCCTTATGCTTATCCAAGCCTTTGCTCTTGAACATGCTCCAGAATGCATAAAGCCTATCACTAGCAAATGGATGGGAGTTATTGAAGCTATACCTTGCAAGTTCTTCTCCATAAATAACAGCTACCTTACACATATTACTGCTAATGCAAATGTGTATTAATTAGATATCGCTCTATATTGTACTGTGAGAAGCATAGGTCTTATAGGGTGTGGTGCAATAGGCTTAGAGATAGCAAGAGCATTAGACTCTGGAAGAATAAATGGTAGACTAGATATTGTATTTGATTTATACAAGGATAATGCATACAATCTAGTTAATGTAATGAGAAGTTATAAGCCAAAGGTAGCAGAGAGCATGGATGATCTATTAAGATCAGATACCGATCTTATAGTTGAGGCAGCATCACAGCAGGCAGTTAAGGATTATGCAAAGAGGGTAATAGAGCATGGTAAGGATATTATGATAATGAGTATAGGTGCATTGCTTGAAGATGAACTTTATAATGAGTTAAGCATGCTGGTCCAAAGGCATAAGAGAAGGATATACCTGCCTAGTGGGGCTGTAGCAGGGATAGATGCTATAAAGAGCGTTAAGCATATGCTTAAAGAGGTTATGTTAATTACAACTAAGCATCCTAGAGCATTAAGGGGTGCACCATTCTTTGATAATAAAGGTATAGATGTTATGAGCATAAAGCATAAAGAGATAATATATGAGGGTAATGCAAGGGAAGCAGTAAAGCTATTCCCTGCAAATGTAAATGTTGCAGCAGTGCTTAGCATAGCAGGTATAGGTGCTGATAAGACAAGGGTAAGGATAGTAGCAGATCCTAGCATTGATAGGAATATGCATGAGATAATAGCAAGGGGTGAGTTTGGTGAGCTTCATATCATGGTAAGTAATATACCAAGCCCTAACAACCCAAAGACAAGTTATCTAGCAGTATTATCTGCAATTGAATGCTTAAGGGAGGCATGTGATGATAGCATAACTATAGGCACATAGCAAAAGAGATAAGCATAGAAACCATTCATAGTAACATTAACATGAATCTATTACTCTTTAGGCATATAACTGCTCAATACTCTTTCTATAAGAAGATAAATAAATAAAAGAGATTGTTAGTTAACTATCTCTAAACTCATATCTATTGCTTTAACTGAGTGTGTTATCTTGCCTATAGAGATTATATCTGCATCAAGCCTAGCATAATCTACTATATTATTCTCATCTATCCTACCAGATAACTCTATCATAACCTTATCCCTTAGCCCTTTAGCTTTTAAGGCATCTATTATTCTATATGCTTCATCAACAGCAAGGTTATCAAGCATTATAATATCTGCCCCTTCATTTATAGCCTCAATTGCTTGCTCTAGGCTTCTAACCTCAACCTCTATCCTATACCTTGAGCCATGTATGCTCTTTGCTAATCTAACAGCCTCTGCTACAGAGCCTATCAAGGCTATATGGTTATCCTTTATAAGAACCATATCATACAAGCCTAATCTATGCATATACCCTCCAGCAATTGCAACTGCCTTCTTATCTAGCAACCTTAACCCTGGTGCTGTCTTCCTAGTACTTGCTATCATAACCTTTGGGTTAACCCTTCTAGCAAGGTCTATAAGCATCCTTGTATATGTTGCTATCCCACTCATCCTCATAAGTATGTTAAGGGCTGTCCTCTCAGCAGCAAGTATGCTTCTAGCATATCCATCTACATGCATTATTACAGTGTTAGGCTTAACCATGCTACCATCCTTAATGCTATTCATAACTCTACAATCCACTAGTGCAAATAGCCTACTAGCCTCCTCTACTCCAGCAATTACAGCATGCTCCTTGCATATGATATCTGCAGATATACTTATATCTGGTTCTATTATCATGCTTGTAACATCTGAAGGGCCTATATCCTCTTCTAAGAACCTCTTAAGCATATCATCAATATTCATTCTTATCATATTATTCTCATTATCATCTATTGCTTATGCAACCCTTAATGCATACTTACCCTTCTGTGTTATATTAAGCAGCTTTGCTATCTGTGACTCCTCAGCATTAACTATCAATACAAAACCGTACCAGTCTGCTGATAGATCTGTTGATTTGCATACAGGGCATACCTTACCTGTTGTTATTGCCTTGCACCTTCTACATGCCAACTCCTTCATGATAACCACTCATATAACTTACTTACTTACCTGCTTCTCCTTCACCTTCTCCTTATCCTTCTCCTTTGCCTTTGCCTTACTCTCATCCTCACCCTCTGTACTCTTCTGTGTAGCCTTCTTAACCTCCTCCTTTATCCACTCATCTGCACCTAGGAAAGGTTGTCTACAGGTTACACCTATCTTACCCATGGTTCCACCCTTGAGGCTAACAGCTGTTATCCTAACCCTAACAGTAGAGCCTATCTTAAGTACTTTACCACTCTTGCTACCAGTTATCATACCCTGCTTAACATCAACATTAAGGAAGTCATCTGTTATCTGTGATAAGTGTAATAGTGCATCTGTTGGTCCTATCCTAACGAATGCACCAAACTCTGTTATCTCTACAACCTCGCCCTCTACTATCTCTTGTATGTTAGGGTAGAAGGTTAGTGCCTTGAATGTTGCCTTATGGTATGTAGACCCATCCCCATGGACTATCCTGCCTACACTGCTTACATCAGCATCTATTATCATTATAACATATCCTAACTCTGTGCTTATCATACTCTCATACTTCTCCTTTAGTATTGCTATTGCAGCACTCCTTAGATCTGTATTAAATCTATTTGGTGGTATCCTAACCACATCTGACATCTCCACAATAGCAAACATGATAGAATGCTTGCTAATGAATACTTTATGAACCTTTTGATTTTATTATTATTATTTACTATGATATAGGAAGCAACTAACAAAGTGACCCTTCTTAACCTCTTGCATAGGAGGCTCTTGCATGCATTTATCCATTGCATATGGACATCTAGCATAGAATCTACATCCATTGCTTAATACCTCATCTGTACTAGGCTTTATTCTAATTACCTTCTCTACCAACTTATTGCTAGGCTCAGGCTCTGGTACAGCATCTATCAATGCTTGTGTGTAAGGATGCAATGGCTCACTTAGCACATCATCTATCTTGCCCATCTCAACTATCTTACCCTTGTATAGTATTGCTATATCATCACCAAAGTACCTTGCTGTTGAGAGGTCATGGGTTATGTAAAGGTAAGTTATATTATACCTGCTCTTTAGGCTACTCATAAGCTCTAGTATCTCTGCCCTAACTGACATATCAAGCATGGATACAGGCTCATCTGCAACTATGAACTTTGGTCTTAATACAAGTGCCCTAGCAATAGCAACCCTTTGCCTCTGCCCTCCAGAGAGCATGTGAGGGTATCTGTATGCTATATCTTCAACAGGTTCCAATCTAACCTCTTGTAATGCCTTAAATACCATCTCCTCCCTCTCCTTCTTATCCTTAACACCATGGACCTCTAAAGGCTCACTTACTATGGATAGTATGTTCATCCTAGGGTTAAGTGATGAGTAAGGGTCTTGGTGTATCATCTGTGCACTCCTTCTAAACCACTTGATCTCATCCTTGCTTAGTCTTAAGATATCCTTGCCATCAAATACTATGCTACCCTCATCAGGCTCTATTGCTCTAAGGATAAGTCTTGCTATAGTGCTCTTGCCAGAGCCTGACTCTCCTGCTAGTACAAAGGTTGTCCCTTGCCTTATGTTAAAGCTTACATGATCAACTGCCCTTACTATGCTATCATTACTATTATTATAATGCTTATCACCTCTGCTCTTGATTAACTCTAGAAGTGATCTCTTAACCTTAAAGTACTTCCTAAGCCCTTTAACCTCTAGCAAGTTAATAGAGTTACTTTGTGTATAACCAGCATTTGACATAACCATCACCTATGCTAACATCAGGAGGCTCTTGCATGCATTTATCCATTGCATATGGGCATCTAGCATAGAATCTACAACCCTTAGGATAATCCAAGGGATTAGGGGGATCGCCCTTTATGTATGATAACTTCTTCTCACCCTTAAGCCTAGGTATGGAGTTTATAAGTGCTTGTGTGTATGGGTGCTTAGGGTCCTTGTATATGTTATCTGAGGAGTTGAACTCAACAACTTGCCCAGCATACATTATTGCTACCCTATCAACTACCTCTGCTACTATAGCAAGATCATGTGTAATAAGCATGATCATAAGTCCATTCTTCTTCAGCCTCTTAAGCATGTTTATTATCTGTGCTTGCATTAATACATCAAGTGCTGTTGTAGGCTCATCAGCTATAAGCAGAGATGGTTTTAATAGCAGAGCCATAGCAATAACAACCCTCTGCTTCATTCCTCCAGATAGCTCATGTGGATAACGCTTCAACACACTCTCATCTAACCCTACTTGCTTTAATGCCTCAGATACCAATCTATATCTATATGAATCATATCTGGAAGATGATTCTAATCTTGCTGAGGAATAGATATTATCTGAGTGATACCTTAAGACCTCATACATCTGATCTTCTATCCTATAAACTGGGTCTAGAGAGTTCATTGCATACTGAAATACCATGGATATCTTCTTCCATCTTACATTCTTATTAAAATCATGCTCATCCATATTTAATATATCCAAACCATCAAGTATAACCTCTCCTCCAACTATCCTCCCTGGTGGTTGTAGCATCCTCATTATTGCATACCCTAATGTACTCTTACCAGAGCCTGACTCTCCAACTATACCTATAGACTCATCTGTAGCAATGTTAACCCCATCCACTGCTCTAACTATGCCTTTGCTTGTGAAGTAGTAAGCCTTCAATCCCTTTATCTCAAATCTATATCTCTTTAGCATTATCAGATTAGATTTGCATGCATTCAACCTTTAAAGGTTATTACAGGTTAATTAATTAATTAATTAGTTTGGATTCCAATTATTTTAATAACGTACCATGCTCATCTAACCTTCCAACAAGCCTTAAGAATGCATCCTCAAGTGATGGATTCTTGAAGTAGAACTCATAACCATTGCTTACTGCAATCTCAATTATACTTTTAACCATGCTACTGTTATTATCGTTATTAACATACACAAGTAGATCATTACCAGATGTAACTATGTTTGAGGTTACCTCTCTCCTTATCCTCTCAATGATGCTGTAACCATTCCTTATTAGTATCCTCTTAGCACTACCAAACCTATCTATTATCTCCCTTGTGCTCCCTAGTGCAATTATACTACCCTTGTTTATAACTGCTACCTCATCTGCAAGGTACTCAACCTCATCCATGTAATGGGATGTTAATATTATGGTCTTACCCTCACCCTTAAGAGATCTTATGATCTCCCATACCTGCCTTCTTGCTGCTGGGTCTAAACCAGTTGTAGGTTCATCTAAGAAGAGCAGTTTAGGATCATTAACTATAGATACTGCTAACCCTAACCTCTGCTTTAAGCCACCAGAGAGCTTCTCAAATCTAACATGAGCATAATCCTTTAGATCAAATTTTATCAATAACTCATCTATGTTAACATGCTTATCATACATCTTAGCAAATAGCTGTAGGTTCTCTTTAACTGTTAACTTATCTAATGCCTTAAAATCCTGAGGCATAAGCCCTATATGCTTCTTTATCTGCATCTCCTCACCTCTATCCCCTAATCTATAGCCTAGTATTCTAACCCTCCCTGAGGTTAATGATCTTAAGCATGATAAGATCTCTACTATTGTTGTCTTACCAGCCCCATTTGGTCCTAGTAATGCAAATACAGTACCTCTCTTAACATTAAAAGATACGTTATCAACTACTCTAACATTAGAGTAGCTCTTAACAAGGTTATTCACCTCTATAACATAATCATCATCCATATCCTCTTTAGATACATAATTATATAAAGAGCTTAGCAATAGCCTTTAATAACATACAATATTAACTCTCTTGCATGGAGAGGACGCATTATACAGAGAGTATAGATGAGTCACTTATAGGCAAAGAGGTTACTATAGCAGGATGGATAGAGGATATGAGGGAATTAGGTGCAATAACATTCCTTACAGTTAGGGACGTAACATCTAGCATACAAGTAATAGCAAAGCCAGAACTGCTTATACATAATGATGTAAAGATAACTAGGCAGAGTGCAGTATCTGTAACTGGTATAGTTCAAAGGAGTAGATCAAAGAAATATCCAGTTGAGATAAATGCTAATAGAATCAAGTTATTCTCATTAGCAAAGCATCCATTGCCTATAGATCCTACAGGTAGAGTTAAGGCATCCTTGGATGCTAGGTTAGATGCTAGGGCATTGGATCTTAGGAATCCAAGTGTTGCGGCAATATTCAAGTTAAGGCACCATGTACTACAGTGTATAAGGAGTACTCTAGTAAGCAGAGGGTTCATAGAGGTTAATACACCAAAGATAATAGGAAGTGCAAGTGAGGGAGGAGCAAACCTATTCAAGTTAAGTTACTTCAATAGACAAGCATACCTTGCACAGAGTCCACAGTTGTATAAGGAGCAGTTAACCCTAGCATTGGATAAGGTATTTGAGATTGCACACTACTATAGAGCAGAGAAGTCCCATACAACAAGGCATCTTAATGAGTTCGTTAGTGTTGATATAGAAGCAGCTTATATGGATGCTGATGATGTCATGAGCATAGCTGAGGATGTTATAATAGATGTCATAAGTTATGTTAAGAAAAGGTGTAGTAAAGAGCTGGAGTTGGTAAACAATGCTAACATAAATGTACCTAGCAAGCCATTCCCAAGGATAACATATGAGCATGTTATAGATATTCTAAAGAAAGATCATGGAATAGATATAGAGTTTGGAGATGATCTAAGTGACCATACACTAAAGTTGCTGGGAGAGAAGTTTAATGGATTCTACTTCATAGTAGATTGGCCATTAAGACTTAAACCATTCTATATACATGAGAAGGATGATAAGAGGTTATCATACTCATTTGATCTTCAGTACGGTGCATTAGAGCTTGCATCTGGGGGCAAGAGGTTACATGATGCAGATAAATTAAGAGCAAGGATCATAGAGCAAGGGTTAAATGTAGATGAGTTCAAGGATCATCTTAAAGTATTTGATTATGGCATGCCTCCCCATGCAGGTTGGGGCTTAGGGCTAGATAGGCTAATGACAGTTATATGCAAAGTTAACAATGTTAGAGAGGTTGTCCTTTATCCTAGAGATACAGATAGATTATCCCCATAGTAGTAATAATGATTAATAATACAACATATTAATTAATCAGAATGCTAAAGATGATAAGAAGGTGAGATAAGTTAATAGATAAACTTATTACTTTATTCCCCTATTATGAATAGGGAGGTAAGGATGCACTTTAATGATAGATACACTTTTTCTGGTAAAGATATTCCTTATGCAAAGGTATCAAAAGATATGAGTATAGAAGATCTTATAGAACTATATGCATCTGCAGGTTACAATGCTAGAAGGTTAGGTGAGGCAGCAGAGTTATTCTACAAGATGATAGATGATGATGCTACCATATGCCTAACCATAGCAGGAGCAATGACTCCAATAGGTTATGGTGGTCTAGTTAAGGAATTAATAGAGCATGGGTTCGTTGACTGGATAATTTCTACTGGTGCAAATGTTTACCATGATGCACACTTTGCATTCAAGTTACCAGTTAAGCAAGGGCACTTTGATGTTGATGATGATATATTGCATAAGAAGAATATAGTAAGGATATACGATGTTTACATCAAAGAGGATGAGACTCTACAGAGGCAGGATAAGATAATAAGGGAGATAGTTGAGGATGCTATAAATAATAGCAGTAGCAATGACTTTAACCCAATGAACTTTACAACAGCAGAGTTCTCTAACATGCTAGGCAAGTACATATATGAGAATGCAGATAGGGAGAATTCATTCTTAGCAAGCGCATATGCTTATAATGTCCCAGTTTACATATCAACGTTCAAGGACTCTTCATTGGCACTAGATCTCATACCTCTAAGGTTAAATGGTAAAGTATTCTTGGTAGATTCTATAAGGGAGATAATTGAGCAGGCAGCAATAGTATACAACTCAAGTAAGAATGGTGCCCTAGAGATAGGTGGAGGAGTACCAAAGAATACTGCGCAACAGACAGGACCAGCGTTGGATCAGATACTCCATCTAAACCATGGAGGGTTGGATTACATAATACAGCTAACTGATGCAAGACCAGATACAGGAGGCTTGTCTGGAGCAACTCTACAAGAAGGTAAGAGCTGGGGTAAGGTAAAGACATCACATGTTAATTTGATAACAGTTTATGCAGATGCAAGCATAACATTCCCATTACTCTGCTTATATGTTATATCTAAACATGAACCTAGGAAGAGTAAGAGATTGTACTTGAAGCGTAAGGAGTACTATGAGAGGCTAAAGTCTATATATGAGTGCCAGGTTCTTAATAGGTAACAACTGTAATGATAGCATAACAATAGAATAATATTTAGGTAGGTATGTTAGGTGATGATAGCAATGGGTTACATAGATCTCTTTACAAATAAGCCTTTATCTGTATCATTCACTCATAATAATACAATTAACAACAATCATGAGAAGGCTGATGTATATATAGTTGGTGTACCATTCGATTCAACTACATCCTATAGACCTGGTGCTAGGTTTGGTCCAAATGCAATAAGGGAAGCATTGCTTAACATAGAGTTCAACTCATTGCTTGATCATAGCAAGAGTCTAGAATCTGTTAAGATAAATGATGTAGGTAATATAAAGAGTACAACTAAACCAGAGGCTATGGTTGATATGCTTAACAAGATTGTTAATGAGTTGGTTAGCAGCAATAATAGATTGATAGGAATTCTAGGGGGAGAGCATCTATTAACCTTAGCAAGTTACAATGCAATTGCAGATCATTATAGTAGCAGTAATAATAATAATAAGGATGTAATGCTTGTAGTATTCGATGCACACCTTGATCTAAGGGATGAGTTCAATGACTGTAAGTTAAACCATGCAACTTATCTGCATAGGATAATTGAGAGCAGAGGCAATGATGGTAGTAGTATAGTGCATATAGGGGCTAGAGGATTTGCTAAGGATGAGTTCTACTATGCTAGTAATACAAGGGTTAACCTTTTAATGGCAAAGGATATACTCTTGAACTATAATACTGCCATATCAAGATTAAAGGATATCATATCAAGTTATGATGATGTATATGTTAGCATAGATCTAGATGCAATAGATCCAGCATTTGCAAAGGGCGTTGGTACACCAGAACCATTTGGTTTAACACCTATTCAGATGCTAGAGTTATTATCATTACTTAAGGATAAGAGGATAAGATGCTTTGATATAGTTGAGTTATGCCCTCCATGTGATGATGGTTCAACGGCAATACTTGCAGCAAAGTTAATGCTAGAGCTTATATTATTGAATTACTAAATTAGTGTGATCTTTTATCTATGGCTTAGGTATGCACAAAGTCTTTTCTTTTTTCTACAATCTATTATTAATATACCTTCTGGGATGAATCTTGCATCATGAGTTTTAAGACCTTCATTTGTATGTATCGCTGTAATAGACTTTATATTACCCTCTTTAATGTGTCTCTTTGTATTATCTGGTTTATCTCTATAGTCTTCTTGTTTAACATTTCTTCCTGTTATCTCAAGTAATATTGCTATTCTCTTGTTATCTATTTGTCCATATATTATTGCATCACAATGTGGTTAATTCTCTATTGTCAAGGTTTGTTCATTAAAATTTCCAACTAGTTTTCTGCATATATCTCTAATATTTCTTTGTTCATCTTTATTACTCTCTAATATAACTATCTTCTCTACCTTCATATAGATCAACCTTCACATATTCATTTTTAATCTCAATTACTATATCAGCAAATTCATCCTCTGGAACTCCTTCATCTCCTACCGCTAACTTCTCTGCTATTGATGATCTAAGTTCTTGAGAATACTTAAATAAATAAGCACTAACCTCATCTGGCTTGAGATATTCATCCTCAGTATAACCCAATTTAACTCTTTTATCTTTATCAACTTTACTTAATTTAATTAATAGATTTAACTTACTAAATAAATAATCACTATGAGTAGTTATAATTACATATGCACCTCTTCTAACAAGCCATGTTAGCACTCTCGTCATATTAATTATTAATTCTGGATGCAAGTGAGCTTCTGGTTCTTCTATTATTAACATTAGGTTCTTTAAGTCAAAGTGCTTTATTACAAGGTATAATGGTGTTAGCTCTTGTATTCCAGAGCTTGTTTTATTTATATTAATAGTAAGACCATATCGTTCATCATGGAAGTAGAGTCTACCAAGTTCACTCATAATCTTACCACCTAATATCTTCTCGAATCTTTTTATTAATTCTTCGTTCTCTCCTATTTGCTTTATACTATATTTTAATAATAGGTAAATGAAATCAGCTATGTTACCAGGCAATGGATATTCCTTTGTCAGATCAGTTTCTACTAATTCACTTTCATCTTTAATTCTCTCAGCTTCTATCAATAAGTATGTTTGTAGTAAACCTGAACGGGATGAAGGTAATAGTATGGTATCTCTTTTGAATACCAGATCCTCTAATTTAGTATCATCAAATAACTGTATATTAGTTTGATCTTTACTTATTAAGAAATCATATCCTTTAGAATCTACCTTAAAGGTAAATTGTATCTTCATATCCTTTGAGTTTTTGTTTACCAACTCTTCCAAATAATTATCAAATATCCTCTCTATCTGTTTGGTTATACTATTCTTAAGATACTCTTTTAATTTCATGGATTCATATTTACTTCTCTTAGCCTTAGATATCATATGTGCCTTAATCAATGAGTACAATAGCATTGCAGCATAAGACTTGCCAGTATCATTCCTTCCTATGAATACAGTTAATGGTTTTATATCTAGATCAGCCTCATGTATAGGACCAAAGTCCTTTATATGCAATTTTTATGCTCTTAGCCATGGATATAGTATAAACTCCATGTATTTAATATTTATAATCTGGTAAAGTTTAATCTTCATAACTTATTATACCATTATGTTAGGTCTCATGCTAATATACTTTGGCATATTCAATGGCATGAATGGCTTATCCTTCACCTTATCCCTTATCTCCCTTATCAACTCATCTATGCTCATGTTCTTCACACCAACACCCCTTACTCTAACATTAAGAGTATCTTTAGCAAGGATCTCCTTCTCCCCAACAACTATTATGTATGGTACCCATTCCAACTCAGCATCCCTTATCCTCTTGCTTACACTCTCTTCCCTATCATCTATATCAACCCTTATCTGATTACCCTCTATCCTTTGCATTAGATCTATGCAGTACTGCATATAACTATCATTAACTGGTATCAGCCTCACCTGAGTTGCTGATAACCACAATGGGAAGATTGGTACCTTGCCCTCCTTCTGTAACCTAGCATTCTTCTCAAGCAATGCATATATAACTCTCTCAACAGCCCCACTAGGGGAGTTGTGAAGTATTATTGGGTTCCTTCTATTACCTTGCTCATCAACAAATACTATACCATACCTTGAACCATTCTCAACATCTATCTGATCTGTTGATAGTGCTGATGCCTTTGCAAGGTTATCTATGAAGTTAAACTCCCACTTTAGAACAAAGTAGAAGAACCTCTCACTCCACTCCTCTACAAGTGCTGGTTTACCAAACCTCCTAACCAACTCAACTATGAACTCTTTATTCTCATTGTAAAAGTCAGATGTAACCCTTATAGCCATCTCAACGTTATCTAAGCCTATACCTAGTTCATTTATAACCTCCTTTGATAACTCTAACCTTCTTATCATCTCTTGCTTTGCCTGCTCAATATCCTTACATAATGCATGGCAGTCTGGCATTGTAAATGCCCTTAACCTCCTTAAGCCTACCAACTCTCCACTCTTCTCCTTCCTAAATGAGTATCTTGTTAGTTCGTATATCCTTAATGGTAGATGTTTATAAGATATTGTAAAGTCCTTAGCCATTAGGAACTGACCAAAGCATGCAGCAAATCTAAGGAAGAACTCTTTGCCTTCAGACTCTATCATGTATTGTCTAGCAGGGAATCTATTGAAGTAGCTTGCTAGGCTAGGATGCTTTGTATCATACATTATGGGAGTCTCAACTTCTACTGCACCATACTCTATAACCTTCCTAGTAACATACTGCTCTATAAGAGATTTTATTAGCCTCCCTTTAGGATAGAACCTTAGGTTACCTGCATCTGATGCTGGTTCATAATCTGCTATTGCTAGCCTTTTCATCAATCTAACATGTGGAGGCTCCTCATCAACCTCCCTCCTCTTCTTTACCTCATAATCTGCTAATGCCTTTAGGCTTTCATTACCATTAAAGTTGTACTCTTGCAAAGGTATTCTATTACCACTAGGCTCAAGTATGTACCATTTAGATACAAGCCTCTCCTCTTTCTGCAATGCTTGTGATACTGCTACAGTAGCAGTAGTACTCTTGCTACTACTACTGCTGCTTGAATTGCTTATATATATAGAATGCTCTGCCAAAGGATGACCCTTTATGCTTAGAGTGAATGCCTTTGTCCATCCGAATGGGGCTTTATAAACTACTATATCGTTACCCTTTCTTAGCATAGAGTCTATAGCATTAATTATCCTTAATGCACTCTTTGAATCTGCTAGGTTACTGCTAAGATGAGCATAAGGGTATAGCATTAGTCTATTGCACTTAACCTTCTCAAGCCATGATCTTATCTCCTCAACAGCCTTACTTGCAATAATATCATCATCCTCTTGCTCTACAGCTATGAATGCTACTACTAGATCATCAACCCTTACCTTGCCCTTCTGTGCATCCTCAGCATCACTTATCTCCTTCTCTATAGGCTCATATTCTATAAAGTTTGAGTGTAATGCTAGTATCTTCATAACCTTAAGAGTAAGCAAAGTTAGATAAAAAGATACCCCTAATCTTTAGATTCTTTAGATAGTTCTTCAAGCAAGTCCTTTATCTTAAGCAGTAACCCCTCACTCTCTTCCTGAGTAAATCTTTTATCTGGATGTTGCACTTCGTTCCTTTTCTCTTTTAAATATTTAAGATAGCCTAATATAGAAGATTTAACCTTCTTACTTTCTTCGAGTTCCTTCAAAATCTCTCCCCAATTCTTATTAGTAGGATCATTCCCAGTTATCTTCTTGTAGTACTTTCTTACAATATTCTCTGCAACCCTTAAAGATATCATAGCAGCTGGGGTTGGTAATAAATGTAATATGCAATCTAAAGCATCGTTAATGTCTTGCTTTGTTAACTCGTCAATGTTAGATTTCTTAAAATATTCCCTTATTTGTTCTATAGCTTCCTCTTTAATTAGGGTAGTTCCTTGCATGTTAAATTCATTAATGATTATATCTATCCAATATTTTGAATAATCAGATAGTTCCAGCGCATCATTATATTCTATGGGTTGAGAAGTTTCAAAATATTTTTTATCTAAATAATCTATACATACTTTGATCAAACGCGTTACCTGAATAAGATTAGTATAATAATTAGCAAGATTATCAAGAAATGGATACCAGTATTTTAGAATACAAAGAATATTAGCAGGTGTTATTGTAGAAGCATTTCTACATCTCTCATGTAAAGAAGTAAGATCAGATATTAACCTCATTAAATCAGCAGCTACCTTATGAGTTACCATACTATTCTTTTCTTTTAAAGATAAGATTTCTAATATATTACATAAACTTATGTAATAAATTCACCAATAGTAGTTCTTAACCTTCTCTATTGCTCTCTCAAACTCTGGTCCTCTCTTCCTAGCATACTTCTCCATAGCCCTTAATGGAATACCACCTAATGCCCTTGCTAAGCCTGTGAAGAAGTACCTTCTTATAGGATCGTTCTGCCCTACCTTATGCATGAACTTCATTATACCGTACTTGAAGTTATGCTGCCAGCATTTGTACATAACAGCCATCTTACCTGGTGTCATGCTACTCCCAATATCATAGAACCTTGACTTGCTTAGTAAGCCTATAGGTACGAATGTTAATGGTGTAACTGTGAACTTTGACTCTGGTTGCTCATGCTCTAACTCATGTATAAGCATAACTGTCTCCCAACTATCTTCTTCCTGCTCATTGTTATCTAGCCCCATTATAAGTGTGAATGCTGGTACCCAGTAATACTCATTTAGCACTTTAACAGCATGCTTTACAACCCAGTGCCACTCACTAGGCTTGTATGGTGCAAGCTTTCTATCAGCATACTTCTCTATGAGCCTTATGCTCCCAGTCTCTAGCCCACACTGTATACCTATATGGTTATCTGGTCCTGCCCTTATTATCTCTGATAGCTTTGGTATCAAGCGCTCATCTGCTATTGCTCCAGCAAGTGTACCATGTGTAGGGTTTGTATGCTGTATACCAGTGCTCATAACAGTTTGGAATAACTCTATCAATGCCTCTGTATTAGGCTCCATGTTCTTACTCTTCCTTGGGTTCAGACCATAAACGAATATATCATCACTATGCAGCCAAGCATTCCTTAGCCCTCCTTTCTTTATATTAACCTCTATCTCAGCCTTAACCTTCTCTGGGGGGTAGTAACGTAATGGCCTTAACGTTACCTCACAGAACTTACAACCTCTACCACAACCTCTCATAACCTCAACCATGCCATGTATGCTAGGCTCTATGATATTTGGTATCTGCTCTATACTAGGCTCATTGTTGTAGTGTATGAATCTAGCATAGAGCTTCCTATCTTTAATATCGAACTCCTTTATTATAACCTTAAAGTCACTCTTCTTGAATGGGTTTGCTACATCAAACTCCCCTGCTATAAGTGCATTGAAGAACTCGCTTGCTACACCATCCAACTCTGGTGCAGTGCCCCCAAAATCGCCCTCTACTATAGCATACAGACCATACTCCTCTATCTTTTCTGGATCGTAGTTATATTGCCATGTTCCTGCTGCACCAACTATAACCTTTGCCTTGCTCCCAGTTAACTCCTTAGCCCTGTTTATCCTATGATGCAGTTGAGCATTATAGTACTCATCGTATGAGATCATCTTCCTACCATATGTGAATGTCATAGTTACTGGACCCATGCCCAATGGATCCATCTCATATATGCCTATAACCTCTGTCTCTGGTCCAATGAACCTCTCTATATGCTCTGGGTGTGCTACAACAACATCCTCTCTACTAAACCCATCGTTAACAAGTGCAGCCTCTATCTTCCTTAAACCATATGGTGCATACTTTGCTATGCCATTGTAATGCTCTATTGGATTGCATATGAAATCAAATAGTATCTTTGGGGTAACCTGATTCCTTAGTATCCAATACCAGAAGCCATCATGCCTGTAAGGGTCTATTGCTGGTGCACAGCCAAAGAAGGATGCTAATGATATTCCCCTGTAAACTGACATTAATGTTCTATCTGCAGTAAGCACTATCCTAGGTTTACCCATACTCTTCTAGATGCACTAATATAAGCAAGAATATAAACTTACGCAAATCTTTGATAAGGTGTTATGTTGTATTACATAACTATATACTTATAATCCTCCCACTCTTATCCCTAGCATATCTAGCAAAGTCCTCAACCTTTAGTACATCTTTAGCATCCATAACAGGACCATCTTTGCATAATACATATCTTCCAAATGAGCATGAGCCACATATCCCTATACCACACTTCATAACCCTCTCAAGGCTAGCCTGAGCATATATCCCATGCTCATATGCCATCTTAAGCACTTTATACATCATCTTCTCAGGACCACAGGTATAGATAGCATCTATACTCATACTCTTAGAAGCAAGGATATGCTCTAATGCATCGCTAGCATAGCCCTTCATACCATAGCTACCATCATCTGTAGTAACTATTATCTTATCATTGCTTGTAGAGAGTAAACTGTATGCAAGATCCTCAAAGAATACATCTTCCTTGCTCTTAAAACCCATGATCAGTGTTATCCTTACATCATTACCCTTCATATCCTTTATATATCTGCATAGCCTTATTAATGGGACCAATCCAGTACCCCCTCCAACTAGAACTATGCTCTTATGCTTATCATTAACCTTGAATGCCTTACCGTATGGTCCTCTAACCCCAATTATGCTATCCTTGCTCATGTTGTAGAGTGCTGTAGTTGCATATCCATGCCTCCTTACAGTTACAGCAGCATAACCACTCCTATCATTACGATCTATCATAACACTCATTGGTATCTCATCTACCCTAGGTATCCATACCATGAGAAACTGCCCAGGTTTAGCATTGTAAGATGGTTTATCCTTGAATACAATGGTCTTTACATCCTTGCTCTCATCTATAACCTCCTCAACTCTAACCAATCTAATCATATCTGTGTGCAACTCCTATCAACTCCTCAATACTCTTAAATCCCTTGCTATCCAAGTATCTTGTTATACCATTGTTTATATCCTTGAATATTCTTATCCATCTGCTAGAGCATAATGCACTCCCTACTTGCACTGCACTTGCACCTGCAAGGATATACTCAATTGCATCAATCCAACTGCTTACTCCTCCACAACCTATTATAGGTATCCCTATCTTACTCTTGTATAACTCGTATACACATCTTAATGCTATTGGTTTTATAGCCTTGCCAGATAAGCCTCCAACCTTGTTACTTAGTATAGGCATGCATGTGTTAACATCTATAGCCATTGCCCTTACAGTATTCATAACAGTTAAAGCATCAGCACCAGCATCCCTTGCAACCCTTGCTATCTCAAGCATATCACTATTCCCTAGACCAAGCTTTGCTATTATTGCCTTATCTGTTAAGACTCTAATACCTTTTATTATATTATATACTAACTCTGGATCATCACCAACCTCAAGACCAACCTTCTCAACATGTGGGCATGATAGGTTAAGTTCGTAACCCAGTATGTTCATCCCATCTGCCTTCTTAACCATATGCTTAAACTCCTCTACGCTAGAGCCTACAAGGTTAAGTATTATTGGTATTGCTTTCTTACTGCTGCTGTTATTATTATTCTTACTTTTATCACCATTATTATTCTTACTTAACTCATGCATAAATGAATCTATACCAGGGTTTGCTAAGCCTATAGCATTTATGTAACCACCATGAACCTTAACTATAGTTGGGCTCTTGTAACCCTCCCTAGGTTCAATACTTATAGACTTTGTTACAACTGCTCCAGCACCAGAGTAGTATACACGCTTTAAGACATCGTATGATATGCCTAGTATCCCAGATGCAAGCATTGTAGGATTCCTTATCCTTAAACTTTTGGTTATCTTAGTGCTTATATCTATGCTCATTATTATGCTTGGTATATAAACAAAATATATAGTATTATATTACGTATATATTAAGAGAGTATATGAATAGATGCAAGTTAGTCTTACTTGAGTCTGGTGTAATAGCATTAGATGATAACAATAGAGTTATAGATGCACTAAAGTTTGATAGAGCAAATATGGTTAATGAGTATACCATGATAAAGAAGGGTATAGTATCCAATGGTTTAGATAGCATGTTAGAATCGTTAAAGGCAGAAGGCTATACTACCATATTATGCAACGATGACTCACTGGTTAATCTAGTAGAGGCAAAAGGGTTAAAGGCATCAATGCTAAGCAAGGAGGAGAGGCTAGGTATTAACGAATCCAAGGTTACTCTCATGCTTGATGCTAATATAGCAAGGGATGAGCATGATGCATTAGCATTACTGCATGATTTTGCTGTAGCATTCTCATCCCAAAAGATAGCAGAGGTATCATCAAAGGCAGACTTGCATATAATCCAGTGTATAAATGCTATAGATGAACTTGATAAGATGATAAACATACTATCAGCAAGGATCAGGGAATGGTATGGTTTACACTTCCCAGAGTTAGAAGGGTTGGTACAGAGCATAAACTCTTATGCAGATATAATAATAAGGTTAGGCTATAGAGATAGTATAAGCATTAATGCATTAAAACAACTTAACATAAGTGATAATGAGAACAAGTTAAGGGCAATAGTTGAGAGTGCAAGGAGTAGCAAAGGAGGCATTATAAGTAAGAGTAATATTGATATGCTTAAGATGCTTGCTGAGGAGGTTAAGAGGCTAGACTCCATAAGGGATACATTAACAAAGCACCTTGAGTATGAGATGGAGCATGTTGCACCAAATATAAAGGATATTCTAGGCTCTACAATAGGTGCTAGGATGATAGCAAAGGTTGGTGGCCTTGATAAACTAGCTATACTCCCAGCAAGTACAATACAGGTTCTAGGTGCAGAGAAGGCATTGTTTAGGGCATTAAAGACTGGCACTAGACCACCAAAGCATGGTATACTATTCCAGCACTCATTAGTGCACTCCTCACCAAGATGGCAAAGAGGTAAGATAGCTAGGGTTCTTGCCACAAAGGTTGCATTAGCAGCAAGGGTAGATGCTTATTCTGGTATAAGGGATCCAAGCATAGTTAAGAAGTTACAAGAAAGGATAGATGAGATAAGAGCAAAGTACAAGGAGCCAACTGCTAAGAGCAGAGAGGCAGATAAGAATAGAGTAGTTGTTGCTTCTTCTGATAAGGCAAGTTATAAAGGTAGAGTGAAGCATAAAGATGATCATAGCAGAGCAAAGATTAGAGAGGATAATAGAGCCTTAAGGGAAGAGAGAGGAGGGAAGAGGAAGAGGAGGTAAAGAAGAAAGATGAGAAGGATGAAAAGTAGTATAAAAGTGAATTATGGTGGTATATAGATGCTCTTTGAGGGTAAGTACTTAAGGAAAGTTAGTATAGATGGTGAGGAGAGGCTTTGTACAAGGAACCTTGCAAAGGGTATACAGGTGTATGGTGAGCAGTTGGTTAGCATAGATGGTGTAGAGTATAGAGTATGGGATCCTTTTAGGAGCAAGTTGGCAGCAGCTATACTCAAGGGGTTAAGTCATCTACCAATTAATGCAGATAGTAAAATATTATACCTAGGAGCATCGACTGGCACTACTGTAAGCCATATATCTGATATTGTATGCAATGGTGTAATATACGCTGTTGAGCATGCCCCTAGGGTTGCTAGAGAGTTGATAGAGAGGGTAGCAAAGCATAGGGGTAACGTTATACCTATAGTTGAGGATGCTAGAAGGTATGAGTCATACTTTGGTATAGCAGGAAAGGTGGACCTAGTCTACTGTGATATTGCACAACAGGATCAGACAGAGATAGCATTAGCAAACTGTAAGGCTTATCTAAAGCATGGGGGCTACCTTATGCTTATAGTAAAGTCAAGGAGTATAGATGTTACTAAGGAACCAGAGAGTATAGTTAAGGCTGAGGTTAATAAACTTAAGAGCAACGGTTTTAGTGTAGAGCAGATAATATATCTAGAGCCATTCGATAAGGATCATGCCTTAGTGTTAGCAAGGTATCCTTAATTATATTAAATATGCTTAGAGGCATCTATATCTGAGTACCCTTTATCCTTTATACTCTCAACATACTTCCTTATAATCTCTCTAACACAGTCATGGCATATTATATACATCTTGCTATCTATTGGTACAAGTACAAACTCATTGGTATCGTTATGGCATCTAGTACACTCAACCATTAATAATTAACATCTGCTCTATAGCATAATATAAATTTTACAATTAATCACCTATAGTATCATGAACAGATTTGATAACTTTGCTGAGGTTAGATGTTCTTCTTAACTTTACTTTTCAATTGAGTATCTTTGCCTAGTAGTTATACAACTGTTTAAGACTTTGCATATGATTTCATTCACATCATCTATAGTATATAAAATTGATTTCTGTTAAATCGGTTAAGATTAACTAAATTAAATTATCTTTGCTATCCTTGCATCTCTGAATCTCTTTATAACTCCTAATGCTATAACTAATACTCCTAATGCTGTAACAGGTGCTGATGATGCTACTATACCTCCTGTTGTTATCAATGCACCATTGATCATTAACATGATCCATACGAACCTTGATATATCTTTAGCAATAAAGAAGGCTATTACAGATAATGCTATAGATGAGCCTCCAAATACTAATCCTCTAACCATTGTATTAATAGGTAGAAAACCCGTATTCATTCCATCTGAAGAGGATGTTCTTGCAACTGCAGCATCTAATCCATACACTATTAATAGTGCAAGTGCAATTATGAGCATAACCTTTGCTGCTGTAACTCCTTTCATAGTATTATTTAGTATGAACGCATTAATAAACCATCCTTCTATAGTTAGACTAATTAATAAGGATTAAAGATAAGATGAGAGTAGATGGCCTCCGTCGTATAGTGGTAGTATAGGGGGCTGTGGTCTATAACTGCATATAAATGGCAGTAACCCCCGGGCCGGGGTTCGATTCCCCGCGGAGGCCTTAATAACGATAACAACAACCTTAATAACAATAACAATAAGTCAAGGCAATGTAATAATATAATAAGTAAGAAGCATCTTGCTATATCAGACCATTATTACTTAATATATCAATCACATCTTTAAGGTCATTTATTGAATGGGTAGCAATACTCTCAATTCCATCCTTTGCCCTATATGCTATACTAACATCTGCTATACTTAGCATACATGCATCGTTAATGCTATCACCTACAGCTACCCTTAATGGTTTATTGATTATATTAGATTTAATGCTATTAGCAAGGAAGTGCTCTATCCTCTCTAAATGATATCTCTTGCATACTGAGTTAAAGCATGTACAATTTATATACTGCCAGCCTAAAGGCATATGTATAAGCCCAGTTAATATATTGTTACTATCATACTCTAGAGTATTTGCTATACTGAAGTCCATGTTAAGCATACTTGCTAATGCATCTGTTGCTATAGTATAACTATCACTTATTATACCAACTATGCAACCCCTTGACTTCAAAGCCCTTACAGTATCTAAAGCATTATCGCTTAGGTTAATATATGATAATGCTTCAAGTATTATATCTTTGCTTAATCCCTTCCATAGTCTTGCTATAGCAAGACTCTTCTCATAACCCTTCATTCTAGTATTGCTCATTATGCTTTTAACCTTATCCTCAACCTTGCATAACTTTGCTAATGATAAGACTAATCTACCATCTAATAGTGTACCGTCCATATCGAATGCTATTACTATATTACTACTCATCCTGCCTCTTTACCCTCTTATATAATATAGATTCATTTATGCCAAGTACTGAGCATATACCTTCAAACCTCTTTATGCCCTCTCTAATATCATTTAATGCCTTAGCATGATCATACCTCCCTTCATATATGAACACATGCTTATCTATGCTGTTTATGAACTCACTTAATATATTAGAGAACTCATGCTTGCTAAGATCTAGCATATTATCCTCTTTACTCTTCATGTATTGCATTAGCATGCTAGCATCTACCATCTTAACCTTGTACATATTAGCATGTAATGAGTTCTCATTAAGTATATAGCAGTATATATTTGCCTGTACTCTTCCCATCATAAGACTAGAATCCTTATCATTTATGCTGTAGAAGGTCTTCATCTCCTCAACTATTACAGTATTATCCATGTTACGTATTATGCTATCAGGTCTACCATATACCTTTACACCATCCACTACTGCATAGTAATCCTTCTTCTCCTTGTTAGAATACAATGCATCATGTATAATGTTTCCTATTATTATGGAGTATGGGTTAACGTTGAATAATAGGTCTGGTCTTGCTAGTAGCATTGCTATCCTCTGAGCATTTATACTACTTATCCTTCTCTTCCCCTTAAATAATCTAGAGAGCAGTATGCCTATACTCATGCCTTTAAAGCTATTAAAGAAAAGGTTAGATTAATAATATCATACGTTCACATGCTTATACCCTAGGCATACAAGATAAAGTTCGCTACTCTCCTTCCTACTTGACCTTGGTTTGTATATATGCACTCTAGTGAACATAGACTTAACCTTAGATATGAAGTCCTTAAGCATATCACCATCGAATACCTTAAGGACTGCACTACCATTGCTTATAAGTAAAGAATCTGCTATGCTAAGCACTCTGCTGCTTAGATGTATCTGCCTAGCATGATCTAAACTCCATACACCAGATAGATTTGGTGAGATATCTGATAGTATAAGATCAACCTTGTTATTGTTAAGGATGTTATATAGTTTATCTATTAAGTCATCATCCTCCACACTAGCCTCAATTAACTTTACGTTACTTGCATTATAATCTACCCTTCTAATATCTATGCCTATAACAAGACCTGTCCTACCAACCTTACTGCTAGCAACCTGTAGCCATCCACCAGGATAACAGCCTATGTCTAGAACCTTCTGACCCTTCTTAAATATATGAAAGGAGTTATCTATCTCAAGTAACTTGTATGCAGCCCTGCTCTTATACCCTTGTTCCTTGGCTAGCCTCCTATAGTAGTCTCTTCTTGCATGCTCTAGCCTCATGTTAACTTGCACTCTCTTGCTCACTTAAAACCTCCTTATCGTTGCTATTATTATCAGCATTAACCTCCTCATTCTTAACCTCTTCTACCTCCTTCTCTTTACTCTTCATATACTCAAGCATAACCCAGCTCTCGATTAGCCTACATGTATTTGGGCTAACACTTCCATCCGGGGTACACATACTCTCAATGCTACATGTTATGCAAGGAGCACCCTCTATGCTTCTAGTATCTAATGGTAACCTTAATGCTATTAGCCTATAGGTCCATCTACCATTCTCTAGCACCCTCTGCCTTGTTACCAAACCTCTCTTCTCTAGCCTCATAGCAATCCTTGAGCCATCTCTGCTTGTTAGATTAAGCTCCTTCCATAGTCTACTCTGTAGTATACCCTCTTTGCCCTGCTCTACTATTAACTTGAATACCTTGGAGGTGAGATCTTCTATACTCTCACCTCTATCCATACTCTTATCTTTACTAACCAATAGTATTAATTTGTATAATCCAATAAATAATTGTTTGCAACAATACAAAAGCCTCGCCTTTTAAGGCAGGGATGAACTAATAAATTTAAATATCATACATATAATAATTTATATCTAATGCAGAGAACAAATACATTCATAATTGAAGACAATAATAATTTCAATATCCTTTTTAAGCTAGCAGATAACTGCTCTAAGCTATGGAATGAACTTAATTATGAGA
>Ga0079998_109489_pt1 | contig 84926 bp, 98 predicted proteins | sample PerSpoBPS_BMetaG_FD_69201 | JGI IMG/M metagenome (GOLD analysis project Ga0079998, IMG submission 69201) | Thermal spring microbial communities from Yellowstone National Park, Wyoming, USA - Perpetual Spouter B (PS_B) MetaG (SPADES assembly)... | ecosystem: Environmental > Aquatic > Thermal...
CCACGTGGAGGATGGTCCAGTTGCCCCAGAGGACGCAGCCCCAGCGGTAGTTGCCGATGTGCAGCCCCGCCGGCCGCCCGACCCCCGCCGGGACCGCCCCGGAGGCCCGCGGGATCCCGTTGACCAGGATCTGCCAGGTCCCGGCCCCGTAGACTTCCAGCCGGACGGTGAAGAAGGCGCCCGGGTCGATCCCCATCGCCAGCAGCTGGAGATCCGGGGAGCCGAGATCGGGGGCGGCCACCTGGGCGCCGTCGCGGTTGGCGTGGACGCGCAGGATGTTCTCGAAGCTGTGGACGTAATTGCCGTTGGAACAACCAGAGGGTGTGCCGGTTCCCGCCGAGAACAGCATCCCCAGCGGCGTCCGCTCGGGAAAGCGCAGGCGGACCTCGATGGCGTAGTCGGTGTAGAGGGCGGGGATGGAGATCGAGCGGGCGAGAAAGCCCGAGAAGTCGTCCCGCCCCCCGCCGTCGGCTCCCGCGTTGTCGACCCGGACCACGGTGGCGGGCCCATCCATCGGGAAGGCGACCTCGTCCCCGTTCCCGAACCGGTAAATCCCCCAGCCGGGCGCCGAGCCGTTGAAGTGCTCCAGGTAGAGATCCACCCAGCCCGATTGGGCCTGGACGGCCCCGGGCGCCCGTCCGGCCAGGGCCGGAAGGAAGGCAAGAAGGAGAAAGAGGACCCCGACGATCCCGATCCGCGCCGGAAGCGGCTTAAGCGCTCTCATGGGAGCCATCCTCCCTCGCGATCCACCGCTCCCCCCCGATCCGCCGCCAGGCCTCCCGGGAAGGCGGCCGGAAGGCGTCGGGGCGATGCACGACCAGGCGCAGGGTGGGCCGGATCTCCCCGTCCGGGCCCAGCGGCAGGTTGGCGTAGTCCAGAAAGCGCGCCATGGCCTCCTCCCGGCTCGAGAAGAGGCGCACCCAGGCGCTGGCGCCCAGGCGGGCCAGGATGACCCACAGCCCCTCCGGCGTCTGTCCGACGGCCACCCAGCCGCCGTCCGGGCGGATGGCCTCGGCGGCCAGGGCGGTCACGACGATCAGGGGGATCCCGGTTCCCACTGCCGCGCCCTCCTCAGCGAGCGCGGAGATCCGCGGCGTTTCGCCGACCATACGAGCGTCTCCTCGAATCGGATGGGGATGCGTCTTACGGCGCCGGCTTCTCGGTTCGCATGGAAACGACCCACACGGCCTCCCCGCGTTCCACGGAGATCTCCCGGGTCTCCCCGCCTCCGGCCACGATGAGGACGACGGGCGCCGCCCCGGAAAGATCCAGGGCTTCCCCGGGCGCCAGGGTCCAGGCCGGCGCCTCCCGGCCGGGGAGGGAGACCCGCACCGGGCCGACGCCGGCCGCCACCAGGGCGCTGCGGCCCGGATCCGGGAGGGCCGCGCGGCGGATCAGCAGGCCGCCGCCGCCTCCCTCCCCGCCCCCCGCCGCCGCCTTCCGGGCGGCCTCGGCGCAGGCCTGGGCGGCCGGATCCAGCGTCCGGGGGTCCACCGCCCGTCCTCCCACCCGCACTTCATAGTGAAGGTGCGGGCCGGTGCTGGTGCCGGTGTTGCCGGAGAGGCCGATGAGGGCCCCGGCTTCCACCCGCTGGCCGACCGCCACCCGGATCTCCGAGAGGTGTCCGTAGAGGGCGCAGACCGGCCCGTTGCAGATCACCACCAGGTTCCCGTAGGACGGCCAGCCCGCGTCGTAGTCGGCGAAGACCACCACCCCATCCAGGGTGGCCTGGATCGGGGTCCCGACCGGGACGCTGAAGTCGATGCCGGCGTGGCGGCGCCCCCGCATCTCCGCCGGCGCGCCCTCCCCGTAGACCGCCCCGAAGTCCAGGGTGATGGGGCTGCCCCCGGGGACCGGCAGGCGCTCCGGGACGCAGCGGCCGCCGACGTATTCGGCCTCCCCCTCCCAGGCGGCGGCGTCCTCGACGATCAGGTCGGGATGGAACCGCCCCTCCAGCCAGGCCCGGTAGGCCGGGCGGGCCGGCGGGGGGAGGCTCCCCTCCACCGCCTCGTAGTGCGCGCGCATGACCACGTAGAAAAGCCCCATGCACAGGAATCCGGGCAGCAGCAGCCCGGTCAGGCACCCGACCGTCTGCCTCACCGCAGCTCTCCCTGTCGGAACAGATCCAGCCAGGCCGGCGGCAGCCGCAGGCGCAGCCGCGCCGGGCGACCCCGGCCGGCGGCCGGGACGGCCAGGAAGCGGCCGGGCTCCAGCCCGGGCGCCTCCGCCGCCAGGGCCTCCGGGGCCGGCACGCCCATCCCGGCCAGGAAGGAGGCCGCCGTCTCCGCCGGCATCCGCCCGATGAAGGCGAATCCGGCCAGCTGGCCGATGACGCTGCCGGCGAGATCCCGGGGCAGATGGGTGACCAGATACAGGGCCCCTCCCCGCCCCCGCAGCTCCCGGGCCAGCTCGTCCGGCAGCTCCGGGGCCAGCTGGAACAGTCGCCAGGCCTCGTCGATGAAGACATCCACCGGCATCTGCCGCGGCACGAGGACCGCCCGGTAGAGGAACCAGGTCACGGCGTAGACGGCGATGGCCCGGGCGGCCTCGTCCCGGATGCCGGAGAGGTCGAAGGATACCCAGTCCCCGGGGGCCAGCTCCAGGCGGTCCAGGTCCGCCTCCGGCCGGTCGAAGTAGCCGTCCAGGACCCCGCCGGCGGCGTAGGGGACCATGCGGGCGGCCATCATGGCGGCCGTGGGCGAGCGGGCGGACTCCCGCCGGATGGCCTCGGCCACCTCTATCAGGCGCAGGTTCCCCTCCGCCAGGCGCCCTTCGGCCTCCAGACTGCGGACCGCCCGATCCAGCACCGCGTCCCCATCCGGCGGCCACTCGCTCCGCAGCACCCCGCTCCAGAAAGCCCGGACGGCGAAGAACAGCTCCTCCGCCCTCCGGATCCCGGCGAAGGGATGCATCCAGCAGCGATGGGGATCCGTCGGGGGCTCCAGCCGGAAGGACCGGCCGCCGACGGCCGCCACCAGCGCCCCGTCCTCCCCCTTGGGGTCCAGGGTGACCACGGCCCGCCCCCACAGCCGCCGCCCCAGGGCCAGGACCCGGCGCAGGGTGGTCTTGCGGGCGCCCATCTCCCCCAGGATGACCACGCTGCCGTGGGGCTGGGGAACCCCCCAGATCCCGTCCTCCGGGGCGAAGAAGACCGGGCCGGCCTCCGGGCAGGTCCCCAGGTAGACCGCCCCGGGGCGGGGGGGCGAGGCCGGCGCGGGCAGCGGCAGCAGCGGCTCCACCCCCTCGTCCACCCGGAAGAACGAGCCGGCCCGATGGGCCGGGCCGTGGGGGAAGAGATCCCGATAGGCCTCCTCCGGGATGTAGGCGAAGATCTGAGGGAGATACCCCGCCGCCCGCAGCCGCTGGGCCAGCACATCCCGGGCCGCCCGGGCCTCCGCCGCCAGGGCCTCCCCGTCCATCCCCGGCGCCCCCGGCGCGGCCAAAAGCAGCGTCACCGCGCAGCGGTACAGCCGCGCCCCCTCCTGCAGGCGGGACAGCAGCCAGTCCATCCGCTGCTCCCGCCGCATCTCCGCCTGGGTCGGCACCCGGCCCAGGCGGGAGATGCTGGCCTCCAGGAACCCCTGCCAGAGGGTCCGCTGGGCCTGGGCCGTCCGGGCCGCCTGCCCGGGCGGGATCGGGACGATGCGGACGGCGTAGAACCCGGCGGCGGCCAGCTCCGGCAGGGGAGGCAGCGGCCGATCCGGATCCACATCCCGGATGGAGAGGGCCGCCGCCGCCGCCGGCGGGCGGTGGGTCCGCAGCACCCCATCCTCCAGAAGCTCCAGCGCGTCCGGATAGATCTCCGTCCCCGCTTCCGCTCCCATCTCCTCTCATCTCCTTCAGTACCGCAGGGCCGCCGGCAGCTGCGCCCGGTCCGCTTCGGGGTCCGGCGGGAACACCCAGCGGGCCAGATGCCAGCGCACCTCCGGGCGGTCCTGCACCAGGAAGGTCAGGGCCTGCAGCCCCGGGGTGGGCCCCACGATCCAGATCCCCAGCCGATACGGATCCGTCGGGCGCCAGCCCAGCAGGGCCAGCAGCCGGCCGGCCCGGCGGGCCACCATCTGCTGCTGGTCAGCCCGGGACCGGTTCTGCCGGAACAGCTCCAGGATCCACAGCCAGGGCCGGCCCAGGCGATCCCGGGCCAGGACCACCGCGTCCGGAACGGCGTAGCTGCCCCGGCCGGCCAGCAAGGCCTCGCGCCCCCCGCCGCAGATCTCCCAGCCGGCGCGGCGCATCCCGGCCAGGGCCCGGGCGATGGCCTTCGAGTGGAACGAGTCTGGCCAGGGATTGCCGGCGCGCCGCTCCTCCCCCCCGGCCGACGGCAGCAGCCGCCGCAGCACCTGCCGGCCGGCGGGGGTGGCCCGCACCCGCCCGGCCACCTCCTCCAGCAGCCCCGCCCGGACGCCGGCCGCCACGCCCTCCTGAGCCGTCTCCGGGCCCAGGAAGGCCTCCAGCTCCTCGACCCGCCACCACCCCCGGGTCCCGCCCATCTGCAACAGGATCCGGGCCGCCGCCGGATGCCGGGCGGCCGCCTCCCCGGCCGTCCGATACACCGACCGGGCGGCCCCGACCTCCAGGGCCCATCCCGCCGCCGGGGGCGGGTCCGGGGCCGGCCCCGGACGGGGCGCCGGCCACGGGCCCCACCGCCGCCAGCCCTCCGGATCCCACCAGCGGGCAGGATCCCGGGCCAGGGCCACCGGGGTCCGACGGGCCTGCAGCCGGGCCGCCCAGCGGGCCAGCCGGGCGGGGTGATCATCCCGGGGGATCACCAGGAAGGCCGCCCGCGGCCGCAGCGCCCGGACCGCCCAGACCGAGCGCCAGAAGGCCTCCCCCTGCAGATCCGGCCAGACGCCGGGATCCTGCCACAGGAATAGCTCCCGCCCCTCCAGGACCGTCCAGCCGTCCCACACCGCCGCCCCCACGGCCACCAGGGGCCAGACCGGAACCGGCGCCGGCGGCAGCGTCCGGCCCACGGCGGCCAGCAGCCGCCGCCGCAGGTCCCACTCAGGCCCCGCGCCCGGCGGCCTTCGCTCCATCCCCCTCCTCCAGGCGGGCGAACCGGCGGCGGGCCCCGTCGAAGGCCAGCCGCCCCTCCTGAGCCGGCCCCAGCCGGTTCTTCTCCAGCTTCCAGCGCACCCGGCCGGGGCCATCCGGGTACAGCCCCAGCACCAGGTCCGCGTCGTAGGCCATCTCCACCGCCTCCGCCGGCAGGGTGCCCATCAGGGCGCGGCGGGGATCCCAGCCCGCCGGGTCGGCGGCGGAGATGCCCAGGAGAACCCCCCCGCTGCGGGCGGCCCACTCCAGCCCCCAGCGGAAGGCCTCCACCGCCCCATCCCCCGGCCGCCAGATCCGGCCGGGCATGGGCGGGATGGGGACCAGCTGCAGGTAGTCCAGGATCAGCAGGCCCCGCCGGATGCCCCCGGGGCCCATCCGGGCCGCCTCCAGGACCCGCTCCACGTCGAACAGGGTGGTGGACCGCCCCCCGGCCAGGACCAGGAGCTCCGCCCGCAGCGGATCCGGATGCCCCGCCGTCCAGGCCAGGATCTGCTCCGCCCGGTGCTCCCAGGTCACGTACAGGGCCGGACGGCCCTGGGCCAGGGCCGCGAAGGCCATCTCCAGCGCCATGGAGGTCTTGCCCACGCCGGGCGGGCCGGCCAGCAGGATGGCCGTCCCCGGCGGGATCTCCAGGCCCAGAAGATCCAGCCGCAGCAGGGCCCCGCCCGTCCCGGGCCGGACCACCCCCAGCCGCACCGCCCCTCGTCCGCCCATCCTATGCGCCTCCCGGATGGTCCGGCGGGGATCCGCCCGGCCTCAGCGCCCCCAGCCCGGCCATGGCCGCCACCCGCCCGATCCGCTCGGCGGAATCCCCGATCCGCCTCAGCTGCTCCTCCAGGACCCGACCGCGCTCCGCCTCCGGGAGGTTGGGGAGCTGGCTCAGGCGGCGGACCGCGATGACCATGCGGTCCTGGAAGCGCCCGCCTCCCGCCGTCCGCATGGCCTCCTCGGCCATCCCATGGAAGGCCCGCTGGGAGAGAACGGCCGTCTGGCCCTCCAGGCCCATCCCCTCCCAGGCCCCCCGGAATCCCGCCTCGAAGCGGGAGGCGGCGGTCTCCATCACCCGCTGCCGCAGCGCCGGGGGCAGCTCGTAGTTTTCCATCAGGGCGCTCAGCCGCTGGCTGAACACCTCCCGGCTGAGGCTCCCGATGCGCGCGGCGACGCCGCTCAGGGGGACCGGCTGGGCCAGATCCACCGGCGGGGCGGCCGCGGCCCCGCCCACGCGGAAGCCCAGGGCCCGCAGAGAGGGTCCCCAGGCCTCGGCGTAGAGCCCCCCGGCGGCCCGCAGCAACCCTGCGCCGATCCCTCCGGCGGCGGACCCGGCCGCCGTCCCCGCGGCCGCCCCGGCGGCGGTTCCCGCGGCCGTTCCGGCCGCCGCCCCCGCGGCGGTCCCCGCGGCGGCGCCGGTCCCGGCGCCCACCAGCCCGCCCACGGCCGTGCCGGCGGCGGTTCCCACGCCCGGCAGCAGCAGGGTGCCGACGGCGGCGCCGACGCCGGCGCCGATCAGCCCGGCGGAGGGCCGGCCGCCCCCGGCCCCGCCCCGGGCCAGGCTTCCGCCCAGATCGCCCCGCAGCACGGCCACGGCGGCCCGGCCGGCGCCCATCAGGCCGCCGACGGACAGCCGGGTGGCCAGGCCGGTCACCGAGGCGGTGGCGCCCAGCAGCAGCATCCCGCTGATGGCCGACGTCATGGCCCGGACGGGGTTGAAGTCCCCGCCCAGAAGACCCGTGCGCGTGGCGATGTCCTGGTACACCTGGGTCATGAGCACCACGGCCGGGACGCTCAGGGAGAAGAGGATGAGCAGGCGCAGCCAGAGGTAGAAGATCCCCCGGGTGGGGCGGGGGATCCAGAGGACGGCAGCCACCGGCCCGATCCCCGCCATCGCGTAGAGAACCGCCGGCCAGAGGGAGAGCAGCGTCACGATGCCGGCCGCCGCCAGGGCGGTGGCGGCGAAGGAGAAGAGAAAGATGGGGACGGTGAACAGCCCCAGGGTGCCTCCCGAGAGAACGGCGGCGTTGACCGTTGTCCCGGACAGGAGGTTCCAGGTCATGCGGAAGGGCCCCTCCGGGGCGATGGCCTGCAGCATCATCCGCACGATCCGCCCGGCCAGGTCCACAATGTAGAGGGAGAGGACGGCCAGGATCATCCCGCCGGCGATCTCGGCCAGCACCGCCCGGGGGTCCGAAGGGGAGCCCGCGGCCCGGGCGGCGTAGTGCAGGGCCACGGCCAGGGCAACCATCAACAGGCCCAGGACGGCCGCCACCCGCATGCCCTGCTCATGGGGCCGCCGGAGGTTGTCGAAGCTCACCACCCCGTAATACACGTCCCACCCGATCCCCATCCGGTCCGCCCAGGTCCGCTCCAGGTCCTGCCGCGCCTGGGCCGCCCCGGGGGCCAGGGCCCGGTTCACCGCCTCCTCGACCATCTGCATGAGGTTGGGCGCCGGGACCCGGATGACGTTCGTGATGTTCTGGACGATCCGGGAGACCGGGCTGGCGGCGGCCGCCGCCGCGGCGGCAGCCGCCACGGTGGCGGATCCCACCACCTCGGCCGCCGGCGCCTTGCGGATCGTCTTCGTCTCCTGCTCCCCCGGCGGCGGGGGAGGCGGGTTGGGGGCGGCCGGGAGCACGGCCGGGGACAGAAGAAGCAGTCCCAGAAGCAGCGCCGCGGACTTCATCGCGCTCCCTCCCTACTCCACGATCTCCAGCCGGGCCAGGATCCCCAGCAGGCGCAGGACCTCCTCGGCCGGGAGGGGCCGCAGCATGATCTCCCCGGACAGGGTCTCGGCCGCAGCCGCCAGAAAGCGGGCGGCGTCCGCCTCCCGGCCAGCGGGATAGCCCAGGGCGCCGTAGACGGCGACCCGCACCGACAGCGGCTCGTCCAGCAGGAACTCCAGGTAGGCGCTCCCCCAGGAGGAGGCGGCCAGGGGCTGCCCGGCCAGGCGCTCCAGATAGGCCGCCCGGGGGGCCGCCTCGTAGCGGGCCGCCCGCAGCAGCCGCAGCTGCATCCCCTCCGGCAGGCCGTCCACCAGGGCGCGGCGCAGCAGCGACCGGGGCGGGTCCTCCGCCCGGCCCGGCTCCGGCAACAGCGCGAAGATCCGCCACCGCCACCCGCCTTCCGCCTCCAGGATCCCCTCGGGCGTCAGGCGGAAGGGCGGGACCAGATCCTGGACCGCCCCCACCGGGGGAGCGCGGCGGGAGGCCCCGTCGGGCGATGAGGCGCGTCCGAGCTTCACGGCCGAACCTCCAGAAGGGCCAGGGCGGACCACAGAAGCGCCGTGAGGCTGAAGGCCCAGAACAGCGCCTCGGCCGGGATCAGCAGACGGGCCGGGCCCAGGCGCAGCGTCGGGACCTCCGGCAGGCGGCGGGCCGGCGGCGGAGGCGGCGGCTCCGGCGCCGGCGCCGGGGGCGGAGGCGGCGGGGGCGGCGGCTCGGGGGCCGGCGACCGGAACACGTAGCGGCGCGGCCGCCGCAGGGCCCGCAGGCGGCGGATCAGGGCCTGCTCGACCGGGACCATGTCCGGCGGGATCCGCAGCAGCACCAGGAAGACCACCGCCACCAGGACCCCGCCCCCCACGCCGATGCGGGTCGCCAGATCCGGGCCGGCGGCCATAAACGCGGCGGTCCCCAGCCCGATGGCCAGGCAGAACCCCAGGATGTCCCGACCGGAGACGCCGAACATGGCCTACTTCGGCGGGATGAAGGTGGGCGGCTGGGCCAGGCTCTGGGCGCCCTGGGAGATGAAGCCGCCGATGATGCCGCCCAGAAGCAGGAGGACCGTCCCGGCCCCGAAGATGCCGGCCGCCCCCCACACCAGGGAGCGGACGCTGCCGGTGAGGATCCCGGAAAGGGTCCCGCCGGCGGCCACCAGGAAGAGCAGGGCCGTGATGACCAACAGCACCGTCACCCCGACCCGCCACAGCTTCTGGCCCGTTTCGGCGATCTGCCGCTGGGCGTTCTCAAAGGGATCCCCGGGTTTCTGCTCGTCCGCCCGGACCGGCAGGGCCGGCGCCAGGGCCGCGGCCAGCACCAGAAAGGCCAGCGCGAGATGGAGGATCCGGCGCATCTCTTTGCCTCCTTATCCGGATGGCTCGGACGCCCGGAGGGCGTCCAGGAAGAACACGTCCCGGCCCATCGCGGCCGACGCGGTGTTGGCCAGGACGATCAGCAGCCACACGCAGGCGATGGCGCCCATGAGCAGGGCAGCGGCGTCCCCTCGGGGGAAGACGGCGCTCACCCACCACCGCAGCGCCAGGAAGACGACGTTTCCGGCGAAGCCCAGAAGGCAGTGCCGCCGGGCCGCCGGGTGCATGGGCGGGTCCAGCCGCATCAGGCCCGCCACCAGGCCCACCAGGCCGATCCACCAGGAAACGGCTCCCAGGATGCGATCCCGCGCGCGCATCGGATGGCTCCCGATCATGGGTTATGGGATCAGGGCCCGAGCGATCTGGACGGCGAACCACTCCGTGAAGGCCCGGATGAGGGCCCCGGAGACGGCCAGGACCAGGCCGGCGACGGCCCAGGAGACGGCCCCCGCCGCCCCGCCCCCGGAGCCGGACAGCCAGGCGGCCGCCGCCCGCCCCGCCCCGGCCAAAAGGGCCAGGGCGCCGGAGATCAGCAGCAGCGTCGAAAGCAGCCGGAACAGCCCCCGGCCCAGGATGGCGATCATCCCGGCCAGGTCGGCGGGCGCCGCTGGGCTCCCCCCGCAGCTCCAGCCGAACAGCCCGAGGAGATCCGGAACGGCCCCCGAAAGAACCGCCGCCGAGAACACCAGGGCCAGCACGTCGAGGACCGCATGGGCCAGCGCGCCCGGGCTGTCCAGGGCCAGCGCCCCCGCCGCCCGCATCGCCAGGAAGAACAGATCCGCCATGACGCCCACCGCCGCCAGGGCCGCCAGGGCCCGCAGATACGGATGAAGATCCGCGCAGCTCATCCCGGGCCTCTCTGTCGGCGGGATTCATCCCATCCACAGAAGGCGGGCCAGGGCGGCGGCGGCGGCCATGGCGGCGGAGGGGGCGGACATGGGGATCCGGGCGCCCCGGGGGAGGAGGCCGGCCCAGATCCCCCAGCCCATCCGGGCGGCCCGCAGGCGGGCCAGCAGGACCAGGGCGGCCAGGCCGGCCGCCGTCGGCCCGATCCCCGCCGCCGCCGAGAGGCCCATCCAGATCTTGGCGTCCCCGGCGCCGACGCCGCCGGCCTGCCAGCCCAGGAAGAAGGCCGGCCAGAGGATCATCCCGGTCAGATCCCCGGCCGCCAGGGCCAGGGCGGTCCCGATCCCCCACAGGGGGAGGGAGACGGCGTTGGGGATCCGCCCGGCCGGCCGATCCCAGCGCCGGTCGACCTCCAGGAGGATCAGGGCCGCCAGGGCCAGGAACAGGACCCGCGACAGCTCCAGCCCGCTCACTGCCCCTCCCGGGTGATCCCCTCCAGCACGATGCCCTCCGCGGCCACGCGGGCCGAGAGGGTCCCCAGGAACCCCCGGGTGGTCACCCGGGCCCAGGCCCGGCAGACCGGGGGGTCCGGCTCGCAGGAGACCCGCTCCAGGACCGCGCCGGGGATCCGGGCGTCCGCCCAGATCTCCGCCACGCGGGCCGCCATGGCGGCGGGCTCCCCCACCAGATGTCCGTCCGCGCCCGGGGCGCTCATCTGGGCCCCATCCCGGACGGCCAGGTTGAGGACCGCCCGGGTCCGCTCGATGCGGATCTGGTGCGCCATCAGGTCCCGGATCGCGGCCGTCATCGGCGCGAACACAATGGCGATGTAGAGCGCCAGAAAGGGCAAAAGGCTCATGGCGAAAGCTCCCGCCAGTCGGACTTCCAGCGCTCCACGTAGGTCTCCTGGCGGACCCGGACGTCCCATCCCAGGAACGGCAGGGAGGGGACGAAAAGCGTCGGGCGGGCGATCACGGTGCACACCACCCGGCCGCCCCAGACCCCGTCGTGCTGGACGGTGACGTCCACCAGCCGCCGGCCCAGGACGGAGCGGGCGGCGGCCTCCCCCTGGCGCAGCCCCTGGGCCCCGTCGGGGGTCTGGGAGGCCTGGGCCGCGCAGGCGTAGGCGGCCCAGACCGCGAGATTCGCCGTCCGCCCCCGCTCCATCAGGCCCAGGACCCCCCAGAACATCAGGGCGAGCACCGGCAGCGCCAGGGCCAGCTCGGTCAGGGCCTCCCCGCGGCGTCCGCGCATCGCGCCCTCCCCGTCACCACCAGTCCTGCGGCGGCCCGTCCCAGAACCGCCACTTGCGGAAGAGCAGCTGCAGGGACACCCGCCAGCGGATCGGGACGCCGTAGAAGCGCCCGCCGGTATCCTGGACCTCGTCCACGCGGGCCTCCAGGGCCCGGCGGGCCGGATCGATGGCCGAGACGATCTCCCCAGAGGTCACGCCCGGATAGGCCGAGGTCCGGAAGGCGGCCTCCGCCGCCAGCCGGGAGCGGACGCTCCAGCGCAGGGCGTAGGCGCCCGCGTAAAGCATGTAAAGCAGCAGCAGGAAGAAAGGGACCATAGCCAGGGCGAAGGAGACCAGGCTCTGGCCCCGCTGGTCCCGCCGCCGGCGCGCCCGCCCCATCAGTTGCCTCCCGAGGCCGCCCCGGTGGCCTCGTCCATCTTCTCGCCGCCGATCCGGAAGGCCGCCTTGATGCGCTCGCGGACACCTGGCAGGACTGCGGCGGCCACCACGGCGATGAAGAGGAACAGCAGGGCGAACTCGATGAGGGACTGCCCCTCCTCCCCGAAAAGGAACGCGCGCAAGGCCTTCATCGGACACCTCCTTTTAGCATGGATTTCAGAGCCCGGTGTGGGCTTCGTCGGCATCACCCGGCTTTCCACCACCAGGGAGCCCAGGCCCGGTAGGCCTCCAGGATGCGCCGGCGGAGATCCGGAAGGGCCAGGGCGGCGGTGATGGCGATGAAGAGGAACAGCAGGCCATACTCGGAGTAGACCTCCCCCTCTTCCCCGAAAAGGAACGCGCGCAAGGCCTCCATCGGACACCTCTCAGAAGCCCAGCATCGACTCGGTCCCGGTCATCATCTGCAGGAACAGGGCGCCCACGTAGCCGATGATGGCCAGGATCCCGGCCCCCAGCACGTAGGGCTCCACGGCGGTGACCCGCTCGGCCACCTCCTGCTCCATGGCGGCGCCCAGGTCCTCCACCAGGGTGGAGAGGATGATCTCGAAGCCCGCCCCGCCGGAGGCGGCCAGCCGCACGGCGTCCATGAAGCGGACCAGGTAGGGATCCCGGGGGTCCGGGGCGTGCAGCATGGCCTCCCGCAGGCCGGCCTCCCCCCGGGCGGCGTAGCGGGCGATCAGGAAGCGGACCCAGTTGGCGAAGACCCCGTCGCCGGCGGCGGCCCGGGAGAAGGCGTCGTCCCAGGCCCGGCCGGACCGGATGAACCCCCGGGCGGCGGCCAGCACCACCAGCATGTTGGACCGGAAGCGGCGGCGGCGGTCGGCGATGGCCGCCTCGATGCGCCGCTCGGGACGGATCAGGCCGTAGACGCCCAGGACGGTCCCGGCCAGCACCCCCGGGAGCGGCGACCCCAGGGCCGGCCCCAGCAGGAAGGCCCCGGCCAGCATCCCCAGGATCCCCAGGGCCAGGCCCCGCAGGCGATCCGCCCACACCGCCGAGACGGTGGCGTAGGGATAGTAGCCGGAGCGGGCGATGCGGGCGGGCAGCCCCTCCCGGCGGGCCCCGCCGGAGAGGGCGGGCAGCCCCGTGAGGATCGGCCAGAGGAGGGGATAGAGGGGCGCCAGCCACGGAGGGATCTCCGTCCCCCGGTCCAGGGGATCCGGGGACTCCGGACGGACCGTCTGGCGCCGGCGCAGGAAGGCGAACCAGTATCCCCCCAGCGCGACGCCGCCCGCGAGGATCGCCGCCAGGTCTTCCATGCCCTATCCCTCCGGCAGGATGGGGTTGCCGTAGCGGTCCATGGGGATGAGGCCGGCGCCGCCGCGGGCGATGCCCACCGTCTCCTCCATAGAGAAGTAGCGGTCCATGATGAACTCGGAGACCAGGAGGGCCCCGAACCATCCCCCGACGACCATGAGGGGGGCCAGGGGGTTGGAGAGCAGCAGCGCCTGGACCTCCGGCATCCCGGCGGTTATCACCACCAGGCCGATGGCGGAGAAGGCGATGATGCCGTAGATCTGGCGCTGCATCCCCCGCCCCCGGGCCCGGGCCGTCTCCAGGATGCGGCGCAGGCGGCCCATCTCCGAGGAGATCACCTCCACCATCTCGGCGATGCCCCCGCCGCCGGTCAGCAGCGTGGAGAGGACCTGAGCGGCGGCGGTGACCACGGGGTGGTTGAGGTCCGCCGCCCAGGCCCAGAGGGCCTGGTCCCGGGCCGCGGGGCTGTCCCCGGCGGCGGCCAGGCGCGCCTCCAGGTCCTCGATGGCCCGGCGGGCCTCCGGACCGCAGATGGCCTTGGCCCGGGCGATGGCCTCGGAGCGGGGAAGGCCGGCCCGCAGCCCGGCCGACATGGTCTGCAGGAACGTCAGCATCTCCCCGGCCAGCCGCAGGCGGCGGGACGCGGCCTGCTCCCGGGCCTGGACGTAGTAGAACGAGACCCCGAACAGGGCCAGCATCGCCGCCGAGGGCAGCCCCAGCCGCAGGATCATTCCCAGAAGAAAGCCGCCGGCCGCCCACAGGGCGGCGAACTGCAGAAACAGCGCCGGCGGCATGTCGATCCCCGCCGCCCGCAGCATGGAGGAGATGCGGGCCGCCGAAACCGCCTCCCGCAGGCCGAGGCGGACCAGGGAGAGCTCGGCCGGCCGGGCCAGGGCGGCGAAAAACCCCGCCCCGGCGGCCACGCCGGCCAGGATGGCGAAGGCGTCCGCAGGCTCCATCGGGCTCCTCCCTCCGCTCACCAGACGGCCGCCCCGGCGCTCCAGGGGAGATCCGCCAGGCCCAGCTCCTCCGCGGAGAAGCCGCGGCGCAGCGGCCGGGAGGCCGGCCGCAGGACCCCGTTCTCCCACCGGAACACCACCCGCAGGGCCGGCCGGTCCACATCCGCCTCAATGGTGGGCAGCACCTCGGCGATGGCCTCCACGAAGCGGCGGGGGCCGCCGCCGGCCTCCTCCCGGTAGGCCAGGAGCGCCACGGCCGTCACCGCCTCGGCGAACATGACGGCGATGGTCCGGACCGGGAGATCCCGGGCCTCCGGGTGGGCCTGGGCCATCTGGAGGTAGCGCGTCCACACCCGCTCGATGTCGTCGGTGTGCATCGTGGTGACCTGGGGGCCGTGGCCGGTGTTGGCCGCCCGCAGGATCTCGAAGGCCTCCGGGCCCCGGGCCTCTCCCACCACGATGCCGTCGGGGCGCTCCCGCAGGGCCATCACGATGAGGTCGAAGGCCGTGAAGGGGATGATCTCCTCCCCCGGCAGCTTCTGGCGAGTGAGCTTGTGGACGATGTTGCCCGGGTTGCTGTCGGGGCGGCCGTCCCAGAAGACCATGAGCTCATAGGAGTCCTCGATGATCACCAGGCGGAACTCCCGGCCCACCTCCCGCAGCAGCGCCCGGGCCAGGGTGGTCTTGCCGCAGCCGGTCGGCCCGGCGATGATCAGGGTCCCCCGCCGCCGCAGCACCCCCAGCAGATACCGGGCGGCCTCCGGGGTGAGCACCCCTCCCGCCACCAAATCCTCCAGGCGAGGCGAGCGGCCGGGACGGGCCAGGCGCACCGTCAAGCAGTCCGAGGGGACCAGCGGCGGGGCCGACCAGGAGATCCGCACGGTGAGGAAGCCGATGGGATCCGGCAGATCGATGGAGAAGGAGCCCTCGGCGGCCGGCTTGATGTCCCCCGGCGTGCGGATCCCATAGCGCTCGCACAGCCGGCGAATGCCGCCCCAGAGGGCGTCGGGATCCCGGATCTCCCCCTCCTCGAACCAGCGCCCCCGGCGGAAGGCGTAGAGGTAGCGGCGGTGCTGGATGGCGAAATCCTCCACCTCCGGGTCCGAAAGGAGCCGGAACAGCTCCCCCCAGCCCAGGACCTCCAGCGCCGCCCGGGCCAGGACCGCCGGCGCCGCCGCCGGGCCCAGGACCTCCTGGGCCGCCCGCAGCGCCTCCGCCACCCCTGCCGGCCGCCCCCCGGAGATCCGGGACAGCTGCGCCCGGATCTCCTCCAGCGGCAGCGGCCCCGCCGCCGCCGACGCCTCCGCCGCCGTTTCCACTCTCGGCTCCGGGAAGAGCATCCGGATATCCCCCTTGCCGCCACGGGCTTTCGCCCGAGGCCCACCTCCAGCTCGAGTCGGAAACATTATAACCGATCCGCCCGCGCGATCCAGACGCCGAAAACCAAATCTTGCTCCGGGAGAAAGTTTTAGGATTCTGTCCGGCGAATTGATCCCGCTCACAGAAGGACCTTCAGGGAACGAAGGGGGCTCCCCCGCACGCCCCACACACACCACGCCGGCCCCACGCCGGCCGGGGGTGGGCCGTCGGCAGGCGGGGAGGGGAACGGGAGGATGGGATCAGCCCAGGGGGGCCTCGGCGGGGATCGGGGATGGGGAGGGCGCCCGGAGATACGGCCCCAGCCGGCGGCGGATCTCCGGCCCCAGCCGCCCCGACCGGGCCCAGGCCACCAGGACCTCCGGGTCCTGCAGGGGGACGGAGCCGGCGGGGGTCTTCCGCAAAAAGCCCCGCTCGGCCAGAAGATCTGTGGCCGCCCGCCACAGCGGATCCGTGATGGGGATCTCCCCGGCGGACGTCTGGATCCTCAAGCCCACCAGGTCCCGGATGCCCCACCCGTTGACCTGGGCGGCCCGGATCAGGCCGACCAGCAGCTCCCGGATGGGGCGGTCCCCATCGGGCTCCACCGCGTCGGCCTCGCCCACCCGCACCGCGCCGTTGAGGATGCGGGTGGGCTCCGGGCGATCGGACCGGATCACCACCTCCCGCGGCGGGGCCAGGCGGCGCTCCAGATCCCCCACCAGGAACGCGGCGTGCACCTCCATCCAGGGGGCCAGGATGCGGAAGGCCAGATACCCGGTGACCAGGGCGAAGGCCGCCGCCGCCGCCGGCGGCGCCCACGCCGGCCGCCCGAAGAGGGCGGCCGTCCCCACGCCCGCCAGGACGGCCGCGTCCAGCCCCAAAAACAGCAGCGTCCCCCACGGCATGCGGGGCGGGTGCATCAGGGGATCACGGACGTCCGCCATGGCCCACCTCCGAACGGCTCGGATGCGCCTGCCGGCGCAGATGCGCCTGCCAGATCCGGCGGGCGCGCCACCAGGGGGCCAGCAGCCGCGCCAGGACGTACCCGCCCACCCCCACGGCCCCCAAAACGCCCAGGGCCAGCGCCCCGCCCGATCCGGCGGCCATGTAGCCGATGGAAGCCCCGGCCAGGGCTCCCATCCCAACGAGGAAGATCACCGCCGCCCACGGGATGGGCGGCGGATCCACCAGGGGATCATAGCGCCGGGGATCGGCCATGGGACCGCTCCTTTCTCAACGTCTCCATGCGCGCCCCATCCTCCTCCGGATGCCGGAAAAGGTCCAGGGGCGTCCGCCTCACCGCTGCCAGGGCAGGCGCAGCCCGCCCCGCCTCCCGTCCGCCGGCTTCCGGAGAGGAGCCTGGGCCAGGGCGGGGAAGATCTCCGAGAGGATGCCCTGGAGCGCGGCGGCGAAGGCCTCCGTCTCGGCGGCGTAGCGGCCGCCGGTCAGATGCTGCAGGACCATGAGGTACTCCACCCCCATCTCCAGGCTGGTCTGGGCCCGGGCGATGTCCAGATCCACCCAGGGCACCATGTAGGCCGGGATGGCCCGGGGCAGCCGCCGCCGGAGGATGGCCTCCATATGTTCCCGCAGCCGGGCGATGAGGGCGTCCAGCCGCTCGGTCCCCCGCACCTTGTTGAAGATGACCCGGACCCGCCCGAACCCCTCCGGGCCGGCCCGCTGGTAGACGGCCGCCAGCCAGGAGGCGCCGGAGATCAGGCCGGTGTCCTCGGGCTCCAGGACGATGTAGAGGATGTCGGCGATGTTGATGGCCCGCATCGAGAGGGGGGAGAGCAGGTTGTTGCCCGCGTCCAGGATCACGGTGTAGCCCTCCGCCGCCGCCCGCCGGGCCGCGAACTCCAGCCACTGGGCGGCCCGGGCCATCAGGGCGCCCGCCTGCTCTCCCAGGATCTGCTCCACGGTCAAAAGGCCTGCCGTGACCCGCAGATCCCACCGGATCCCCCGGGGCGGGCGGATGGGGGTCCAGAAGGCCGGCGCCGCCGCCCCGGGCTCCAGCACCCCCCCGGTGAGGGCGGGCGGCGGCCCGGCCGCCGCCAGCTCCACCAGGGAATAAACCGGGTCGCCCTCGGCGACCCGGAAGAAGTCGATCATGTTGCCCCGGGTGTCGGACTCGGCGTCGATGACATGCACCGGGACGCCCCGGGCGGCCAGCAGCGCCGCCGCGTTGGCGGCCATGGAGGACTTGCCGGTGCCCCCTTTGGGCCCCCCGAACCCGATGATCCGCGGGGACACCCCCACCAGCACCGGCCCGCCGTAGACCTCCCGGAGGTAGCGGTCCCGCTCCCCGGCCCGGCTCTGCGCGATCAGGTCCGCCAGCCGGGACGGGATCTCCTCGACGGCCTGCGGCGGCCGCACCATGGGATGCCGGCCCGCCTCGGCCCAGGCCGCCCAGGGATCCCCCGCCTCGGCCACCACCACGGCGGCCGCCCCGGTCTCCCGCAGGATGTCCTGCGCCGCGGCCGTGGAGATCGCCGTCTCGGCGGCGATCACGATCAGGACCTCCGGCCGCAGGGCGATGACAACCTCCGGCGCGGGGGCGCCCGGCAGGGCCATGGCCTCATGCCCCAGCCCGGCCAGGCGGTTGGCCAGGGCCCCGCCCAGGGCGGCCATGTTCCCCAGAACCACCACCCGCTTCCCGCTCATCGCGTCCCCCCTTCCGTCGTCACCGGCGCGGTGGACGTGATCTCCCCGGTCCGGAAGAAGGCCGGCGGACCGGCCGCGGTCCGCCCCACCCGGACCCACTCCTCCAGATCCCGATCGTCAAAGGCCGGCGAGGGCGGCACCTCCGCCCGGGCGCAGGGCGGCGCCAGCACCAGCCAGACCTGGTCGGCCGCCCCCAGGGCGTAGGCCATCCCCTCCGCCGCCGCCGCCGGGATCCCCAGCAGCAGGGTGACGGATCCCCCGCCCCCGCCGCCGCCCGCCCCGGCCGCGGCGGCCGCCGGCGCCGTCCCGGCCGGGGCGGCCGCGGGAAGGCCCGACACCGACCGCACCACCACCCGGGCGATCCACTTGGCCAGGGGCCGCTGGGGAACGGTCAGGGGGGCCGTCCCCGTGATCTCCCCGGTCGCCGCCGGAGCCGCCGGGGCCGCCGGGGATCCGCCCGGCAGCACCATGGGCGTCTGCGGCGAAGACGCCGCCCGCTCCGGCGGCCGGGCGAAGTAGGCCACCACGTCCAGGCAGTCCCCGGGGCGCAGCCCGGAGGCGGGCGGCGCCACCACCCGCCCGGCCCCGGCGCCCAGGGAAAGGGGCATCAGCAGCTCCCCCGGCATCATCACGGCGCTCAGGCGCCCGGGGGCCGTGATCTGCCCGGGCGGCACGATGGCCGTCCGGGGAACCGCCGCCCCCTGGGGGACGAACATCACCACCGTCCCCCCGACCAGGGCGGGGATCTCCTCCTCCCGGATGAGGGCCCGCAGCGCCGGGCTGCCGTAGGCCTGCTCCACCCGGAAGTCCGAGGCCTGCACCACCCGCCCCGGCTGCAGGGGGACCGCCGCCACCGCGATCCCCACCGGCCGGGGCACGCCGGCCGTGGCCACGATCCGGACCGCTATGGCGATCAGGATCGCGAATATCAGGCCCAAAACCAGTGGCGCTGCCGCTCGTCCTCGCAGCATCGCTCCCTCCTTACGCGTGGGATTCCGCGGATTCGGGGTCCATGGGCTCCTTCAGGATCTCCTCCAGCAGCCCCAGGGCCGCCCGGGCGGCGGCCCGCCGCGCCGGCGCCGGAAGGGGCAGCGCCCGCCAGGCCTCCGCCGCCGGCTCCCAGACCGGGCGGTGGGCCTCCCAGAAGGCCCGCTCCAGGGAGCCCGCCGGCGGCAGCTCCGGCGCCTTCCCCTCCCCCAGGTCCTGCAGGAGGCGCCGGACCAGGTCCTCCCGGGCCGGGGTGGGGCGGGCGAAGGCCAGAAGGTCCGCCAGGCGGGCGGCCGCCTCCTCCAGCCCCGGCAGGCCCGCCGCCGCCTGCGCCGCCGCCTCCGGCGGGAGATCCGGGAAGAGGGCCGCCGCCAGCGCCCGCCGCGCGCGATCCGGCAGCGCCATCACCGCCCTCCCCAATCCCAAACCTGCCGGGCGGCCTGGCGGAGCTCCTCCTCCGAGATGGCCGCCGCCTCCTCCGGAGGAGGCAGCGGGGCGGAAAGCGGGGCGGCGCCGGAGAAGGCCGGCCGCCGCCGGGCCGGCGCCTCCTCGGCCGTCCCGCCGGGGGGCTGGGCCGGGATCCCCTGCTGGGCCAGGAAGGCCTGGAGCAGATCCAGGTGCTGTTCCAGGAAGAGATGGAGGTAACGGCCCCAGCGCGGGCCGCGCGGGCCCCGGGGCTGCAGCAGCCGATCCAGCGGGGATCCGGCCCGAACCCAGACCCGGAGCACCCGCATCCCGGCCGGCCGTTCCGAACGCCTCCGCCGCCCGCTCATGGCTCCTCCTCCCCGGCGGAACGCGGATCCGGAGGAGCGGACGCCTCCCGGGCCAGAAAGGCCCGCAGCTCCGGGATGTGGCGCTCCAGGAAGCGGCGGAGGTAATGGCCCCACCGCCGCCCCCGGGGCTGCAGGATCTCATCCAGCTCGGAGCCGGGGCGCAGCTGGATCACCACCCGCCGCATGGATTCGGATTCGCGCTCAGGCATCGGGCTTCCCCTCCGCGTCCGCCCACAGCAGCCGCCCCATGCGGGCCATGCCGACGGCGTTGCTGAGGACCGGGTCCTGGTGGCTGTGGAGGCGGTTCGGGTCCCCCCCGACCAGGGCGTCCCGCAGGCGCTCCCGAATGCCGGGGATGAGGAGCCCTCCCCCGGCGGCCAGGAACATGGGAACCTGCCCCCGGATCTCCCCGATCACCCGCATCACGGTGGCGGCCGCCAGGCGGGCGTACTCGTCGTAGAGCAGCCGCACGGTCCCCTCTCGCCCCTGAAGGACCGGGAACATCTCCATGAGGCGACCGGCCCGCAGGGCCATCTCCACCCGCTCCACCGGCGGCGGGGCCCCGGTGGGCGCGCTGAGGAGCTCGGCGATCCGCTGGGCCAGGAACCACACCCCCATCTCGGTGCCGCCGGTGTAGGCCGCCAGCACCTTCCCCCGCTGCACCACTGTGACGTCCAGGGTGCGGCGCCCGATGTCGATGATGGGGATGGGGGATCGGGCCAGGGCCGCGGCCTCGGGCCGGATCCGGCCGTCCCGGCCGATCTGCCAGGCATAGTAGGTCCCCAGGGGCTGGGGGACCACATGGACCTCCCGGAAGCGCAGGCGAAGCGGACGGCCGTTGACCTTGCCGGAGTGGCCCTCGGGGCGGGCCAGCCACCGGCGGATCCCCTCCGCCAGCCGCTCCCCCTCCTGGGAGAGCAGCGCCGGGACCGGCAGCCCCACCACGGCGCGCCCCTCCCACTCCCGGACCTTCGCGCCCAGGAGGCGGGAGGCGGCGGCCAGCAGCAGCGCCTCCATCCCGGGTCCGCCGTAGAAGCGGCCGGGGTCCAGGTCGCTCACCGGGACCCGGACGTCCTCCAGGTTTCCGACCCAGAGCTCCGCCCCGTCCTCCAGGCGGACGTGGAAGGTCAGCCCCGCCTCCTCCCGGCCCCCTTCCTCCTCCAGGCCGGTCCGCAGCGTCCGCGCCGGCCCGGCGGCGGCGGCGAAGAAGGAGGGGACCGCCACGCCCCGCTCGGACGTGGCGATCTTGAAGTTCCCAAAGCCGGGGTCGATCCCAAGGATCTCCATGCACTCCTCCTTTTCCAGCTCGGGGATCTCGTGGACGGCCTCGCCGGGGCGAAGCCATCCCAGGCTCTCCAGGATTCCGCGGGGGATTTCGGCCAGGATCCAGGCGATGGACCGTCCCTCCTCCCGGGCCAGGGCCAGGATGGAGCGAAGGGGTGGATGGTCCAGGAGGCGATGGAGGTCCGCGCCCAGATCCAGAAGATCCGGACGGGGGACGACCGGGAGGGAGGCCCAGGCGAGGGCTCTCCCCTCCCGGGAGAGGATCTCCGCGCGAAGGTTTCGTCGGCCCGCCGCCAGGACGACCGCGTAATCCGCCGGAAAGGGCGTCGTCTCGCCCAGGGCGGCGGCGGCGAGAAGACACAGGGAGCAGGATCCGGTTTGCGCTACCTCGATTTCGTGATCCATCGGATCCCCCAGCATGAGGTCATCGCCATTTTACCCGTGCGGAAGGATTCCGTCAAATGGACGGCGTTTCCGGCGCTGTTTCCGGCGCGGAATCCTCCACGCAAAGGATCACCGGGAAGCCGCTCGCTCCCGCGATCCGACGCTCCAGGCGCGTCAGCCAGCCGGACGGCTCCCCCCGGATGTAGAGGGCATACCCTTCTCCGACCTGGCGGAAGGCTGTCGGCGCGATCTGGTCCGGATCGAAGCCCTCCGCCTGCAGATCGGCGGCGGCCCGGGCGAAGGCCTCCCGCAGGGCCTCCGGGGCCTGGTCCCACGGGAGCAGCGGGCCCTTCTGCCAGCGCGCCGCCGTGGCGGCCGCCAGCGCCTGCCAGGAGAGGGGCCGGCCCCACTGTCCCTCCCGGGCGGCGATGTCCCGGGCCGCCGCCATCACCGAGGCGGGAGACTTGATGATCAGCCCCCGCCTCCGGCACTCCCGCACCGCCGCTTCCACATGGCGCGGCTCCAGGCCCGCCGCCCGCATCCGCTCCAGGTCCGCCAGCCAGCGGCTGCGCTCGGCGCGGCTCGCGGGCTCAAAGCCGGCCTCCCCCACAAAGGCCTCGTAGAGGTCCCGAAGGTGCTCCGGGACCCAGGAGGAATCGAATTTCCGGTTTTTGCGCCTTTCAAAGAACGACTCCAGCGCATCTCGAATTCCTTCCCTTGGATCCCGACCCATCCCATTCCCCCCTTGCGGCGCGCGAACGCGCGCCGCCGCATGAGGGTTCTCATGACGGTTCAATGTATTGGGTTCATGTATTGGTTCATGTATTGGGTTTGGGTGCAGTAACTGCACCCCCCCGGTGCAGTCACTGCACCCCCCCGGTGCAGTCACTGCACCCCCGCCCGTGCAGTTACTGCACTCCACCGGCGCAGTGACTGCACCCCTGCTCGTGCGGTTACTGCGCCCCTCCTGTGTCGCGACGCCGCCGGCGCGGCGGCCGGGCCCTCCCGGCGCGGCCGGCGCCCCTTCCGGGATCCGGGCGGCCAGGGCTTCGACGTCGATCTCGTAGCGGATGACGCCCCGGGGCGTCCGCCCGATCCGGCGGATGAGGCCGCCGTCCTCCAGGGCCCGCAGGACCTCGATCAGCGTGCGCCGCGGCAGGGCTGTCCGCCAGGCCAGGTTCTCCAGGCTGGGGTGGATGCCCGTGCCATCGCCGGCGGCATAGTCGGCCAGGGCCAGGAGGACCAGCTTGGCCGTAGACGGCGCGATGGACCACCCCGAGCGGCTCTTCAGGCCGCTCAGATCGGCCCGAAACACCATTCCCATCAGCTCCATGCTCATGGCGGCCTCCTCGGTCAGGATGAAGAAACCCGGCCGCCGGGGAAGCGAGGACGTGGGGGGAAGAGAAACTTGCGTTCCCGCGCGCGTTGCGGTAGAATGGGGATGCCATCCTGGGGACGAAGTCCCCTACCCCCCGCGCCGCCGCGCCCCCGGCGGCGCGTTTCTTTTTCGATCACTCGCCCGGATTTGTTCCCTCTTGCTCCTCCCCCGGATCCTCTTCGTTCTCCTTCGAGAGGTAGGGGATCAGTCGGGCCACCGGCACCCGGGTGCGGCCGGCGACGACGGTGATCCTCTCGCCTTTCGCCACCCGCCGGATCCACTTCCCCGGGTCCTCGCGGAGCTGTTGGATCGTGACCTCAGGGACTTCTTTGCGTCCACTCATCGGGCCTTACTCCACCATAGGTTCGATGTCATTCTAAGACCTTCCCAGAGCTTCTGTCAAGGCGCTCCCGATCCGGCCCCCGGCCTCCGGCGGCGGGCGGATTCCCGCAATGGCCGAAAGGGCTGGATGGCGCCCCGCGCGGGGGCGCGGCGGGTCCTCCGTCCGCGCCCGGGCTCCCCAGGATCCGGGCGATGGCGGGGGGCCGCGCCGCAGGCTCATCGGGGCCTCCTCCCGGACGGCCCGGATCTCGACTTACGGATCCGGCAAAGCCTCAGCCTCCCGTGAGGGATCCCCTCCGCACCAGGGGCACGCCCCCTCCAGAGGCGCCAGCTCCCCGCAGGCCGGGCACTCCCGAAGGGCCGCCCCGCACTCCGGGCACCGGTCCCGGGCGCGCCGCCAGCCGGAGCCGGCCAGATCCTCCCCGCATGCTGGGCACGGATCGAAGGCCGGCCGGGAGCCCGGATCCGGGGGCGGGATCAGGTCCCGCACGACCTCCCCGCCGTCGGCCAGGCTGGCCACCAGGGCGCCCACGCCGCCGCCGCCCTCCCGGACCTGCCCCCAGTAGCGCAGCAGCGCCCGGGGGCCCAGGCCGGAGGCTGCGACGGCCGCCAGCCCCGGCCGCGTGGTCACCCCGATCTTCCGCGCCATGGCCAGCAGGGCCGGATGGACCCGCTTGCCAGAAATGGCAAGGATGTCATTTCCGGCGACGTCGTCAAATCTGACGACGTTGTCATTTTTGTCAAAGACGACATTTCTGTCATCGTTGACACTTTTGTCAGTGTCCTGAAAGGGTGGTGGTGGTTTCTCAAGATCTGGATGGCCATGCATATCACCACCACCACCAGGGGTATCTTGTTTCATGTTGGGGTTGACATTTTTGTCATTGTCATTTTTGTCAAGAGCCTTCCGGGCCAGCCGCACCCACGGCTCCAGGGCCTCGCCGGGCTGGATCAGCAGCCCCCGGGACGGCAGCCGGTCGAGGGCGGGCACCCCTTCCGGGGCTGAGGCCGCCTCGGACCCACCTTCCGGGGCGGGCACCCGGCTCTCCCGGGCTAAGGCCGCCCGCAGAAGGCGCTTTCCGTCCAGGTTGGCTTCCAGCAGGCGGGCCACCCACCGGTAAGCCGTCCGCTCGGAGGCTCCCGTCAGCGCCGCGATCTGCCGGACGACGTTCTGCATTCGGAAGACAGGGTCCTCCCCTTTCCGGATGGCCTCGCAGATCATCCCCCAGAGAAGGACCATGGCCCGCAGATCCTCTTCCCGCAGCGCCAGCGCCAGAGGCGCGGGGAAGAACGGGATATACCACTTCGGGAACGAGGGCTGGGCCATGGCCTGTCTCCTCTTCAGCGCTTCCGGATCGCCTCCCGCAGCCGCTCCAGGCCCTCCTCGGTAGGTTCCACCGGAGTGGACCACGCCTCCCACGGAAGGCCCTCCGGGATCCGGATCCAGCCGCGGGAGCGCAGCCGCTCCAGCGGGGCGTTCCCGAAAGCCTGGCGCAGGAAGCGCAGCGCCAGGCCCGGGTGGCGGCAAACGTAGTGGAGGCATTTGGCGTTGGGGAGATGTCGTCCGATCCCCCGGATCTTCTCCCAGGAGACGTCCACCAGAGGAGCGGGCTCCCGGAAAGAGCCGGAGAGGATCTCCTCCGCCCGCTCCAGGGCGAAGCGCCCGACGGGGGTGAGGCCTCCCGCCTCATCCAGGAGTCCCCCATCCCGAAGAGCGCGCCGCATGGCGGGGGGGGCGCTCTCGGGGTCCCGCAGGGCCTCCACGTGGTCCGGCCGGAGGCCCGCGTAGCGCCAGAGGATGTCGGAGACAAAGCCGCTCATGCCAGGCCCTCCGCCTCCTCCAGCATGGCCAGGGCCTCCCGGGGTGAAATCGGCCGTTCCGACGGGAACACTGTTCCCATCTGTCCCAGGACAGCCGCCATGTCCTGGAGAAGCATCCGCACATCCGGGGGAAGGGGATCCCGGATCTCCTCCAACCCGTTCTCCTCCGCCAGCTCCCGCAGCCGGCGGACCGCCCTCTCCCACGGAACTCCGTAGTGGGGCTCGAATGCCGGATCGCGGCGGGACCGGGGGGCCAGGGAGTCGAAGCGGAACTCCACCACCGCCGACTGGTAGCTTGCGGCGCCCGGAATGCGCGTCCGCAGAAGGCGCAGCCGCGCTTCGAAGCCCTTGTGGCGGCAGATGGCCTCCACCTCCACCTCGGCGCCGTGCAGCCTGCTGACGCCGCCGAAGCCGGCGGGGGCCACGATGTAGGCCAGGGGATCCGGGACTCGCAGCTCCCACTCGCCCTCGCGCCAGATCCGGTGGGGGCACTCTCGGTGATCCGGCGGCAGACAGATCACGCCCTGCCGCCAGCGAGCCCGCGCGCCCGGGCGGGTTGCCGAGCGCCCCAGCAGCGCGAAGCGCCGGCCGTGCCTCAGGCACTCGAAGATCCAGAGAATGCCCCACCGCTGCTTCTGCCAGGCGTTGAGCCGGATGTCCGGCTCTCCATCGGCCCGAACGACCGGCAGCGCGGCCAGCTCCTCCAGCGTGAGCGCAAGTGTCATGCCGGGGCTTTCGCCACGGGGGTCCAGGGGGCCGGACGGAGATTGTTCCGACCGGAAGAGAAAGCCGATCGCCTTTGCCATCCCGCCCTCCTTGTGTAGCTTGTGTGGTATCATGGGAATCCCCGCCCGGCGGGGAAGGGTCCCGCCCTCCGCCTCGCCGGGCCCCGCCGCCGGCGCGCCCCCGGCGGCGGTTTTTGTTGGGCCCTCAACGGTTTGACCCCAGCATACCCCAAAAGTGACACGATGTCAAGAGGCGCACAAAAGAAGCGGACATAGGACTTACGCGCCGGAAGTTCTCCGTCTTCCCCCGGCGGATCCTTCGATGCTTGGAGGCGATCTTCTTTTTGGCCTTCGGGTTGCGCTCCCCCCTCGTCCCTTGGATCTCACGCCGCAGATGGTCCCGGTTGACCTTCCCCACATACCCCGTGTCGATCTCTCGGATCTCGCCGGTGGAGGTCACCAAGGCCGTCAGATTCCCCTCATCCAGCAGCCGGCGATACTTGTGGTGAGGGCGGAAGGTAAGGACGATGGGCTCCGGATCCCGGGGGGAGACCGGGATCGTGACGGTCAGGGTCTCGCCGTCCCACTCGATCCCCGCCGTCTGCCGGACCAGATCGATCGAGGGGCGCCGGATCGGATCGCCCCGTAGATGAGGTGGGAGTGGAGATCCGGATGCTGCGCGCGCAGGGAGGGGTAGAGGGCCTGGATGATCGTGAAGGCGGCGGTTTTGCCGTTTTCCAGGGCGTAGTCGACGGTCTGCCGCTGGATGTCGGCGCAGGCCTCCATCCGGGCGCGGATCCTGGGGCACTCCTCGAACCGGAACCGCAGGCAGACCGTCGGCATCGCTGCCTCCATCAGGATGATCGCCCATCCGTCGCATGGGGAGAAGGACGGATCCAACCGCGTAACTCCCACGGACAATAAAACGGGGGCCCCTTGAGGGGCCCCCGTTTTTGGGCAAGGCATGGCCCGGCCTTTAGCTAATCAATTTCCTGATCCTGCGTCCTCGGAAGTGCCCATATCGCTCAACGGCCGCCCTGTAGATCTCGGCCAGATAGGCCACGTCCGCCTCGTTCAGTTTGTAGGCCTTGCCTTCCCGCCCGTCAGGCAGATAGCGGATCAGGCCCGCCTCCGCCCAGCGCAAAACGGTTTTGAATGGCACGCCGTAACGTCGCCATGCCTCCCTGGCGGAAATCGGGCGACCTTCCAGATGGGCGTGCCTCTGCCGCTCTCCGTCCATGTCCCGGCCTGCCCGGGATTCCTTCGCAAGGGCTTCCCCAACAGCCATCTTCCCGCCTCCAAAGGCTTTGCCTTGCAGGACTTGCGCCGTTTCCTGCGGATTCCGGTCGTGGCCTTGGGTTTTCAGCCCGAGGCCAGAGGAACCTCCGCCGGGATCGTACGCCGACCCCTGCCCTAAGGATCCAGGCCTCCGAGGAATTCCATCCCCCTGCGGGCGATGCTCGCCGCCGCCTTATGACGGCCCACCCTCGCCCCGCAAGGGCATGCCAGGACGTGTTCCCTCACCCGGTCTGCCATCCTGTCGCATGCCGGACATGCCCGGGACGTGTTCTGCGGATCCTGAGGCGCTCCTCAAATCGGAATCGCAGGCAGACCGTCGGCATCGTCGCCGGATGATGATAGCCCTGTCTGCTGCATGGGGAGGAGGACGCATCCGGCCGCGTAACTCCTGGCCTTGATTTTACCGGACCGGCCATATTCGATCAACGTCCGGGGATGGATCCCCGGACGCCATGCTGTCTTCCCGATGGCAACCGGCCAAGGCCTCCCGCCCACCTGCCGGAGCCTTCCGGCAGGGTTTCTGTCGGCAGGATTCATCCCAGGGACAAAAGGGGATGCGGAGCGGCCGATGGGGCGGCGGCGCTCCGCTCGCTTCCGCCGCGGAAGAGCGCAGCCCGGGCCGACCCAAAGATCGCGCGGCCGCCTGGCGCTCTCGGTTCTCCGGGGCGTCAGCCGCATGATCTCCATTCGGAGCCGGGCGGCGGAGAGAACGCCCGCCCCGGCGTGGGCGGCGCGTCCCGGTCGATGCGGCCAACAGCCCGACGATGGACGGGCTGGCCACCGCGGATCCTAACCTCTTCTCTCTGGCCCTGGGAGCGCGGGCGGATCTGTGCCACTCCCTTTGGCATGACCCCATCTTCCGAAGACCCACCTGACCTCGCTCCAACGCCAGTCGTAGATCCGGACCTCGGTGAAGGCCTCAGCGTGTCGGGCCGCCGCCCGCTGTCATTGCCGGATGGTCTCCACCGGGTGGCTGGTGATCGCTTCAGCAGCGCTCCGGCCCCCCGGTGCATCCCCCCCAGGGGGCGCGCCAGCGATCCATCGCCGCGTCCGGGAGTGAGCCCAAAGGAGCGTCCGCCATTCCGGCACATCCGACTGGGCCACCCACCCTCGCCGCCGTTCCGGATCCAGCGAGGGTTCCACAGCGAGGGCAGAGAGAATTCTGAGAATGAGACTTTCGGTTCATTGAGCCTACCCCCGTCGGAATCCGGCCCCGATGATGCCGCCGAACGTGACTCAGGGAAACGACCACCGGTCCTCCAGCCTCGGATGAAAAGTCCGCGCCCCCGACCGGAACGCCCAGGCAACTGTTGCCATCAGACATCCGCCCGGAGCGGATCCGGAAACCGGGCGATGGGCAGAACATGGCCGCCGTCTTCTAAAACGGCGGCACGGCGGCTCGAAGCCGGAGGCGTCTTGCCTCCGCGGATGAGGCGCAGATCCCGGACCTCCGAACTCCGAGACGGCGTCTTCTTCCGGGGGGCTGCCGGAAAAGTCCGGCGGTTCCCGGAGGCGCACCCCGCCCGGGCCAAGTTCCGCCTGGCCGCGCGCCTTTCCCCGGAACCGAACAAAACCGCCGGAGGCGTGTCGGCGCGACCCCCGTTCCCTGGGATGGATCTCGGAAATGCCTCGTTGCCCCCCGGGCCGCCGGGGGCGCGTCCCGCTCTGTCGGCGCGACTCAACCCGCCCACAGAACGCCTCCGCCTCCCTCCCCTCCTCCCTCATGTCCGCCTCTCCCGCGCGTTCCTTTCCGGGAGGCCCGGGGATCGGCGAGGCGGGCCTTCGGGATCGGGCCTCCGCCCGCATCGGCGGGGGGTCCCATCCGGGCGCTCTCTTCCAGCCCCGATTCGGCGTCCGGGGAGATTCCCGGAAACGCCTGGCCCAAGGAAAACAGGGAGGGCATTCGGAGGCGCGGGAGGCCTGGGAGTCCCCGGTCCGTGGACAGGGGGCCGCCCCGAGGGCGCGGCTTTCGCTCCTTGCGGCCGCAGGCTTGCGCCCGAGGCCGGAGGACCGGCCGCGGTCCGCCGATCCCTGCCCCAGAGATCGAAGCCTTCGAGGAACTTCATCCCTGCGGGCGATGCCGGCCGCCGCGCGGCGGCTCATCCTCGCCTCGCAGGGGCATGCCCGAACAGGGCCCCTTCGCTTTTTCGGTCCCCTCCCCCCTCATGTCGGCCTCTCGCGCCTCTTGCGGGGGGCGTGGAGGGCGCGCGGGCGCCTTCCTCCGGCCTCCGACCCTGCCTCCGGGCCCATCCCCGGGGGTTTCGCGGGGTTTCGCGGGGGATTCCCGGGGAAGCAACCCGGATCTGGCCTCCCCGCCTCAACGGCGCTTTCCGTCCCCGGCCCTTCGCCGGGATCCCGGGAAACCCCGGTTGAGCCTGGGTCGACCGGCCGCATGTTCCCGGACTGTAAAGCCCAGGAAATCGCAAAGATGATCCCGGATCTGCGGAGGAATCCCCAGAAACACCCGGGGCGGGTCGAGGGAAACAGGGATGGCGGCGCCATCGCCCAGGGCTCTCGGGTTCCCTCGCCTATCCTCGCCATCCTTTTCCGGGCCTGCCATGAGGCCCGCCATCGTAGAGCCTGTGCCTTTTCCTGCGTATTCCGGTCGTGGCCCCGGGATAAAACCTGGGGCCGGAGGACCGGCCGCCGGGGTCGCCCGCCGCCCCCCGCCCCGAAGGCCGGAGCCCCTGAGGAATTCCACCCCCCTGCGGGCGATGCTCGCCGCCGCCGCCGCGTGACGGCCCATCCTGGCCCCGCAAGGGCACGCCAGGACGTGTCCCCTTAGCCAGTCTACCACCCTGCCGCATGCCGGACACGCCCGGGACGTGTTCTGCGGATCCGCAAAAATCACCGAAACGCCGTGGAACCTTGCCTTGTGCTCCAGAATGGGATTTTGAGGCTGTCTCCTGGATCCAGGACCTGGCGAGGCTCCTTCCCACGGAGCCGCCCGGAGAAATCCGGGCGCGCCCGATCTCCTCCCCCCGCCCCCACCCTTAGTGATACCACTGATGATACCATTAGTGATACCACTAATGGCACTGCTCGGCCCTGAGACCGCTGCGCCGCCTCCTGCCTACCAGCCCCGGCGGGGTCCATCGCCGGGACCCATCCAGCCGCCCGATGGAACGCCGGGACGCCCGGAGAAACCCGGGCGCGCTCGATCTCCCTCCCCGCCCCCCACCCTTAGTGATACCACTAATGATACCACTGATGATACCACTGATGATACCATTAGTGATACCACTGATGGCACTGCTCGGCCCTGAGGCCGCCGCGCGCGCCTCCGGTTCCAGGCCGCGGTTCGGATTCCCCAGGGCCAATCCGGTAGCCCGATGGAACGCCGGGATGCCCCGGGATCGCTCCCCGGAAGGACCGGGCCCCAACCGGGCCAAAAAGCTCGGACAGACCGGGTTTTCCCCGGGAATGGCCGCGTGAAGACCCGGTCCAGCAGAGAGAAGGCCGGGAAAAAACGAAGCCAATCCCTGGAAGCAAAGGAGCAGGGAGAATGGGGCGGGCAGACCGGGCGAGCGCCGAAAACAGGGAGAGAGGATGGGGGAGAGCAGGGAAAGAGGGGCGGCGAAAGGCAGGCGGGCGGCGGCAAAAGGCGAGGGGCAGGGTGGGGAAGGAGGGAGAGGAGGGAAAGGAGCGCCAGAGGGCAGGGGAAGGGGGGGCGGAAGGCGAGAGAGGAGTGGGAAGGAGGGAGAGGAGGGAAAGGAGCGCCAGGGGGGCAGGGAAAGGGGAGGGCGGAAGGGGAGGGGGGGGGAAGGGGGGGGAGGGGAAGGCGCGCGCTTTTCCGGTCTGCCCCCTCTTGACAGGCACGCGCCTCCGTGCTATCATGGGGGACGCCAAAGAGGGGAAAGTGGGAGGAGCAAACCGACCGGGGCTGCCCGGCGAGAGCCGGGACAGTCCCGGTTTTGTTCCCCCACCCCCCTCGGAGGCTCAATGCGGCCGCGGTCCGGGGTGACGTCGGCACCCCCGGCTGGGGCTGGGGGGGGTGCGCGCAGGGGGGGCGCGCATCCAAGCCGGCGTTCCGGGCCCGGAGACACAGTGTTTCTTTGTATTTCTTTGCCCCCCCCTTTTTTGCCGGGCAGGGCCGAAGCCCTGCCCGGCTTCCTTTTTTGCGGGGATCCCCCTTTGGGGAGATCCCCCGCGTCGGGGGCGGAGGGTTTGCCGGGCGCGGCGCCTGGCGGGGAGTCTGCTCCCTGCCGGGGTCGGCCCGCCGCGCCGGGCCGCCCGGGGAGCCGAGGCCGACGGCCCCTCGGGTCGCTCCTCCGCCCCCGGGGCGGGGGAAGAACCCCCCCGGCCCCGCCCCGGCCTTCCGGGGCAGGCCGCGGCGGGGATGACCCCCAATATTCTAATATTCTGGAGGTGAGAGATGAAGGGCAAGATAACTAGGGTCAAAGAAGAGGACTGAAATCAACCGGGGCCCGCCCGGGGCGGCCGGGCTATGGGGGGTTCGAATCCCCCCGGGCCCTATGTGGTCACCGGGAAAAAGAGGGGAGGCCGCGGGTGGCGTCCGCGGCCTCCCCTGGTCCCCGCTGCTTGGGGCACCACTCATCCCCAAGTATAGCGGGGGCCTCCCGGGTTGTCAAATCTCAGAAGGAGGCTCCCATGGGCGTCGAGAAGTCGATTATCTGGCGTGAGTTTCGGGAGGAAGTCTGGGCCTGGCTCCGGGCCCACCCAGAGAAGGCGAGCCGCCTCCTCCGGGAGGCGATGAGACAGTACCCCTTCCATTCCTCTGTTACTGTTACAGAGGAAGCCAGGTGGGCCTCCAGGTGGGCACGGGCCATGTGGGCCCAGGCCGGCCTGGAGCCGCCCGGGCCGCCCAGGTGAGCCCCGCGCCCCCTGGGGGGGCGGCCGGGTTTCCCCCGGCCTTTTCCCGGCCGCCCCCGGGGGATGGGTGATCATGCGGCTTCCTGGAATAGATTTCATTTCCAGGGGGCCAGCATGATCGCCTACATTTTCCTCCTCGGGGCGATCCTCTTCGCCCCGGGAGTAGACACAGTGATAAAGGCCGGGGCCGTCGCGGTCTTCTTCCTTGCCATCGCCTGGCCGCGACGGTGAAAGGCCGGGCTTTTAGCCCGGACAACAAGGGGGTGGCCCGGGGATGGCCTGTGTGGACATCCTCGGACCACCCCCTTGTTGTTTCCCGCCGTCTGGGGCCCCGAGGGCGGCGGGGGTAAATGGCTCGGGGCAGGGGGCTGCCCGGCGGGCCCCCTCGAGAGGCCCGAAGGGGCCGAAACCGCCGGGCCGGGGGGAACGGGCGGATACCGCCCGGTTTTGCGGATCCCCCTGGGGCGGCGCAGCAGGCCGCCCCATGAAGCCCTCCGCATCCCCCTTTTCCGACCTGGGGGACGGCCGCGGAGGGCGGAGCGGGGGACAGGGCCCCCCGCCCGGGAACGCGCCCGGGACGCCGGGCGAAGCCGGGCAGGGGAGGCGGGGCCCGCAAGGGCCCGCGCCCGGGACCGGCCCTGAGCGGCCGGGGGGCCGGCCCGGGTCCTCAGGTCCCTGGCGCCCCAGGGGGCCGCTTGTTTTTTTCGGGGGGCTGCGGGGAAAGCCCCGCGCCCCCCGCCTCGGCCGAGGGCCCCGGCGGCCGTGGGCTTTCCCAGGGGCTCCCCTCGCCAGGTGGCCCCGCGGGCGAGGGGAAAGAAAAATTGCGGGGCGGGAGGAGAGATGGAATTGGAACTGATATTGGAACTGATAGAAGAAGGCAAGGAGGAGGCCCGGGCCATCCGCCAGGCGGCGGAAGCCGCCCGGCAGGCGGCCCGTGATTGGGCCAATCGCCTTATCAGGAATACTCCATCAGTGGAAATTCGAGCTCTGGGGAGGAGCGTGGGCCTGGGGGAGATTCCCCGCTCTCCTCTCCTCGCGTCTCTGCTCATCCTCGCCGCATCCGGGGAACCGGATGCGGCGATGGCGCTCCGGGCCCTCGGGGCCCGGGGCGGGATTGTTGAGGTGGGGGACCGAGGAAAGGCTGTGATTGCATTCCCCAGCGGGAGGGTCGTTTTCGAATTCAGCCCCCCGGCTGCATGCCGGGGGGCGTGGTTCAGCTGGGGACAAACCCCGGCCCCCAAGGCTCCCAAGACCAAGGTCCCCAAGACCCAGGTCCCCGAGGCCAAGGCCCCCGAGCTGGCCCAGGAGGCCCCGGCCTCCATCGGGGCCCGGGCGCGCTTGACGCGCGCCCGGTGACCCCCGGGGAGAGGAGGGGACGCTTCGTCCCCTCCTCTCCCTCTCCCATGGGCTCAGCGCTTCCTGAGCCCATGGGAGAGGGAGCCCGGGAAACGGACCCCGGGCCCCCTCCGCCCCGCCGGGCCGGGGCATAAATCCCAATCCTATCCCGGGGCGGGCCCGGACGCCCCGGGGAAAGGAGGAGGAGAATGACGGTGATCGAAATTACCCTCACCTCCGGAGTGATTGCTCCGGAGGATCTCCAGCGTCTGGGCGAGCAATTCACCCAGACGCTGGATAATCTCTCCGATGTCCGGGAGATCATTCTATCCGGGCGAATGCCCGTCTGGGCGTTCGCCCATCTGGCCGTGCGGGCGGCCGGTGAGGGCCGTGCGGTCGCTACCTTCGACCCCCGTCTCCAGGCGGGGGTCGTAGTCTGGCCGGCCGAGCAGGCCGGCCGGCTCCTCCCCCTGACGGGGGAGGAGGAGCGCCGGGAGATCGTGATCTGATCTGATCTCCCGGCGAGGGGGGGCCGGCGGGGATGGATGTTTATGTCCCCGCCGGCCTCTCTTTTTCCCCCTCCGGTAACCAGGCCGGCGGGGGCGTTCGAGGCGCCCGGGGGGAAGTCAAAAATCAGCCAGGAGGAAAAAAGATGATTCTCTACATTCTTGTCGTCGTCGACGCCGCCCTCGCGGCCGCCCTCCGCGAGGCGCGGCGGGTGACCCTGGCCGGGGCCATGCTGGCCCTGGCCGGGGCCCTGGTGATCGCCGGGGCGTTCGTCCTCGCCGGCCCCGGCGCTCACCTGATGGGCCTGGCCGCCTTTATGGCGGTGCGGGCCCTGGAGGCCCTCCGGGGCTCCCGGCGGGCGGCCGGGGAGGCCTTCCTTGCCGGGGTGATCCTGACAGGCAACCTCCTTCTCCGGGGCCTTCCGCCCCACCCTGAGCGGGCGGCGGCGGGGCTGGCCCTGGCCCTTCTGGGCTACGCCCTGATCCTCCGGGGTGTGGCCCTGGCCCGGGCCGAGGCCCCGGAGGAGTCCGGGGCGGAGGAGGCGCCGGCATGATCGGCCTCCTCCTCCGCATCCTGGGCCTTGCCCCGGCCCGGCCTAGCCCGGCGATGGGGGCGCGCCGGGCGTCGTCCGCCCCGGGCCGGCGGGGCGCGGCTGTCCCCACGTGGCGGCCGCTTTCCGGGAAGGGGCCGGAGCGGCCCTTCCCGGCGAAGGCGCAGTGGGCCAGGGGGCGCTGATGGCCCTCTGGCGCTGCGTCAAATGCTGGAGTTGGGGCCGCAGCGCCCCCGAGGCCCTGGCTCCTGCCGCCCCCTCCGCCCGTCCCCGCTGGCGGGTGTGGGGCCGGGAGGATCTCATCGCGTGCCCCGCCTGCGGGGATCGCAAGGGGCACGCGGGGATCATGGCCTGGGAGCCGGAGGAGACGCGCCGGCTCCGGGGCCGCGCCCTCCCGACCCCCGCCCGGACAGAGGGAAGAACCTCCCAGCTCCTCCCGGTCCATCGAGGGGCCGCGGAGCGGGCCGAGCTCCTTTTGGCCCGCCTCTGGGCCCGGCTGGGCCGGGAGGAGACGGTCCGCCAGCTGGCGGCCCTCCGGGGCTACCCGGAGGAGATGGCCGCCTGGATGGCGGATACTCTCCAGGTCCGGTGGTTCGAGGGCGAGGCCCTCCAGCGGCTTGCCCGGGGGCTGCCGGAGGATCTGGAGGGGGTCTTCCGGCCCCTCCACCGGACCTGGGGGTTCCTCCTCCCTGTCCGGTGGTGGCTGCCGGGCGGGGAGGGCCTGGCCCTGGCAGGGCTCCAGGCCCGGGTCTATTCCGGGGAGGCGCGGTATCTCACACTGCGTCTCTTCCGGGACTGGACCCCTCCGGCGGGCCTGGTGCTGCCCCCGCCAGGGCGGGAAGTTCGCCTCCCGAAGCGGGAGGTGGTCATCACCGAGGGGTGGCTGAAGGCCGCCGTGGCGGCCTTCTACATGGGCCGCCCCGCGGTGGGCTTCCTGGGCCTCCCCCGGGCCTGCCCGGAGGTGGCCGGGCTTCTCTCCCGGGATTTCCGGGTTGCCATCCTGGCCCCGGACCGGGACGAGGCGCGGGGGATCCGGGCCCATGTCCGCCGGGCCTTCCGGGGTCTGGCGGGGGCCCTCTTCCGGGCCCGGGTCGAGGCCCGGTGGGCCTCATGGGAGGCGGGCCAGAAGGGCATCGACGACGCTCTCCTGGCTGGTCTCCCCATCGTGCTCTCCTCCCGCCCGGCATAATTCCGCCGGGACGGGAAGGGAGCGGGCTCTGTGCGGGGGATTCATCCCCCGCACAGAATCCATCCCCCGCCGGGCCGGGGGTTGACAACTGCTGGTCATTTGTTTCGCCCCAAGCGGGCGAAATAAATGACTATGAGTTGCGGAACGGCATAAAAAACATCCCGGGGCGGGCCCGGCCGCCCCGGGGAAAGGAGGGGAGATGGATAAAGTCATTCTTCTCCGCTTTCTCCCCCGCCAGGGGATCCCTCTCCGGGCGGGGGATCTTCCCTGGGCCCTCCGGGCGGTGGAGGTGGCCCTGGGGAGCGCCGGCGGCCCCGAGGGGGTGGTCATCGCCCCCGAGGGCGTCCCGCCCTGGCTGCTGGCCGGGGCGGTCCATCTCCTCCATCCCCGCCTGTGGGTGGCGGTGATGGAGGACAGGGAAACGGCGGTGGTGGCGGTGAGCCACTGCCGCGAAGTCTCCGTCGGCGGCCAGATCCGGGTCGCCGGCGAGGGGATCCGGGTCGTGGAGGTCCCCGTGCCCCCGGCCCGGGTCCTGGCTCTTTCCGGCCCGCCCAAGGCCGGCAAGAGCCGACTCCGGGGGGCCCTCTATGAGGCCCTCCGGGCGCTGGAGGTTCGGGCCCGGAAGGCCGGCGCGGCCCCGCCGCGCTGGTTCGTCCAGGCCTTCAGCCCGGACTCCGAGGGCCAGTGGGTGGCCGACGCCCACGCCCTCGGGCGGGGCGCGGAGGCCGAGGCCCGTGCCCGGGCCATCAAGAACGCCCTGAAGGGAAGCGGGGCGTTCTTCTCGCCGGAGTGGGTCGAAAAGACCCGCTCCCAGCTCCACGGCCTTTGCCGCTGGGCGGAGGTCGTGGTGGCGGATCTCGGAGGGCTCCCTTCCTCCGAGAACCGCGAGATCCTGGAGGGGGCCCGAGAGGCCCAGGCCCTCCTGGTCCCCGTCGTCCTCACCCGCCCCGACGGGGAGGACGGCGGATGGGGCCGGTTCTGGGCCGGGATGGGCCTCCGGCCCCTCTACGCCGGCCCCTTCCACGAGGGGCTGGCGGCGGAGCTCCTCCGGGGGATCATCCCCGGGGAGCTCCACGCCTTCCTCGGAGGGGCATGATCCCTCCGGGGAAGGCTCTCTGTGGGCGGGATGGATCCCGCCCACAGAGCCCCGAGGGGAGGGCTTCCCCTTCGGGGCGGGGCGGCGCGGCCGCTCCGGCCCGGGGGGGAAGCCCCGGCCGGCGCGCTCCTTGCGGCTTCTCCGGGCGGAGGCGGCCGCGAGGGCGGAAGCGGCCGGCCGGCGGTTCCCCGGGGGCGCCGCAGGGGAGGGGGCGCCGGCCCGCCCCCCAGCCCCGTGGGCGCTCGAAACCTTGCCTGGATCCCTTTTTCTCTCCCGCCCCGGCGGGCCGGCGTCGGGGCGGGGAAATTTTTTAGGAGGGAGGTAGAAGAAATGCAGAATTCTTATTCTCGCCGCGCCCGTGAGCGCCGCGCGCACGGGCGCTTTTTCTCCTACGGCGGGGCCCTGAACGCGGGCCCCGGCCGGGAGACCCACCGCGGCCCCCATGGGGCCGAGGTGCGGGGCGCCAAGAAGGCGGCCCGCCGGGCCGCCTGGGAGGAGGTCCTCGAGGGCCTCGCGGAGGCTCTCGAGGAGGAGGGTTCCATCCGGGAGGAAGTGCTCCCGGATGGGACCCGGGTGCGGATCATCCGGCGGATCGACGTCCGATGATCCGCCCCGCCCCCGGCCGCCAGGAGGAGCCCATGGTTCCCCTGGCGGCCTTCTATGGCCAGCTCCGGGAGGCCTGGAAGGCCTCCCGGCGGCTGGTGATCGCCGCCCCCACCGGGGCCGGCAAATCCGCCTTCCTCCCCCTGTGGGCGGCCCGGGACTGGCTGCCCGAATGGGGGGAGGCGGGGCGGGTGCTGGTCGTTGAGCCCCGGCGGGTGGCAGCGCGCAGCCTGGCCCGCTTCGTGGCCGGGCGGTGGCCCACCCAGGTGGGAGAGGAGGTGGGCTACGTCGTCCGCTTCGACCATCGGGCGGACGAGGGGACCCGCCTCACCTACGTGACAGACGGGATCCTCCTGCGCTTTCTGGAGGAGGATCCCGACCTCAAGCGCGTGGGGCTCGTCTTCCTGGACGAGTTCCACGAGCGCCGCGTCGACGCCGACGTGGCGCTGGGGCTGCTGCTCCGGGCCGCGCAGCGGCGGCCGGAGCTGCGGATCGTCATCCTCTCCGCCACCCTGGAGGGGCAGCGGGTGGCGGAGTTCATCGGAGGGGAGTTCCTGGACCTGGGAGCCTCCCGGATCCAGGAAACCCCCGATGGGGAGCGGGTCTTCAACGGGCTGCACCCCGTGGAGATCCGCTACCTCCCCGCCGGGGACAGCCTCCCGGAGGCGCTCCGGGCCGTCCCCGATGCCGTCCGCCGGGCCCTGGCGGAGACGGGCGGGGACGTCCTGGTCTTCGTCCCCGGGAAGCCGGAGATCGAGGAAGTCCGGCGGCTTCTCGGGGAGATCCCGGGCGTGGTCATCCACTCCCTCCATGGGGAGATGGATGATCATGCCCAGGACGCGGCCCTGGCGCCCGACCCCCAGGGCCGCCGCAAGGTGATCCTGTCCACCAACGTCGCCGAGACTTCCCTCACCATCGAGGGGGTCACGGCGGTGGTGGACACGGGGTATGAGAAAATCTCACGCTTCCGGCCCCCGGCCGTCTACAGCCTGGAGCCGGAGCGGATCTCCCGCGCCAGCGCCACCCAGCGGGCGGGGCGGGCGGGGCGGACGGGACCGGGAGTGGTCTACCGGCTCTGGAGCCGGGAGGAGCACCGCCGCCTCCCGGAGAGCCGGAAGCCGGAGATTCTCCGGGAGGACCCCATGGACGTGGTCCTGCGCCTGGCCGCCCGGGGGATCCGGATCGAGGAGCTGCCGCTCCTCGACCGCCCGGACCCCGAGCGGGTTCAGGCGGCCCGGGCCTCCCTGGCGGACCTGGGCCTTCTGGACCCGGAGGGCCGGGTCACCGCGCTGGGGCGGGCCGCGGCGGGGCTTCCTCTTTCCGCCCGCCTGGCCCGGATGGTCCTGGAGGCCCTCCGCCAGGGGGCGGGCCTGGAGCTGGTGCTGCGGACGGCGGCGGCGGCCTCGGTCCGCTCGCTGCTGGTCCGGTTCCAGGACCCGCAGCAGGAGGAGGCCGCCCGGCGGGCCCGGCGGCCCCTGGAAGAGGAAGCAGCCCGGATGGGCTCGGACCTCTTCCTGGGGGCCCTGGCCCTGGACCGGCCGGTCCGGGAGCTCAAGGAGATGGGCTTCCGGATCCAGGCCGTGGAGGAGGCCCGGGACATCCTGGGGCAGCTGCGGGCGCAGCTGCGGGGCGCCCGCGAGGAGCTGCGCCGGCTCGGGGTGGACCTCCCCGAGCTTTCGGGGCGGCCCCGGGATGCGGACATGGACCCGGCCGCCGCGCGGCGGGCCATCGCCGCCGGCCTGGCGGACCGGCTGGCGTTCCGGTACCGCCGGGACGAGTTCAAGGTCCTGGCGGCGCCGGAGCCCTTCTATGCCCGCCTGGGCCGGGAGAGCCTCATGGGCCAGGCGGACCTGGTCGCCCCCTGGGAGCCCCGGGAGGTCCAGGGGCGGCGGGGCTCCTTCCGGATCCTCACCGGCTGCACCCGGGTGGATCCGGAGGCCTGGCTGGAGATCGCCCCGCCCCGGGCCCGGCAGGTGGAGCGCCGGGCGGAATGGGAGGGGTGGTACCGCCGGGTCCGGGCGATGCTGTACGTCCGGGACCCGGAGGGGGCGATCCTCTTCTCCCGGGAGGCGGCGCCGCTCCCGGAGGAGATCGAGCGGGCCTTCTCCCAGGGGGTCCTGTATGCCCCCGACCCCTGGGCCTACCAGGTCCGGCGCCTGCTGGACCAGGCACAGGCCTGGCATCTGCGGGACGCCGTGGCCCAGGAGGTCGGGCGCCTGGCCCGGCAGGTCGGGGCGACCCGCTGGGAGGAGCTCCGGCCGCACCTCCTGCCGCCGGAGGAGATTGTCCGGAAGGTGGCGGAGGCGGCCGGGGTCTCCCTCGCCGAGCTCCTCCCGGAGGGAGGGCAGGGATGAGGGGGATCGTGGTCTTCTCCCCGGTTCTCCTCCCCCGCGCCCGCCTCGCCATAAGGGGCGTGGGGGTGGGGACGTGGGAGGCCCGCCGGCTGGTCGAGCGGGCCTACCAGGCCCTGGCCGCCATGCTGCAGGCGGGCGGGGGCGGCCTGGATGGGGAGGCCGTCCACGGGGTCCTCTGGCCCAGCCCTGTGGCCAGCCCCGTCCTCTTCGGGGCCCTGGCAGGGCCAGGGGCGAAGGTTCCCGCCGCGGTCTTCGGGACCGTGGCGGACCTCCGGGCCCTCCTGGAGGACCTGGAGCAGGGCCCTGTCCCGGCCCAGGTGGTCCCTCCCGGGGGAGAACCCGCCCTCACCGAGGCCGTCTGGGCGGGGGAGGAGGCGCCCCTTCCCGCCGTCCGGGCCGCCCTGGCGGCCCTGGGCCAGCTGCCGCCGCCCCCGACTGGGCTGGCGGCCATCCTGGGCCGCCTCCACGTCCAGGCCACCCGGGAGCTGCCGTTCCCGATGGCCTGGGGGGTCCCCGTTCCCCTGGAGGGGGACGCCGCCTTCCCGCACCCGGGCTGCGTCGGCCCCCTCTGCCGCACGCCCGGGGGGCTGATCTGCCCGATGTGCGGGCTGGGGATTCTAAACACATGAAGAAGAATGTGGTGATCTTTTGCGGCCTCCTGGAGCACCGCTGGGCGATGCTCCGGGGGGCCCTGGGCCTGGCGGGGGCGTATCTCCGCCAGGGGCGGCGGGCGGAGGCCCGGGAAGTCCTGGCCTTCGCCGTCCGGGTCCTGGCCTGGGCGGCGGAGGACCTGCGGGACTTCCTGCGGGGGCGCCTCCCATGATCGCCGCCCCCGCCGCCCGCCGCGGCGGCGCGGCCGCCGGGCTCCTGCTTGGGGCCGCGCTGCTGGCCCTGGTCCTCCTCCTGGGCCAGGTGCTGAGCGCGGGCCTCACCCGGCACGCCGTGGAGGCCCACGCCGGGGAGGCCTGGAACGCCGCCGCGGCCATGGAGGCCCTGCGCCGCGGCGGATGCCCCGGGGCGGAGGCCTACTACTCCGAGCCCCGGGCCACCTTCCTGGTCCTGTGCCCCCTGGGGCCGGACCGGGAAGGGCTGTGGGGCGGGCTCTTCCTCCGCCCCAACCGGGCCGGGGCCGGCCTGGTGGTGGTCACCGCCTACGCCGCCCCCCGGCCCCGGTGGGACCGGCTCCTCCAGCGGGATGGATATGCTCCCATCCCGCTGCTCCCGGTCCCGTGATCTCCTGCCCCGGGGCATAATCTCCCCGGGGCAGGAGGAGAAGAAGGCTCTCTGTGGGTGGGATCCATCCCGCCCACAGAGCCCCGAGGGGAAGGCGGCTTCCCCTTCGGGGCGGGGCGGCATGGCCGCTCCGGCCCGGGGGGGAAGCCCCGGCCGGCGCGTTCCTTGCGGCTTCTCCGGGAGGAGGCGGCCGCAAGGGGGAAGCAGCCGGCCGGCGGTTCCCCGGGGGCGCCGCATCCGCTACGCCTTCGGCGTCGGCGAGCGTCGCGTCGCCGTTGCCGCCCTGGAGCGGATGCTCCGGGGATGACCAATTTCAAGGAGGAATCCATGGAAGACCTTGTCTTGTATTTCTCCGACCCCCTCTCCGCCTGGGCCTTTGCGGCTCTGCGGGCGGGGATGGGGGCGGATCGGGGAGGGGAGGTGGAGGTCCTCCTCCCCGAGGGAGCCGCGGAGCTGCCCCTCTGGGCGGCCCCGGCCTTCTACGCCTTCCCGCCCGAGGGGGGCGAGCGGATCTGGACCCCCGGGCGGGACGAGGGGGAGGCGGTCCTCTTGCCGCCCCCGGACCGCCCGCCGACCCCGGAGCGGCTGGCGGAGATCTTCCGGGCCGCCCGGGGGGAGGCGCTGCCGGCCTTCCGGCTGTCGGCGGCGGCGGCGGCCCTGGGAGCCCTGGTCCGGGCGGAGGGGGAGGCCGGGCGGGTCCTGGCCGCCCTGGCCCTGCGGGAGGAGGTGGCCCGCCGCCCGGAGCTTTCGGCCGTCCTGGCCGCCCTGGGGCGGCCCCTGCGGCCGATGCGCCTTCCGGCGCCGGCGGGGGTTCCCCGCTCCCGCCTGGTCCTGTTCCTGGCGGCGGGCGGGGAGCGGGAGGCGGCCTGGGCCGAGGCCGAGCTCTCCCGCCGGGTCCCCGAGATCCCGCCCGAGGATCTCCGGTGGGCCCTGGAACAGGGCCTGGGATCGGGCCGGCGGGAGGTCCTCGTCCGGGTCCTGGACCGGCTCGGCCGCCGGGTCCCGCCCGAGGCGCTCCTTCCCCCAGGCCGGGAGATCCCCGGGGATCTGGGGGATGACCCGGGCCTGGGGATGGCCCTGGCCGTGGCCGGGCGTCTGGACCCGGAGCTTCTCCCTGTCCCCTGGCGGGAGAAGGCCCGGGCCCTGCGGGGGGAGGCGGTGGACCTCCGGGAGGTCGCCGCCCAGGCCCTCTGGGAGCGGGAGCGGGGGGAGAAGGATCCCCGCTTCGAGGGCCCCCTCTTCTTCCTGGGCCGCCTGGCCGGGGGGAAGGGGGCGGAAGCCCTGTGGGGGCCGGATGAGGAGGCCGTCTCATCCGGCCTCTGGAAGGCCGTCGTCCGGGAGCCCCCGCCGCCCGGGGCCCATCCCGGCCTGGTGGGGGTCCACCGGGCCCTCCGGGGGGATCCCGAGGGGATCCGGCAGGCCCTGCGGGCCCCCTGGCCGAATCCGGACGCCGAGGGGGCGGCCATGTTCCTTCTCATGGAGGAGGCGCCCCCCATGGCGCTGCCGGAGGAGGTTGCCCGGGCGCTGCTGGAGCGGGCGGCCGCCGGCGGGGCCAGGGCGGTCGACCCGGCGGGGGCGTACGTCGGGGAGCTGCTGGCCCGCCTGGATCCCCGCTGGGCGGCGGCGCTCCTGATCCGCCGTCCGGATCGGGCCAAGTGGTGGCTCCGGCGGATCCCCCCGGAGGCGGCCCGGGCGGCCGTGGAGGCGGCCTGGCCGGCCCTGCCGGACGGCTGGCGAGGACACGTGGCCCTGGCCCTGCCGGACCCGGACCCGGCCCTCATCGCCCGGGCCTGGGAGGACCTGGCCGAGGACCCGGACGGCTCGGTCCGGGCCGTGGCGGCCTGGGCCGGCCGGGCCTTCCTGCCGGGCTGGGCCGAGCGGGTCCGGGCGTGGCTGGCCCCCCGGTGGAGCCCCGGGGAGCCGGACCCCCTGGGCGGGGCCCTCTGGGCGGCCATCGCCCTCCGGGAGGGGGCCCACGCCGTGGCGGCCGCCTTCGCCGCCGGCTGGGAGGTCCCGGCGGACCTCCTGGAGATCCCCGGCTGGGTGGACCTCCTGGAGGCGAGCCCGGCCGCGCTGCGGCGGCTGCGGGAGATCGGGCGGCTGCCGGAGGAAGCCCGGGCGCTGCTTCGCCCCCTGGCCCGGGCGGCGGCCGCCATCGCCGCCGACCCGGCCTTCCGGGAGGAGGCCGGCCGGGTCCTCGAGGAGGCCCTTCCGGCGCTGCGGGGAGCCGGAGGCCCCAAGGAGGCGCCGGAGGCCTTCGCCGCCATGCAGGCCGCCGCCGCCGCCGGCCGGGCTGACCTCTTCCGGCAGCTGGCCGAGGGGCCGGCCGCGCGGCTGGCGGCGACGGACCTGCGGGCCTGGCGGATCCAGGAGGAGGTCTGGGCCCTTCCCCCGGATCTCCCTCCGGCGGGCCGGGCGGCGCTGGCCGAGGCGGGCCGGCGGCTGGCTCTCCCGGGGCTTCTGCTCGCCCTGGGGCAGCCGGAGGAGGCAGCCCGGGCGGCCCGGTGGATGCCGGTCCGGCTGGGCACCATGCCCCCCGCCTGGGCGTCCTTCCCGGGAGCCTGGGAGGCCATGGCGGCGGTCCTGGCGGACGCCCTGGCCTCGCCGGCGGGAGCGATCCGCCGGGACGCCCTGTGGGCCCTCAGCCGGGCCGCCGGCATCGGGGGAAAGATCTCGCCCGAGGCCATGGCGGCCCTGCGGCCCGCCCTGCGGGCCTGGGTGATCTGGGAGGACCACCCCGGACTGTTGATCGATGCCGTCCAGTTCGGGGTGGTGGATTATTTCAAAAGGAGGTGAAAAAATGGATGGGATCTTTTTCAACATTCCCTCCCCATCGCCGGAGGAGGCGATGGGGCTGATGGTGGCCGCGGCGGCGGCCATCCCGGACGCGGACCCCTATTACTGGCCGGGGGCCGTGATGATGTGGGGCCCCCCGGGCCAGGGCAAGACGGCCGGGGCGGAGCAGGCCCTGCCGCGCCTCTATGCCGGGGCGGGGGCGCTGCTCCTGCTGGCCTGGGGGCGGGGGATCCCCCCGGAGGAGATCCTGGCCGAGGGGGGCTGGATCCCCGGCCCGGAGGACCTCCGGGAGGCGGCGGGCCTCCTGGGAGAGCCGAGCCCGCCGCCCAGCCTGCGGGCCATGGCCCGGGTGGCGCTCCGGGCGTATCTCTCCGGCCGGGAGCGCCTCCTGGAGGAGATCACCCGGGGCCGGCCCTGGCGGCGGCTGGTGCGGCCGGTGACGGCCGTCTGCCCCAGCCTGGAGGTCCCGGATCTCCTCGGCGTGCTGGCCGAGGCGGTCCGGGAGGGGGAGGCGGTCACCGTCTGGCGCCGCCCCGCCTGGCTGCCCCGGGAGGGGCAGGGGGTGCTGGCTCTGGACGACTTCCCGGCCAGCCCCCGCGCCGAGGTGGCCCGGGCGGCGGCGAACCTCCTGCAGTTCGCCGCCCTCTCCGGGGCACGGGACCCGGAGGCGGAGGCGGAGCTGGCCTACCGCCTGCCGCCCTACTGGCAGGTGGTGGGCACCGGGAACCGCCCCCAGGACGTGGGGGGGCTGCTGCGGATCCCGGAGGCTCCGGTCCGCAACCGGGCTCTCCAGCTCCTGATCGCCGCACCCGAGTTCGAGAGCATCCCCCTCTTCCCGGACGAGGGGGAGCGGACGCGGGTGCGGGAGTGGGCGGCCGGGCAGGCCCCCGCCCGGCTGCGGTACGCCCGGGAGGCCGGCTGGCCGGCGGCCATCACGGCCTATCTGGCCCTGTGGCCGGAGATGGCCGCCGTCCCCGCCGCCGTGGACGGCGTGGAGCGGGCCGCCTTCCCCACCTGGCGGTCCTGGGAGCTGGCCGCCTGGGTCCTGCGGGCCCTCTCCCAGGAGGCGGCCCGGGTCCCGTCCGGAGCGGAGCGGGCCTGGCGGCTGGCGGCCCTGGCCCTGGAGGCGGCTGTCGGCCGGGAGGCGGCGTCGGATTTCCGGGCCGTGATCGGCCCGGCCCTGGCGTCGCCCCGGCTGCCGGACCCCGAGGGGATCCGGACGGACCCCGAGGGGGCGCCGGTGCCCGCCTTCGGGGCGGACTGGGACGCCGCCCGCCCCGCGGCCATGTGGGTGGCGCTGGAGGCCGCGGCGGCCGCCGCCTACCGGGCCCACGCCCGGGGGGAATCGGCGGTCTCCGCCGCCCGCTATCTGATTCGGGCGGCGGAGGAGATCCAGCGGGCGATCCAGGCCGGGGCCGGCGGCCCGATGGACCACGCGGCCGCCGTCCTGGCCGAGATCGCCCGGATGCCCGGCCAGGACGCCGCCCTCCTGCGGAGCGGCGTCCTGGAGGCCGCCATGCGGATCCCTGCCCTGCGGGCGGCCATCCTGCCCGGCCTGGGAGGCCGGCCATGACGGCCTCCCGGGTCCTGGAGCAGGCCATCGCCCTCCGGGGGGTCCTGATGGCCCTTCTGCCCCCGGAGGCCCAGGCCCCCATGCGGGCGGTCTACCGCCTGGGCCTGGAGGCCATGGCGGCCGGGGAGGAGGGCCTGGCCGAGACCGACGGCCGGGTGATCCGCCTCCACCCGGACCGCTTCCTCCGGCTCCCGCCCGAGGAGGCCCTCTACGTCCTGGCCCACGAGATCCTCCATGCCGCCTTCGATCATCCCCGACGGGCGGCGGGGATCCTGGGCTGGGCCGAGGAGCGGGTCCGGGAGGCGGCCGCCCGGGCCCGGAGCGGGATCCCGCCCCGGGAGGTGCCGCCCGAGGAGTTCCGGACCTGGCGGACGGCCTGGGAGAAGGCCCTTGGGCCGGACCCGTGGGCGGCCTGGGAGGCCCGGATCCGGGAGGTCCTGCCGGATCTGATCAACTACGCGGCGGACTTCCTGGTCAACGCCTGGGCCGACCTCCTGGCCGACCTGTTGCGCCGCCTCCACGGGCGGGCGCTGCTGCGGGCGCCGGCCCGGGCGGTGCGGGTCCTGGACCCGAAGGCCCAGGCGCAGCTTTTGGCGACGGGCCTGGAGGAGCTGTTCGCCCGCTTCCTCCAGGCCCTGATCGCCGCCCGGCCGGGGGACGAGGGGGAGGCGCTGCCGGAGGGAGCCTTTCTCCTCGTCTTCCCGTCCCGGATCCCCCCGCGGGGGCGGCTGCCGCTGCCGGACGGGGGCGCCGGGCGGGACCTCCGCCCGCCGGAAGGGGCGGGGCAGGGGGAGGGAGAAGGGGCGGGCGAGGGGGATCGGGAGGCCGGCCCCATCCCCGCCCCGATCTTCCGCGAAGGCCTCCGGCGGATCCTGGAGGCCGCCCAGCAGAAGGGCCTCCTGCCGGGGGATCTCGTGGAGCGGATCTTCCCCCGGCGGGAGATCCGCCTCCCCTGGCGGGAGATCCTGCGAGCCTGGCTCCGACAGGCGGCCCCGGAGCCGGAGGCCGACTGGACCCGCCGGGATCCCCGGGTGAAGATCCCGGGGGCCTGGGTCCCCCAGGTCCGGGATCTCCCGGAGGGGCGGGGCGCCTCGGTCCTCCTGGTCGCCCGGGACGTCTCCGGGTCCATGGACGCCGGGACCCTGGGCCGGATCTCCGGGGAGATCCAGGAGCTGGCCGAGGGGATCCCCGGCCTGCAGGCCCTGGTGGTCCTGGACGTGGACGCCGGCCTCCAGGGCCTGTTCTGGGTTCCCGTCGGGGAGGGGGAGGTCCCTCTCCCGGGCGGGCCGGGGATCCGGCGGGTCCGGGGGCTGGCGGAGGCCCTCGCGGCGGCCCGGGGGCGGGGCGGGACGGTGTTCGCCCCGGTCTTCCGGGCCCTGCGGGGGGAGGATCCCTCCCCCATGGGGCAGGCCCTGGGGCGGATCGCCCGGTCCGGGCTGGCGGCCGGCCTGATCTTCTTCACCGACGGCATCGCCCACTGGCCGCCGCCGGCGCTGCGGCCGCCCTTCCCGGTGCTCTGGGTCGTCCCCCGGAGGGTGGAGACGCCCTTCGGGACGATCCTGGAGGCGCCGGAGCTGTTCCCGGGGGCGTCGCGATGACGTCCCCGGTTTTCTTTTTCTCCGATCCCCTCTCCGCCTGGGCCTTCGCGGCCCTGCGGGCGGGGATGGGGGCGAATCGGGGAGGAGAGGTGGAGGTTTTCCTCCCCGAGGGGGTGGAGGCGCTGCCCCTCTGGGCGGCCCCGGCCTTCTACGAGTTCCCGGCCGGGGGGGCGGCCTGGGTTTGGGTGCCCGGGGGGGACCTGGGGCCTATCCCCCTGCAGCCCCCGGCGGAGCGGCCCCGCTCGATCGACGAGGTGGTCCTCCGCCTGGAGCGGGCCCTGGGGGAGGAGGGGAAGATCCGGGTTCCCCCGGCCCTCTGGGGGATGCTCCCCGGCTTCCCGGAGGGCGAGCCGCCGCGGGCCGTGGCGGCGGAGGCCCTGGGGGCCCTGGTCCGGGCGGAGGGGGAGGCCGGCCTGCTCCTGGCCGCCCTGGCCCTGCGGGGGGAGGCGGCCCGCCGCCCGGAGCTGTCGGCCGTGCTGGCGGCCCTGGGGCGGCCCCTGCGGCCGGCCCGCCTCCCGGCGCCGCAGCCCCTCCCGGGGCACCCTGTGGTGATCCTGCTCGAGCGGGGCGGGGAGCAGGAGTTCCGCGGGGCCTTCCGGTCCCTGGGACGGGCGCCGGAGGGGCTGGAGCGCCATGAGGAAGCGCTCCGGACGGCCCTGCGCCGGCGGCTGGGGTCCTGGTTCCTCCCGGACGAGGACTGGGCCCGCCTGACCAGCCCCGGCTCGGCGGCCCTGCGGGCGGCGGCGGACCGCCTGTCCCCCGAGGATCTCCTGGGAGTCGTTCCGGAGGACTGGGGGGTCTCCATGCCCCTGCGGCGAGCGGTGGCGCGCGCCATGGGGCTGGCCGGGCGGCTGCCGCCGGAGGTTGCCCGGGAGGTGCTGGGCGAGGAGGCCCGGTGGGCGGAGCTGGCCTGGCGCATCCGCCAGGGGGACCGCTCCGAGCTGGACCTCCTGGGCTTCCTCCAGGGCTGGGAGAAGACGGCTCTCCAGGCCCTGGCCCGGCAGGTTTTCCCGGACTGGCGCCCGCCGCGCCGGGAGCCGTTGCCGCCTCCCTCCAGGTCCCTCACCCGGGAGGACCTGCTGGACGCGGCCTCCCGGGAGCCCGCGGAGCGCCCGCCCCGGGCGGTCCGGGCGGCGGCGAGGATCCGGCCGGATCCCGATGGGGATCCCTACCTCGCCCTGGCCCTCGGGCGCCTGCAGGGCCCGGAGGCCCTGCGGGCCGTGGCGGCACGGCTGCCGGATGCGCTGCCGCCGCCCACCTCCCTGGAGGCCGAGGCGGCGGCGGCGGCCATCGCAGACCTGGCGGCGGATCCGGAGGGGCGGCCCCTGGCCCGGCGGCTGCTGGAGCGGCTCGGGCCGGACGCCGAGGGTTTCCAGAGGAACTTCGCCGAGGCGCTCGGCGAGCGGCCGGCGCTGCCGCCTGCCCTGGGCCCGCTGCTGCGGCCGGCGTGGCGGCCGTGGACCTGGTGGAAGGCCGCCCCGCTTCTGGCGCGCCTGCCGGAGCTGGAGGAGGGGCGGGCGCTGCTGGAGGAGCTGGCGTCAGATCCGCCGCCGGAGCCCCTGGTCGCCCTGGCGGCCTGGGCGGGTCTGGCGATGGGAGTCCCCAGGGTCCTGGTCATCCTGCCCTCTTTCCTGGACGGGACCTGGGGGAGGCCGATCCTGCCCGAACGGCCGTGGCGGCTGCATCCCGACGCCCGGCCGGCCCTGTCCGTCTTGGCCGAAGCGGCCCGGGGCTGGCACATTCCCAGCCTGCTGCTGGCCCTGGCGGGCTGGCTGGGGCGGGCGGATCTGGCCGAGGAGGCCTTCCGGCGAATGCGGGGGGGCTCCCGGGAGGACATTTGGGAGATGCGGAAGGCCCTCCCCCGGGATCTGCCCGCCTGGCTGCGGGCCCGCCTGGCGGGCCAGGTCCGGCGCCTGCTGGCGTGGGGCGGGGGCGAGGAGCCAGCCGCCCTGCTAGCCCTGGCCGAGGACCTGGGCCTCCACGAGGAGGCCCGGGCCTTCCGGAGCCGCTGGCCGCTCTGTGCGCGGGATTGATCCCGCCCACAGAGACAGCCGGCGCGGATCCCGCCTGGGGGGTTGAGAGGTGATCTCAGGCGGGATAAAATCATTAAAGGGGGTGAGAGGATGGAAAAGGACAAGATAGACAAGATCGTCTTCGAAGTCCGCCGCCTGGCGGAGGAGGGGGTGATCTGCCAGGCGGAGGTGTGGGGCCTGGGCGCCTTTGAGGTCCAGGTCCTTCTGGAGGAATTAGGGATCCCGCCGGCGTCCGCCCGCGCCTGGGGGCTCCGGGGCGGGCGCCGGCTTTTGATTCCGGGCGACCTCTACGCCCGGATGCGATCCGCCGCCCGGAGGGCCCGGGAGGCGGTGGACCGCCGGTCGCTGCGGGCGATCTCGGCGGTCCTGGGCGGCGGCTGGCGGTACGTCCCCGCCGCCGCCTGGGAGGGCCTGGTCAAGGAGTTCGAGGCCGCCCGGGCGGAGCTGGCCGAGGCCCGGGAGGCGCTCCGGGCGGATCTGGAGACCATCCGCGCCGGGGCCCTGGCGCGGATGGAAGAGATCGCCCGGGAGGCCTGGCGGTCCCGCTGGGTCCAGTCCCGGTTCCCCAGCCGGGAGGCCTTCCGGGAGATCCTCCAGGGCCGGGTCTACGAGCGCCTGGACGAGGCGCGCCTGGCCCGCGAGCCCGACGCCCGCCTCCGGGTGTTCGCGCTGCTCCTTCCGGCCGACCTGGCCGAGGAGCAGGCCCGGGAGGCGGCGGCCCGGGAGGCTCTGCGGCAGGCCCGGGAGCTGGCCCGGGCCCAGGCCGAGGAAATGATCGCCCCCTTCCGGGCCGCGCTGCTCGAGCTGCGCGCCCGGCTGGCGGCGGAGCTGGAGGCGGCGGCCGCCTCCCTGGCGGCCCACGGCCGCCTCAACCCCAAGGTCCGCTCCCGGGTGATCCGGGCCGTCGGCGAGCTCCGGGAGCTGGCCTCCTTCGCCCACGACCCGGAGTTCCAGCGGGCCCTGAACGCCATCGAACAGGCGGCCCGCCGCGCCCCCGCCTGCGCCCGGGGACAGCCCCCGGCGGACCGCCGCCCCGACCTGGAGCGCTTCGAGGCGGTGCTCCAGGCCGTCCTGGATGACCTCCGGAAGGAGCTGCCTTACCCGGAGGGCATCCGGAAAATCATAATTTAAAAAGAAAGGAGGTAAAAAATGAACAATATGAACACTCGCGATAAATTCATTAGCCGTGCCACTGCCTGCCTGAGCAGTGGCACGGGGTTGATCTTCGTCCGGGCCTCCTCTTCCTCTCTCTGGGAGGCCCTGGACGATATGTCCCAGGCCGTGGCGACCCTGCTGGGGTCGCCGCACATCCGGATGGCCAGGGTTCTTTCCTGGTCTCCGGAGGCCGGCCTGATGGAGGGGCTGCCGGCCTATGCCTCGGTAGCGGCAGCCCTGCGGATCGGGGGGACCGGGAAGGTGTCCTCCCTGGATCCGAAGAAGCTCCAGGGCCTGGAGGTGCTGCAGCCCAAGGTCCTGGAGGAGATCTCTCTGCCCGACGCCGCCGGGCAGGTCATGGGCCTTCTGGGCCAGCTGGGGGAGGGGAATCTTCTGATCTTCTTTATCTTTATCCCCGGGACCCAGCTGGGCCATCCGGCCACGGTCGGGCAGCTGCTCGCCCTGGCCCGCCAGGCTGAGATCGGCCGGGTCCGGGTGATCCTCTTCATCACAAACGAGGAGATCCCGGACGTCCTCCGCCCGGTCTCGGTCGTGGAGGACCACCCCCGGCCGGACCGGGAGCGGATCCTCCGGGAGGTGTCCGGGGTGATCGCCGCCAACGCGGAGGAGATCCCGGACTTCTCCTCCCCGGAGTGGGCCGGGGTTCTCGCCTCCGCCGCTCGGATCCTGGGCGGGCTGACGACCCCGGAGATCCGCCAGGCGGTGGCGGAGGCGCTCCTGCTGGTCTGGCAGGAGCAGAACCGTGGGGACTCCCGGACCCTGGAGGAGGTGATCCGGGAGATCCCGAACGCTCCCGGAGACTTCCTCCGGCGCCTTCTGGAGGAGAAGGCTCAGCTCGTGCGCCGGCACCCGGCGCTCGAGTGGGCCTGGCCGGAGGCCCCGGAGAACCTGGGCGGGTTCGCCCGCCTCAAGCAGGATCTCCCCGGGATCGCGGCGTCCTTCTCCGAGGCCGCCGAGGCCCTGGGGATCCGGCCGGCCCGGGGGGTTCTCCTGGTCGGCCCGCCCGGGACGGGCAAGTCCCTGGCCGCCCGGGTGATCGCGGGGGCCCTGGGGTTCCCGATGTTCCGGCTGGACATCGGGGCCCTGTTCGGGCCGCTGCTTGGCCAGACCGAGGGAGCGGTCCGTGACGCCCTGGCCGCCGTCTCGGCCGCCGCGCCCTGTGTCCTCCTCGTTGATGAGGTGGACAAGGGCCTCGGCGGGATCGTCGGCGGCCTGGAGCGGGACGGCGGCACCGCCCACCGGGTGCTGGGGACCATTCTCACCTGGCTTCAGGAGGACCTGTCCCCGGTCCTGGTGGTGATGACCGCCAACCGGATCTCCGGTCTCCCGCCCGAGCTGGTGGACCGGATGCCCTACACCTACGGGGTAGGGCTGCCCGGTCCGAAGGAGCGGGAGGAGATCCTGGCGATCCACCTCCGTCGCCGCCGCCAGGCGCTGCCGGAGGAGGCCCTGGCGCGGCTGGCGGCGGAGGCCGACGGCCGCTCCGGGCGGTCCATCGAGGCCGCCGTGCAGCGCGGGATCCTGCAGGCCCTGGCGGCCGGACGCCTGGGGGATTCCGAGGCCCTGGAGGCGGCCATCCGGGAGGCCCTGCAGGCGGCCCGCCCGGTGTCCGAGACCATGCCGGAGGCTGTGGCGGAGCTGGAGGAGGTCGCCCGCCGCTTCCCCCTCGTGAACGAGGTGGAGGCGAACAAGAAGGGGGAGGCGGCGACGGCGGAAGCCCCGGCCCCGGCGCAGGCGGCCCGGCGCCGCCGGATCCTGACGTAGTCCTCCATGGCCCTCGCCCCCGGGGGCCTTCCCGCCGCCCGAACGGGGGCCCGATTCCAAGGGCGGCAGGAGGGAAAAATGTGGGGGATCATGCTGCTGTTTGGAGCTGTGCTGGCCCTCGTGGCCAACGCCGCCGCCACGGTGGCGTTCGCCGAGGGCCTGTTCGATGCCCGCGGGAGCGGCCTCGTCCTCGCGGGCATCACCACCCTGGTCGAGTTCCTCTTCCCACTTCTGAGGAACCCCGACCTGCGTCGGCGGTTCCTGGGGGTGGACGGCCCGGAGGGGGAGGGGGCCCTGGACGTCCTCGTCCCCGCCCTCATTGAGGCCTTCCTCCACGCCTTCCGGGTGGTGGACGTGATCTCCACCACCGTCGCCGTCCTGGGGGTGCGGATGGACCTGCCCCCGATGGCGGCGGCCCGGGAGCTGGTCTCCCGGGGGATCTTCCCTGTGGGGATCGGACTGGGGGCGGGGGTCACCATCGCCCTGCTCCCGGAGGTCGCCCTGGTGTTCCTGTTTGAGCACCGGGGCATGGCCTTCTCGGCCCAGGGCTGGGCCGACTGGCTCCGCTTCTGGGCCGGCTTCCGGGACGGCCTCCGGCTGATCCCCCACCGGGTCCGCCGGGCCCTCTCCGGCCGGGGGCGGCCCGGGGAGGAGATCCAGCCCGGCCCGGTGTGGGTGGCCGTGGCCGCCGGGGGTTTCGTGGTCCTGGTGGCGGCGGAGGCCTTCAACCTCTACACCACCGTCGCCGCCGCCAGCTCTGTCGTCCAGTCCTTCTTTCAGATTGAGGGGATCCCCCTCGACCTGGTGGGGCTGGCGCTCATGGTCTCCGGCGCCCAGGCCCTCCTGTGGGCCCGCCTTCCGGTGGAGGCCCCCATGTTCTGGGTGGGCCTGAGCTTCGCGGTGGACATCCTCACCGCGGGATGGTTCTTCGCCCGGGCCCACCCGGAGGATCCGGCGGCCCTCTCCTGGGGGCTGCTGGCGGGGGCGGCCGTGGCCGTCGCCCCAGAGTGGCTGCTGGCCGGCCTGCGCCGGGTGATCGGCGCATGGCGGCCCGCCCAGGTGGCCCTCGGGCTGGGAAGCCTGGGGGACCACATGGGGTTTCTCCTCCGGGGCGTCCGGGACGCCATGGCCGACGCCTCGGCCGAGCCGGCCCGGGAGCGACGCGCCGCCGCGCCGGAGGCCGCGCCGCCGGCTGCCGCTCCGACGGCCCCGCCGCCGATCCTGACCCCCCCGCCGCCGGCCGCTCCGGCCCCCACGGAGCCGCCGGCGGGCCAGCCCCGGCGCCGGGGCGGCTTCTTTGATTGATGATTGATTGGCTCGCTTGTTCGCCCCGCCCGGGCGGGGCTTCCATCCCATCCCATCCCGGGAGGCCCGGGCTCCCTCCCGGGGGAAAGGAGGAAACATGAGCAAAGTAGTCAAAATTGATCTCCAAATCCGCGACCCGGAGGCTTTCCTCCAGGCTCTCCGGGACATCTTCGGCCAGGAGGCCGTGGAGGTCCTCCAGGCCGAGACGATCCGGGAGGCGATCCAGGCCGCCTCCCAGGGGAAGGGCCTCGTCCGCCGGGCCTACGGCGGCGTCGCCTTCCGGGACGCCGTCGCGGTGGTCCGGCAGGGGGCCCCGTACGCGGCCTCCCTCCGCCGGGAGGACGGCCGCGTGCTGGAGATCCGGGGCCGTGTCCCCTACTCGGACATGGCCCTGGTGGCCCGGGAGGATGGCTCGGTCGAGCTGCTGGCGGACCACTTCACGGACCAGCAGCTCCTGGCCGCCCTCCGGGCGGCCTACGTCCGGCGGGTGGCGGAGAAGGTCGCCCGCCGCCAGGGCCCGGGCCATCGGGTCCTGGACCCCGTTCTCCGGGAGAACGGGGAGATCGTGGTCCAGGTGGTCCGGGTCGGATGAACGTTCCGCCCCCGGTTCTCCGGGGGCGGAATAAATCTCAATTCGAAGGAGGAATGGACATGGAGAAGGAAATCATTGAGATCCGGATCTCCCCGGAAGGGGAGATCACGGTGGAGGGCTTGGGGTTTCAGGGCGATGCGTGCGACATCGCCCTGGATCCCTTCCTGAAGGCCCTGGGAGCGGCCCGGGAGACCCGGCGCAAGCCGGAGTATTTCCAGGGCGTCTCCCGGGATGTCTCCCGGGGCCGGACGATCCGGGTCGGGGACGAGTAGTCCCCGACCCCTTCTTCCCGAAGCGGCCGGGGGCGGGGCGCCTCCCGCCCCCGGGAGGAGGAAGCCATGAGGAAGAGGGAAGGGATCCTCTCCCTCCTCGAGCGCTATCGAGGAGGGATCCTGGCCATGGGGGCGCGGGCAGCCCCCATGAGCGACCCGGAGGATGTCCTCCAGGAGGCCGCCCTGGCGGCCGTGGAGGCGGCCCGCCGGTGGCGGCCGGGGCGGGGCGGGAGCCTGGCCACCCTCTGGTGGCCTCGCCTCCACAAGGCCTTCGCCGCCATGGGCGCGAGGGATCGACCTCTGCCGCTGCCGCGCCGGGTCCGGCGGCGCGTGGCTGCCGGGGAGGAGATCCCCGCCGCTGCCTGGCCGCTCCCCCTGGAGGCCCTGGGGGAGCTCCCGGCGGAGGATGGGGATCCCCTGGCCCTGCTCCTGGCGGAGGAGGAGCAGGCCGAGCGCCGGCGCCTTCTGGAGGCCGCCCTGGCCTGCCTGCCTGCGCTCGAACGGCGGGTGATCCGCCTGCGGTTCGGGCTGGGGGCGGCAGGGGAGCTGACGCCCCGGGAGGCCGCCCGCTACCTGGGGATCCGCCCCGGGCAGGTCCTGGCGCTCCAGCGCCGGGCCCTGGGGCGGCTGCGGGAGATCCTGAAGAAGGGCGGGGATGATGGTTGAGGTCCCCGCTCGCGAAAATCCCGTCGCCGTCTTCTTCCCTCGCTCGTCCCGAGCCATCGCGGCGTATCGGGACGGATACGCCGTGGTGGAGCTGGGGGAGAAGGGGGAGAAGGCGGTCTTGCGCGGATGGCGGGTGATCCGCCTGCCCCAGGGGGGGGCGATCGCCCGCGTCCGGGAGGGGCATGGGTGGCGGGAGCGGTATTTCTTCCCCCACGGCGCCAGGGTGGGGGAGATCGCTCCCGACATCGTGCTGATCGAGGGACGCGTTCCCCTCGGGGCGGGCGCCATCGTGAATGTGGGGGGCTTGCTGGAGATACGCCCCGAGGGGGACCTTGTCTGCTGGGAGCGTATCCAACGCCTGGGGGTCATGTCCATCATCGTGGCCCCCAGCGGCCTCCTGGATGCCGTCGTCCGGCCAGTTGTAAACGAACAGATCTGGTACCGCGCCCGGCCGGACGGCGGCCGCGAGGAGTGGAAGCTCCCAGTCCAGGGCCCGGCCGAGCTGTCCCCCGGCCTGGCCGTGGTGATCCAGGACGGCCAGGCCTACGCGGCGGGATGGGAGTGGAACGCCGCTCATCTCGTCGCGGAGGGGGTGAAGGCGGCGGGCCTCTCCCCCGCCGGGGACCGGATGGTCCTGCTCCGGCGGGAGGGAGAGGAGTGGGTCTGGGACTTCCGGCGGATCCGGGAGACTCAGGTCCTTCCCGGCCCGGTGATCCCGGCCTTCTCCGGGGAGCCCTTGGCCCAGCTGGGGGATGACCCCCGGCAGTGGGTCTGTCGCGTCTCCCCGAACCTCCGGTGGGCGGTCTTCGCCGCCCCGGAAAGGGTTCTGGTGGCCCGGATCCCCGATCCGGCCCGGCGGCGGGATCCCGGCGGACGGGTTCTGGACCTCCGTCGGATCCTCCCGGCTCCAATCGAATAAGGGAGGGGGGAATGATTATTCGTGTCAAAGACGATGAGATCCTCGCCATCGCGCACCCGGATCGCGATGGCGAGCTGCTGGAAGCCCTGGGCCAGGTCCAGGCGATCTGGCCCGGAGGGGTTGTGGAGCCCGCCTCGCCTTTGCGGCGGGCGGCCTTCCGGGTGGTCCGGGGGCTGCTGGGCGGGCTGCGGCCGGTCCGGGAGTGGACCCGCCGCTGGCCCGGTCCGTGGCGGGTGCGGATGCCCGACGGGCAGATCCTGGGCCCGTTCGCGGACCGGGAGGAGGCCATCCGGGCCGAGGAGGAGGCCCTGGCCCAGCTGCTGGCCCGGGAGGGAGCATGGAGGCCGTGATCCTCCCCGTCCCGTCCCGGGAGCCCGGGCGGGTGGCCTCGTTCCGCCCTGTCTCCGTCTTCTTTCCCCGCTCGTCCCAAGCCATCGTGGCGTATCAGAACGGATACGCCGTGGTGGAGCTGGGGGAGAAGGCGGTCTTGCGCGGATGGCGGGTGATCCGCCTGCCCCAGGGGGGGGCGATCGCCCGCGTCCGGGAGCAGCACGGGTGGCGGGAGCGATATTTCTTCGCTTTCGCTGACAAATACATGGTGGGGGAGATCGCTCCCGACACCGTTGTTCTTGAAAAAGAAATCTCCCTCGGGCCAGGGGCTGTTGCGATTATAGGAAGCGGCCCGGCGGTCCGCCCGGGGGAGAAAGAACCCTCCTGGAGGCACGCGCAGAAGACGGGGGTCATGTCCATCATCGTGACCCCCAGCGGCCTCCTGGATGCCGTCGTCCAGTCGGACGAGCGGTCGCAGTTCTGGCACCGTGTCCGGCCGGACGGCGGCAGCGAGGAGTGGGAGCTGCCGGTCCGGGGTCCGGCCGAGATGGCCCCTGGCCTGGCCGTGGTGATCCAGAACGGCCAGGCCTATGCGGCGGGATGGGATTGGAACGTTGCCCATCTCGTCGCGGAGGGGGTGTGGGCCGCGGGCCTCTCCCCCGCTGGGGACCGGATGGTCCTGCTCCGGCGGGAGGGGAACGGATGGGTCTGGGACTTCCGGAAGGTCCTCGGGTCCCGGATCCTTCCCGGCCCGGTGTTTCCGGCCCTCATCCCGGCGGAGCGCATGGGGACGGATTCCCGGGCGGTCTGCCGCGTTTCCCCAGACCTTCGGTGGGCGGTCTTCGCCGCCCCGGAAAGGGTCCTGGTGGCCCGGATCCCCGAGCCGGCTCGGCGGGGAGATCCCGGCGGACGGGTTCCGAACCCCCGCCGGATCCTGCCGGTGCCCACGGCCTGGTCTGCGGCAGGCCAGGATGCCCGGCAGGCCCCACCCGGGCCCGGAACGGGAGGAGGGAGGGGCGGCTTGTCGCCTCGCCCGGGAAAGGACATGGAGGCCGTGATCCTCGATGTCCCGACCCGGGAACCCGCGAGGGCGATTTTCTTCCCCCGCCCGGATGCAGCCATCGCCGTTTATCCAAACGGGTGGGTGGAGCTCTTTCTGGGAAAGCCCGGGAAGCCGGCCTCCTGGCACCCGCGGCGGATCCACGACGCCGGCCTCGTCGTTCGGGAGGCGAAGGGCCGGTTCGGTCGGGAGCGATTCCTGTTTTTTGACGGAGGAGCGTGGGAGATCGCTCCCGGGGGGATCCGTCCCGCGGAAGGGGAGCGGATCGGGCCCGGAGTTGTTTCCTGGCACCGCGGCCCGGCCTCCCCTTTCCGGATCGAGCCCGATCGCATTTGGATCGGGCTCCTCGACTACCGGGGGGCCAGGAGGGTGGTGATCGGGGAGAACGGGGAGGCGGAGACCATCCCGATCCCCCCCAATCCTCCTCCCGGCCTTCCATGGCCCCGTCTCCTCCCGGATGGCCAGTTCCGGGAGGGGATATTCCCCATCTCGGATTTTGATTTCCTCGAGGTGGGGATCGGCCTGGCCGCGGCCATCCGCCGCGGATGGGCTTACGTGGCGGGGTGGGACTGGAACGTTGCCCACCTGGCCGCGGTGAACGCGTGGGCCCTGGGCCTTTCCCCCGCCGGGGACCGGATGGTCCTGCTCCGGCGGGAAGGGGAGGAGTGGGTCTGGGACTTCCGGCGCCGCGGCCGCCGGCCCGGGCCGCGGCCCGGCCCAATCCTTCCAGCCGCCGCCTTCCGGGGGGAGATCCGCCCGGATGGCGGGCTGTGGGAGTATCCCCAGGTCCGCATCTCCCCGGATCTGCGGTGGCTGGTGGCCGCGGAGCAGGGGCGGGTCATGATCGCCCCAATCCCGCCGGAGACGGGTCCGGATAGCCCGGGAATGCCCTGAGGTTCTCCCGGGCAGGATCCGGGTATTCCGGCGAAGGGGGAGGAGGACATGTGGGACATCATAGAAATCCCCACCTCCAGTCGACCTCGTGGCGTTTTCTTCGCTCGCTCTCCTCGCCATTTTATTGTTGCGATCGCGGCGTATGAGAGGGGATACGCTGCGATCGAGCTCGGCGAGGAGAAGGGAATCGCCTTCCGGGGCTGGCGGGAGATCTACCTGCCAGAAAGGAAGGCGATCGCCCGCCTCCGGGGGAGGCGCGGATGGCATGAGCGGTACTTTTTTGTATGCGACCGCTCTGTTGGGGAGATCCTCCCCGACAGGGTGGTCTTCCGGGAGGAGGTCTCCCTCTTTGAGGAGGGGGGGCCATCCTGGAAGATAGTGATCTCCTGGGGCGGGCCAGCCCTCCGATCCCCCTCCGGGGATCGGAGGCTCGAGGGGTTCGGCGATCTGTATCTGTTCCAGCCTGCCCCTGGAGCCCATCTCGATGCCATCCTGTACCTCGGCTCCCGACCGGACGAGGGGTGGGTGTGGCATCGAATTTCCCCCACCGGTGACCCTCTGCGGCAAAGGCTGCCGGTGGGGGGCCAGTTTGAGATGGGGGCCAGCCGGGTGGCGGTTTTGCGGGAGGCTCCCTACACCGGGTACGCCTATGTGGCCGGGTGGGGCTGGAACACCGCCCACCTGGTCGCGCAGAAGGCGTGGGCCATGGGCCTCTCCCCCGCCGGGGACCGGATGGTCCTGCTCCGGCGGGAGGAGGAGGGATGGGTCTGGGACTTCCGGAAGATCCGGAGGTCTCAGGTCATCCAGGGCCCGATCCTCCCGGCCTTCTCCGAGGAGTTCCCGGGCCGGGTGGAGGATAGGCCCTGGGAGTGGATCTACCGGATATCCCCCGATATCCGGTGGATATTCGTTGCCGCCCCGGGCCAGGTCCTGGTGGCCCGGATCCCTGAGCTGGCGGCCCGGCGGGGAGATCCCGGCGGACGGGTTCCGGACCCCCGCCGGATCCTGCCGATCCTGCCGGAGGGGGGCGCCTGATGGCCCGGGGATGCCTGGAGACGCTCCTGGCCATCGGGGCGGGTATCGCCCTGGCCCTCTGGATCATCCGGGGCGCTCCCGCCGCGCCTGTCCCTCCTGCTTCTTCCTCGGCAGTTCGAGGGGGGGAGGGAGAGCTGGCGGCGTTCCCGCCGGCGGTGCGGCGGTGGGGGCCGCAGATCCGCCGGGCGGCGGCCGCCTGCGGCCTGGACCCGGCCCTGGTGGCCGCCCTGATGACGGCCGAGTCCTGCGGGAACCCCCGCGCCGTCTCCCCCAAAGGCGCCCGGGGGCTTCTGCAGGTGATGCCCTACCACTTCGCCCCCGGGGAGGATCCCCTCGATCCGGAGACCAACCTCCGGGTCGGGGTCGGGATCCTGTGCCGCCTTTTGCGGGAGGCGGCGGGGGATCTGCCGCGAGCCCTGGCCGCCTACAACGGGGGGCCGGGGCTGTTGCGCCTTCCGCCGGCCGCCTGGCCGGCGGAATCCCGCCTTCTGGCCGCCCGGACGCTGCGCCATCTCGAGGACGCCCGGGCCGGCCGGGAAATTCGATGTCCATAAAGGGGGTGAAAATGGCTGTAACCGCTGATCTTGTCGATATTTTTTTCCCCAACCCGCGCCAGGTCGTGGTGGTGCGGAGCTGGGGATATGAGGTGGGAGGCCTTCATACGCCCGGGATCCATTCACCATCCCTGGCGCAGCGGAAGGTCCAAGCCTCATGGTTCCACGGACTCCGGATCCGCTGGCGGGTTGGAGTCCGGGAGGGGATGGCCTTCCTCAGCAGGGAAGGCCTCCACTGGATCCGCGCGCACAGCGTGCGCACGGGTCCGACGCTCCGCCTCCCATGGGGGGTGGAGATATCCGTTAAGATGCTTGGCCTAAGTTTTCACGAGCTCCGCGTTCGCGATCTCCGTGTCAATGACGCGGGGCAAATTAAAATCGAATTAGGAAAAGGAGAGTATTGGTTTTTGTCTCTTCTCTTCCCCCAAAATGGTGACATTTTGGGGGGAGGGTGGATCAGAAGGGGGTATTCAGGGCTTGGAATGAATGCAGAGCTTGAAATAGTATCCCCCCGCCACAGGCGCTGTTACGCTTTCGAGATTCCCAGCGTCGTGTGGCAATGGGGGCTGGACAGCCCCCTGGCGGTGGGACCGGGGGTGCTGGCGGTGCTGATCTCGCCCCGCGAGGTCTGGGCGGCCCGCATGGGCCAGGACGCGCTCCACCTCATCACGGAGGAGGAGCGCGGGGCCCTGAAGACCATCGCCCTCTCCCCCAAGGGGCGGTATCTGGTCGCCCTGCGGCGGGAGAAGGGTCAGGCCGCCTGGCTGGGGTGGCGCTGGGATGGGAGGACCTTCCTCCCCGCCTGGGAGGTGGAGATGCCTCCCCTCCCGGAGGAGGGGGACGTCCGGATCTCTCCCGACCTGCGCTGGATCGTGCTGGTCGGGTCCCGGGTCTGGGCGATCCCCGCGCCCGGCATCCCGGACCGCTCCTCGAAGCCCGTCACCGGGGCGGTCCGGAAAATCATCCCCGTGGAGGTTTCCCATGAGTCCAAGTGATCTTCTTGACCTGTTTTTCCCCACCCCCCGCCACGTGATCGTGGCGTGGCGGGAGGGCTACGGGGTGGGGGATCGGCTGGATCTGCCCCCAGGGGGAGGTCCGCTGCCGCTTCAGATGCGGCTGGCGGACCTCAACGGCGTCCCGATCCGCTGGCGGATCGGGGGCCGGGAGGGGCTGGCAATTTGGGCCGGCTCCCGGGGCTTTCTGATCCCCCGCTCCAGCGGCCTGCAGGCGGAGCGGGAGCTGGCGCTCCCCGGATCGCTGCGCCTCGCCCATGAGGCCGACATCTGGGGCGCGCGCCTGGTCCTCTCCGGGCCGGCGGTTCCCGGGGAGCGGCAGGAGTTCCCCCTGGAGCGCCTCGAGCGCCTCGTGCTCGCGCTCCGGATGGATCCCCCTGCCGTCTGGGCGGCGGGGATCTATCCGGCGGGGGGCTGGTTGTCGAGCTTCATCGTCCGGACGATCGCCCCGGATGGAGCGGCCGAGCTCCGCCTCCCGTTTCCCTGGGGGATCCAGGCGGAGGCGGCGGGAGGCTTTCTGGCTCTCTTTGACCGGTCCGAGCTCTGGGCCGGTCGGATGGATTCGGGAGCCCTCGCGCGCGTGTCCCAGGGGAGGGCGTGGGGGCTTGCCGCTGCCGCCTTTTCCCCACGGGGCCGGTGGATGGTGGTCCTGTGGGACCAGCTCCCGGGGAGGGATGCGGCCGGATGGTCCATCTGGCGATGGGCCCGGGGGGGGTTCCGGCCGGAGCGGGAGGAGGAGATGCCGGCGCTCCCGGAGGCCGGATGGACCGTCCGGATCTCCCCCGACCTGGGCTGGGCCGTCCGGGTCGGCAACCGGGTCTGGGGGATCGCCGCCCCCATGGCCCCTCCTCCCCCTGGCGCCGGGGGGCGGAAATCCCGGGAGACTGTCCGGCGGATCTTCCCCGTCCCCTTCGGCACCTTCGAGGTGAAGGCCCCGGACAATCCGGGGGATGAGGAGGCGGGATGAGGGTCCATTTCCGCGCGCGCGTGTTGCGCGCGCTGGTCCCCTCTCGCCCTCCCCTTCGCCTCCTGGCGGCGGAGGAGGGGCATGGGGAGGGTCTCTCCCCCGCCTGGGCGGGGGGCCTGATCCTCTCCGGCTGGGCCCGGCCGGCGGGGGAGGACCTCTGGGAGGCGGAGATCCCCGAGGAGGCGACGGATCTCCTGGAGCAGCCGGCGGGGGTCTTCCCTTTCCTGGCCTCCCATCCGCGGGGTCCTTTCGCCGGTCGGGGCGGGGCCCGGAGCGTGCTGATCGCCCCGGTCCCGGGATGGGAGGAGTTCGGCTTCCTCGTTCCGCCGGTCCTGTGGGACGACCTCCGGAGCGTCCCGCAGGAGGGCCTCACCGTCCAGGCCCTGGCGGAACGGATCCGGGCGCTCCGGGACACCGGGAGGCCCGAGGTGTGGGCCTGGCTGGACAAAGAGCCCGCCCGGCTGGCCCGGGGGAAGATCCCCTGGTATGGCTTCGGGTCCTCCCGGGCGAACCTCGCCGCCTGGGGCGGGCGGATCGCCCGGATCCCCGGCGGGCGGGAGGGCCTGGCGCTGGCCCTCCTCCGGCTGCGGGAGGAAGACCCCGGGGTCTGGATCTGGGCCTCCCCGGCGCTGGCTCCTTTTCTGGGAGGCTCGCGATGAGGGATGCCCGGGTCTTCTACTGCTCCATCCTCCCGCCGGGCTCCTGGTCCCGGCTGACGGAGCCGGAGCGCCTGCAGGCCCAGGCGGCCCGGGCCTGGCGGGAAGAGCGGGGGCTGGATCTTCCCCCATCCCGGATCCTGGCCGTCCTGTCGCCTTTCGCCAGCGCCTTCGCGGTGGCGGCCCTGGAGGCGCAGCCGCCGGAGGCGCTGGGGAGCGGGACGGTCCGCCGCTGGGAGAAGATCTGGCTGGCGGACCTCCCGGCGGATCCGGATGGGATCCGGGGGCTTCTGGCGGGGATCGAGCAGGAGGCTCAACGGGACGACCGCGCCCGCCGGATCCCCCCGGAGATGCTGCAGGCCATGGCGGAGCGGATCGCCGCCGCTCCGTCCGGCCTGCTGGTGGCCGTCGCCGGGGCGGGCGAGTCCCGGCGCCGCCTGCCCCGCCTCACCCGGATGCGGGTGATGTGGCGGCGGGCCGGAGCGGGGGTTCGGATCCTGGCAGAGGCCTGGCTTCGCCAGGCCCGCTACTGGGATCCCCGCGCGCCCCAGCTGATGTCCCCGGGATTCCCGGAGTGGCTGCGGGCTGTCCTGCTGGCCCCGGATCGGGCGGCGCGGCTGCGGCGGCTGGCCGCCCGGGGGCGGGCCCTGGCCGCGGCCGCCTGGGGCCCGGAGGCGGCGGCCTGGCTGCCGGAGGGGCTCATCGTCCTCCCCCGGCGGAAAAAGGGGAGGGGGCCCTGGGCCTGGGAGCCGGGCTCGGGGCTGCGCGCGGGAGGGACGCCATGGTGATCCGGTTCCGGGCCCGTCCCCGCCGGAGCCTTCTGCCCCTCCGCCATCCGGTCCGGGTTTTCGACCTCTGGCCGGAGGACGTGGAGGGAATCTCGCCCGCCTGGGCGGGGGGCCTGATCCTCTCCGGCCGGGCCCGGCCGGCGGGGGAGGACCTCTGGGAGGCGGAGATCCTGCCGGAGGAGGAGCTCCTCTTCCGGAAGGAGCTGGGGGTCTTCGCCTGGCTCACCCGGGCAGCCCATCCGAAATCGCCCCTCGTGGCCTGGATCGTCCGCGTCCGGGCCTGGGGGGCGATCTGCGTCCGGTTCCCCCCGGGGACCCGGGTGCGGGGGTGGGCCTGGCCCGCCCTCGACGGCCTTCCCCCCGAGGACTGGGGGGGCTTTTTCGTCGAGCGCCTCAGGGGGGAGAGGCTCGCGACGCCCGACCTCCTCGCCCAATCCCCCTCCCGGCTGCGGGAGATGGATGGGTTTGGGGACGGGCGGGCGGACCTGGCGGCGGCCGTCGGCCGCCGCTTCGCCCGGGAGGGGCCGGCCGGCCTGATCCTGCTGGCCCTGCGCCTGCGGGGATCTGGGCAGGGACTGGCCTGGGCGGTCCCCATCCTGGAGTCCTTCCTGGAGGGGGCGTGATGGCCCGCTACGCGCCCCTTCTGGTCCCCCTCTTCCCGGTCGGGCTGGCGAGCTACCACGAGGCGGCCCGGGCCTGGGAGGAGGGACGGGACTTCCCGGTCGTCCCGGATCCCTTCGGGCTCTGGCCTGTCCTCTCCTACAGCGTCTTCCACGTGGAGGCGCTGGAGCGGGAGGCGCCGGAGGCCTGGGGGGAGGACGGCCGGGTCTGGGGGCAGGGGGAGGTCCGGCTGGCGGATCTTCCCGCCCACCCGGAGGCGCTCCGGGGCTTTCTGGAGGGCATGGCCCGGGAGGTTTTCCACAGCCGCCGCCCGGCCCCGCACGGGCTGGAACGGGCGGCGGCGGAGATGGCCGCCGGGGCGCCGGAGGGGTTCCTGCGGGCCTTCGGCCCGCTGGCCCGGGGATGGGACCGGCGGGCGCCGGTCCTGGAGGCCGCCTACCGGCGGCGGGGGGATCGGGTGCGGCTGCTGGCTGTCGCCCGCTGGCGCATCCCGCCCCCGGGGGAGGCGGACCGCCTGACGGCCCCCCCGGGATGGCAGCGCCTGGCCCTCCTGCTGGAGGACCCCGCCCGGCGGCGGGAGGCCATCCGGGCGGCCATCCGGGAGAGCCGGGCGCGGCTGCCGGCGGAGTGGGCCCACTGGCTGCCGCCGGGGGTGCTGCTGGCCCCCGGCCGGGCGGGCGGCTGGTGGGTCTGGGAGCCCGGCTCCGGCCTGGCGGAGGACCTCCCATGAGGGTGGGGGTCTGGGTCGCTGAGCCGGGCTTCCTGGACCCGCCGGGGACCGGCGGGGTCCTGTTCCGGGAGAGCCCTCCGGACGGGATCCCGGTCCGGCCGGTCCGCTGGCGGGGTCCTTACCGGCCAGGCCGGGCCTGGCTGGCGGAGTCCCTCCTGCTTCTCCCCCGCCGCGCCCGCTGGGAAGTGGGCGGGCATGAGGAGCGCCTGCGGCTGGAGCTGGAGGCGCTCCTGGCGGTGGGGGAGGAGATCCGGGTCCTCTTCTGGGGCCGGGCGGCCCTGGCCGCCCGGGAGGGCCTGGGAGAGGACCGGGGGAAAGCATGGCGGCGCCTGCGCCCCGGGCCGCCCCGTCCCTGGGGGGAGGAGGGGGAAGAGCTGACGGCGCGGCGGTGGACGCCGCCCGTCCTGGAGGAAGTCCCCCCCGAGGAGGCCGGCCGGGCGGCCATGGCCTTCCTGCTCGCCCGGGCCGGGCCGGAGGCGGCCGCCCGCCTGCGGGCCGCCTTCCCGGGGCTGCCGGCGACGGACGACCCGGAAGCCCTGGCAGAGGCCCTGCGGGGCCGGGCCCCCGAACGCCCCTTCTGGCGCATGGCCCCCCGGGCGGCCGTCCTGGCCCGGGCCTGGGCCCGACGTCCGCCGGGCCCTCCTCCGGTCCTCCGGGCCCTCACCGGCCTCGCTGCCCCGGACCCGGAGGCCTTCGCCGCCGGGCTGGCCCTCTGGTGGCTCTTCCACCCCGCCCGGCGGGCCGAGCTCTTCTGTGGGCGGGATGAATCCCGCCCACAGAAATCCCATTCGAGGAGGTGAAGATGGTGTTGCACGACTTATTTGAGATCTCTCCCGCCTGCTCCGTCTACCTCCGCCTGCGCCTGATCGGCGAGGGGGCGGGGCCGGCGGGGGTGGGCCCGGATCCCTGGGCGGCGGCGGAGGAGGCGCTGCGGCCGGCCCGGGAGATCCGGGCCGAGGGGAAGGTGGTGCCCGGGGGGACCCGGGTGATCCTGGCATGGCGGGGGGCCGGCCGGGGGGAGGGGAGCGAGGGGCTGCTGCTCCAGGACCCGGCCGGGGCGTGGTTTCCCCTCCGGCGGCTGCCGGAGGTGCTGGCCGCCTGGGGGGAGCGGGCGGCGAGCTGGGCCGCCGGCGCCACCCGGGTGGAGCTGCAGGCGATCCGGAGCCCGGAGGGGGTCTCGGTCCTCTGGGCCGGCGCCTGGGGCGGCGGCCACCTGATGGTCGAGGCCGCCCCCGATCCGGAGGGCGCCGTGGTCCGGGTGGAGCGCCTGCGGACCCGCTCCCCGGTCGGCCCGGAGGAAGAAGCCGCCCTGCGGGCCGCCGCCGGGGAAATCGCCCGGGATCTCCAGGTTCGCGTCCATGGGCGATCCCTGGAGGCCCGGTGGCGGGCCCCTGGGCAGACCCCCCTGGCGGCCGCGGAGGCGGTTGTCCGGGCCCTGACGGGAGGGCGGCCGTGAAGCCCTTCCGGGCCCGCGGCTACGATCTGTTCCTCCTCCCGGACGCCCGGGGATCCGGGCTGTGGGAGGGGATCTGGGTGGAGCCGGCGGAGGGGAATCCCCGGGCGGCGTCCGTCGGGGATCTGCTGGAGCTGGACGCCGCCTGGCGGGCGGACATCCTCCTCGTGACTCCCCGCTTCCGGGTGGGGCGGATCCGGATGGGGGCGTTCCGCCCCGTCCTGGGCTGGTGCCTGCTGGAGGCCGTCCTGGTCCCGCCGGAGGACCCCGGCGGGCGCTGGAAGGCGCTCCCGACCCGGCGGCCGCCGGAGGCGGTGGCGCTGCGGGTCCTTCCGGCCGGGCTCGCGGCGCACGAGGCGGAAGGCGCCCTCGTCCTGGCCCAGGGGGCCGCCGGGATGCTGATCCGTCTGGATCCCGGCGGACGGATCCGGCTGGGGACGGGGGCGGAAGCCGTGGAGGTCTTCTGGGTCCCGCCGGGCCCGCCCATCGCCCGGCGGGGCGATCAAATCCTGAACAGGAGGTGAAAAATGCTCCATTTGCCCCAGATCCGTGTCGTCTCCGAGGGGGAGCGGCTGCGCGTCCGCTCCCCGTATCACCCGGCCTTCCCGCCCAAGGCCCGGAAGCTGGGCGGGAAGTGGAACGGGCGGGAGTGGGTTTTCGACCCCCGCCTGGAGGAGCAGGTCCGGGATCTCTTGACCCGGATCTACGGCTGGGACGGGGCGTATCCCGTCCTCATCGCCGACGCCCGGGTGATCCTGGACCGGTTGCCCGAGGAATGGCGGGGGGACCGATCCCTCTGGCTGCTGGGCCGGGAGCTGGCCTGCCGGCCCGGCCGGGACGCCGAGGTGAAGCTGGGGCCGGGGGTGGCCCTGGTCAAGGGCGGGTTCGCGCTTTCCGGCGGGTCCAGGAAGCACCCGGCCCTGGCATGGAAAGAGGGGACGGTGCTCCTGGTGCTGGACGTCCCGGTGGCCAAGATCGAGGCGGTCCGGGAAAAGCACCCGGAGGCCATCGAGGAGATCCCGGGGACCCGCCGGAGCGTGCAGGGGCCGGACGCGGTCGTCCCGGCCTCGAACCCCGCGGGGGCGGCGCGGGAGGCCGTGCGCCGGATCCTGCTTCCCGGGGAGGGAGGATGACCATGGCCTCGCCCACGCCCCTGGTGATCCTCGCCCGCCTCCTCGCCGCGCGGCGGGGGGAGGAGCCGCCCGCCTTCGGCGAGTGGGAGGCGGAGGAGGTCCGGAAGGCCCTCGCCCGCCTGGCGCGGACGCGCCGGGAGCGGGAGGTGGCGGAATACCTCATCCGCGCCGCGGCGGGCGGCGGCGCCCGGGGGACCGGGGCCGGGTCCCTGAAGCACCTGCTGTGGCTGCTTCGGGACCGCGCGGGGGAGCTCTACGAGCCCCTGGCCCGGGCGCTGCTCGAGCGGGTGCTGGAGGACCCCGAGCTCCCGCTCCACGAGGGCCTGGCGGAGCGGCTGCGGGCGGACCCGCTGCTGGGCTCCTGGGCCCAGAAGGCCCTGGCGGGGGCGCGCCGCGAGGACCTGGCCGCCCGCCTGGAGTGGGAGGAGATCGGCCCATTCCGGGTGGCTTTCAACCCCCGCCCGGAGAACCTCCTCAAGGCCGCCATGGAGGCGGGGGCGGATCTGTACGTCGCCGCCTCGGCGGCCGGGGCGGCCCTCAAGGCCCGGCGGGGGAAGGGCGGGGATCCGGTGATCCCCCCGGAGGCCCTGGACGCCATCTGCGCCCGGGCCGGGGGGAAGTGGGCGGCGCCCTATCCGGATCTCCGGGTCTGCCGGGAGGGGGCGCCGACGATGGAGGCCCTGCGGGCGGCGGCGCGGGAGGTCCTGGCCGCCCTGGGGAAGGAGGGCGCGCCGTGAGCGGCGCGGCGCTTCTTCTCCTGATGCTCCTCCTGGGAGCGGCCGTCGTGGCCGTATGGGTCTGGATCTTCCAGGCCCTTTCCCGGGAGGGGTCGGACGACGTCCCCGGGGAGGCGCCGGATCCGGACGCCGAGCGGGCCCTGAGGCTGGGGGCCGCCCTCTGGCTGCGGGGCGCCCGGTGGGATCCGGCGGCCTTCGAGGCGGTCCGGGGGCGGCTGCGGGCCGCCTGGGTCGCCGGCGGGCGGCGGCGCCTCGTGGAGTACTCCGGGATCCACGAGGACGCCGTCCGGGCCGCCCAGGCCATGGCCCTGGGGGCCTATGAGGGTCAGATCCCCCCGGAGCAGGCGGCGGCCTGGATTCGCGAGCTGGGCCGCGCCCTCTACGGGGATCCGGCCGGGCGGCATTTGTGGGAGCGGGCGGAGGAGGAGCTGCCGCCCCGCTCCCCCTTCCATCCTCAGGGGCCGGCGTAAGGCCGGCCCCTTTTGTCAGGAGGGGAATATGGAGGACAAACGGTTTTCCCGAATCCCTCCCTCCCGGTGGGGGGCGGAGGAGGTGGAGGCCTTCATCCGCCTCCTCCGGGGGGAGGACGAGGAGGAAGCGGATGCGCGCCCGGCTCTTGCAGCCGGGCGCTGCCCGGAGTGCGGCGGCCTCCTGATCCCCGCCGGCGGGTGCCGGGTGTGCCCCGCCTGCGGGTGGGAGGCCTGCGGGTGGTGAAGGCATCTTCCCCCGGGCCGGGAGGAGCCGCCTCCCGGCCCGGGAAATCCCACGGGAGGTGGAGAAGCCATGGAGGAGATGAATCCTTTCGTCTTCCAGGAGGGCGAGCCGTTCGCCGACGCCCTCCTGATCCAGTTCGTCCCCACCGGGAAGGTGCTCTTCCCGGATGGGCGACTGGGGCCGGGGTTCTTCCTGGAAGCCCCGGAGGCCCCCGGGCCGGGCTGGGAGAAGGCCCGGCTGACGGCGGCCGAGAAGGCCGTGGACGGCTGGGCAGCCCGGGAGATCTCCATCGCCCCGGTGGCCCTGCGCTTCCGGTGGGTGCAGGGCCAGCCGGGCGCCTGGGCGCCCCTGGAGCGCTATGCGGAGGGCGCCCGGGGCCACGCCCAGGTCCTCGGCGTCCTGCGGACGGAGGGGCCGCAGCCCATCTGGGCCGTGGTGACGGCCAAGGGGCTGGCCTCCCGGGACCTGATCCGGGCCTTCCGGGCGCATAAGGCCCAGGTGGCCCGGCGGTTCCGGGACCCGAAGGGGCGGCCGCTGGCCCCCTTCGCCGCCTGGATGACGCTCCGGGTGGGAGAGGGACGGCGGCTGCCCGCCGGGGTCGTGCACGGCCTGGCCCGGAAGGAGGAGGAGATGGTCCGCCTCCCGGTGGAGCTGGGCTGGGCCATCCGGGAGCGCTACCCGGAGGCTGTCCGGTGGCGGGCGGCCTGGAGCGGGGAGAACGGGGAGGCTGTCCCGGCCGAGGCCCCCGAGGCCCCCGAGGCGCCCGAGGCCGCCGCCCCGCGGACGCCCCCGGTCGTCCCGGCCGCCCCGGAGCCGACCCCGGAGCCGACCCCGGAGCCGGTCCCGGAGGCCGCCATGCCAGTTCCCGAGGCGTCGGCCCCTGAGGCGGCCCCGGCCGCGGCGGGGAAGGGCCTGGAGCAGGAGGTCGACCTGGCCTTCCTGCTGGCCCGGGGCGGTCCCCTGGCCCTGGCCCGCTTGCGCCGGGCCTTCCCGGATCTCCCGGAGGACGCGCGGGAGGCCGTCCGGGAGCTGGCCCGGCGGAAGCCCGGAGCCGAGTTCTGGGGGAAGGTCTCCCAGGCCCTGGACCTCTTCCTGGCCTGGGCGGATCTCTTCCCGCGGCTGCCCCGGATCGCCCCGGCGCGGCGGCGGGCCCTCAAGGAGCGCCTGGGCCTGGGGCCGGCCCGCGGCGAGGACACGGAGGATCCGACCGTCCTCGCCGCCCTGGCGGCCCTCCGCTGGCTCTTCCGCCCGGCGGAGCGGAAGGCCCTGGAGGACCTGTTCCGGGGCCTCTGAGGCCCCGGCCGGAAAGGAGGCCGCCATGTGGGGGGTGTGGCTGCAAGCCGCCGTCCCGCTGCGCCAGGCGCGCCGCCTGGCGCTCGGGGTGGCCAGCGCCGGCCGGCCCGAGCGGGAGGCCTGGTGGCGAAAACACGCGGAGGCCACCTGGGGCCTGGACCGGGCGCTTCTCCGAGGCGCCCGGGGCCCGGGTGGTGGTCCCGGAGGGGGACGGGGTCGAGCGGCTGCGGGCCGCGCGGGAGGCCGTGGAGGCCGCCGCGGCCGGGGCCGAGGTGATCCTGGTCCTTTCCCGGGAGGCGGCCAAGCTGGGCCCGCTGCACCGGCCCGCCCTGGTCCCGAAGTTCTTCGGGCGGGACGGGTGGAAGTGGGCCTGCCCCCACTGCGGCGCGCCGGCCTACATGGCCCGCCGCCATGAGCCGGACCGGCCGGCGGCGGGGATCCTGGCCACCGAGGAGACTTTCCCCGCCCCGCCGCCGCGTCCGGAGGCGGTCGAGCAAGCCCTGGCGCGCCTGCGGGCCCTGGCCGCCCGGGCGCAACGGGACAGCCTGGCCCGGGCGCAGCAGCTCCGGGCGGCGGTCCAGGGGCTGGGGGAGAGCCTCCGGGCCGACCCGGCGCCGCCGGAGCGGCTGCTGGGCCGCCGCTGCCCGCGGTGCCTGGCGCCCTACGCCGTCCCCACCCCGGAGCCCCGCCGCTGGCCTTTGGCGGATGTACTCGCCCGGGAGGTCCGCCGCCATGGCGTGGCGATGCTGCTCATCGCCGACGAGGTCCACGAGTATCGCCACGCCTCGCTCCAGGGCCGGGCCTTCTCCCGGCTGCTGGGAGCCGCCCGGTGGGCCGTGCTGCTCACGGGGACGCCCTTCGGGGGAAAGGCCAGCGAGCTCTACCGCTTGCTGCGGCTGACCTCCCCGGAGTTCCGGCGGGCGGGGCTTTCGGAGAAGGAGTTCGTCGCCCGGTTCGGGCGCCTGGAGATCATCGAGGCCTATGAGGAGCGGCGGCGGTACGGCCGCTCCCTCCAGGGCGTCCGGACCAAAGAGCTCCCGGGGGTTTCCCCGGAGGTGTGGCGGTTCCTCATCGGCCGCACGGCCTTCGGGAGCCTCCAGGACGTGGCGGCGGCGCTCCCGGACTACACGGAGGCCCGGGAGGTCCTTCCGGCCCCCGACCGGCGGCCGGAGCTGGACCCGGCAGTGGCCGGGAGGATCTTCCACAAGCTGGGCCTGGGCGGCCTCTCCGTATGGCTTCAGGCCGCCCTGGGCTACTACAACGCGGCGGCCATTCGTCCGGCCGACGGGGCGCCGGCGCACGAGTACGACTTTGCGCGCCTGGACCCCGACGGCCGGATCGTGAGCCGGGAGGTTCTCTTCCGCCTCCCGGTCCTCCCGGAGGCCGCGCGGCTGCCGAAGGAGCGGCGGCTCGTGGAGATCGTCCGGGAGGAGAAGGCCGCCGGCCGGAAGGTGGTGGTGCTGGTCTCCCAGACCGGCCGCCGCCCGGTGGCCGAGCGGCTGGTCCGCCTGCTCCGGGAGGCGGGGCTGCGGGCGGAGGCCCTGGACCCGGCCAAGGTCCAGCCGGCCGAGCGGGAGGAGTGGATCCTCCGCAAGGCCCCGGGCCTGGACGCCCTGGTGGTGCACCCCCGGGCGGTGGAGACCGGCCTGGATCTGGTGATGTTCCAGACGGCCATCCTCTACGAGGTGGCCTACAGCGCGGTCACCCTGATCCAGGCCATCCGCCGCCTGTGGCGGCTGGGGCAGGAGCGGCCGGTCCGGGTGATCGCCCTGGCCTACAACCACGGGCTGGAGGTCCCGGCCTGGGACCTGGTCTCCCGCAAGGTCGCCTGGGCCCGAACGGTTTATGGGGACTTCGCCGCCTGCGGGCTCGGGGAGGCCTTCGATGAGGACCTGGACCTTCTGCGGGAGATCGCCCGCCGGCTTTCCCGGGGCGAGCCGCTGGTCGAGGCCGGGGCGGACGGGGAGGGGGAGGCCGTCACCCTGGCCGGCATCATCCGGCCGATGGCGCCCGCGCCCATCCCGGCGCCGGCGGCCCCGCCGGCCGGAGCGGGCGGGCGGGAGAAGCCGGAGGAGGCCGTGGAGATTTTGCGGCTCCCGCCGGAGCTGGCGGGGCTGCCGCTCTTCCGGGCGGTCCCGGGAGGCGGCCGCGACGGGAGGAACGGGAAGGCGGCCGCCCCGGCGCCGGAGCCGGTGGATCTGTCCCGGGCCGTCCAGGGCCGGCTGTTCTGATCCCGGGGACGAATGGCCGCTTCTTCCGGGGATTCCGGGGGAGGAGGCCATCCGGCTGGGGCTGGGCTCTGCGGTCCGGAGCCTTTCCATCCTGCCGCGCCTTCAGAGGCGCGGCCTTCTCTGTGCGGGGGATGGATCCCCCGCACAGAGCCCTGCTGCGGCATCCCCGCCCCGGCGGGGCAATCAGGCTCTATATACAGCCCAATTGCCCCGGGCCGGGGACCGGGGCGGAAAGGAGGAGGACATGTGGAAGGCCATCGAACAGCTGAAGATGTCGCTGGAAGAAGCGCTGGGAGGGCCAGTTTTGCTGGTCCTTAAGAACCCGGCCAAAAGCGATTTCGAAAAGGCCATCTGCGGGAATGGCTGGCCGGTGACGGATCCCCGTCTGGAGGATCCATGCCTGCAGCCGCAAGGCCTGGAGGCAGGCATGGAGAGGGTGGTCCTGAGGGCAACCCTGTCGATGGGCATCAGGGGGTTTCCCCGGCAATCCCGCTGGTTCTGCCCGGTTGCCCTGGATCTGGCCCGCCGCGACAAGCGGTGGGTGGTTGTCGGGTGGGAATGGGAGGAGATCCCACCCTGGATCCACATGAAAGGCAACGCCTGGGCCTCCGATCGCTTCACTATCGTTCTTCCGGAGCGCATGGCGCCAACCGAGCGATCTCTTGATCGGATGGCCGGGCGGATCGCGGCCTGGCTGAACGAGGCCCTGGAGAGCCTGGCCGAACGGCTGCCGCCGGAGGCCCGGCGGCCTCGCTACCTGGCGGTGTGGGCGCCCCAGGCCAGGCTGTACGCCGAGATGGCCGGAGCCCGCCCCACCAGCCCGGCCGCCACCGTCTTCGCCCTCCGGCATATCCGGGAGGGCGGGGAGATCGTCGGCTGCGCGTCCTCTGAGCCCATCATCTTCCTGAACCGACAAGTTCTGGTGCGCCGCTCTCCGCGCGGGCGGGTAGAGGTGGCGCGCCATGAGCTGGTCCACGCCTCGCTGGCCCGCTGGAACGTCCCCTGGCGGCCCATCTGGCTGTCGGAGGGAGTCGCAGCCCTCTACGCCGGGGAGCGCCTCTGGCGAGAGCTGGCGGGGAAGGACGTCCTGGCGATCCGGAGCCTGGCGGAGCATGCGATGAAGGCTGTCTTCATAGATCCCTTTACGCCTCGCCAGGCCTTTCTGGAAATGGCCGCGTGCTCGGCGCTGGCAGAGTTCGCCCGGGAGCGCTACGGGGAAGGCAGGCTCTTATCTCTCTACAAAGCCTTCTCCGCGGTTCCCGCGGAAGTGGTGAGGCGACACGCGGGGGACCGCTTCACCTGGGCCCGCGCCGAGCAGATCGTGCGGGAAACCGCCCCGGCGCTCCTTCAGCGCCACCTGGGCGTCCCGGAAGAGGAATTCCTGGACGCCTTCGTGAACTGGGTTTTGTCCAGGCTGTCCGGGGCCCGGAAGCGCCTGGCGGGGCGCTGACCCGATTTCTTCTTGCGCGCCACATCCCCGCCCCGGCGGGGAATCTTCCATCCCATCGCCCCGGGCCGGGGACCGGGGCGGAAAGGAGGAGGACATGAAGGCGATTCGCATCACTGAAATTGAGTTTCGTGCCGAAACTCCCGCGTCGCTCGCGGCCCTGGCGCAGCTTTTGGCCACGGGCGTCCCGCTTCAGGTCCGAGCCGACCTGAGGGGACTCGCCCCGGAGCGGCGGGCGGAGCTCCTGGCGGCGCTGCGGGCCGTCGGGGGGATCCGCCCGGTCGGGATGCCCGGCCCGACCCGCGTCCTCGAGCGCTGGCTCTCCGGGGACGTCGAGGACGCGGAGGCGGAGCATCCCGTCGACTTCCGGGAGGCCTCCGAGCGGGCCGCCCAGCTCCTGGACGAGCACATCCGGGAGCACGGGGGCTCGCTCGCGGAGGAGGAGCGCCGGGCGATCCGCGAGGAGATCGCCTGGGCGCTGGAGCTGTCCGGGTTCCGGGGGGGACTCCTCTGGTCCCGGATATGCGACCGCTGCTGGGAGTATGAAGTCCTGGTCATCGTCGATTAGCCCCCAGGCGCCCGCCCCGGCGGGTCCAGCCTGAAACCCTTCCCCGGGCGCCGGGGAGCCCGGGGGAAAGGAGGAGACCATGAGCCGGAAGAACGGGAAGGACAAGATCCAGATCCTCCCGCTGGAGGAGGTCACCCACATTGTGGTGGCCTTCTCCGATGCCCTCTCGAGCGGCGGGGCGCCCATCGCCCTGCGGCTCCTGATGGAGGATCTGGGGGATCCGGAGCCGGTGAAGCTGCCCCGGGACGGCGTCGACGCCGTCGGGGCGGCCTACCCGGTCCACGGCCTCAGCCCGGAGCGCTACCAGGCCATCCTGGAGCTGCTCCGGGATTGGGGCTGGGAAGTTTGGCTGCGCAGGCCGGACGGAAGCCTGCGCCGCTTTTCGTGAGGGAAAAAGAGGGGATGGCCGCCCGGCCGTCCTCCTTTGATCCCATCCCAAAGGAGGTGAACGATGGCGAACGTGATCCTTATCTTCAACAACCGCCTCCTCGTCCGGATCCAGGACGTCCCGGACGAGGAGGCGGATCCGGCCCGGATCCTGGAGCGGGCCGAGCGGTCCGGCTTCCTCTCCGGGCTCGAGGAGGAGGCCGGGGCTTCCCGGGAGAATCTCCTCCGGGGCCTGGCGGTGGTCCGGGAGGATGGAGCGGCCTGGACCGTCCACTGGGAGGAGGTCTCCGGGGAGCGCCTGGATCCCCGGGATCTGGCCGGGGTGGTCCGGATCCGGGTCTGGATCGGCCCGGATCTCCTGCTGGACGAGGACGAGTGGGAAGAGGAGGTTCCGGCCGGCCAGGGCTTCGAGGCCATCCTGGGCCTCATCAGCCGCCACCTCCTCGCCCACGAAGACGAGCTGAGCGAGGAGGAGAAGGAGATGATCCGCCGCTCCCTGGTCTATGACGGGGAGGGAGAGTGGGAATGCTTCTGCCGCCGCTTCCGCGTGGGGTGGGAGCATGATCCCGACGCCGATCCTGAGGACGAGGGAGGCGGCGAGGAGGAAGGCGAGGAGGAAGAGGAGGCGTAACCCCGCGTCGGGGGGCCGGGCGCTGGCCCGGCCCCCGATTTCTTTATCCCATCCTCAGGAGGTGCGCGATGAAGAAGCGAGCGCGTCTGATCATAACCGAACATCTCGGCGGCCGGGACGAGGTCCGGGAGGAGATCCTCCCGGCCGACGAGGCCTTCGAGCAGGCGGCGGCAGTCATCGCAGAATGGCTGCGCCGGACCTGGAAGAGCGAAGGCCGCCCGTGGGAGTGGAGGAGCGACGACGGGCGGCTTCGCGTCCTGGTCGTGCCGCCGTCGGACTCCTCCCCGACGTCCGCCGTAGTGATCCGGGACGTCGACAGCGATCTGGACCTGGTCCGGATCGTCGACGTCCCGGAGTGGGCGGACGACGCCCTCATCCTCCGGACGGCGGAGCGCGCGGGGCTCCTGGAGCATGGGCTCTACGAGGAGGTCCCGCGCGGCGTTCTCACGGTGGTCCGGGAGGCGGGCGCCGGCCGGGAGGACCCGGACGTCCCGACGGTCTCCTGGGCGGACATCCCGCCCGTCCGCATTTTTGTCCGCGGGCCGGACCCGGCCCAGTGGTGGCATGACGTCGTCCCGGCCCGGGAGGCGGCCGAGGCTATCGTGGAGGCCATCAACGAGCACCTGGGCCGGGAGCACGAGTCGCCGGAGGAGCCGGCCGCGGGAGATCTCGAGGCCATCCGCTCCCTTGTGGAGCGGGAGACGGATGGGGAATGGGAGTGTCCCTGCGGGCGGTTTCGCCTGCAGTGGGAAGTCGCCTGAGGGCCGCTCTGTAGCGGGGATGAATCCCCCGCGCAGAACGGCCCGGCGCAGGAAGCCGGATCCGATGGGGGAGGGAAGGGGAAGGAAAGCCCTTTCCCTCCCCCGTTTCTTTTTTTGTCCTCGCAAGGTTTGCAAAAGCTAATCTTTTTGCTCCCCCTGCGCCTCCTCCAGGGCCCGGCGGATCTCGTGGGGCTGGGCCCGGGCGTAGCGCAGGGTGGTGGCGGGGGAGCGGTGGCGCAGGACGGCCTGGACCTTCGCCAGGTCCACGCCCCGGCGCAGCAGCCGCCGGGCCAGCATCCGCCGCAGGTCGTGGGGGGAGGCGCGGAAGCCGGCCTCCCGGGCGGCGGAAGTCAGGATGTTCCAGGCCTGCTGGCGGCTGAGCCGCCCCAGGCGGTTGCGGCCCAGGGAGACGAAGACGAACGAAGCCCGTCGGGCCAGCCGGGGGTGCAGGTCCTGCAGGGCCTCGCGCCAGGCGGCCAGGGCCCGGCGGACGTCCTCGGGCAGGGGGAACCACTGCTCCTGGCGCCCCTTGGCCCGGATGCGGGCCTCCCGGCGGACGCCCCCGTCCTCGGCGAAGACGTCCTCCGTCCGCAGGGAGAGGGCCTCCGAGACCCGCAGGCCGGTCCGGGCCAGAAGGAGGGCCAGGGCGTAGTCCCGCATGGCCCGGGCGCGCCTTCGGGGCGGGCCGTCGATGCGCCGCCGCAGAACCTGAAGCAGCCGGCCCAGAAGATCCGGGTCCGGCCCCAGGGGCGGGGCGGCGGCTTCCTCCCGGGCGCGGCCCCGCATCGCCCGCTCGTACGCCCGCGCCCGGATCCAGGCCGGGGGCAGGGCCTCCCGCAGGTCCAGGTAGTCCAGGAACCGGCGGATCACGGTCATCTTGAAGGCGACCGTGCTCGGCCGAAGGCCCCGCTCCCGCAGGGCCTGGCGGACCCGCAGCAGCACCCCGGGGTCCTGGAAGAGATCGGGCCGGGCCTCGAGAAGGTCCAGGAAGTCCCGAAGGGCCGCGGCATACAGGGCCCGTCCTTCCTCGGTCACCTGGATGCCGGCCAGAAAGGCGTCCGCCATCTCCTCCAGGCGGTCCAGCTCCATGGGCGCCTCCTTCTTCTTTTTCCCGGAGTATTTGACAAAAGTATGCATTTTGTTAAATCACGCCATGGCCCCCGCCGTGCCCCCTCTCAGCGCGGAAGCCAGGCCAGGACCACGAGGGAGATCCCCAGGGCGTTGGACAGGGCGCCATACCGAAGCGCTTCCCCCGCCAGGCCGACCATCCCCAGGGACGCCCAGCCGAACGCCCGGGCCACCGTTCTGCAACTCATCGTCATTTATTTCACCCGCCTGGGGTGAAACAAATGACCGGCTGCTTCCTGCTTCATCGACCCATGGCTCGTAGACCGGGCCTCGCCCGTTCCGCCGCCAGAGGGATCTCCACAGGCGTCACTTCCCGGGGAACTCCCGGTAGGGCCTTTCAGGGCGGCCAGCCCATAGTTTCGCAGGTTGAGGGCCGCGTTGAGGTCCCGATCCACCTCCAGCCCGCACGCCTCGCACCGGAACACCCGCTGGGAAAGGGGGAGCGCGGGGCCGACCCAGCCGCATCGGGAGCACATCCGCGTGGACGGGAAATCCCGCGGCGCCACAACGAGGCGGCAGCCATACCAGGCGCACTTATACTCCAGCATCCGCCGGAAGGTCCCCCATCCCACATCCTGAATGGCCCGCGAGAGGCTCCCGTTCCGCGCCAGGCCCCGCACGTTCAGGTCTTCCACCACCAGAACCGGCTTGGCTTTCGCCAGCTCCGTGGTGACCTTGTGCAGGAAATCCCGGCGGATGTTCCGAACCCGGCGGTGCAGCCGGGCCAGACGCAGGGCCGCCTTCTCGTAATTGCGGGAGAAAACCGTCCGCTTCCGCTCCTTACCCGTCTCCGGGTCCTGTTCCACCACCGTCTGCTTCTGCTTGCGGGAAAGCTGCTTCGAGCGCCGCTTCAAAAGCCGCAAGGCCTTCTCCAGAGGCTTCGGGGCCTCCATCCGCGTTCCATCCGACAGCACGGCGAACGACTCCAGCCCCACGTCGATGCCCACGATGTCCTCCGGACCCCGGATCTCCCGGGGCTCGGGATCCGGGCGCTCCACCTCGCAGGTCAGGCTCACGAACCAGCGATCGGCTTCCCGGGAGATGGTCGCCGAGAGGATGCGGGCCTTCCCGGACTGAAGGAGCGCAAGGAGTTTATCCGTCCGCTCCCTGGCGCGGACCTTGCCGATGCGAGGGAGCTGCACGTGCCGGGGAGTGACCCGGATATGGCCGGTTAACCTCGCCTTGTTGTCCGCCAGGGCCTTCTTGCGCTTGAAGCGGGGGAAGCCGGCCCGGCCCTCCCGCCAGTTGCGGACAGCCCGCTCCAGATCCCGGAAGGCCTCCTGAGGAGCGCACTTGGACACCTCCACCCACCAGGGGGCGTGCTTCCGCTTCCACTCGTTCCAGTCCTTGTGGAGGTCCACCGCCGAGGGGATTCGCTCGCCGCGCGCTTTGGCCTCCAGACAGCGGGCCAGGCCCCAGTTGTAGGCGAAGCGGGCGGCGCCCACGTGCTTCGCCAGGGCGATCCGGGCCTCCCGGTTGGGGTCCAGCTCGAAGCGGAACGCCTGCCTCACCCGCATCCCATCGCCTCCAGCGCCCGCCCGGAACCCCCGCCGCCAGCGAGCCCGGTCCGAGCGCTTCGGGGTCGAAGCGAACGATAACCAAATCGCCAGCAGTTGTCAACCGTTCCGCCAGCGCAAACCGTCCCACCGCCTCCCGCCATCCGGCGATTCGCAAAATGTTCCCGGAGCGGAATTGCCGCTCCGGATCTGGGAAAATGTTCCCGATTCGGAACCGCCCCATCCCCGGCGCCGGAGAAAATCGCGCCTCTCTCCCCTACCCGAGCAGCCCGAGCAGCGCCAGCGCCCCTCCCAGGGCCAGGAAGGGGCCGTAGGGGATGGGAGTTTTGAACGTCCCCCGCCGTGAGAGCAGCAGCCCCAGGGCAAAGGCCCCGGCCATCAGAGCCCCCCACGACAGCGCCCGCAGGCCCCGCGGGAAGCCGGCGGTCAGCCCGATGAAGGCCGCCAGCGTCGCGTCCCCTCCCCCGATCCCGCCCCGGGTGACCACCGCCAGCCCGAAAAAGAAGACGAAGGCGGAAAGGCCCATCCCCCAGGCCCCGATGGCGCCTCCCTCCAGCCACGGGGAGACCGGGGCCGCCAGGGCCGCCAGGGCGATGGCCGGCAGCATCACCGCGTCGTAGATGCGGCGGCGCTCCAGATCCGTCACGACCACGAGGGCCAGGATCATCAGATACAGGGCGCAGAGGATCCCCCGGGGGGAGAGGCCGAAGCGTCCCAGGGCCAGCGCCCACAGCAGCGGCACCCCCGCCTCCAGGGCCAGCTCCCGGGCCCGCGGCCGCCGCCCGAAGCGAATCCACGCGATCCAGGCGGACCGCAGCCGATGGGGAACGACGCGTCGGGCCGGCAGGGCGTCGGCCAGCCCGTTGGCCAGCATCCCGAGAAGCCATGCGAGGGGGAGAAAAGTCAGGATCTCCACTTGACATCCTCGATCGCCCGGGCTATCATGGTGTTGAAGCCGGAACGCCTGGCGGCATTGCAACATTCGATGTAATCGAACCTTGTAATCGAACCTTGCAGGGAAGAGAGGGAAAGCAGGAACGCCGCGGCGGCATCCCCGGATCTTCCTCTCTTTGCTCCGCAAGGGCACGCCAGGACGTGTCCCCTTAGCCAGTCTACCACCCTGCCGCATGCCGGACACGCCCGGGACGTGTTCTGCGGATCCACCCAAATCACCGGAACGCCGTAGAATCTTGCCTTGTGCTCCAGGATGCGGTGGAACTTCATAATCGACCAGAAGTGGAGCAGGCGCTGCCGCATCCTCCTGGACTTCCCCTCCCCAATCCGCTCCTTCATCCCCCGAAGATCCTCCAGCGCCAGAGCCGCTTTCATCCCGAGGGCCCACGCCATCAGCGCCAGGGCCAGATGATGCCAGAAGTTCTCCGTCTTCTGCTTCCGGATCCTTCGATGCTTGGAGGCGATCTTCTTTTTGGCCTTCGGGTTGCGCTTCCCTCTCGTCCCTTTGATCTCGCGCCGCAGATGGTCCCGGCTGGCCTTCCCCACATACCCCGTGTCGATCTCCCGGATCTCACCGGTGGAGGTCACAAAGGCCGTGAGATTCCCTTTATTGCTTTCGATTCCGATCACCCCCTCCGGCTCCATAGGGGATGGGGTCGGGGAACTTCAGGGGGATGGAGAGGGAGTGGGCTGTGAGCGTCGGCTCCCCCATCCGCGCCCGCCCCGCCTTCCACTCATCCAGCAGCCGGCGATGCTTGTGGTGAGGGCGAAAGGCGAGGACGATGGGCTCCGGATCCCGGGGGGAGACCGGGATCGTGACGGTCAGGAGCTCCCCATCCCATTCAATTCTCACGGCCTGCTTGGTGAGATAAACCGATGGCCGCTGGATCTCCGGCCGGTCCGCCCGGGTCTTTCCCTTCCGCTCCTGCTCCGTCATCGCGTCCTCCTTTCTGTTTCAAATTCAAAAAAGCTCCTCGCCCTTCGACGCATGGGCATGAGGCGCTCCAGGTCGAAAAAGAATCCGCACCCATCGTCCAGGATCCCCTGGATCTCCTCCTCCCCCAGCGGGCGGGCCCAGGTCTCGCCGTCCCGCCGCGCGGTCAGGAACACCGCCACGTCCTCCCGGGGCGCCTTCTCCAGGACCGCCAGCAGGAAGTGGGCGCTGTGGGTGGAGATCCAGTACTGGTTCCGCGCGTCGAAGGCGATCCGCTCCCCCAGAAGCTTGACGTGGTGGGGGTGGAGATAGGCCTCGGGCTCCTCGAAGATCAGGAAGGCCCCCTCATTGGTCTCGATGGCCAGCAGGTGGAAAACCAGGCGTCGGAGCGCCTCGGAGGCCATGACGTAGGGATAAGCGATGATCCTCCCTTCCGCTTCTTTCCGGAGCTCGATGCGCTCCTCCTGAGGCTTCAGGACCAGGCGCAGGCCGTGTTCTGCGAAGATCCCGGAGATCCTCTCCCGCAGCACCCTGTGGCGTTCGACTTGCCGGCGTCCGGGAGGCCGATGAACAGGTTGATCCGCCGGCACGCCAGATAAAGCTTTCGGATCGACTTGAAGTTCTGGATCTCCGCTTCCCGGATCATCATGAGCCTCCTTCCTCCAGCAGCATGAGGCTCATAAGCCCCCGGGCCACCGCCGGGATCTCGGGCGGGGCCTCCGGCTCCGGCGGCGCCGCGCGGCCGCCCCGGAGGTGGGGCCGCACGAAGGTGAACCCCTCGGGCACCACCACCCCGAACCCCTCCGCCAGGCGGAGCGCCCCGGGATGGGCCTTCCACCCCGCCGGCAGCCGCCGCAGATGCCCCCGCACCGCGTGGGCGGCCCGCGCCAGCCGCCGCCGGGCCTCCGGCTCCCCCCACTCCGCCTCGGGCTCCTCCGCCTCCTCCCCGGCCGCCGCCCGGAAAGGCCGGGGCAGCCTCCAGAGTCGCTCCCGGACCGGCCCGGACGGGAGGGCCTCCCCGGCCTCTTCCTCCCCTTCCCCATCGGCCCGGGGGGCGCGGCGGCGGGCGGCGGGGGCCGGTCGGGGGACGCCCACCACCAGGTCGTGCCAGAGGGCGGCCGCCGCGGCCAGCCAGAAGGGGTCCACCTCCGCCAGGTCGGGCCGGGGGGGCAGCGCCCGGTCCAGGCGGAAGATCTCCCCTTCCCGCCCCTGCGGATCCACCGGGCGCAGCCACAGCCCGTGGGGGTCGGCGACGACCCGGAAGGCGGCCACGCCCCGGGCCCGCAGCGGGGGGAGATCCGCCGTCCGCACCCGCAGCCGCCCCTGGGGGACGTAGCGGGCCTCCCGGGGCCGGCGGCCATCCGGGCCGCCTCGTCGCCCTCCCCCCGCAGGGCCGCCTCCGAGCGCTCCACCAGCCCCCGGCGCAGGGGCAGGGCCTGGGGCGGCCCCCAGTCAGGGGGCGGAAGGGGCCGGCCGGCCCGCCGGGCGCGGACGAGCTCCCACCACAGGGGCCAGTCCCAGATCTCCCAGGACATTAGCCCCTTCCCGGCCCCGCCGGCGGCCTCGGCCAGGGTGGCGGAGGAGACAAAGCCGGGAAGGGTTGGATATTCCTCCGGGATCTCCTCGGGCCGCCAGAGGGCCTGGCCCGCCTCGATCCAGGCCAGGGCCGCGTCCACCCCGCCCATGGGGATCTCCCCGATGAGGCGGGGCGGATCGTCCTCGCCCGGGGCGGTCCAGAGGCGGGGGAGAAGGCGCCGCGTCTCCAGGGGCCCGCCCCCGCCTCGATCCAGGCCAGGGCCGCGTCCACCCCGCCCATGGGGATCTCCCCGATGAGGCGGGGCGGATCGTCCTCGCCCGGGGCGGTCCAGAGGCGGGGGAGAAGGCGCCGCGTCTCCATCCGCCGCAGAAGCGGCGCCTGGCGCTCCGGGCGGCGGGGGGCGTTGGGGCCGGGGTGGCGGCGCAGCAAAAGGCAAAGCCCCCGCAGGGTCCGGCCGACCATGAGGAGCTCCGCCTCGGAGACGTCAGCCGGCAGCCTCAGTCCCTCCAGCCACAGGAAAGGGGCGGCCCAGGCGGCCGGCAGCGGCCCCAGCCCCTGGCGGACGGCCTCGGCCTCCACGGCCCGCAGGGCCTCCTCCACGGAAATCCGGGGCGGGCGGATCAGGAACAGCCCCAGCCGCCGCCCCAGGCCCACCCCCGCGACCCGGGCCTCGGCGCCCAGAAGGGGCGCCAGCCGGCGCCGCTCCGCCTCCCCGATGGGGATCGGCAGCAGCTCCTCCCCGAGCAGCGCCTCCCGCCAGGCCTCCCGGAAGGCCCCAGGGGAGGCGGCGGCGGGATCGTCCGGCGGGCCCGTCAGCAGCAGCCGGGGGCCGGCCACCGGCCGCCCGATCTCAAACAGCGCCACAGGCTTCCCGGCGGCCATCCACGCCTCCCGCTACATCTCCCCGGCCCGGATCCGATCGGCGAGGGCCCGCAAGCTCGGGAGCAGCGTCTGCTCCCCAAAGCGCAGCCGGGGCCCGTCCGGGCGCCACTCGATCTCGCCCCGGCGGAAGCCCCGGGCGAGGACGGGGGCCCGCTCGCAGGCCTCCGCCAGCCAGGCCCGCGGGGATACGCCCAGCGGATGTCCTTGAAGCCGGGTTTCGCCCCGCAGGATCCCCTGCTCGTCCAGCCGGGCGACCCGCAGGAAGGGCTCCCCGCCGGTGGGGCCGTGGGTCAGCCCCAGGGACACCACCAGGCGCTCGCCTTCCGCGTCGCCCGGGCGCGCAAACCGGACGCAGCAGCGCTGGCGGATTTCGGATTCCCAGCCCAGCGGCGCGACAGGGGGGATTTCGAACAGGGTCCGGTGGATCAGGGCGGGAGGCGCGTCCGTGGCGGCCTGGATCATGGTTTCCAGGAGAAAGCGGAACTCGTCCGCCTTCCCCTCCAGGAGGACCCGGGCGTCCTCCTCCAGAGGCGGGGGAGCGTTGGGGCCCAGGCGGCCCGCGACGCGGCGGCGGGCCAGGCGGACCTGCATCCGCCCATCGCCCCGCAGGTCCCAGTCGACCACCTCGGCCACGACCGTGAAGGCGCTCTCGCACCCGATGCGAACCCCCTCGATCTCCCGAACGAGGAGGCTCTCCAGGGCAGTGCGCTGGGCCTCTTTCCACCTCGCGGGCACCTTCAGGCGGATTTCCAGAAGGCCTCCCGCATGAAGGGAGCGGGCGATCGCCCCGTCGCTTTCCTGGAAAACCTGGATCATGGCTCCCTCCTTTCCCCGGACGCTATCGGCCTCCCCGCCCCGGCCCGTGGCCGTTGCGGGGGATCTCCCGGCGCGGCCGGGGCGCCTCCTCCCGGTCCGCCGGGAAAGCGAGCCAGAGCCCTGGCAGGAAGCCCAGCAGGACGGGCTGGACGCCCAGGCAGGCCACCAGCCCCGCCGGGAGGGGCTCCTCCCAGAGCCCGATTGTCCCCAGGGGGGCGATGAAGAGGAGGGAGAGCCCGAAGGCCAGGCCGCCCAGCCGCCGGTGGGTCGGCCCGCGGGCCAGATGGCGCAGGGCGAGGGGCCACCCCAGCATGGTCAGCCCGACGATCAGGCCGGCGAGGATCGCCATCCCCGCCCCTGCCCCGATCCGCCGCTGCGCCGCGGCGGCGAGAAGCCCCGCCCCCACCCGGAAGATCCGCTTTCCCCAGGGCATGGGAGCCTCCTTTCCACATTTCCGGCCTCAGTGCAGCCCCGGGACGGGATCGGCCCCGGCCAGCCGCAGCACCACGGCCAGGGTCTCCCGCTCCCCCGGGGCCCGCCCCAGGGGCAGCAGCCGGGCGCCCTCGGCGTCCCGCACCGCCGCCGCCGCCCGCTCGTCCCAGAGCTCGTGGCGGCCGTCCGGATACCGGACGACCACCAGCGCCCCGACCTGCGCCACGATCACGCCGGCCCGGTCCATTTCATCCCTCCTCCGCGCCCGGGCGGACGATCTCCCCCGCCGGCTGCTGCCAGCTCAGCCCGTAGCGGGGAGCGCAGCAGGCGCCGGCGATGGCGGCCGGCCCCTGGAAGCGCAGGGGCCAGAACACCTCGCCCGCCTCGGCCCACCCCCCCGCCGGACACTCCACCACCAGCAGGGCTATGCCCCGGCGGCGGGTGCGGTAGGCCCGGGCGTAGAGCCCGCCCCCCTCCTGAGACCAGATCGGGCGGCGGTTCCGGATCCGCCGCTCGATCGGCTTCCACTGCTCCCGGAGGTAGGCGATGTCCTCGCAGAGTCGGAGGACCTCCGCCCCCTCCGGGGCCTCCACATGTCCAAAGAAGGAGAAGTAGAGTGTCTTCGTCCCCATGGGTCCCTCCCGTTCGAGGTTCTGGCCGCATGGATTATGCCCCGCAGGCCCAGTTTGAGGCCCTCAGGCGGGCCAGCGCAGGGGGGTCGGGCGCAGCCAGGCGGGGGCGTCCGCCCATGGGAGGGCCCGGCCGGCCTCGCCGGGGGGAAGGGCGCTTTGAAGCGCCGGCTCCAGCAGCAGGATCCCGGCCGGGGCCAGCCGGGCCAGGCGACGGGCGGCCTCGGCGGCGGGGCCCATCACGGCATAAAACGCCCACTCCGGGCCCCCGTAGGGCCCCCGGAAGACCGGGCCTTCCCCCAGGCCCATGCCCGGTGGATCCCCCCGGCGCAGGCCTTCCCCCCGCAGGGCGGCGGCCGCCTCCAGGGCGGCCCCCGGATCCGGGAAGACGGCCAGCAGCGTCCCGTCGGGGGCGGCGGCCAGCTCGCCCCCCCTCGCGCGGGCCCCGAAGCGCCGCACCCAGAAGGCGTCGGGGATCTTCCCCCAGGCGGCGGCCAGCACCGTCCCCCGGCTCCATCCGGCCGGCCGCCCCAGGGCCTCCGGCCCCCGGCGCAGGACGGGAAGAAAAGCCTGCAGCCACGTCCAGAAGGCCTCCGCCCGCCGCCGCCAGGCCGCCGCCCCCTGCGCCCGCCGCCGCACGGCCTCCAGGCGGGCCAGGAGCTCCCGGGGGTCGTAGGGCTTCGTGAGGTAGTCCCAGGCCCCCCGGCGGAAGGCCTCCTCCAGGCTCCGCAGGTCCGTCCGCCCGGTGAGCACCAGGACCGGCGGGGGATCCGGCCGCCCGCCCAGGCCC
>Ga0079998_112975_pt1 | contig 82995 bp, 82 predicted proteins | sample PerSpoBPS_BMetaG_FD_69201 | JGI IMG/M metagenome (GOLD analysis project Ga0079998, IMG submission 69201) | Thermal spring microbial communities from Yellowstone National Park, Wyoming, USA - Perpetual Spouter B (PS_B) MetaG (SPADES assembly)... | ecosystem: Environmental > Aquatic > Thermal...
GAAGGGCTTTGGGCTCGTCCGGGTATTTCGGACGGTTTCCCAAAACGGGGACGCGGAATACTGGGCGACCAATGACTTGAAGATGACGGAGGAGAAACGACAGGAGTTGGAGAGAAAAGGATGGGGGATTGAAGTCTATCATCGAGGGCTGAAGCAATGTTGTGGGGTGGAACGGGCGCAAGTGCGCAAAGCCGTCTCCATTCTGGGTCATTTGCTTCTGGCCTTGCGGGCCTTTTTGCGGCTGGAGGCGTATCGGTTGCGGACAGGGGTGAGTTGGTATGAGGCCAAGGCGGCCATCCTCCGGGAGGCCATCCGCCGTTACTTGGCTCATCCCCACCATGTCCTCCAGCCAACTGCGTAACTCCTAACTGAAGGGACTGGACATAGAAATTGAGGGGGATGGAAAGGGTGACCTCTCCTGTCCCGGTGAGCGGCGTCCACGGGCTCCAGTCGCTCCACGGGAAGCCGTCCTGGGCCTGGGATCGGATGCGGACCGCGGCGTCGATTCCGGGCGGGCGCAGGAACTGAAGGTCCAGGGTCAGCAGCAGCCGCCGCCGGTCCAGATGGAAAGGCGGGGCGAGGTAGCGCCCGCTGGAGAGGAAGAGCCCTGCACCCTCTGCGCTCAGGCGGCCGGCGTTGATGTGGGTCAGGGGGATGCTGTCGGTGCCCTGCAGGCCGCGCCCTCCGATCACATACACCCATCCGTCCGGCAACACCACCATGGCGTGGGCACTGCGGGGTGGGGTGATCAGGCTGGTGGCCGTCCAGGTGATCACTGCCCCGCTGTCCGCCAGGGCTCCCGCCCGCACGTCGCGGCTGACATCGCTGAGGTTGCTCTGCAATCCCCCGCTGGTGAGCAGCAGGCCGTTGTAGCCGATGGCCGCCAGCTCCACCAGGTTGTTGTCCAGGGGCTCGGTGCGGGTGAAGGGCCCCAGCAGCGTCCCATCCCCCAGGGGCGCGAACCAGACCTCATAGAGGGGCGGGCTTTCCACGTTGTTTGTTCCCGTCATCCCCCCGATCACGTAGAGATAGCCCTGCTCGGCCACCGCGGCGTGCCGCCACAGGGGATAGGGCAGGGTCCATGTGAGGCGGGTCCAGCCGGTGATGGCGCCGGTGGTCGGATCCGGCCGGGCCACGTAGATGGTGTCGGTCACCTGGAGGTTCTCATCGATCCCGCCCAGGACGTAGATCCATCCCGCCCACGCCACCGTCGCCATGCTCTCCAGCCCGACGGGCAGGGAGACCGCCTCCGTGAACGGGGAGAGGGAGCCATCCGGGTTCACCCGGGCGTAGGCCACCTGACGCTGGGCCACTCCGAAGTCCGGGTTCGGCGCTCGCCTGCCGCCGATGACATACAGGAAAGAACCGACCTGCGCCGCTCCCCCATAGGCGGTGCCCTGAGGGAAGATCCCGGTGAGGTTGGTCGTGACGGTGACCCATGGCGTGAGGTTGTGATCGCCCAGGACCGTGGCGGATTGCACGATGGAGCGCGTCAGGGCGCTGCCCACGGTGGCATCGTGGAGCCCGCCGATCACATAGATGCGCCCGTTCGTGTAGACCGCAGCGTGGCCCCATCGGGGGACCAGGCCCGCTGTCACCACCGTGGTGATCCACTCCCCGCTCAAGCCGGCCCGAAGCAGCGAGACCGCGCCGTCCCCCATGCCGGCCAGCCCGGTGCGGAGGAACTCCCCGGCGCTGAAATCCGCCAGCGTGGTCTGGGAAAGGACCTGGACGCCGGCCTCGGCCCGACGGCTCAAGAGGAGCAGCAGGGCGAGGAACCCGGCGCCCGCGATGAGAAGCGTTGCCCCAACTCGATGCCAACCTTTGTGCGTCCGCATTTCCGGATCCCGAGCGCTGAGAGTGGGAAGATGAGGGTCCCGGGAGGCCCGTTAACGGGAGCCTCCCGGGACGGGGATCGGCTCACTTGAACAGGAAGAGCTGGGGAGGCGAGGTCGGGCAGGCGTTATCGTTATAGGTCAGCTGGAAGTTGGCGCCGGAGACGTCGACCTCGTAGCCGAAGATGGCGCCGTTCCCGGTGAACCCCCGGCTGCCCGAGAGGTTGACCAGGCCGTTCGGAGCGTAGATCAGGCCCTCCCAGGAGATTCGAGCATACGAGAGCTGGATCGCCCCGTTGTTGGTGTCGTTGGACGTCGAGAAGAACAGGAGCTGCCCCTTGCCGTCCGGCTCCCGGTAGAACCCCTTGAAGTAAACGTCATCGTTGTTCGAGCTGGTGGACTTGATCTCGCCGTTGGTCACAATTGTCAGCGTCACGGTTCCCCCGCCCTGGATGGTGACGTCGCCGTCGACCACGTAGAGCCCGTCGCAGAGCTTATAGGAGCCGCCGCCGTTGTTCCTATCGTCGGGGGAAGGGCAGAGGCCGCTGGATTTCAGGGTGATCGGGCCGCTGAAGTAATAGCGCCGGCTTACATCCACCTGGTTCCACTTGGAGCCGCCGGGGAGGAAGTCTTCGTATCGATAGAACTGGGGCATCGGGATGTAGCCGCCCTGCTGGGCGGTCTGGCAGGTTCCGTTCCCTTTCTTCTCTGTCACATAGTCGCAGACGCCGTTGATATACATCTGCTGGCTGATGTTGATGTCGGCGTTGGAGTGGATGTTGCCGTTGACGACCCCGGCCTGGCCGCCGCCGGTGGCCTTGAGGACGTTCGGCTGGCAGTTGCCGGTGCACCCGCCGAAGATGGCCCAGCCATTGCAGGAGATCGGCGGCTGGTAGACCGCCACCGCCTCCGCGCTCACGCGCAGGTTCGCCTGACCGATGATCTGGGCGATGAAGGCGGAGAAGGGGTTCCAGACCACCACCCGGACGCCCTTCACGTCCTTCGTCCCGATCTTGGCCGGGACGAAGCCGCCGCCGACCGGACCGAGGACGTTCCCGTCGGCGTCGGTGTAGAAGACCTGGATGTTGGCGTTATACGCGTTCCCGGGCTGGCCATCCGTATCCGGCAGGCCGTGGGCCTCCACGGCGCTGTTCACCGCCCGCAACAGCGCCGCCTCCGGGCAGCCGTAGCCCTGGGGGTTGCCGCACCAGGGCTTGGGGTTCCAGAGGAAACGCGCCCCGGTCAGGGCCCCGGCGTCGGCCCCGTTCTGGGCCCGCCGGCGCTGGCCGTAGGCGTTGCTGCCATCCAGGGCCAGGGCCGTGAGGGCCAGAAGGCCCACAAAGGCCAGCGCGATCAACACCAGCGCTTGTCCTCGGTTTCGTCCGTGCATCTTTCCACCTCCCCCGGACGCCCCGGTCTATGGGCATCCACTTGAGCCGTTGTTGAGGGCGCGCTGCACCGCGTAAGCCCGCAGCGCCACCTCCGGGCCGAACATCGCCTGCATCACCGGCGTGATCATCGTGAACGAATACCGCGTGGAGACCGTGATCGGCGTGCCGAAGCAGATCTGCCCCGGATCGTTCGGCGTGATCACGATCGTCACCCGATAGGGATCCAGAGGGGTCCCGGGCGTGGAGCGGATGGCGATGAAGGTGCGATCGTAGGCGTTGTTGGGCGTCTGACAATCCGGGCCGTTCGCCGCGCTGATGCAGCGGGGGTTCATCGCCGCATACAGCGCCCCCTCCCCGGCGGCGTCCTGGATGGCCACCCAGGCCATATACATCCGCCCCAGATCCAGCACCCCGGTGAGCAGGATCAGCAAGACGGTGGCCGCCAGGGCGAACTCCACCAGGCTCTGACCGCGTCCTCGTCCCATGATCCCCATCGGGCTCCCTCTACGGTTTCGGCATCGCGATGCCGCTGATCGGGACCACCGAGCGCATCCCGGCGAAGCGCAGCGTCAGGCCGGGGAGGAAAGGCTGCATCAGAGGGGTGGCTGCGCTCACCCGGGACTGCACTTCCACATACACCTGATCGTTCAGAGCCAGGACCGCCGTCGGCAGCTGGGTCTGCGCGGGATCGGAAGCGCACACCCCCAGGGAGGTGCTGCCCCCGCCGGAGGTGGGGCGCCGGTATTCCACCGTGATCGTCACCTGGCTTCGGGGCGTCAGGGCCAGGGTCCCGTAAGCCCGGTTCAGGATCTCATTGCACTCCACGGCGGTGACCTTCCCCCGGTCGGCGTCGTTGGCCCGGTGGAGTGTCGCCGCCCCCGCCCGCAACGCCTCCCGGGCCGCGTTGGAGACCTCGGTGTAGATGTAGAGGACGCGGCCGAACTCCATGATCCCCAGCATAAACAGCAACAACACCGGGAGGATCAGGGCGAACTCCACCAGCCCCTGACCCCGACGGAAGGACGCCCCCCGCATCCCCACCTCTCGGATCCGTGAGGTCATATGTCTCTTACCTCCGTGGAGGTAAACCGCCCAAAAGGGCGGGGAGGTTACGGCCCCTCCCCGCCCCACCCCGGACTTTCGGGCTATTGACGGTTTGAGATTTTTTAATATAATCCCCGGTAGGGGAGTGCAGTGGATGTTCGATTAGATTTAAACCGCTCTGGATGGGCTTTTGGATACGGGGGGGTCTATGAGCGAGCGGGGACGGAGAGGACGGCGGGCCCAGAGCATCGTGGAGCTGGCGATTCTACTCCCCCTCTTTCTGATCCTCATCGCTGGGCTCACCGAGATCGGGTTCGCCATCGCGGCCTATCTCTCCCTGCAGGACGCCGTGCGGGAAGCCGCCCGCTTCGGCGCTGATGGGGATCCCTGCCTCTACGCAGATCGCCAAGAGGATCCGCGGGATCCCGCTGCCGTGTGCGGCAGCGACCTGTTCCTGAACCCCATCTCCCAGCGATTTGACGAGGCATTCCAGCCATATGCCCTGAACTCCGGCCTGGGGGACGATCTGGTGATCTCCGCCTTCGGCATCCGGCAGGATGGCACACTGGCCTGGCGGCTCCCCCGAGACGCCCCCAACGGCTGGTCACGGTTCAACAATCAAAGCTCTCGAGTCACCAACGAGGCCATCGCCGCGCAGGTCGGCCATTCCCCGAGCAAGGGGATCCTGATCGTGGAGGCCTATTATCACTATCGTCAGCGTCTGGGCCTGTTCACCTGGATATTCCCTGAAATCATCCCGATGTATGCGTCGGCCTGGATGCCGTTGCCTTCGGTGGATCCGATGGAATGAGCCTGACCTATGGTCCATCGGCCCCTTCCAGGGTTGCCAATCGGAGGGAGGAAGATGCGCGGCCGCGGTCAGATTGTCGTTTTGTTCGCCTTCATGCTGGTAGGGCTGCTGGCCCTGACCGGCCTGGCCATGGACGGCGCCCGGCTTTACGCCGCCCGGCACCGCCTGCAGCATGCCCTGGACGGGGCCGCCCTGGCCGGCTCCAACCAGTTCCGCGTCGGCCGCACCCTGACGGACATCCAGCAGGCCGCTCGGGATTTCCTGACTGCCCAGGGCTTCGATGTCGCCACCATTCGGGTCTACACCTGCGATGATCCGGGCCCCTATGCCGCGGAGCTCTGCACCACCCCCCGGCGCAAGCTGGTGCGCGTGGAAGCGGAGGTGACTGTCCCGATGACCTTCCTGCGCGTGGTGGGATGGGAGAGCGCGCGGCTCTCCGGGTCCGCCACGGGGGAGGCTGCCTCCGTGGACCTGGTGCTGATCATCGACAACTCGGAGTCCATGGCCTACGACACCCGGATGGTCCTCGCCTCCGCGAACCCCATCGTGTGCATCCCCACAGACGCCCCCGATCCCAATCCGGCATGCCCTCGGCCCCAGCGGCCGCACTTCTGCAATCCGACGGACACCTGCGAGCCTTTCCGCTTTGTGCGACAGGCGGCGCTGGAGTTCGCCGCCCAGATGCATTACCCCTATGACCGCGTAGCGGTGATCTCCTTTGATCGCCAGGCTCGTCTGTGGGTGGATTTGAACGGGGGGACCAGCCTGGCGACCGTGGAGAGCGCCATCCGGAGCATCCAGGTTTACGATCCTTCCCAAAACCCGCAGACCACGAAATGCGCAGGGATGGATTGCACCTCGGGGAACTGCGTCCCGGTGCCTGTCTTCGAGCCAGGGGCCGGCAACGATCCGCGCCCGTGCCCCAGCAGCAACGTCCAGGGAGCCCTCCTGCTGGCTTACAACGTCCTGGCCACCCAGGGACGTCTGGCGGAGACCGGCGCCCTTTGGGCCATCGTGATCTTGAGCGATGCCGCCGCCAACGCCACAGATCCCTCTCCCAGCTCGCCGGACCCGGCGGCCAGGGACTTCGGGCTCTGCCCGAAATATACACCGCCCCCGGGGTGGGGGGAGCCCACCTGGTATTGGGGGGATCCCGCCTATCGCCCCTTCTGTCAGGATGGGGACTTTGAAGAGCGCCATCCCAGCGTGAACACCCGTTACGATGCGGAGGACGCCGCGCTGGACATGGTGGACGTGCTGCGAGAGGCCAACGTGGTGATCTTCTCAATCGGCTACGGCAGCGGGATGCACAACCTGAACGTCCGACCCGGCGGAGGGCGGGATCCCGATGTCGGGGAGAAGTTCATGCGCTACCTGGCCGACAGCACGGATGGGGATAACCGGGCGGATTGCCTGCAGGGCGGGAGCGACTGGTTCAGCCCCGGAGCGGTCTGGAAGCCTCAGGGGCAGCCGTGCAGCAATTACTTCTACGCCCCGGACGCCAGCGCGCTGCAACAGATCTTTCGGGAGATCGCCCGCCGGATCTTCACCCGCCTGAACCGATAGACGGCTTCTCTTGGGCAACAAAGGAGGGATCATGCGCCGATTGGCTCAGGGGACGCTGGAGTTCGCCGTGGCCCTGCCCATCTTCCTGATGCTGGTCTTCATGGTTGTCGAGCTGGCCCGGGTGTTCTACGCCTGGGCGACCATTGAAAACAACGCCCGGGCGGCGGCCCGCTACCTCTCCACCGGACAGTATGATGAGGCCTTCTGTCTCAGCGGCTGCGCGGACGAGGCCGACCGGGAGCAGGCCCGGCTGCAGGCCGGCCTGATGCGGGCCCGGGAGATCCTCTACGGGCTGCTCATCACCCAGTTTGGGGAGCAAGCGGGAGGGCCGGGCTCGGATGCGCCGGGCTTCTACGGCGTGACCATCTGCAGCAGCCGGGCGGGCTTCGAGTTCGACCCGATCACGCTGCGCTGTGAGCCGGGGAACGACGCCGGAGGGCCCGGAGATCGGGTGGTGGTGGTGGTGCGCCATAACCATATGATTATTACGCCTTTCCTCCGGCCCATCGTCTCCCACATCCCGCTGATCGCCCGCCGTGAGATCATCAACGAGCGCTTCCGGACCGTCCGTCTGCTGGGGCTGCCGCCGCAGATCCCGACGGTGCCGCCACCTCCCACGCCGACGTTCACCCCGGGTCCCACCGACACGCCTACGCCCACCCCGCCGCCCACCGACACGCCGACGCCCACCCCGACGGCGACAGCCACCCCGACACCGACGTCGACCTCCACCCCGACGGCCACCGCTACGCGCACGCCCACCCGCACCCCCACGCGCACCCGGACTCCTACGCGCACACCCACCCGCACGCCGACACCTTGCCCGCCGTCCGTGTGCACGCCCACGCCGACCCGCACGCCGACGCGGACGCCAACCATCACGCCCACCCGCACCCCCACGCGCACGCCGACGTCGACGCCTACCCGCACGCCCACACCGACGGTGTGCCCGCCGTCCGTGTGCACGCCCACGCCGACCCGCACGCCCACCCGCACCCCGACGCCGACCTGGACGCCTACGCGCACGCCGACCCGCACACCGACGCAGACGCCAACCATCACGCCCACCCGCACGCCTACGCCCACGCCAACGCGCACCCCGACGCCTACGCCGGCGTGGACGCCCACGCCCACCCGGACCCCCACGCCCACGCCGACCCGCACACCAGGCGGGTGGGATGGGTGACGATCTCCCCGCGTATCCTCGCATGGAACGGAGAGGGTAGATCTTGAATCCGCCCTCTCCGTTCCAGCCAATGGTTAGGGAGCAATGACCAGGCAGGAGAAAATGGGCTTGCGATCCAGACGGATCCTCTGTCTGCTCAGCCTCCTCCTGGCGGGCCTGGGCCTGTTGGGAGGTTTCGTCTGGCATGGGACCGCGCGGGCCCTGCCACCCCCTCCGCCTCCCCCGTGGCCCACCCCGCGCCCCGCGCCGGCCCTGCGCGCGGCTGAGGTTTTCCCAAACACCCGATGGCAGACCCTCACCATCGGCATCACGAGCCCGGGGGATCCAAACCTTCCCATCACCCGGGAGAACCGGATCGAGAACGCCACCGTGGATCGTCTGCGCATCGGCTTCGGGGGGCTTACCTATCCAGATTGGATCACCCGGGTGGAGGCCTGGGCCGATCCTCTCGATGGCGAGATCACCTGGACGGTGGAGCCCACCGGCGTGCTGTTCATCAACGTCCAACCCACACACACCCTGTTCGCTTCGTGGGTCACCACAGCCTACGCGCAGCATAACCCGCCGGAGTATGAGATCACCGTGGGGACCATCGGGGGGACAGGCTTCGAGTTCGCCACGGGGATGGCCGTGCACGTGCCGACGGGGGTTTATACCATCACCTTTGCTCGGATCGTCTCCACCAGCCAGGAGGGGCTCGATCCTTTTCCGCTCTACACACCGGAGGGTCTCCTGTGGCCGCTGGCCCGCTTCACTGCCACCCCAGAGGGCCGGGCGTGGGTGACCTATACCATCCGCCTGGGCGATCTGCGCGGCAATCCGGAGGAGACGCTCCCGGATCTGATTCTCCTCAGCCCTACGCTCCAGCTGGTCGGGGGAATGGCCCAGGTGAACGCATGGGTCCGGAACGCGGGCGCCGCGCCCATCCCGCCCCGCGTCGGCGGCTTCTTGGCCGCCCTGCAGCAGCGCGCGCCCGGCAACCCTCCGGCCGGGCCGTGGGACGGCGAAGGCTTCGCGGCGTGGATGGAAGGACCCTCCGGCGTCTGGCTTCCCCCGCTGGCCCCCGGTCAGGAGATCCCCATCACCGGGACCGCGTCCTTCCAACCCGGTCGGTGCTTCTTCCTGAACCTCGACGTCGATCCCTACGGGGAGAGCCCGCTCACCGGGCGGGTCTGGGAGGCGCGGGAGGACAACAACGTCACCGCCATCTGCCCGGCCACCGTCTTCCTCCCCCTGATCCTGCGAGGCGGACCGTAGATCGGTTGTAAATGGCATCGGAAGCAGGGAACGAACGCTCCTCCCCATTGCCGTTGTAGGGGCGGCTTCAGCTTTGAACATTCTGCTACCGAAGATCCAGGTTCAGGGCTGAAGCCCCTCCTGCAAAGATCAACGCTCGTCGGGATCGCTTCCGCCGCAACGGATAATGGTAAGGGAGCGAGGCCGTCCACAGAATGGAGAATCGTAAGTCGAAATTCATTTCGACCCGACCGCTATCCTCGAAAGCGAAGGCGACGGGCGAAAGGCCTTTCCACACCATCCCTCGGCACCGGAAGGCATGCCGCCCGGCAGGCGGTCGCTCCCTCCGGTAAAATACGCAGGCGGGGGGAGGTTCTCAGGCCTCCCCACCTCTCGGAGTCGCACATCGCGATGCCGAACGGATGGGGACGCTGGATCATCGGACTGGGAGCGATGGCGCTGGCCGCCTGCACCGCCCGGCCCGCTCCAGTGACCGTGGTCGCCGACGGCCAGCGCCGCACCGTCTACGTCCGCGGCCCCACGGTCCGGGAGGCCCTGACCCAGGCCGGCATCCCGCTGCGGGACCTGGACCGCGTCACGCCACCGGAGAACGTCCCCATCCAGCCCGGGATGGTGATCACCGTCACCCGCATCACCCAGACGCTGGAAGTCGAGGAGATCCCCCTGCCCTTCCCCCAGCAGATCCTGAAGGACGCCCGGCTGGCCCCCGGAGAGACCCGCCTGATCCGCCGTGGGGAGCCCGGGATGGAACGGGTCACCGTCCGCCTCACATGGGCGGACGGCCGGCTGGTGGAGCGCCAGGAGGTGCATCGGGAGCGCCTCCGGGAGCCGGTGCCCGAGATCCTCGCCGTGGGCCTGGGCGGCGAGGTGGCCTCCCTCCCCATCTCCGGCACCCTGGTCTTCCTGGCCCGCCGGGACGCATGGCGGATGGCCGGGGAGACCTCCCGGATCCTTCCGCTCACCCGCTTCGGCGACCTGGACGGTCGGGTCTTCGCCCTCTCTCCGGACGCATCCATCCTGCTGTTCTCCCGGGCGCCCCTCACAGCCTCCTCCCGCCTGCTGAACACCCTGTGGGGACTGGATCTCCGGGCGGACCCGCCCCATTCCCAGCCTGCCGGCCCGGAGAACATCCTCTGGCTGGACTGGTCCCCCCGGGGAGACCGCCTGGCCTTCACCACTGGGGAGCCCAGCCCCGGGCCGCCGGGATGGCGGGCGAACAACGACCTGTGGATCGGCCGCTGGGACGGCGGGCGCATCACGGCGCGCCGGGTGTTCACCTCCCCCACAGGAGGACCTTCCAACGGATGGGGGATGCGCTGGGCCTGGTCCCCCGACGGCCGGCGCCTGGCCTTCGGGCGAACCGACGGGATCGGCATCCTGGACGTGGAAAGCCTCCGGGCCACCCTCCGGATCACCTTCCCGGTTTACGAGACGGGAGGCGCCTGGGCCTGGACGCCCGCTCTGGCCTGGTCGCCCGACGGGCGCTATCTGGCCGCCCTGGTCCACGGCCCGCCTCGAGGAGAGGAGCCGCCGGAACAATCGACGCGCTTCGATCTGTGGATCGTGGCCGTCGAGGGTGGCTGGGCGCGCCCGCTTCTGGAGGACATCGGGATGTGGGCGGCCATCCTGTGGACCCCGCGGGGGATCTTCTTCGGGCAGGCGCGGCAGCCCGAGATGGGAGACGCCTCCCGCTACGATCTCTACGGGATGGATCACGACGGGAGCAACCGGCGACGGCTGTTCCCGCCGGAGGGGGAGATCGGGTTCGGCGGCCCACCGGATATGCTCTGGGCCCCCGACGGCCAGAGCCTCCTGGTCCGCTATCAGGGGGACCTCTACCGGATCAACCTCCTCTCCGGCCGGATCGACCGCCTCACCGCGCAGGGAGACATCGCCGCCATGGCATGGCGTTAGAGCCAGAGCCCTTTGTAGGAGCGGCTTCCGCCGCGACCCCTTTTTGTTGTAGGAGCGGCTTTAGCCGCGACCCTTGCATCATCGAGAACCGGAGGTTGGGAGTTATCGGAGCGGCTTTCATTGTGACTCTCGCGCCATCGAAGGCGGAAAGTTCGGGGCGAAAGCCCCTCCTACAGAAACCGTCTTTTTGTAGGAGCGGCTTTAGCCGCGACCCTTTGCGTCATCGAGAACCGGGGTCTCGGGGTTGCCGGAGCAATCTTCACCGCAACCCTTGCGCCATCGAAGACGGAAAGTTCGGGGCGAAAGCCCCTCCTACAGAAGCCCATTTTTGTAGGAGCGGCTTTAGCCGCGACCCTTGCGTCATCGAGAACCAGAGGTTGGGAGTTATCGGAGCGGCTTTCATTGCGACCCTTGCGTCATCGAGGACGGAGGTTCGGGGCGAAAGCCCCTCCTACAAAAGATCGATGATTACGGAGGAAAACAATCGGAAGAAGTGGCCCCCGGGATCGTGCTGGATTTCGATGCGTATGATCGGGTGGTCGGCATTGAGATCGAAGGCGCGCGCCTTCGTCGATCGATCCCGCCTCGAGGTCAAGGGGTTTCCGCTCGCTCAACGAATTCGGATGGAGCCAGCTCCTGCGTCCGCAGGGCCATGAAGTTCTCCAGAGCCGTTAGAGGCCGAAGGTAGCGCGGGGTCGCAGCCGGGACGTTCGCGTAAACCCCGCGCCGTTCCGGGGGCAACAACGCGGCGATCTGGACCATCAGCTCGTCCGTGGCCTCCCGCAGGGCCTCCCGGCTGCGCTCCTCCGGGATCTCCACCCGGAAGGGAGGGCCGAAGACCACCCGTACGGATGTGCGCCGGAGCCGGCGGATGTTGAACTTGAAGCGATCGGTCCCATCCACCCCCACGGGCACGATGAGGGCGCCGGTGCGCCAGGCCAGGTAGACCGCCCCCTCCTTCCCCCGGATCAGAGCCCCGGTGGGGCTCCGGGTGCCCTCGGGGGCGATGAGCAACACCCCACCCATCCGGAGCACCTCCAGGGCCGTCTGAACAGCCCGGCGATCGATCTCCCCCCGCCGGACCGGGAAGGCGTCGAAGGCGCTGACCAGGGGGCCCAGCACCACGTCACGGAAGACCTCGGCCTTGGCCATGGGAAGGACCTTGCGGCGGAGCACGCTGACCACCAGCACGGGATCCAGGAAACTGATGTGATTGATGGCCAGGATGACCGGCCCGCGATCGGGGATGTTCTCCAGCCCGACCACCTCCAGGCGCAACACCAGGCGATAGGCGAGGTGCAGCAGGAAGGTCAGGAAACGGCGCACCCACGAGTGCCGGTGCACCCGCGTGGCCGTCAGCCAGCGGGAGGAACGCTGGAACACCTGCCCGGTCTCTTCCATGCCCGGACGCCCTCCTTCCGGGGAGCTCCTCATCCGGCCGTTTGCAGCTCAGCCAGGCGACGGGCCTGATCGTCCAGGATCAGCGCCTCGATCAGCGGATCCAGATCCCCGTCCAGAACCTCTTGCAGGCGATACAGGGTGAGATGGATGCGATGATCGGTGACCCGGTTCTGGGGGAAATTATACGTGCGGATCTTCTCCGCCCGCTCGGCGGTCCCCACCTGGCTGCGTCGGGCCTCGCGGACCTCCGCCTCCCGCTTGCGACGCTCCAGCTCATACAGCCGCGCCCGCAGGATGGCCAGGGCCCGTTGCTTGTTCTGGAACTGGGAGCGCTCGTCCTGACAGGAGACCACGATGCCGGTCGGGACATGGGTGATCCGCACGGCGGTCTCGTTCTTCTGCATATGCTGTCCCCCCGCCGTCCCCGCCCGGAAGGTCTCGATGATGAGGTCCTTGGGATCGATCTGGACCTCCACCTCGTCCATTTCGGGGAGCACCGCGACGGTGGCGGTGCTGGTGTGGATGCGGCCGGAGGCCTCCGTGATGGGGATCCGCTGGACCCGGTGGACGCCGCTCTCGTATTTCAGGCGGGAGTAGGCGCCGCGGCCGCGGATCATGAAGATCACTTCCTTGAAGCCGCCCAGGCCGGTTTCGTTAGCGCTGAGGAGCTCCACCTCCCAGCCCTTCCGCTCGGCGTAGCGGGTATACATCCGGAAGAGATCGGCCGCGAACAGGGCCGCCTCCTCCCCACCCGCTCCCGCCCGGATCTCCACGATCACGTTCTTCTCGTCGTTCGGATCGCGGGGGAGCAGCTGCCGCAGGAGCTCCCGCTCCAGGCGCTCCTGCTCCTCGGTGAGCCGCTCCAGCTCCTCCCGGGCCAGGGCGGCCAGCTCCTCCTCCTCGGCGGTCTCCAGCAGCTGTCGGGCCTCCTCCCGCTGACGGCTTACCGTTCGATAGCGCCGGAAAGTCTCCACGATGGGCTCCAGCTCCTCTCGCTCCTGGCTGAGGGAGCGAAGCCGGGCGAGGTCGGCCGCCACCGCCGGATCCGCCAGCAGGGCCGTCAGCTCCTCATATCGCCGCTCCACCGCCTCCAGTTTCTCCAGCCATCGGCGCTCCATACACCCCTCTTCATCCAGATGTTCGATCGGCCAGCCGGTAGAGGCGCAACGCCGCTGCGCCGGATCCTAACCCGCTTACGCGTCCTCCAGGCCCAGGCGCCGCAGGGCATCCCGGGCGGCCTCCCGGGTGGCCTCCCGTTTGCTGGTCCCCTGGCCTTCCCCGACCACCTCCTCCCCGATCCGCACCCGCACGGTGAAGCGCGCCGCGTGGGGAGGGCCCTCCACCGCCACCACCTCATAGACCGGCGTCTGGCCCCGCACCGCCTGGCTCCACTGCTGCAGGCGCCCCTTCGGATCGTGCCGCTCCAGGTTCTCCAGGGCCTGCGCGATGGCCTCCGGAAGCAGCCGGCGCAGCAGGGCCTCGGCCGCCGCCAGCCCGCCGTCCAGATACAACGCCCCCAGGAGGGCTTCGAAGGCGTCTGCCAGGATGGAGGGCCGGGTCCGGCTTCCCTCCGCCTCTCCCTTTCCCAGCCGGAGGAAGCGGCCGAGCTCCAGGGCCTCGGCCCAGGCCGTGAGCTGCTCGCCCCGAATGAGGGCAGTCCGCAGGGCCGTCAGGCGCCCCTCCGGCCAATCCGGGAAGCGGCGGAACAGCTCCGCGCTGACGACCAGCTGCAGCACCGCGTCCCCCAGGAACTCCAGCCGCTCGTTATCTCGGACCCCCTCCCCGGGGTGCTCGTTGACGTAGGAGCGGTGGGTCAGGGCCTCCCGAAGCCACTCGGGGTTCCGGAACGACCAGCCCAGGCGCTCCTCCAGGAGCCGGAGCGAGTCTTCAGGGGAAGCGGGAGGCGCCCCTTCCTCCCGGACCGTCCCGGTGGATCCGGAGGGCGCCTCATCCGAACGGGTGGGGGACGGAGAGGGCTCCCGACGCCATCCCGGGAGGTTTTCCAAGAGGCGTCCCATCCGGCTACGCAGGATGCCCATCCGGGAGGATCCTCCTTCGGAATCTGCGAACAAATGATTCGCGTGATGCCTCAACGGATGCTCGCCTTGCCCGGGATCCGGGAGGCGCACCCCTCATCAAAACAAAAGGGGCAGATCCTGGATCTGCCCCCGTTTCCTTGCAGGAGAGCGGGCGACGGGATTCGAACCCGCGGCCTTTGGCTTGGGAAGCCAACGCTCTACCACCTGAGCTACGCCCGCCCGCTTTCTCTATTTAAGAATTTAGCCGGTCCCTGCCGTTCTGTCAAATCCCCCCGCGCGGGCGGGGGACGGCCTCGCCGTGCCCCCGCCCGCCCGGTTTCCGCGGCGTCTCAGCGCTTCGTCCGGAAGCCCAAGACCGTGTAGAGCGGGCACCAGCCGACCAGAGCGGTGAGGATGAAGACGACGGCGATGACGGTCAGGATGATGCCCAGGGTGTTGAAGCGGAGGACGAAGGCCGAGACCAGGATGAAGGCGACCGCCACGATCAGCCGGGCAATGCGATCCCAGCCGGCCATGTTCACCGCCATGATCCACCTCCTGTGCACAAGGATGTTCAGTCCTCATCATCGTGGTGATGAGAGTGGGCGTGACCCGCGGCGATGGCGTGGCGCATCCGCTCCCAGGCCGCCGTGGCCTTCGCCATCGCCTCCGGATCCGTCACCTTCATCAGCTCGTTAATGAAGTAGCCTTCCGGCACGGCCCCCTCGATGTGGATGACCTCATTGATCACCGTGCGGGGCACCCCATAGACCCCGTAGAAATCCGCCAGCTCGGGGAACTCCATCGCCTCGATCATGTCCGCGCGGATCCATGGGCTCTCGAAGGCCGCCTGATGGGCCAGCCGGACCATCCGCGGACAATACGGGCACGTGGGCGTGACGAAGACCTGGATGTGGACCGGCGTCTGGATCCGGGCCAGGCGCTGGCGGCTCGCCGGCGAGAGCCCCGAATCCCGCGCCCCCACCATCCGGATGTCCTCGATCAGCGAGCCGAACTCATAGCCGGACGGGATCCCGAAGTAGCGGATGCCATAGTCCTGGTCCCCCTCGATGACCACGGCCGGGACCTTATCGATCCCGTAACGCTCCGCGACTTCCCGGTCCGTGATCCGGTTATGGACCTCCAGGGAGATGCGATCGGAGAGGGCCGCCACCTCCTCCACCAGCTGTCGGGTCTCCCGGCAATAGATGCAATCCGTATGCTGGATGAAAACCCGCAACCGCACCGGATGGGGCAGATCGGCCAGCAGCCGGCGGACTTCCTCCCGGGTGCGCGCGTCCAGCAACGCCATACGGACCTCCTCCGGGGTAAGATGCAGGCCCCGGCCCGCCGCCCTCTGAGGGAGACCGGATGGGGGGCGTTGCGCCCCCCATCCTCCCCCGTCGGAGGGCCCGATGGCGCGGACCATCCAGGGCACGTGCAGGCCCTGGAAAAGGGCCCTTCACTTCTCTTAGATGCCGGCGGTCTCCATGGGGTGACATGGGGGCTTCCCGCCGGGGAAAAGCCCCCTCCGGGAGGGAGACGCCCCATCGCGCATCCACACGCGATTTGCGCTATAATATGTGATGAAGATGGGGGCGAACTGGGCTCGACGGGGGAGGCAGATCGTCGGTGGCCGGTCGGGGCCGCTCGGACCCCGTGAACAACCCGAGCAAAAAACAAGTGCCAACCGCGACTACGCGGCTCTCCCGCTGGCCGCCTAAGCCAGCGTGAGGGGACGGTCCCCCGATGAGGGGACCCGCTCGACCGGACCCATCGCCGACGGGGCCGGCTCGGGTGTGACAAAGTCGGCGTGCGGCGGCCCGGCGCCCCGGAGGGCTGCCTAAGATCGAAGGGGCTGGCCGGCCGGAGACCTTGCCGGTTGGAGGACCGGCCGGCGAGAGGAAGAACCGGATACACCGGTAGGCACCGGCGGTTGAATCCTCCGGACGCGGGTTCGATTCCCGCCGCCTCCACTGAAGCCGGGCGGGGCCTGAGGGGCCTCGCCCGTTTTTTTGGAGCCGCATGTTGCGAATCTCTCCCTCATCTGGACGCTCGCATGGGCGTGACCGATTACTACGTCTGGCGAGAGTTTGAGGATCGCATCGGGAACGAGTGGATCCGATGGGCAGGCAAGCCCGGCCTGGAGATCTGGAGCCATGTGGACCCAGGGGTTGCGCTCATCGCCCAGGTGATGGAGATCGGGCCCCAGGATCACGTGCTGGATCTCAACTGCGGGGTGGGCTGGCTGGGGGTGCTGGCTGCCCGGCGCACTGCCGGCCGCATCGTCCTGGCCAGCGACCACGGCCTGGCGGTGGAGGCCGCCCGGCGCACCATGGCCATGAACGGCCTGGAGGGCCGCGCCCTCCTGATCCACGGCGATGGGATCCCCGGGCTCCAGCCCGGGACCTTCGATGTGGTCTTCCTCAACATCCCGAAGGGGAAGGAGGTGGCCCAGCGCCTGGTGCGCATCGCCGCCTGGGCCCTGAAGCCCGGCGGGCGCCTCTATCTGGCCGGGCCGAAGCGCGGGGGGATCGAAGGGATCATCGCCTACGCCGCGGATCTGTTCGGCAAGGCCCCCGTGTGGGCCTACGGCGGAGGCTACCGGGTGGCCGTGGCCACCCGCCCGCCGGACCTCCCCCTTGAATCCCCCGGGGAAGATTTCGTCGAGCGGGAGGCCACCGTCCGGGGCCGAACCTGGCGCTTCATCACCCGACCCGGTCTGTTCTCCTGGTCCGCCCTGGACGAGGGCACCCGTCATCTCATCGAGCAGATGGAGATCCGCCCTCAGGACCACGTGCTGGATCTGGGATGCGGGTATGGCATCGTGGGGGTGATCGCCGGCCACGAGGCCCGGGAGGGGCGGGTGGTGATGGTGGACATCAGCGCCGCGGCCCTGGAGGCCAGCCGGCGCACCCTCTCCCTCTATGAGCTGCCCCACGTCGAGGTGCGCCTGAGCGATGTGATCGACGGGGTGCGAGGGGAGCGCTTCGACGTGGTGGTGACCAACCCGCCGATCCATCAGGGGTTCGGGGTGGAGCGAGAGGTGGCCATGCAGTTCGTCCACGATGCGCCCGCTGTGCTGCGCCCGGGCGGGCGGCTGTATCTGGTGGGAGCCGTGGTGCTCCCCTACCGCGCCCTCATCGAGCGGGCCTTCGGGAACGTGGAGATCCTCTTCGACGACCGGCACTACCGGGTCTACCGGGCCATCCACCGGCCCCGCCGGTTGCGATGAGCCGCCGGGCGGACAGCGGCTATGAAGATTCCCGCTCGTGCCCTCGGAAGACCAGCCGCAGAGGGGTTCCGGTGAACGGGTAACGCGCCCGGATTCGGTTCTCCAAGTAGCGCTCATAGGAGAAGTGGACCAGGTCCGCGTCGTTGACGAAGAACACGATGGTCGGAGGATCGGTCCGGGCCTGGGTCACGTAATAGATCTTGAGAGGCTTCCCTTTCCGCGTCGGAGGGGGCTGGGCCTCCAGCGCCTCGCGGACGAGCCGGTTCAGCTCGGAGGTGCTCAGGCGCACATGGCGCTCCCGGTAGACCTGCAGGGCCAGGGGGAGCAGGGCCGGGACGCCGTAGCCGGTCTTCGCCGACACGAAATGCACCGGCGCGTAATCCAGGAACTTCAGGGTCCCCCGGATATGCTGGATGAACTCCTCCGGCTTCACCCGGGGCCGTCCCCGCTCGTCCAGCATAAGATCCCACTTGTTGACCACCAGGATCACGCTGCGGGCCTCATCCACCACCATCCCGCCGATCACCGCGTCCTGATGGGTGACGCCCTCCTGCGCGTCCAGCACCAGGAGGACGACGTCGCTGCGCTGGATGGCCCGCAGGGCCCGCAGGACGCTGTAGCGCTCGATCCCCGGCCGGATTTGGCCCCGCCGGCGGATCCCGGCCGTGTCGATGAGGATGATCCTCTTCCCCTCCCACTCGACAGGCGTGTCGATGGCGTCCCGCGTGGTTCCGGGGATGGGGCTGACGATCACCCGCTCCTCCCCCAGGATGGCGTTGAGCAACGAGGACTTCCCGACGTTGGGGCGCCCGACGATGGCGATGCGGATGCCCTCTTCCTCCTCCGCTTCGGCCAGGCCCGGCAGGGCAGCCACGATGGCGTCCAGCAGCTCGCCGATGCCGGTGCCATGGAGGGCGGAGATGGGGTAGACCTCCCCCAATCCCAGCCGGTAGAACTCCACCGCCGCTTCCCGTAACTCGGGGTTATCCGCCTTGTTCGCGGCCACCAGCACCGGCTTCTGCGTCCGCCGCAGGACCTCCGCCACGGCTTCGTCGGCGGCGGTGAGGCCGGCCTGGACGTCCACCACCATGACCAGGACGTCAGCCTCGGCGATGGCGATCTCGGCCTGGGCGCGGATCTGAGGGATAAAAGCGGCGGAGTCTTCCGCCAGAGGCTGGGCCGGCCGGAGGCCGGCCTCCGCCTTGGGAGGCAACACCTCCAGCCCGCCCGTGTCCACCAGGGTGAAGGCGAAGCCGTTCCAGATCACCTCCCCGTGGAGGCGATCCCGCGTCGTCCCCGGGCGTTCGTCCACCAGGGCCAGCCGCTGACCGATCAGCCGGTTGAAGAGGGAGGACTTCCCCACGTTGGGCCGCCCCACCAGGGCGACCATCGGCTTGCGCGTCGCCATGTTTCGGAACCCACCGGAAACCCGTGCTGGGCACCCCGTTGTTGAGCGGAGGATCAAACGGGCTGGGGATCCGCCCCGTGAGGCCCCCAGCCCTCAAGTTCATTATAATAATAAAGATCCAAGGGGACCGGAGCCCCTCATCCCGTCGGGAGGAATCCATGCGCGAAATCACCGTGGCAGCTGTGCAAATGGACGCGCGTCTGAACGAAATGGAAGACAACCTGTCCCGCATGGCGGAATGGATCGCCCGGGTCGCCAGCGAGCAGCGGGTCGATCTGATCGTCTTCCCTGAGCTGGTGACCACGGGCTACGAATGCGGCGCCCGCTTCACCGAATGGGCCCAGCGGATCCCCGGTCCCTCCACCCACCGCATCGCCCAGCGGGCAAGAGAGTTCGGGGTCCACGTGGTGTTCGGGATGGCCGTCCGGGAACGGGTGGAGACCATCCTCTACAACTCCGCGGTGGTGATCGGGCCGGATGGGGAAACCCTGGGGGTTTACCATAAGGTGCACCTGAAGGGGGAGGAGCGGCTGCTCTTCCGGGGCGGCTACCGGTTCCCTGTCTTCGAGACCGGTTTCGGATGGCTGGGGGTGTTGCTGGGGTGGGACCTCCTGTTCCCGGAGGCCGCCCGGGTGCTAGCCCTCAGCGGGGCGGAGCTCCTGGCGGTCCCGGCGGCCTGGGAGCAGCCCTTGCGGGAGGAATGGCGGATTGTGACCCGGGCCCGGGCGCTGGAGAACACGTTCTTCCTGGTGGCGGCCAACCGCATCGGCAAGGAGGTGACTTACGAGTTCGTCGGCGACTCCATGATCCTCGGGCCGCGGGGTCAGGTCTTCGCCTCCCTGGATGAGCCGACGGAGGGCTACGTGGTGGCCCGCATCGACCTGGAGGAGGTCCGCCGCCAGCGGGAAGAGCTTCAGGTCCTCCAGGCCCGCCAGCCCAACAGCTATCGGCTCCTGGCCAAGCCCTACTGAGCCGGGGCCCGGCCGCGCGATCGGAAACCAAGACCAAGGTTCGGGGCGAAAGCCCCTCCTACGAAAAATTTGCTTTGTAGGAGGCTTTCGCCGCGACCCTTGCCTCATCGAAGACCGAAGTTCGGGGCCAGAGTCCCTCCTACAAAGATCGATCTCTTGCGAATGAGGACGGAGAATGGGTGCGGAGCGATGGCGGGCGTGGGCGGAGCCGATCCTGGCCCGGCTGGCCCGCGGGCTGGATTCGCTGGGGATCCATCCGAACGCGGTGACGGTCCTGGGTTTCCTGCTCAGCCTGGGAGCCGGGCTACTGGTCGGCCTGGGGCTCCGATGGGGTGCCGCGGCGCTCTGGGCCCTCAGCGGGCTCTGTGACGCCCTGGATGGGTCGCTGGCCCGCCTCTCCGGCAAGGCCTCCCCGGCGGGGGCTTTCCTGGATTCCACGCTGGATCGTTACAGCGATGGGGCGATCCTGCTCGGCATCGGGGCGGCCTGGCAACGGGCCGGCGCCCCGTGGGGCGGATGGGTGGCCGGGTTCGCGCTCCTGGGCGCCCTGATGGTCAGCTACGCCCGTGCCCGCGGGGAGGGGCTGGGCCTCTCCCTCCGGGAGGGCTTCTTCACCCGGCTGGAGCGCTTCTTCCTGATCCTCCTGGCCCTCCTCACCGGCTGGTATGGGCCGTTGCTGCTGCTTTTCGCCCTCCTGGCCCACCTGGCCGCCTTGCAGCGGGCCGCACGGGCGCTGCGGATGCTTCACGCTCGCTCCCCTTCTGAGCGTTCACCGTGATCCAGGCGGAAGGGCTTCGCAAGACCTTTGGGGACATCACCGCCGTGGAGGAGGTCTCCCTGGAGGTGCGCCCGGGGGAGATCGTGGCCCTCCTGGGCCCCAACGGCGCCGGCAAAACCACCACCGTCCGGATGCTGGCCGCGTTGCTGCGGCCGACGGCCGGCCGGGCCCTGGTCGCCGGCTACGACGTCCTGCGCCAGCCCGAGGAGGTCCGCCGGCGGGTCGGGCTGCTGACCGAGTTGCCCGGCCTCTACCTGCGGATGACCGGCTACGAGTATCTCGCTTTCTTCGCGGATCTCTACGAGGTCCCCCGTCCGCTCCTGAAGCAACGGCTGGAGGCCTGGCTGGACCGCCTGGAGCTCCGCGGCGCCCTCCACCAGCGCATCGCCACGTATTCCAAAGGGATGCGCCAGAAGCTGGCGCTGTTGCGAGCGTTCCTCCCCTTGCCGCCCGTTTTCCTGCTGGACGAGCCCACCTCGGCGATGGATCCGCAGAGCGCCCAGGTGGCCCGGGAGATGATCCGCAGCCTGGCGCAAGAAGGTCATGCCGTTCTGCTGTGCACCCATAATCTCTACGAGGCCGAGGCCCTGGCCCACCGCATCGCCATCCTCTGCCGCGGCCGGATCATCGTGGAGGGCACCCCTCAGGCGCTGCGGGACCGCTTCCTGGGGCCGCCGGTCTACGAGCTGCGTCTCGCCGCGCCGGCGGGGCAGGCCCTGGAGCTCCTCCCGGAGGGCCTCGCCGTTGTGGAATGGGGAAGCCACTGGGTTCGCTACCGGGCCTCGGATCCGGAGCGGGAGAACCCGCGGGTGTTGCAAGCGTTGCTGGCCCACGGCCTGCCGGTGGTCTCCCTGTCCGAAGTCCCTCGCCCCCTGGAGGACCTCTACCTCCGCATCCTGAACGGGGCCGCTCCGCCCGCTTCACCGGATCCAGCGGCCCGATCCGAGGGAGAGCACGCATGCCGCTCGTGAACGAGGGGACGGGGCTCCGGGATCTGGGAAAGCGAGGTCAACGCTGGCTGCGGGGGGCGTGGGTGATCTTCCGGCGGGATCTGCTGGACATCCTGCGGGACTGGCGGCTGGTCTCGCCCCTGGTCCTGCTCCTGTTGATCTTTCCGGTGCTGGCCCTGCTCTCCGCGGAGGCCGCGACCCGCTACATGGCTCAGTTCGGCGCCCAGCTGGTGGCGGAACGCCTGCTGCCGTTCCTGGCCCTGGCGACCGGCTTCCTGCCCCTGACGGTCTGTCTCATCATCCCTCTGGAGACCTTCGTGGGGGAGAAGGAACGGCGGACCCTGGAGCCGCTGCTGGCGGCCCCCGTGAGCGACCTGCAGCTCTATGTCGGCAAGGGGCTGGCCGCCCTCATCGTCCCCACCGTCACCTCGCTGCTCGGAGTCACCTTATATCTGCTCATCCTCATCGCGCGGCGCGCCCTTCCTCCGGATCCGGCGCTCCTCCTCTCCCTTTACGGCATCCTGAGCCTGCACGCGGTGGTGATGGTGGCAGGGGCCATCGTGATCTCCACCCAATCCCACAGCGTGCGCGGAGCCAACCTCCTGGCCAGCTTCATCATCCTCCCTCTCTCGATGCTGCTGGTTTTCGAATCGTCCCTTCTCTTCTGGGGCAGCTACCGGATGCTGATGATCATCCTGTGCATCCTGCTCGCCTACGCCGTCCTGCTGGTCCGGATGGGAGTCGCCCTGTTCAACCGGGAGCAGCTGCTCAGCGCGGAGTTCGACACCCTGGATCTGCGGGGGATGGCGCGGGGGTTCTGGCGGGCGCTACGGATAGGAGATCCCGACGGGTTGCCGCGAAGCGGATGGGATGGGCTCTGGGGGCCGATCCGCCGCTCCGGAGGGGCGCTGGCGACCCTGGCCCTCCTGGGGCTGATGGGGTTCGCCCTCGGGTGGTCCTTGACGCCCGGGATAGGCTCCCTCCCCGCGGAGGCGATCCTGGAACGGCTGGGGCCCGGCGGGCAGAACCTCTCGCGCTCGCTGGCCTTCCCGCTGACGGCGTGGGGGATCTTCATCCACAACCTGCGGGCGGTGCTGGTGAACACCCTCCTGGGGGCCCTCAGCCTGGGCCTGTGGGTGGCCTTCTACCCGGTGGGATTGATGGGGTTCATCGGGATGCTGCTCCGCATGCTCTTCACCATCGATCCCTCGCTGGGGATGGCGGGGATCCTGGCCGTGCTCCCCCACGGGCTCGTCGAGCTGCCCGCCGTCGGCCTGGTGTTCGCGGGCGCGTTACGCCTGAGCCTGACGCTGCTCACCCCGCCGCATCCCCGGAGCCTGCGGGATCGCCTGCTGCTGGCTCTGGCGGATTGGATCAAGCTCTTTGGGCTGGCGATCCCGCTGCTCCTGCTGGCGGCCTGGATCGAAGCCTATTTGACCCCCCATCTGGTTCTCGGATGGCTCGCGGCTCGGCTCCCCTGAGCCGGCTCACGGGCGACAGGCCCGTTCCCCTGTCCGGTCGGTGTGGACGCGGAAGGTCTCCCCGCGGGCTTCCAGGAAGACCACGTAGCCCGGCGTGAGGATCTGCGCATACACCTTCCCCGGCTCCGGGCATCCCAGAGCGGCGTCCGGCCAGTCCACCGGCTCCCATGCGACGACCCGGATCGCCTCAGGGGGGAGATCCAGCTGCATGGCCAGGAACCGGACCGCCGCCATCACCGCTTCTGGATGCGTGGCAGGGGTTGAGGTGAGATCAGGCGCGCGCTCCATCGCTTCCCTCAGCCATTCCCGGATCGGGGCCAGCGCCGGATCCGCCGCCGCCGGGAGCGCCCCCTCGTGGAAGATCGCCTTCCGGATCTGCTCCCCTTCCTGAATCGTGACCGCGTAAGCGAAGCCGTCCGGGACCGGCGTGCCCACTTCCTGATCCCGGAACGGGCGGAGGCCTTCCACCGCCCGGGCGACCGCATCCGGGGTCGTGTTCCAGCGAACATGAAGACGGTTTTTCCGATCCAGGAAATAGAGCGTGCCGTCCGCCATCGCCATCAGCTCGTGGTCCATCCCGGCGATGCCACCGGTTCGGCGGACCCGCAGGAGGACGCGGGCCGGCAACCCGTTCCACACTTCCCCTTTCGTCACCAGGATGTAGGGTTGACCGCGGGGGTTCCGCCGAACCTGTCCGCGCAGCCGGAGCAGCGTTTCGGTGGCCTCCCGGTCGAACGGGCGGAGGGGGATGTCCTTCAGCGCCTCCTCCCCGGCGGGCACGATGTAGATGCAGCCGGTCGGGTCGGCGACGGCGACGTCGCTGCGGGTAAGGGGCGGCCCCACCCCGGCTTCCCCCAGCAGATCCCACCCCCGGTAATAGGCGAGGATGGTCACCTCCCGCCCCTGGTAGCCTGAGGGATCCGCGAGGATCTCGCCGATAGGGGTGACGGACTCCCAGAAGGCCGGTGTGGGGATGATGGTGCCGTTCGAGGGAGACACCGGTGGCCTCGGGGCGCAGGAAACGAGAACACAGAGCAGACCTGCCAGGATCGCTTTCCTCATTGTTTGCCTCCTCCCGCCAGCGGCAACCCATGGTTCCGATAAAGAGACGCCTGGGCGCTTCCGGTGGTTCCGACAGGCCCTTTCCCACGAGGATCCGTGAGGTCACGGCGTCCAGAACCGGCCGAAGCCCAGGGCGGCGGCGGCCATGGACCCGAAGAACAGGGCGGCGCTGAGGCCCAGGAGGAGGAAATCGTGGCGCCGGAACCGCAGCTCCGTCAGCCAGGTGCGGCGTCCCACGCCGAAGGCCCGCAGGTCCATCGCGTCGATGATGTCTTCGGCGGCCATCAGGGCGTGCAGGGTGACCGGGACCACCAGGGGGGCGAGGCGCCGGATTTGGGCGATGGGGCCGCCGCGCACGTTCTCCAGCTCATACCCCCGAGCCCGCTGGGCATCCATGGTTTGCATGGCGTCCCGTCCCAGGGTGGGGATGAAGCGGAAGGCCAGGTCCATGGCGTAAGCGATCTTGTCCGGCAGACCCAGGCCCCGGAAGACCACGCCATACTGGGAGGGATCCAGGGTGTAGGGGATCAGGATGGCCGCGGTGATCACCGTCCCCATCCGGCACATCTGGCTGAGGGCGAAGAAGAGGCGCTCCACCGTGATGGGGATGGCCGGGGTCCATCCGAACAGGGAGATCGGCAGGGTCAGGCGGGCCAGCAGCCGCTCCGTCTGATAGACTTCGAAGCCTCCACGGCCGGTCAGGAAAGTGATGAACACGAACACGAAGGCCACGAAGCCGGTGAACAGCCAGGCCCGACGGGTTTCCCGCCAGGTCAGCCGGTTCAGCCGGAAGTAGAGGAGGGCCAGGCCCCACAGGCCCGCCAGCACCCGCACGTCCCAGAAGAAGAGGGTGGAGAGCATCAACGAGAGGGCGGCGAGCAGACGGGCCCGCGGGTCGAAGGCCTCCAGGAAGCTGCCCCGCCGTCGATAGGGCCATGTCACCAGCACCGGGCCCTCCTCCTCCAGACGCGGAGACCCTGGCTCATGCCACCCCGGCGCCCCGGCCCAGTTGCTGCTGCAGGGCGTTGTAGGCGCCCACCAGCAACGGGGTGAGGATGGCCGCGTGGAGGATGTTCGGTCCCGCCGCTGGCACGAACTCCCCGAGCAGGGCCACCGCGGGCGGATAGCCATTGATCCAGATGTCGGCGATGGCCGCGAAGCCGATGCCCACGATGTTGGCCACCGCTCCCCAGACGATCACCGAGGCCAGGGCGATGTTCCGCCCCAGCGCGAACCGGAGGGCCACCACCAGCGCCGCCCCGATCAGCGGCACCCAGCGCATCAGCGGGCTGAGGGGTCCGCCGAAGAAGGGGCTCTCAATCTCGGTGGTCATCGCCCACAGGCTCAGCGCGACGCCCACCACCGCCACGAGGCCGGTGAGGATGTTCAAAGCCCGCTCACGCCCCAGGATCACCGGCAGCCCGGCCACCAGGCCGATCAGGCCGTTCCCGATGTCCCAGGCGGGGAACACTCCCCATCCGGTAAGGAAGTCCCCCAGGATGTTGCCCACGGCCCCGGTGAAGAAGCCGACAGCGGGCCCGAAGACGTAGCCGAAGAAGACCGGGAAGACGATGGCCGGGCGCAGCGCCACCTGACTCACCGAGGGGACCACGAAGACGGTGCCGTTGAAAAGATACGAAAAGACGCCGTAGAGGGCAGCGCCGATGGCCATATACACCACCTCACGGGTGCCGATCTGCCAGGCCGGGTGATCCGCGGTGGCGAAGTAGACGATGTAGACGATCACGGCCCCGATGGCCACCCAGAGCAGCCAGCCGAATCCCTGCAGCCGAACTCCCTCCGGCCCGGTCATCAGGCTGGCCAGCGCCATCAACAGGACGACCACGATCAATAAGATCAACCAGGTCAGAGCTTTGCGCGCCATGGCCGCCTCCTGAGATAAGGATGCTCCACCTTCTCAAAGAAAGAGGGCTGGCTTCTCTTCAATTATAAAGAATCGCTCCTTACACTCAATCAACACCCTGGAGCCAGGCGCACAGACGATCGGCCCGCATGAAGCGGCCGGTTCGGGGAAGATGCTGGCGGTTCGCCTCCAGCAGAGAGGTCGGGACCAACCGCCCCCGGCGCATCACCTCCGGATCGCTCAACACGGCCTCCGGGGGGCCGTCGGCGATCAGCTGACCATCCGCCATCACCCAGATGCGATTGGCGAAGGAGAGGGCCAGATCCAGATCATGGGTGATGAACACCAGGGCGTCCGCTGCCTGGGCCGTCCCGAAGACCAGCTCGGCGATGGCGTTCATCAAGCGCATGCAGGTCTGATAGTCCTGGCCCGCCGTGGGCTCGTCCATCACCAGGATCCGGCTCCGCATGCTGAGGACCGAAGCGATGGTCACTCGCTTCTGCTGACCGAAACTCAGGGCCCATGGGGAGGAGCGGGCCTGGTCCAGCAACCCAACCTGTTCCAGGGCCCAGCGGACGTCGGCTTCGACCTGATGGGGAGGGCGGCCCAGGTTCCGGGGCCCGAAGGCCACCTCCTCCCACACCGTGGGGGCGAAGAGCATATGGCTGGGGCTCTGGAACACATAGCCGATGGTGCGGGCGATGCTGGCCACCGTCTGCGCCCGCGTCTCCTTTCCTCCGACCCAGACCCGGCCCCTTCGGGGCTTGAGCAGCCCCATGGCCAGCTTCAGCAATGTCGTCTTGCCCGCGCCATTGGGGCCGAGGATGGCCAGGCTGTCCCCTTTCCGGATCTCCGCCTGGATCCCCCGCAACACGTCCGGGCCATCGCCGTAGCCAAAGGACACGTCCTCGAAGACCACCAGCGGGGGCGCGTTGGGAGAGGCCGGGGGGATCTCCACCCCCGGCGTCGGGCGCCCCTTCAGCGTCGACCAGCGCTGGAGCCAGACCCGGAATGGAACCTTCACCGCGGTCGGATCCACACGTTCGAAGAAGGACTCTGGATCCCCATCGAAGACCAAGCGTCCGTCCTCCAAATACAGCACCCGCCTGGGGCCCGCCTGGAGGGCATCCTCCACCCGATGCTCCACCAGCAGGATGGTGTGACCCTCCCGATGAAGCTGGCGGAAGACCGCCAGGGCCTCCTGGGCGCTCTGGGGATCCAGGGAAGCGAGCGGCTCGTCCAGCAACAGGATGCGCGGGGCCATGGCCAGCACCCCCGCCAGGGCCACCCGCTGCTTCTCCCCCCCGGAGAGCTGGAACGTGGGACGATCACGCAGATGGGCGATCCCCAGGGCGTGCAGGACCTCCTCCACCCGCTCCAGGATCTTCGCCCGTGGCCAGCCCAGGTTCTCCAGCCCGAAGGCCACATCGTGCAGCACGTCGGCGGCCACAATCTGACGCTCCGGATCCTGAAGCAGGGTTCCCACCTGCTGGGAGAGCCGGGCCATGGGCCATGCGCGGGGATCGTGGCCCCCGATGCGGATGGTGCCTCGCAGCTCCCCTTTGTAGCTGCGGGGGATCAGCCCGTTCAACACCCGCAGGAGGGTGCTCTTCCCGCAGCCGCTCGGGCCGGCTATCAAGGCCATCTCCCCCTCCTCCAGGGCGAACGAGAGGTCATGGATGGCCGGCTGCGGCCGCGCCGCATAACGGAACGTGAGCTCGTGAACCTCCAGGATCGGACCCATCCCTCATCCTCGCTGGCGCTTCCTGAGAGCGGGAGATCGATGGCGCTGCCACGCCACGGGTTCCGCGTTGCGCAAGATTGTAACACAGGCCGGGCCCTTCCCGGGGCACGTCTCCCCAAACTCCGGTGTAACATCTGACAACCCTCACTTGTGAGGGAATCGCTCCGAAGGCATAATGCGGAGTGTGGAAGGAAACAACCCCCACCTGCTTGTGGAACGGGAGGCGTCTATGCGGCTGGCGGAGCGGATGTCCCGCTTGGGCACGGAGACGGCCTTTGAGGTGCTGGCGCGGGCCAAGGCCCTGGAGGCCCAGGGGCGGGAGATCATTCATCTGGAGATCGGGGAGCCGGACTTCGACACCCCGGCCCACATCAAGGCCGCTGCCGTCCGCGCCCTGGAGGAGGGATGGACCCACTACACCCCCGCCGCCGGGATCCCCGCCCTGCGGGAGGCCATCGCCGACTACATCCGCCGCACCCGGGGCATCCCGGTCGGGCCGGAGAACGTGGTGGTGGTCCCCGGGGGGAAGCCGATCATGTTCTTCGCCATCCTCGCCCTGGTGGAGGAGGGCGATGAGGTGATCTATCCCAATCCGGGTTTCCCCATCTATGAGTCCATGATCCGTTTTGTGGGGGGGCGGCCGGTGCCCCTGCGCCTGCGCATGGAAAACGAGTTCCGGGTGGATGTGGAGGAGCTGGCCCGCCTCATCACCCCCCGCACCCGCATGCTCATCCTCAACTCCCCCGCCAACCCCACCGGCGGGGTGCTGACCCGGGAGGACCTGGAAGCCATCGCCGAGCTGTGCCTGAAACACGATCTGGTGGTGCTCTCCGATGAGATCTACAGCCGCATCCTCTATGAAGGGGAGCACATCAGCATCGCCAGCTTCCCCGGGATGCTGGAGCGCACCATCATCCTGGACGGCTTCAGCAAGACCTACGCCATGACCGGCTGGCGGCTGGGTTACGGGGTGATGCCCGAACCCCTGGCCGAGGCCGTCACCCGACTGATGATCAACTCCAACTCCTGCACCGCCGCCTTCACCCAGATCGCCGGGATCGCGGCGCTGACCGGCCCCCAGGACGAGGTCGATCGCATGGTGGCCGCCTTCCGGGAGCGCCGCGAGGTGATGGTGGAGGGGCTCAACCGCCTCCCCGGCTTCCGCTGCCTGAAGCCCAAAGGCGCCTTCTATGCTTTCCCCAACATCGAAGGGACCGGGATGTCCTCCCGGGAGCTGGCCCACTATCTCCTGGAGGAAGCCGGGGTGGCCGTGCTCTCCGGAACCGCCTTCGGGGAATACGGCGAGGGCTTCCTGCGTCTCTCCTTCGCCAACTCCATCGAGAACATCCAGAAGGCCCTGGAGCGCATCGAAAAAGCCCTCCAGCGCCTCCCCATCCGCGCGGCGGCCTCATAAAGCACCGGGGGCACAGGTCTCAACCTGTGCCCCCAAGCGTTCTTACTCCGGCATCAGCGCGAACAGCTGCTCCAGCAGCGCCCGACGCTCCTCCGGGGTCATCGGGCGCGGACGGGCGAGATCCTCCAGGAAGGCCGTCCGCAACACCACCCCCAGATATCGCCCCTCATAGAACACATGCCAGTCGATGAAGGTCTGGCGGACCCCGATGGGATCTACCTGGTCGAAGAACAGGTTCCCCAACCCGTAGTGGATGAACCACCCCGGCCCCACCTCAAAGGTCTGCGCGTGGTGGCCCTGGCTGCCGCTGACGATCACCGCCCCCAGATCCCGCCAGAACCGGAAGTCCTGGACCTGCTGAGGGGTCGGGGCGTAGTCGTAGAACTCCCAGTATTGCAGGGTGACGATGGGGAGCCACCCCTCCGCCCGCAGGCGGCGGACGGCCTCATGGAGTTCCGGCACGCACGGGGCCGCCCCCGGCTCCGTCGGGGTGGCCCAGTCGTAATCCGGGCCCACCGGGTTGCAACCCACGAAGGCCAGGCGGTTCCCGTTGTGCTCGATCTGCAGCGGCCGCAGGGCCTCCTCCAGGTTCTCCCCACCCCCGTAATAGCGCATCCCCAGACGCCGGTAGAGGGCCAGCGTCTTCCGCAACGGCTCCTTCCCGTAGTCCGCCAGGTGGTTCCCGGTGAGCTCCACGATGTCCGTGCCGATGTAGGTGAGCAGCTCCACGTAACGGGGATCGCTGCAGAACACCACCCCGCTCCGTGGCCGCGGAGGCGGACACGCTTCCCAGAACGAGACCTCGTTGCTGATGTGGGTGAGATCGGCCCCCTGCAGCCATGGAGCGATGTCCCGCGCGGGGAACAGGACCCCGTAACGCTCCATCTGAACCGCCGTGCCCCGCACCAGGGCGGTGACCCCTGTCATCGCCAGGATCGTCATCCGACCCTCATCCCGGTTCGTGAGCTCGCCCACCGCCCGCCGGAGTTCCACCACCGGGAACCCTGGGGGAACCGCCTCCACACCGAACCCCACGGCCAGCGGATACCGCCGGGGATCCAGGCCGCGCTCCATCGGGGAGAGGCCGTCCACCGCGATCACCTTCAGCCGGGGCTCCAGGCGGTGGAAGGGGACCAGGGCCCAGGCCGGGCGCGTCGCCCACAGGCGATCCACCAGCTCCGCCTCCGGAACCGGGATCACGACCTGGGGATCCGGAGGCCCCCACCACGCCGCAAACAGCCGCATGGTCTCCGGGGCGACGAAGAGAGGCCCAGGGAGGCTGGCCTGACCCTGCCAGCGCGCCCGCAACGCGGCGAAGGAAACCCCGTCGGTCACGGTGGGGAACGGCGCGGCCAGCGCGTAGATCCACACCCCCAGACGCCCGGGGGCGTCCGGGGAGACGGGACCGATCTCCACCCCGGAATCGCCGACCCCCCAGCGGGGATCCCGGGCAAGGCGTTGCGTGATCTCCGACCGCACCTCCTCCGGAAGGGCCGGATGCAGACGGATCGGCCAGCGGGCCGGCGTCGGGGTCGGCGAGGGGACCGGGGAAGGCGCCCCCATAGGGGTAGGATCCGGCGGCGCAGCGGATTCCCCCCAGGCCCCGCACCCGGCCAGGAAGACCAGCAGCAGGATCCGCCCCAAGCCCTTCTTAAGGGAAAGGATTCCGGAGGACGTGTCATCGCGATGCGAGGAAGATGGGGACCGGACAACCCCGCCCGCGCCGACCCGGCCCCGACGGGTTGGGATCTGCGTTCGCTTCCGGTCGCTCACGGCGAGACATCCTCCACCAGCCGGATGGGGACCTCCCGCACCTGGCCGTTCACGATCCGGAAGGCCCGCAGACGCCATTCCCCCTGGACCGGGGCGGCGATCAGGTAGACGGACTCCGGGTAATAGGCCTCGGCCACGTCGGTCGGAGAAGGGACCGGGGGGCCGTGGGGATGGGAATGATAGATCCCCACCAGCTCCCAGCCCCGGGACTCCAGCTCCTGCACCACCCGGATGAGATCCTCGGGGTGGACGCGGTAGCGGACCGGGCTGGCCAGCTCGTTGCGGACCGGATACACCTGCAGCACCCGGCGGCCCATGCCTCCGAGCAGCCCGCAGGCCTCCAGGGGCCACTCCGCCTGGACGTGGGCGAGGATGCGGCCCGCATCCGCCGGGGTCAGAAGGAGGGGTTCCGTTTCCGGATCCAGATGGCCCATGCGCCCTCCCCAATCGGCTCCACCCGGAGCACCTCGTCCCCCTGCACGGCCACGCTGCGGGGGACGTTGCGGGTGGCCGGCTCGTAATCCACCAGCACCCGGAGCACCTGGCCCACCTCCAGCTCCTCCAGGGCCAGGCGCGTCTTCACGTAGGTATACGGGCATACCTCCCCCCGGATGTCCAGCTCCCGGGTCGGGCGGAGCGCCTGGACTTCCCGTTCCTCCTGCATCCGATGCCCCTCCGGAGATCCAGATCCCGCTCAGCCGAGGAGCCCACCTCTGGCCCTTCGCAACCAGACCCCTTCATGTTATTCTGAACAGGGATGATTCGGGGAATCTCTCCCTTAGGAGTGGGAGGGTGTGTCCCAAAATCGTAGGACAACTGCTTGCAGTTGTCCTACAAGGCGGCCGGGCCCGACAAAATCGGGACACACCCCCTTAGGATCCGGGAAGCCCGCCCCGGGCCGTTTCCGGATCACCGGCTGAGACGGTAAAACGAGTGAAGGCCGCAGGCCGGACCCGACAGGGACGGAGCGATGCGGTCCCCCTGTCAGGATGGGGATCCTTCCTTAGGGGGTGCGCTGCCCGATGCGCGACTATCGCTATCTCACACTCGATTGTTACGGAACTTTGATCGACTGGCGGACGGGGCTTGCCGAGCATCTCGGCGGGCTCCTGCGCCGGCATGGGGTGGACCCGGCGCCGGAGGAGCTGCTTCGGGTGTATGTGGAGGAGGAGCACCGCCTGGAGTCAGGCCCTTACCGGCGGTATCGGGAGATCCTGATGGAGAGCGCCCGGGCGACCGCCGCCCGCTTCGGGGTTTCCCTGTCCGAGGCCGAGGCGAGGCGCTTCGCCGAGAGCCTCCCGAGCTGGCCGCCCTTCCCCGACACCGTGGACGGCCTAAAGGCGTTCCGGGTGCTGGGCTTCCGCCGGGTGATCCTCTCCAACGTGGACCGGGATCTGCTGGCGGAGACGGTGCGGCGTCACGGCCTGGAGATCGATGGCGCCATCACCGCGGAGGACACCCGCACCTACAAGCCCAACCCCCAGCATTGGCTGGCCTTCTGCGCCCGCTACGGCGCCCGCCGGGAGGAGATCCTGCACATCGCTCAGAGCCTCCTCCACGATATCCGGCCGGCCCTCCAGCTGAAGATCGACTGCGTCTGGCTGAACCGCTATCGGGAGCCGGTCCCCGAGGACGTGCGGCCCACCGAGATGTTCTACGACATGGACGCACTGGTGGGCTGGTTGCTGACGCGATGAGTCGACCCAATCCCCTCGCACGTGGATCCGGGAGGTCGCATGCGCATCTTCATCACCGGAGGAGCCGGGTTCCTCGGCTCCGCCCTGGCCAACCGCCTGGTCCGCGAAGGCCACACCGTGCTGGTCCTGGACGATCTCAGCGCCGGGGATCCCCAGCGCCTGGATCCGCGGGTGGTGTTCCACCGGGGGGACGTCCGGGATGTCCCCCGGCTCTGGACCCTGCTGCAGGGGGTGGACCTGGTGTATCATCTGGCCGCGCGGGTCTCGGTGCCGGAGTCCATCCTGTATCCCCGCATCTATCAGGACGTGAACGTGGGCGGGACGGTGGCCCTGCTGGAGGCGATGCGGGATGCGGGGGTGAGGCGGCTGGTGCTGGCCTCCTCCGGGGCCGTGTATGGGGATCAGCCGGTGCAGCCGGTCCACGAGGATCTCCTGCCCCGTCCGCGCTCGACCTACGCGGTGACCAAGCTGGCGGCGGAGCACTTCGTCCTGACCCTGGGGCGCCTGTGGGGGTTTGAGGTCGTCGTGCTGCGGATCTTCAACGCTTACGGGCCGGGCCAGCCCCTGCCCGTCGCCCATGCCCCCGTCACCACCCGCTTCCTCCAGCAGGCCATTGAGGGAGGCACCCTGGTGATCTTCGGGGACGGCCGGCAGACGCGGGATTTCGTGTATGTGGAGGATGTGGTGGAGGCCCTGGTCGCCGCCGGCCAGCGTCCGGATCTCAACGGGGAGATCCTCAACATCGGCAGCGGACGGGAGACCTCCATCAACGAGCTGGCGGAGATGGTGATGCGGGCGGTGGGCCGACGCGTCCCGGTGGTCCACAGCCCGGCCCAGGACGGGGGAGTGGCCCGGCTGTGCGCCGACCTCCGCAAAGCCGCACAGCGACTGGGATATCGCCCGAAAGTCTCCTTAGAGGAAGGCTTGCGGCGGATGCTCCGGGAGGACCCCCGCTTTCGAATCTCCGGATGAGGTGGGTGAGCGGGGCGGGCCGCGCGGCCCGCCCCGGGGGTTCCCTCTCGTTCCCTATTCCGCGAGGTGACAGGCCACCCAGTGGCCGGGGCGGACCTCCCGCCACTCGGGCTCCACGCGCTTGCAGATCTCCTGAGCGATAGGACATCGGGGATGGAACCGGCACCCGCTGGGGGGGTTGACCGGGCTCGGCACCTCCCCCCGCAGGATGATCCGCTGCCGGCGGGCCTCCACCGCGGGGTCCGGCACCGGGACGGCGGAGAGCAGGGCCTGGGTGTAGGGGTGCAACGGGTTCTCATACAGCTCGATGCGGTCCGCCAGCTCCACGATCTTGCCCAGATACATCACCGCCACCCGGTCGCTGATGTGCCGGACCATGGCCAGGTCGTGGGCGATGAAGAGATACGTGAGATGGAAGCGCTCCTGGAGCTCCTGCAGCAGGTTGACGATCTGAGCCTGGATGGAGACGTCGAGGGCGGAGATGGGCTCGTCGCACACGATGAAGTCCGGCTGGAGGGCCAGGGCGCGGGCGATGCCGATGCGCTGGCGCTGGCCGCCGGAGAACTCGTGGGGGTAGCGGTCGGCGAAGACCGGGTTGAGCCCGACCAGGCGCAACAGCTCTTCCACCCGCTCCCGGGCCTCCTTGCCCCGGGCGATCCCGTGGATCTCCAGGGGTTCGGCGATGATCTGGCCCACCGTCATCCGCGGGTTCAGGGAGGCGTAGGGATCCTGAAAGATGATCTGCATGCGACGCCGCATGCGCCGCAGCTCGCCCCCCTTCAACTGCGTCAGATCCACCCCATCGAAGATCACCCGCCCGCGCGTCGGCCGGTGCAGCTGCAGGATGGTCCGGCCGACGGTGGACTTCCCGCAACCGGATTCCCCGACCAGCCCCAGGGTCTCCCCCCGCCGGATCTCGAACGACACGCCATCCACCGCGTGGACGTAGCCGATGGTGCGGGTGAAGATGATCCCCCGGGTGATGGGGAACCATTTCACCAGATTCTCCACTCGGAGCAACACCTGTCCGTTCCGGTTCACCGCGGCCTCCCGGTTGTGACGTCGACCCAGCAGGCGATCCGATGATGCGGGGCGACCTCTTCCAGCTGGGGGTTCTCCTCCCAGCAGCGATCGATGGCGTAGGGGCAGCGCGGCGCGAAGGGGCAGCCCCGCGGCAGCTCCAGCAGGTCCGGGGGCATCCCATCGATGGACACCAGCCGCCGGCGCTCCCGCCGGTCCAGACGGGGGAGGGAGCCCAGCAGGCCCAGGGTGTAAGGATGGCGCGGGTTGTGATACAGCTCGAGGACCGGTGCCTCCTCCACGATGTAGCCGGCATACATCACCGCCACCCGGTGGGCCAGCCCGGCCACCACCCCCAGATCGTGGGTGATCCAGATGATGGCCATCCCCAGCTCGTCCCGCAGGCGCTTCACCAGATCGATGATCTGAGCCTGGATGGTCACATCGAGGGCGGTGGTGGGCTCGTCGGCGATGAGGATCTGGGGATGGCAGGCCAGGGCCATCGCGATCATCACCCGCTGCCGCATCCCTCCGGAGAACTGATGGGGATAGTCGTTCAGACGCTCCTCGGCGTTGGGGATCCCCACCATCCGGAGGAGCTCAATCGCCCGCCCGCGGGCCTCCCGGGGGGACATGTTGAGGTGGGTCTCCAGCACCTCGGTGATCTGGCGCCCGATGGTGAGGACGGGGTTGAGGGAGGTCATGGGGTCCTGGAAGACCATGGCGATCTTGGAGCCGCGGATGCGACGGATATCCGCCTCATCCAGCTTCAACAGGTCCACCCCCTGAAAGAGGACCTGCCCCCGGGTGATGCGGCCGGGGGGCTGGGGGATCAGGCGCAGGATCGAGAGCATCGTCACGCTCTTGCCGCTGCCCGATTCCCCAACGATCCCCAGCGTCTCCCCTTCGTTCAGCTGGAAGGAGACTCCGTTCACCGCATGCACCACGCCATCCCGCGTGAAGAAACGCACCTCCAGATCCCGAACATCCAGAAGGGGCGGCATCGGTTCCACGCCTCATGGCAAAGGATCTACGCTTCCCAGCGCATCCGGAGCCTCCCCGGAGTGACGCGCTTCGCTCTCCGCCTCCGCGCCGCGCCCGGCGAGGCTCCGAACCCGGGTCGCAAGGGAATGATAGAAAGGCTTGAGGGACTCGTCAAGATCTCTCAACCCGATGGATCCGGACGTTCGCCCGGGGAGAAAGCCGGGCGACAGAACCCCGAACCTCCACCCCCGACCCCAGGCCACCCGCATCGTTGATCCGGGCTCCTTCGGTTTAAGATGCCGGATGTTGTTATAATTAGGCCGGCAAGGAGACCCCAAAAAGGCCCTGCTGGAAACCCTCTTCCCGGGGAGGTTCCCATGATGGCTGTCCGATGGTGGAGCGCGGTGGCGCTGATCCTCGGCCTGCTCCTCGCCGCGTGCGCGCCTGCAGGCCCGGCCGGTCCCCAGCGCATCACATTGAAGATGGAGGAATACCGTTTCGATCCCGCCACCATCACGGTGAAGGCCGGCCAGGAGGTGCGCCTCACCCTGGTGAACCAGGGCAAGGAGACCCACGAGCTGATGATCGGCCGGGAGCTGAAGACTGAAAACGGCCGGCCCGCGGGCTTCCATCAGAACTTCTTCGAAGGGATCACCGTGAAAGCCGAGCGAGGCGGGAAAGCCATTGACGTCCGGGAGCTGATGGAAGAAGAGGAGGAAGAGCACGGCTTCATGGTCGTCCTGGAGCCCGGAAGCGAGCCGGTGACCCTCATCTTCACCGTCCCGGCGGACAAGGCCGGTGAGTGGCAGATGGGCTGCTTCGAGAACGACGGGGCCCACTGGGACCTGGGGATGCAGGGCAAGTGGATCGTCCAGCCCTGATCCAGGCGGACGATCACCCGGACACGCAGGGATGATCCCGGATGTAGAAGCGCCAGGGCCGGGTGCGGGCCAAAACATCCCCTCGCACCCGGATGCGGGGGCTGGTGGCCACCTGTTCCTCCGGGACCGGCTCGCCGGCTTCGAGCCACAGCCGGGCGTCGGGGGCGCATAGATCGTGGCCGTTGAACCGTCGGTCGATGCCCAGCCCGGCGCACACGCGCCCCGGCCCCCGCAGCCAGTCCCGCATGGGGATCCCCCGCCGTCGACGGGCGATCCAGTCCAGCCCTTCCTCCGGCTCCAGAGCCCGGATCAGAATGGCGGCCGGGAACCCCTCCCGCTCGGTGACCACGTTGAGGCAGTAGTGCTGACCGTAGATGAAATACACGTAGGCGTAACCGGGCGGACCATACATCACGGCGTTCCGGGGGGTCCGGCCGACGGCGGCGTGGGAGGCCTGATCGTCCTCCCCGATGTAGGCCTCCACTTCCACAATGCGCCCGGAGATCCGCCGCTTCCCCACCATACGCACCAGCCGCCGGCCCAGCAAGTCCCGCGCTACCTCCAGGGTGGGCCGCGCGAAGAACGATCGGGGCAGGCGCTGCATCGTCTCCGGCGCCGGCGCGGCGCTCTCCCGGATCTCCCATCGGCGATCCTTCACCCCGCTTCCCTCCTCCGGGACGCCTCGGGCCGGAACCCCAACCCGGCGAGCCAGGCCACGGGATCGGAGGCCCGCAGGAGCGGCTCCTCCAGGATCACCCCGTGGAATCCCAGGGCCGCGGCCTCCGCGACCTCTTGAGGCGAACGGATCCCCCCGGCGAGCAGGACGAGCGCCGACTCCGGGAGGACGGGGCGCAGCCGGGCCGGCAGCGCCGGGTCCACCGTGAAAGTGCGCCAGTCCCGCCGCTGGACAATGAGGGCCTCCACGCCCGCCGCCCGGGCCCTTTCCACCTCCTCCTCCGTGCGGACCTCGGCCAGAACCGACAGGCCGCACTCGGAAGCGGCCTCCAGGAGGGCCTGCAGGCCGGAGGGGCTCAGCATCGTCAGGCTGATCCAGATGGCGTCCGCCCCGAAGGCCCGCGCCTCCAGGACCTGGAAGGGATCCAGGAAGAAATCGTGGCGGATCACGGGGAGGTCAAGCCGCCGGCGCAGCAACGCCTGTTTGACCGCCGCCAGATGCTCCAGACGGCCCTGGTAGTAGCGAGCGTCCGTCATCACCGCCAGGGCGGCGACGCCGCCGGCGGCCAGGGTGAGGGCCAGCCCTACCGGGTCATACCCGGGGCGCAGGAGCCCTTCGAAGGGCGCGGCTCGCATCAGGGCGGCCACCGGACGGGGGCTCGCAGGCCGATTCGGGAAGACGGCGCGAAGGGAGATGGGGGCGGGCCACATCCGGGCTTGCAGGCGCAACACCCCTTCGTCCAGCACCCGACGACGCCGGGCCAGCTCCGCCCGCTTGTCCTCCAGGATCAGCTCGAGGAAGCGGCCCCGCCGTCGGGCCCGTTCCCAGACGCTCATGCGCTCTTCGACGAGGATCGGGCGGTGGTCTTCGCGACGCGCCCCTTGCGGGACGGGGAGGTCTCCCCGCTGAGGCGCTGGTAGAGGGCGAGCAGATTCCGCTGATGGAGCTGCGGCGCCAGGCCGTTCAGCGCGATGCGGGGGATCCCGCAGCTCTCCACATCGATCTCCCGCAACGCCTCCCGCGGCTTCTTCTGCTGGATGTGTCGTCGGACCTCCCGGACGATGGCGGTCAGGTAGTTGATGTGCCCCTGGATCACGTCCGGCGCCTCCCCCCGCAGGATGGGATCGCCGTGGCCGGGGACGATGGTCTCCACCGGCAGATCCCGGATCCGCTGGAGGGTGGCGATGGTCTGATCCACATCCCCATCCACAATGTAGGGGATGGGCATCATCACATCCCCGGTGAAGAGGATGCGGTCCTCCCGGACGTAGACCGCCAGCCCATCCGGGGAGTGCCCGGGGGCGTGGAACAGGTGGAGGGTTTTGCTGCCCAGCCGCAACAGGAGATCCCCTTCCTCCACCACGACATCGGGGAGGCGCAGGGTGAGGGCGGCGAAGCTCGGATCCTGGGCCCGGGCCTGCTGGAGCGCCTGTTCCCCATGGGTTTCCAGGCGCTGCCGGCAGAGGGCGTGGGCGATCACCACCGCCTGTGGGAAGAGACAGGCGCCCAACGTGTGGTCCGTGTGGTAATGGGTGAGGATCAGGTAAACCGGGCGCCCCTCCGCCAGCGCCTTCACCAGCCGGACGATCTCCCGCGTCTCCTCCGGGAAGGGGAGGGTATCGATCACCACCACCCCCTCGGAGGCCAGCACCACCCCCGCGTTGACCTGGGCGTAGAAGTCGCTGGTGAAGACGTAGATGTCATCGGTGATCCGATCGCGTTGCATCGCGAAGCCACGCCCCCATCGCAGGATCCCCACGGGGGGCATTTTAAAGGGGAGGCAGGAGGCCGTCAAACCGATGCGGACCATCTGTTGCCTTCCCGGGATCCGGCTCAAATAATAAAGCGCAGATCTCTGTAAGGAGGGGAGGCCTATGGAAGGGGGAGAGGGACGGGTGGTGCTGATCACCGGCGCGAGCAGCGGGATCGGGGCGGCCACGGCCCGCCTGCTGGCCCGCCAGGGGATGCGCGTCGTCCTCACCGCCCGGCGCCAGGACCGCCTGGAGGCCCTGGCCCGGGAGATCGAGAGGGAGGGCGGCGCTGCCCTGGCCATCCCGGCGGACCTGAGCGATCCCTCCGCCCGCGAGGCCCTGGTGGATCAGGTGGAAGCCCGCTGGGGGCCGGTGGAGGTGCTGATCAACAACGCCGGCTTCGGCTACTATGCCACGGTGGAGGACACCCCGTGGGAGGTCGTCCGACGGATGTTCGAGGTGAACATCCTGGCCATGATCCACCTCACCCAGCGGGTGGTGCCCGGTATGCGGCGGCTGGGGCGCGGGCACATTATCAACATCGCCTCCGTGGCGGGCTACATCTCGACGCCGCCGCTGACCGTCTACTCCGCCACCAAGTTCGCTGTGGTGGGCTTCAGCGAGGGCCTGCGGCGGGAGCTGGAGCCCCACGGCATCCACGTCACGGTCATCAGCCCCGGCCCGGTCCGCACGGAGTTCGGACGGGCGGCCAGCGGGCTGGAGGTGGATCCGGGGGAGGTGCCGGGGGGGCTGGCCCCGGAGGTCATCGCCCGGGCCATCGCCCGCGCCCTGCGCCGGCCGGTTCCGGAGATCGTCATCCCCGCGCGCTACATCCCAGCCATCTGGATCAACCGGGCGCTGCCCCGGCTGGTGGACTGGGGGGCGGCGCGCCAGGGCCGCGCCTGGCTCCGTCACCTGGAGGAAGCCCGCCGCTCAGGGAGCCGTTCCGCGGCTTAGCGCAGAAACCATGAAACCTTGCTCGCTCACCTTCCCTCTCACTAAAATGGCAGGGGAGGAGGCTTCGAATGGCGTGGACGGTGGAGGATCTGCGGGATCTGGCGGAGCTGTTGCGGGCGCATCCCGAGTGGCGGGAGCCCCTGTGGGCCCTGCTGGCCTCGGAGGAGGTGCGGCGGATGCCCGAGCGGATGGAGCGGAGCTTCCAGCGGGCCGCCCGCCTCATCCTGGCCCTCTACCGCGCCCAGCGGCAGCACTACAAGGAGTTCATCGCCCATCGCGCCGAAACCGATCGCCGTTTCGCCGAGCTGGCCGAGGCCATCCGCAACCTGAGCGAATCCTTCGCCATCCATCGCGCTGAAACCGACCGCCGTTTCGCCGAACTGGCCGAAGCCCAGCGCCGGCACTACGAGGAATTCGTCACCCACCGCGCCGAAACCGACCGCCGCTTCGCCGAACTGGCCGAAGCCGTCCGCCGCCTGAGCGAATCTTTCGCCGCCCACCGCCAGGAGTTCCTTGAATACCGCGCTGAAACCGACCGCCGTTTCGCCGAACTCGCCGAAGCCCAGCGCCGCACCGAGGAATCCCTGGCCGCCCACCGCGCCGAAACCGACCGCCGTTTCGCCGAGCTGGCCGAAGCCCAGCGCCGGCATTACGAGGAATTCGCCGCCCACCGCGCCGAAACCGACCGCCGCTTCGCCGAGCTGGCCGAAGCCCAGCGCCGCACCGAGGAGATCCTCCAGCAGGTCCTTCTGCGCCAGGAACAGTTCCAGCGCACCCTGGACCACTTCGGCCAGATCATCGGCCCCATCACCGAAGAACATATGGTCCAGGCCCTCCAGGAATGGATCGCCCAGCAGGGCGGCACCCTGCTGACCCCCGTGGTCTCCATCACCCTGGACGGCCTCGGCGAGGTCGATGGCCTGGCCCGGGCCCGCCTGCCCGACGGCCGGGAGGCCTGGTTGTTAGTCTCGGCCAAAGCGAAGGTGTGGGCCCGCTCCATTACCGAGTTCGTGGAGCGGATCCTGCGGCACCCGGAAGCCCGCGAGCGCCTGCAGGCCCAGGGGGTGGGGGATCCGGTGCTGCCGGTGGTGTTCGGACGGGCCCTGGATCATCGGGCCCTGGAGGCGGCACAGCGGGCGCGGGTCGGGCTGCTCATCGGGCGGCAGGGGATGCTCGTCCCCCCCGCCCTCTGGTCCCTCTCGGAGGGCAAACCCCTGGGGCCATCGTCCTGATCTCACCCCTCCCACCACGCTACGGCAGGGGTCCCTCCACCCACTGTCGGGGGTCAACCGGGATCCCCCGCACCCGGATCTCCCAGTGGAGGTGGGCCCCGGTGGAGAGGCCGGTGTTCCCCACATAGCCCAGGAGATCCCCTGCCTTCACCGTCTGACCCTCCCGCACCGCTACGGCCTGGAGATGCCAGTAGCCGCTGCATATACCCCATCCGTGGCGCAGGATCACCGCGTTGCCCCGCACCACCAACGCCTCCGCCAGGGCCACCAGGCCGTCTGCCGGGGCATAAACCGGCGTTCCAGCGCTCCCTCGCAGGTCCAGCCCCTCGTGATAGCTGGAGTAAGGACCCCCATTATACGAGCGACGGGTACCGAACTCGGAGGTCACCTCCGGCCGGGCCACCGGATACCGGAAGGGTCCCTGCCAGCGCCGTTCCGGTTCAAAGGGCGTGCAGGCCGCCAGCACCTTCTCCCGCTCCACACGGAGCAGCTCGGGGTCCAGCAGACCCTGGCGATCGGGCGGCAGGCGGATGGCCTCTCGACCGTAGGGACCAGCCACCACCTGAACCGGAAGGCTCACCTGCACCGTCCGGCCGTCCGAAGTGCGGGCGGTCACCCCCAGGGAATAGACCCCTGGGGCCTGCATGGCGGGCACCGCGATCAAGCCCTCCCCGCCCTCCGGGGTGGGAGCCAGCGGAAAGGCGATGCCCAGGAAGCGCGCCTCCAGGGTAGCCGGCTGGGAAAGCCGCACCCGCACCGGAAAGACCCGTCCCTGCACCGCCGGCGCCGGACCGAGCCGGATGTCTTGGAAGGGTGCCGGCCAGGCGGCCGGCGTCCCAGGGGCCTCCTCGGGGATCCGGAGGAGCTGCCCGACGAAGATCCGGTGGGGGTTGCGAAGGCCGTTCAGGGCCATCAGCCGTTCCACCGTGGTGCTGTAACGCAGGGCGATGCGGTAAAGGGTTTCCCCGGGTTGCACCGCATGAACCCGACCGGAGGGCGAGGGGGAGGCGGTGGAGGCCGGGATGAGCAGGACCTGGCCCACATAGATCAGGTTGGGGTTGACCAGATGGTTGGCCTCCGCCAGGGCTTCCACCGTGGTGCCGAAGCGCGCCGCAATGCGAGTGAGCGTATCCCCGGGCTGGACCGTGTAGCGGACGGGCTCCTGGGCGAAGGCCGGCTGGATCCGAAGCAGGGCCAGCGCCAGCATCAGCCCCGCTACGATGCCCCATCGTCCTCGCGCCATGTCCACACCTCCCCCACATGGGCCTCCCGAAGCAGACGGACCGATCCTTCGATCAGATAGCGGGCCGGGCGCGGAGGGAGATACACCCGGAAGGGACGGGCCTCAACGGCATGGACGATGCGCCCTTCTTCATCCAACCAGATCGCTGCGATCGGGAAAAAGACGAAAAACATATGGATGGCGGTCTCCCAGCGTCCGGCGCGGGGGAACACAAAGAACAGCCCATCCTCCTCATCCAGAGCGCGTCGGAACATCAGCCCGCGCCCGCGACACGCCTGGGAGCGGCATAGCCGCAGCCGGGCCAGGGGACGACCTTCGGCGTTATAGACGGTAACCCATCGCGCGGGCATGGACGGACGCCGATCGTTACGGAGCCTTGTCTCCCCCTTCAGGCCAGGCTCGCACAGCTGGAGCTTCCTCCGCCTTCGCCTGATTCCACAACGCATCCATCTCTTCAGGGGAGAGATCCTGGAGGCGACGGCCGGCCGCAGCGGCCAGCGCTTCCATGCGGCGGAATCGGCGGGCGAAGCGGGCGTTGGCCTCCCGGAGGGCTGCCTCCGGATCGATCCCCCAGTGGCGGGCGAGCTGAGCCAGGGTGAAGAGCAGGTCCCCGAACTCCTCCGCGCGACGCGCAGAGTCCGCCGCGCTGGCGATCTCCCGAAGCTCCTCCCCGATTTTCTCCAGCACCCCCTCCGCGTCGGACCAGTCGAACTTCAGGCGAGCGGCCCGCTCCCCGTAGGCGGCCGCCTGGGCCAGGGCCGGCAGGCCCTTCGGTACCCCATCCAGGGCGGAGGTCTCCGCTCCCCGCCCCGCCTTCTCCCGTTGCTTGATCTGCTCCCAGTTCTCCAGGACCTGGCGGACGCCGCTGACTTTCACGTCTCCGAACACATGGGGATGCCGGCGGCGGATCTTCTCGTTGACGTGGGCGATGACCTCGGCCATGGAGAACTCCCCGCTCTCCACGGCGATCTGGCTGTGGAAGACCACCTGGAGGAGCAGATCCCCCAGCTCCTCCTTCAGGCGGGCCGGGTCATCGGCGTCCAGGGCCTCCAGGACCTCGTAGGCCTCCTCCAGCAGGTTGGCGCGCAAGCTCTGATGGGTTTGCTCCCGGTCCCAGGGGCAACCCTCCGGGGAGCGCAGATGGGCGATGGTGTCCTGGAACGTCTCAAAGGCCCCGGGTCGGGCCAGGGGCGGCACATAGAGCGCCGTCAGGGGCGTGAAATCCGAACGGTGGTCCAGGGCATAAAGCGGGAAGGTAAGGACCCGGGCTTCCGGCAGCCCGGCCGCGTCCAGGAGGGTGACCGGATGATCCGGGGGATACTGATTCATCAGGGTCAGCTTCACATCCGCCGCCACCGTCCGGCTGTCCAGCTGGGCGATGAGGGCGGGACGGTCAGGGTTCAGGGGGGGATGGTAACGCTCGGCCAGCTCAAAGGCATCCGCGATCTGCAAGCCGTCCAGCGCGTCCAGCCCGAGGAGCTCCAGGGCCACCTCGATGAAGCTGAGGCCGTGGACGATGCGAACGGGGAGGCCGGCTTCGGCGGCCAGCGCCCGGATCCGAGCCACCGTGGCCTCCCCAACGAAGGGGGAGCCCGGCACGGCGTAGCAAACCCCCTCCGGCCGCCGGCCCAGCTCGACGATGGTCCGGGCGATCCGCTCGTAGACCGCCTCCAGGGTCTCCGCCTCCGCATAGACCGCGTCGAAATCGTGGACGATGAGATGCGGGGGCAAGGCGGCCACCGCCGGATGCCGGCGGGTCCGCACATAGATCTCCCGGATCCCCTGAAGCACCTCCAGCGCCTCGCGGGTCCAGTAGCGGGGATCTCCGGGGCCCAGGCCGAGGATCACGATCATCGCGCTCCCTCCACGTCGGCATCACGACGCAGCCCGGCGGGTCGGCAGATACCATCCGACCGTCCGCCGGGAGCGGACCAGATAGGCGCGGGCGACGCGCTGGACATCCTCGGGGGTCACCTGTTTGAGACGGTCCAGATAGCCTTCGAACCAGGTGTAATCCGCGAAGATCTCGCTCCAGCCATACCAGAAACCCTGGTTGGTGACCGACTCGCTGCTATAGGCGAAATCGGCGCGGGCCTGTTTCAGAGCCTTCTCGAACTCCTCCGGGCGGAGGGGTTCCGTCTGGAGCCGGTCGATCTCCGCATCGATCACGGCCTCGGCCTCCTGGGGATGACGCCCGGGCTGGAGGGTGGCGGTCAGACGATACAGGAAAGGCTCCACCGTTGGGATCAAGGAGCCCTCGATGTCGGCCGCGATCCCGCGCTCCACCAGAGCCCGGTAAAGCCGGGAGGTCTTGTTGGAAGTCCCCCCACTGAAGCTCAGGGATCCGGTTCCCGTGAACACCGCGTTCAGAACCACCAGGGGCAGGAAATCCGGGTGGGTGGCCTCGGGGATGAGATAGGCGATCTCCAGATAGGCCGTGTTCCCCTCTCCCTCAAGGACCGTCCGACGCTCCCCGCGGGGAGGCGGCTCCTGGACCCGCAGCCGGGGGATCTCGGGGACGGGACGGATGCGCCCGAAGGCGCGTTCGATGACGCGCAGCGCCTCCGGGATGCGGAAATCCCCCACGGCCACGACCACCGCGTTGTTGGGCGCGTAGTAAGTCCGGTAATGGCGGTAGAGGTCCTCCCGGGTCATGGTCTGCAGGTCTCCGGGCCATCCGATGACCTCGTGGCCGTAGGGATGGGCCTGGAAGGCCAGCGCCTGGACCTGCTCGCTGAGCAGGAAAAGGGGGTTGTTCTCGTAGCCGTGGCGCTCGGAGAGGATGACGGTGCGCTCGGCCTCTACCTCTTTGGGATGGAACAGGGCCTTCGTCATCCGATCCGCTTCGATCTCCGGGGCGATGGTCCAGCGGTCTGAGGGCAGCGTTTCAAAATAGGTGGTGAAATCCAGCCAGGTCATCCCGTTCCAGGCCCCACCTTCCCGGGAGATCAGGCGATCCAGGGTCCCCTTGGGGTAAGTGGGGGTGCCCTTGAAGAGCATGTGCTCCACCCAGTGAGAGATGCCGGTGAGGCCGGTGGGCTCATCCCGGCTGCCCACCCGATACCAGATCCAGAAGGTCACCACCGGCGCGTGATGCTGCTCCTTCAGCACCACGGTGAGGCCGTTGTCCAGGCTTGTTTTGAGGAAGCCGTCCCGGCGCACCGGGCGAGGGCGCCGGCGGCTCCGGGACGGCACGGGGAAAGCGGGAGCGCGTCGGGCCATGGCGCTCACCTCAACAGATGAGGCAGAAGGAAGGCGAGGGCGATCTGGGCGCCGAGGAGCACCCCGGCCAGGACGCCGATGCGGCGCAGATCCCGCCGCACGTAGCTGTAGTCGTAATTGGACAGGCTGGAGGTCGGCCGGCGGGACGGCGGGGGAGCCGCCGGCGAGGGCACGGCCTCTCGCGCGGGCGCGGGCGCTGGGGCGCCCCGCGGGGCCACAGGGGTTGTGCGAACCCGTCGTTTCTTGGCCATACGCGCACACTCCTTTCCGGCTGAGATCCAGAGCGCGGCAGATCCTGGAAGATCCCTCCGGCGCGGCCCGGGCTCAGCGGGCGATCTCCACCGCCCGGGTCTCCCGGATCACGGTGACCTTGATCTGGCCCGGGTATTGCATGGTCTCCTCGATCTTGCGGGCGATCTCCCGGGACATCCGGATGATGGCCAGGTCGTCCACCTCCTCCGGCTTGACGATGATGCGGATCTCCCGCCCGGCCTGGATGGCGTAGCATTCGGCGACGCCCGGGTAGGAGCGGGCCAGGTTCTCCAGCTCCTGGATCCGCTTGAGATACATCTCGAGGGTCTCCCGGCGGGCGCCGGGCCGGGCACCGGAGATGGCGTCGGCGGCCTCCACGATCACCGCCTCGATGCACTCCTGGGGCACCTCGTGGTGATGGCTGGCGATGCAGTTGACCACCTTGGGGGGCACGCCGTAGCGGCGGGCCAGCTCCGCCCCGATCAGGGCGTGGGTGCCCTCCACCTGGTGATCCACCGCCTTGCCGATGTCGTGCAGCAGCCCGCCCATGCGGGCGATCCGCACGTCCGCCCCCAGCTCGGCGGCGATCATGCCGGCCAGCCAGGCCACCTCCACCGCGTGGTGCAGCTGGTTCTGGCCGTAGCTGGTGCGGAACTTCAGGCGCCCGAGGAGACGGATGAGCTCGGGGTGCAGGCCGGTGACGCCGGCGGCGGCGGCGGCCTGCTGCCCCTCCTCCCAGATGATCCGCTCCACCTCCTCGCGGGCCTCGGCCACCACCTTCTCGATCCGCGCCGGATGGATCCGCCCATCCTGGATGAGGCGGGTGAGGGCGATGCGGGCGACCTCCCGGCGCACCGGATCATGGGAGGAGAGGGTGATGGCCTCGGGGGTGTCATCCACGATGATCTCAACTCCGGTGATCTTCTCCAGAGCTCGGATGTTACGGCCGTTCCGCCCGATGATGCGCCCCTTCATCTCGTCGTTGGGCAGGGGCACCACCGAGACGGTCAGCTCAGCGACCTGTTCGCTGGCGATGCGCTGGATGGCCGTGGCGATGATCTCCCGGGCGCGTTCCTCGGCCTGGAGCCGGGCCTCGGCCTCGATCTGCCGGTAGAGGCGGGCCATGTCCTCCCGGGCTTCCTTCTCGACCATCTCCAGCAGGACCTGACGGGCCTGCTCGGCGGTCATCCCGGCGACCTGCTCCAGGGCCGCCCGGCGTTCCTCCTCCAGCCGGGCGACGGCGGCCTGCAGCTGCGCGGCCTGCCGTTCCAGCTCCGCCTGTCGCTCGTTCAGGCGACGCTCCTGCTTCTCCAGACGCTCAGCCCGGCGGTCGAGCTCCTCCCGCCGGTGGCGCAGCCGCTCCTCCTCCTTGCGGAGATCGGCCCGCCACTTGCGAAGCTCGGCCTCGGTGGCCTCCCGCAAGCGCAGGGACTCGTCCTTTGCCTGAAGCAGGAGCTGAGCGGCCTGCTGTTTGGCCTCCTCCACCAGACGCTGCGCTTCCTGTTGAGCGGCCTCGATCTCCCTGCGGAGCTGTCCCCGAACCTGTTGCTTTCCCAGGAACCATCCCAGCGCACCGCCGCCGATCAACCCAATCACGGCGAGCGGGATCCAGATGATTTGCTCCATGGCCGATCCTGTGATGGAAAGGATCTAACGAGAGGGGGATGTTCCCCCTGTCCGGATCCGGCGGGCCGCGGGGGTTCCCGCCTACCCTTCCGGCGCTTCTTCCTCCTCGCTTTCGATATCCAGAGCGCGAAGGACTTCCATCACCAGTTCCCCGTCGAACCCCCGACGGCTCAGGTAGCCGGCCAGCCGCCGCCGGAGGGTCCGGGGGTCCAGGCCTTGCAGACGTCGGGCTCGCTCCCGGGCCAGTCGCAGGGCCAGCGACCGTTCATCCGGGGCGCTCTCTCGGAGGACCTCCCGGATGACGTCGGGGGGGACGCCCTTGCGTCGGAGCTCCGCCTGCAAGGCTCGCCGACCCCGTGGCCGGAAGGCGGTTCGGTTCTCCACCCAGAACCGGGCGAAGGCGTAATCATCCACCAGCCCGGCCCGACGGAGCCGCTCGAGTTCCGCCTCCACCGTGGCGGCGTCAAATCCTTTCTGGCGGAGATAATCGCCGACCTCCCGTTCGCTCCGCGGGCGGTAGCTCAGGAACCGGAGGGCGGCTTCGTGGGCCTGTTCCAGACGATCCCGCTCCTGCAGCTGAGCGATCTCCTCGTCGGAGAGCACCTGGCCCGGCCGCAGCCGGGCGGCCTCCAGGGCCGTCAGGACGAAGGCCCGGCGGCCGTCCAGATACACCGCTACCCGGCCGCTCTTTAAAGCCTGAAGCCGCGTGATCCGACCGCCCATGGGAAGGGGGAAGCGGGAGGCCGCTCACTCCAGCTCCGGGATCGGCGCCGCCTCCTCGGGCGCCTCCGCGCTCACCCCCAGGCGTTTCAGGGAGGCGGCGCGGGCGGCGTTCTCCCGGATCCGTTGCTCCAGCTCCTCCATCAGCTCGGGGTGGGCCTTCAGGAACTCCCGGGCGTTCTCCCGCCCCTGGCCCAGGCGGGTGTCCCCATACATGAAGAAAGTGCCCCGCTTGGTGATCAGCCCGAGCTCAGTCGCCAGATCCAGGATATCCCCCGCTTTGCTGATCCCCTCATTGTAGAGGATGTCGAACTCGGCCTCCCGGAAGGGTGGGGCCACCTTGTTCTTGGTCACCCGGACCCGAACCCGGCTCCCGATGATCTCGCCGCCGGCCTTGAGGTTCTGCAGGCGGCGGATCTCCAGGCGGACGGAGGCGTAGAACTTCAGAGCCATGCCGCCCGTGGTGGTCTCCGGGTTGCCGAACATGGTGCCGATCTTCATCCGGAGCTGGTTGGTGAAGAGCATGGCGGTGTTGGACTGGCGGATGGCCCCGGCGAGCTTGCGCAGGGCCTGGCTCATCAAGCGGGCCTGAAGCCCCACGTGGGCGTCGCCCATCTCCCCCTCGATCTCCGCCCGCGGCACCAACGCGGCCACCGAGTCCACCACCACGACGTCCACCGCTCCGCTGCGAATCAACGTCTCCGCGATCTCCAGGGCCTGCTCCCCGGTGTCCGGCTGGGCGATGTAGAGGTTGTCCACGTCCACGCCGCACCGTTGGGCGTATTGAGGGTCCAGGGCGTGCTCCATGTCGATGAAGGCCGCGATCCCCCCTCGCTTCTGGGCCTCCGCGATCACATGAAGGCAGAGGGTGGTCTTCCCGGAGGCCTCCGGGCCATAGATCTCTGTGATCCGCCCGCGGGGGATCCCGCCGACCCCCAGGGCGAGATCCAGGGCCAGGGATCCGGTGGGGATGACCTCCACCGGCTGCTGGGCGGCCTCCCCCAGGCGCATGATCGTCCCTTCCCCAAACCGCTTGGTCAGCGTCAGCACCGCCGTCTCCAGCGCCTTCAGCCGCGCGTCCTTTGTCATCGCTCACCTCTCTGCGCTCAGGCTCCACGCTTTGAAGATAGTTTAACTCAAATCCGGGAAGGCCGGAAACGAGCGGGTCGTGGGGACTCGGGGGGAAAGGCGAGGCGCATGCGGAACAGGCCCTGGCCCCTCGGGCCGGCTCAGCGCGCCCGTGTCCACGAGACGGCCCACCGCAATGCCCGTGGCTTCAGGCCCTCGACATACTTCGGCCAATCATAGAGCGCCTTGGGATCGAAGTCCGCCCCATTCGGCCAGACCAGGGTAGGGGCCTCCGGGTCGATCGCCACCTGGCGGAACAGCGCCTCTTTTCCGCTCCCGTTCGTGCGTTTATGGATAGACCCTTCCATGCACAGCAAATTTGCTCCTTTAGAGCCCTTCTGGGTAGGATGAAGCGAGAAGGATATCACACGGGTGGAGGCGGATGCGGTTCTTGCTGGATCTTTCCCTGGAAGAGCTGGAGGAGACGCTGGCCGCGTGGGGCGAGCCCTCCTATCGGGCGCGCCAGATTTGGCACTGGGTTTACCGGCGCGGGGCAACGGACTTTGAGGCCATGACGGATCTGCCGAAGGCGCTGCGGGAGCGCCTGACGGAGGCTTTCACGCTCTCGGCCCTCCGGCCCGTCGCGGAGCGGGTCTCCCGGGATGGATGGACCCGCAAGTGGCTGTTCGCCTTGCCGGATGGGGTGAACGTGGAGGCGGTTTTGATGGAATACACCGATCGGCGCACGGCCTGTGTCTCCACCCAGGCTGGGTGCGCCATGGGCTGCCCCTTCTGCGCCACCGGCCAGATGGGCCTGCTGCGCAACCTCACCCCCGGGGAGATCGTGGAGCAGGTCCTCTGGGTCGCCCGCTGGCTGTCCGCCCATGGCGAGCGGCTGACCCATGTGGTGTTCATGGGGATGGGCGAGCCCTTCGCCAATTACGCGCACACCGCCAAAGCCCTGCGCTTGCTCATCCATCCGGAAGGCATGGGCCTGGGCCAGCGCCGCATCACCGTCTCCACCGTGGGGATCGTCCCGGGCATCCGGCGGTTCGCCCGGGAAGGCTGGCAGATCAACCTCGCGATCTCCCTGCACGCCGCCACGGACGAGCTGCGCGACCGGCTGGTCCCGATCAACCGGGTCTATCCTCTGAACGCCCTGATGGCGGCCGTGCGGGATTATATCGAGCAGACCCGGCGGCGGGTGACCTTCGAGTGGGTGATGATCCGAGGGGTCAACGACACGCCGGAGCAGGCATACGCCCTGGTCGAACGCATCCGGGGGATGCTGGCCCACGTGAACCTGATCCCTCTGAACCCCACCCCGGACTTCCCCGGGGAGGCCTCCCCGCCCGAACGGGTGGAAGCCTTCCGTCGTATCCTGGAGAAGGCGGGGATCCCCTGCACCGTCCGGGTGCGCCGGGGGATCGATGTGGCGGCCGGATGCGGTCAGCTCCGGGCTGAAGTCGTCGGCCGGCGTCCGCGGATCGTGCGTCCCATGCTTCAGGAGGCCCAGGCATGAGGGAGGTGAAGATCGCGCCCTCCATCCTCTCCGCCGATCTCCGCTGCCTGGCCCGGGAGGTCGAGGCGGTGGCCCGGGCGGGAGCTGACTGGATCCACGTCGATGTGATGGACGGCCATTTCGTGCCCAACCTGACCTTCGGGATGCCCATCGTGGCGGCCCTGCGGCGGATCACCTCGTTGCCCCTCGACGTCCATCTGATGATCGAGGCCCCGGAGCGGTATCTCGAGGCCTTCGCCCAGGCCGGCGCCGACCGCCTCATCGTCCACGTGGAGGCCTGCCCCCACCTGCACCGGGTGATCCAGGGGATCCGGAGGCTGGGGCTGCGGGCGGGCGTGGCCCTGAACCCGGCCACTCCCCTGAGCGCCCTGGAGGAGATCCTGCCGGACGTGGATCAGGTGCTGATCATGACCGTGAACCCCGGGTTCGGCGGCCAGGCGTTCATCGAACGTATGCGGGAGAAGGTGCGCCGGGCCCGGCGGATGATCGACGCCCTCGACCGACCCATCGAGCTGGAGGTCGACGGCGGAGTGGGGCCGGAGAACGCTTCCGACCTGGTGGAAGCAGGGGCCACGGTCCTGGTGGCCGGGGCTTCCATCTTCGAGGCCCCTGACGGGGCCGAAGCGGCGCTCCGGCGCCTCCGCCAGGCCGTCGAAAACGCCCGCATCCCACGTTTTCCTTGAGAAGCGCCCAGGGCCCGGAACCGGGATTCCGAAACCATCTGCGGAGGGGACCCCGGGATGTCCCTTTACGGCGCGGTGGAGGCCGGCGGCACCAAATTCCTCTGCGCGGTGGGCACCGGGCCGGATCACCTGGAGGCCACCCTGCGCATCCCGACCACGACCCCGGAGGAAACCCTGGCCCGGGTGATCGCTTTCTTCCGGCCCTTCGCCAAAACACTGAAGGCCATCGGGATCGGCTCCTTCGGCCCGCTGGACCTGGATCCCGGGTCGCCCACCTTCGGCACGATCCCTACCACCCCCAAGCCGGGGTGGTCCGGGGTGAACCTCCTGCGGCCTTTTCGGGAGGCCTTCGAGGTTCCCATCGGCCTGACGACCGACGTCCAGGCGGCGGCGCTGGGGGAGGGGCGCTGGGGGGCCGCGCAGGGCCTGCACACTTTCGTTTATCTGACGGTGGGCACCGGCATCGGGGGCGGCGCCATCGTCCACGGCCGGATGCTCCACGGGGTATGGCATCCGGAGATGGGTCACATCCGGATCCCCCATGACCGGGAGCGGGACCCCTTCCCCGGGGTGTGTCCGTTCCACGGGGACTGCCTGGAGGGCCTGGCCTCCGGACCGGCGATGGCGGCCCGCTGGGGGCAGCCTCCGGAGGTCCTGCCGCCGGATCATCCCGCGTGGGAGCTGGAGGCGGAGTATCTGGCCCTGGGCCTGGTGAACATCCTGTGCATCCTGACGCCGCAGCGCATCCTCCTCGGCGGGGGCGTCGCCCAGCATCCGGGGCTGCTCCCGCGGGTCCGAGGGCGGATGCAGGCGCTGCTGAACCGGTATCTCCCGGCACCGGCCCTGGAGGGGGACCTGGAGACGTATGTGCTGCCCCCGGCGCTGGGGGAACGGGCCGGGCTGCTGGGGGCTCTCGCCCTGGCGATGGAGATGGCCGGTTGAGGATGCGATCATCCTGCTTCTATGGAACAGCCATCGGCAAACCGAAGGGAGTGGAAGATGCGATGGCACTTCCTTCATCAGGCACGGGAGCGGTTCTGGGAGATCGCGGGCGGGGTCAGCGTGCGGACCAAAATCCTGGGCATCGTCCTGGGCGGAACGGTGCTCTTCGGCCTCACCACCATCCTGCAGGTCCGCTACGCCCTCTACCATGTGCTGGTCGCCCGCACCCAGGACTGGGGGATCGCGATGGCCAGCGACCTGGCGGCGCGGAGCACGGACCTGATCCTGATCAACGACCTGATGGGGCTTCAGCGGCTGTTGCAGGATGCGGTGGATCACAACCCCGAGCTGCGCTATGCCTTCGCCCTCTCCCCGGAGGGGGAGGTCCTGGCTCACACGTTCGGGATCGGGCCGGAGTTCCCGGTGGGGCTGGTCGAGGCGCATCCTCTCCCGCCGGGGGCGTCCTACCATCTCCAGCCGCTGCGCACGCCGGAGGGGGTGATCTGGGACATCGCGGTCCCGGTCTTCCGGGGACAGGCGGGGGTGTTACGCCTGGGGCTGCGGGACACAGGGGTGCGCGCCGCTGTCGACGCGTTGACCGTGCGGTTGCTGCTGACCACCGTGGCCGTGTCCGCCCTCAGCATCGGCATCGCCCTGTTCCTCACCCATCTGATCGTCCGTCCCATCCGGGGCCTGGTGGCGATGACCGAGCGGGTGGCCCGGCGGGATTTCACCGCCCGGGCGGTCGTGTGGGCCAAGGATGAGATCGGGGCCCTGGCCCAGGCGTTCAACGCGATGGTGGAAGAGCTGGCCCAGCAGGAGCGCATGCGGGCCTTCTATATCCAGCGGATCATTGAGGCGCAGGAGGAGGAGCGCCGGCGGATCGCCCGGGAGCTGCACGACGAGACCGGGCAGGCCCTGGCCTCGCTGCGCGTGGGGCTGCGGAACATCGAGCAAGCCCTCGACCCCGAGACCATGCGCTCCCGGCTCCAGGACATGTATCGGCTGGTCGATGAGACGCTCAACCGTGTGCGGCGCCTGGCTTTCGAGCTGCGGCCCTCGGTGCTGGATGATCTGGGCTTGGTGGCAGCCCTGGAGCGCTACATCCGGGACTACCGCGAGCGCTTCGGGATCGAAGTGGAGATGCAGGTGATCGGCCTGGATGGCCGCCGCATCCCCCCGGCCATCGAGACTGCCGTCTACCGCATCGTGCAGGAGGCCCTGACCAACGCCGCCAAATACGCCGGTTGCCAGCGGATCAGCGTCCTCCTCCAGGCCTCCCCCCGTCTGCTCTCCGTGATCGTGGAGGATGACGGCTGCGGCTTCGACGTCGATCGCGTGCTTCGGGAGGAGCCCGGCAACCGCCTCGGGATCTACGGGATGCGGGAACGGGCCCAGCTGGTGGGAGGCTCCCTGGCCATCGAATCGGCGCCGGGCCAGGGCACCACCATCTATCTCCGCGTTCCGCTGGAGGACTCATGATCCGGGTGCTGATCGCGGACGACCACGCTGTGTTCCGGGCCGGCCTCCGGCTGCTCCTCAGCGCCCAACCGGACATCGAGGTCGTCGGAGAGGCGGAGGATGGCTGGCAAACCCTGCGCCAGGCAGAGGCGATCCGCCCGGACGTCATCCTGCTGGACCTCACCATGCCGGGCATGCCCGGTTTGCAAGCCCTCGCCCTGCTGCGCCGGCAGGTGCCGGAGGCGCGGGTGCTGATCCTGACGATGCACGAGGACGAAGCATACCTGCGGCAGGCCCTGGCCGAGGGCGCCGCCGGTTACATCATCAAGCGCGCCACCGATGAGGAGCTGATCACAGCGATCCGCGCGGTGGCGCGGGGCGACCTCTACATCCACCCCGCGATGACCCGCGCGCTCCTGGAGGATCTGATCCCTGCCCCGCAGATCCCGGAGACCCCGGAGCCATGGGAGAGCCTGAGCGAGCGGGAGCGCCAGGTGCTCCGCATGGTGGCCATCGGGCACACCAACCAGGAGATCGCCGAGCGCCTGGGCCTGAGCGTCAAAACCGTGGAGACCTACCGGGCTCGCGGGATGGAGAAACTGGGCCTGCGAACCCGCGCCCAGCTGGTCCGCTACATGATCCAGAAGGGCCTGCTGAAGGAAGAATAAGCGGCGAGGGCTTCCCTCCGAATCACCGGAGCGCGCAACTCCAGATGGAGACCTCCTGCCCGGTGGGGTGGAAACCGAACCGCCGGTAGAGGGCCTGGGAGATCCGGTTCTCGACCTGCGTGTTGAGGGTGATGGGATAAGCCCCCAGGTCGATCAGATACCGCAGGCTCTCCGCCAGCAAGCGCGCCCCCACGGACCGGCCCTGATGGGCCGGGTGGACCGCCAGGCGGACGATATGTCCGTGCATGCCATAGAGGTCGGCGAAGGCGTAGCCGATGATCTCTCCCTCCGCCTCCGCCACGATGAAGTAGGGCACCTGATGCCAGGCGCGGGTCAGGATGGTGGGGCCATACCACCAGAGGGGCTCGAAGGCCTGGCGATCCACCGCCGCGATCCGTGGGATGTCCTCCAGCATCGCCCAACGGACGCGAACGGGGACGGCCGGGAGCTCCGGGATCCGCCAGTCGTCCTTCCGCAGGGTGATCACCACCGTGCGGCGGGTGAAGCCGGCTGCCGGATAGACAGACTCCAGCCATTCCCCATAGGCCATCCCGACGGCCTCCGTTGCCCCCTGGGCCGCCAGGGCCCGGGCCATGGAGGGCCAGAGCTGTCGGAACAGCTGGGGCGCGTCCTCGCCGTCAGCCACCGCCGCCACCCGCAGCCACGCCACCGGGCTGTCCACCTGGATGCCCAGCCAGAAGGCGATCACCCGGCCCATCCGCTCCACCACCCAGGCGGTCGGGGCTTCCAGCCATTCCTCCAGGGACCACCAGTCCAGCGTCATTTGAGCCCGCCGATGCTCCCGGACCAGATGCAGGATAGCGCTCCGATCGGCCCGGGTGGCAGGGCGCACCGCCGAGAACATCGATCCCCTCCGAAGCGCGCTCACCGTTCCGCTTCCGCCACAAACTGACAGGTCTCGCCCTCCACGGCCGCGCAGGCGATCTCCCGAACGCGGACCGGGCGCCCCAGGGCGACCTCCAGGAAGCCGGCGATGTATCCTGCCAGGGGGTGACAGACCGGCTTTCGCTGGGGCCGGAGCCCCTCGGCGAGGACGGAATGGGTCACCTCCACCCGGATGGTGGCATCCTCCCGCTGCCAGCGCGCCTCCCCCCACTGGGCGGCCTCGAAGGCGATGCGGGCTGCCTCCACCAGATCCTCTCCCTGCAGGCCCAGCCGTTCCTGAAGGAGCTGGGCCCCCCGCAGCCCGGCCTGCCGTCCGGCCTGGTAGAGCATCCCCCCCACCCCCAGCCCGGCCAGCCGGAGCACCGCTCCGTAGAGCGAAACCAGCCCCGCCCGATCGATGAGCACGGATTCCTGCCGGATGACCTCGACGACACGCGCGGCGTCCATGTGCATCCTCCGAGCGGAGATGCGCCCCTCCCTCCACTTTCGGGTATACTTAGAGTGCCTTGATGCGACAAATCCACGGGAGCTGGGCCGTTCCAGAAAGGAGGGATGGCAGGACGAACGGCGCAGCTCCCGATCCGCTTGGGAACGATCGTGGGGGACCATGGCCACTCGTCGCTCTCCCGCAGGATCCCGGGACGAGGAGCGGAGGCTGGTGGAGCAGGCCCGACGGGATCCCGAAGCCTTCGGGGAGCTCTACCTGCGTCACGTGCGCTCGATTTACAACTACATCTTCTACCGCACCGGCGATCCGGAGGAAGCGGAAGATCTCACCAGCCGGGTCTTCCTGCAGGCCTTGCAGCACCTGCCCCGGTTCCAGGAAAGAGGGCTGCCCTTCGCCGCCTGGCTCTTCCGCATCGCTCACAACCTGGTGGCCAACTGGCATCGGGACCGCCGCCGGCGCCCGGTGGTCCCGCTCTCCGAGAACGGGCACGAGCGGGCCCCGGATCGGGTGGAAGCCCTGGTGGAGCGTCAGGAGGAACGGGAGCGGCTGCTTCGGGCCCTGCGGCGCCTGCCCCCGGATCGCCAGCAGCTGCTGATCCTCAAGTTCGTCGAGGGACTTTCCAACGCCGAGATCGCCCGGATCATGGGGCGGACCGAGGGGGCGATCCGGGTGCTGTATCACCGCACCCTGGAGGCGCTCCGGAAGGAGCTGCTGCGGGAGCCCTGAATCCCTTCCCGGAGGACATCATGCCGGATCTCGCAGAGTGGCTGGAGTGGCATGCTGCGCGTCTGCAACAGGGGCTGCGGGGGGAAGCGGCGTATCCGCTCCCTCCGGTGGCGTTCTCCCCTCGGGACCGCGCGCTCTTCCAGCTGGCAGAGCAGCTGGCGGACGCCCTGCGGCCGGTGGAGCCGCGGCCGACCTGGGTGGCCTCGCTGTATGAGCGCCTGATGGCGGAGGCCCGGCAGGCTCCCCGCCGGAGGCCCTCCACCCCGGCCATCCCCCTCTGGTGGCTCGGGGTGGCCCTGGGAACGGCCGCGGTGGGGCTGTGGGCCTATCGCCGACGGCAGCCGGTCCGCTCGGCCCTCCCGCTGAATAGGTGAGGAGAGCCTATTCGGATCCCAGTCCGAAAGGAGGGAGCGATGCCATGGTATAGCCGGATCGCCGGATGGGGGATGGCGGTCCCCCGGAAGGCGCTGACCAGCGCCGAGCTGGCCCAGCAGCTGCATACCACGGAGGAATGGATCCTCACCCGCACCGGGATTCGGGAGCGGCGGATCGCCGGTCCCGGCGAGACGATGTCAGACCTTTCGGTGGCCGCGGCGCGGGAGGCGATGGCCCGCGCGGGCGTCCTGCCCCAGGATCTCGATCTGATCATCGTGGCCACCTCCACGCCCGATTATGTAATCCCCCCGGTCTCATCCATCATTCAGCACAAGCTCAACGCCCGTTGCGGGGCCTTCACCCTGGGCGCCGGGTGCACCGGCTTCATGTATGGCCTGGCGGTGGCCCACGCCTTCATCGCCGCCGGGCTGATGCGCAACATCCTGGTCATCGGCGCGGAGATCATCAGCCGCAACATCGATTGGAGCGACCGCAACACGGCCGTGCTCTTCGGCGACGGGGCCGGGGCCATGGTCCTGCAGGCCAGCGAGCTGCCCACCGGGGTGCTCTCCTTCGTTCTCGGATCCGATGGCTCGGGGGCAGAGCACCTGATCGTGCCCGGCATCTCCACCAACCACGTCATCACCGAGGAGACCATCCGGCGCAAGGGGCATCTATTGCGCATGAACGGCCGGGAGGTGTTCAAGTTCGCCACCCGGGTGCTGGGGAAGGTCGCCATCGAGGCCATCGCCCGCAGCGGCCTGGCCCCCGATGAGATCGACCTGATGATCCCGCACCAAGCCAATGAGCGGATCATCGAGGCCGCCTGTCGGGAGCTCGGCTTCCCGATGGAGAAGGTGTTCCTCAACCTGGACCGCTACGGGAACACCTCGGCGGCCTCCATCCCCATCGCCTTCGCCGAGGCCATGGCCCAGGGGCGGATCCGGGAGGGGGATAACCTCCTGCTCATCGGGTTCGGGGCCGGGCTGACCTGGGCCGGGGCGGTGGTGCGCTACGGGGTGCGGGCGGAGGACCGGCCGATCCCGGTGGAGAACTGGCCGGTGCGCCTGCCCCTCTCCCTGCCGGACCTCAACCGCCTGGAGCCGGTGCGCCAGGCCAAAGTGATGGCCCTGCGGGCCCGCCGCCAGCTCCTCCAGACGGCCATGAGCCTGCTGCTGCCCTTCTACACCCGGTCCCGCCGCCGACGACGCTGAGCAACTCTCGACGATTCATGCCTCCTCGGCGGGCAAAGCGCGGCCCTCCTGGGCGAGCCTCCGGAGGGGACGGAGGGCCGCGCTGAGGGCCGCCCACTCCTCCAGGGAGAGGGTCTCCGCCCGGCGGGCGGGGTCGACCCCCGCCCGGGTCAGGGCCTCCCGCACCGCTTCATCCGGAAGCCCCAGGCCGTGGGACAGGGCGTTGTGGAGCTGCTTGCGGCGCTGCTGGAACCCCGCCCGGACCACCTCGAAGAACCAGTCCGGATCCCCAAGGTCCACCGCCGGCCGCTCGTAGGGATCGATCACGACGACGGCCGAATCCACCTCGGGGCGGGGCCAGAAGGCCCCCGCCGGGATGCGCGCCACCACGCGGGGACGCCCATACACCTGCACGCTCACTGCCAGCAGGCTCATCGCGCCCGGCCCGGCCGTGATCCGCCGGGCCACCTCGTGCTGAACGGTGAGAACCACCCGGCGGGGACGGGGGGAGGCTTCCATCACGTGGCGCAGGATCGCTGATGTGATGTAGTAAGGGATGTTCCCGATCACCCGATAGGGGTGGCCCTGCACCAGCGCCCCCGGATCCAGGGCCAGGATATCCCCCGGGATGACGGTGATGTTGGAGTAAGGGGCCAGGATCTCCTGCAGGAGCGGGAGGAAGCGGGTGTCGATCTCCACCGCCACCACGTGAGCGGCCCGAAGGGCCAGATGTCGGGTGAGGGTGCCGGGGCCCGCCCCGATCTCCAGCGCCCACTCCCCGGCCTCCAGCTCCGCCGCATCGGCGATACGGGCCAGGAAAGACTCCTCGATGAGGAAATGCTGGCCCAGCCCCTTGCGAGGATACAGGCCGTGGGCTTTCAGATAGCGGGGCCAGGGCATCGGAGGCGGAGGAGGCATCCGGACGCTCATGGAGGCGGGGAGGGCCAGTCCGGCAACACATAGGGGATGGATTCCGGAGGCGGCACCGGCGTCAGCAGATACACGTCCACCCATCGATACCAGAGGACCAGATCCTCATCGTTGTAACCCAGGTCGATGCGGCGGCCGATGATCCCCCCGCCGGTGTCGGCCGCCAGGCCGATCCCATAGCCCGGCACATACACCCGCCACCCCAGGCGGATGACCCGCGGGTCCACGGCCACGATCCCCCGTTGCATGGGCAGCCCGGTCCGTGTCCGCCCGAAGTAGGGGGTGGAGGGATGAACCCCTGCGGTGGAGGCGCTGTAAGAGGTGGCCAGCATTCGGATCCGCCGCCAGTATTCCACCGGGCCCTCCGGGGTTTCCAGGGTGCGCACCACGATCTTCGTCCCATAGACCCACACCCGGGGCTCCGGTGGCCGGACCACCGTCTCATCCACCACCTCCCGGGCCACCGCCTGGCCGTTCTCATACCGGACGCGGATCCGTCGCTGCAGCAATCCGTTCCGCCCCGGGGCCTTCTGCACCCACGTGTCCAGCTCCAGGTTCGGGTCCGGCTCCCAGACCGTGCGGAAGGGGATCGGGCTTTCCTCGATCTCAAAGTCCTCCCGCACCCGGATCACCCGCACCGTCTCTCCGCCTTGCAGGGCCGCCCCTTCCTCCGGGATCACCCGATCCTGGCCGTGCAGGGTGAGCCCGAGCTCCCACAACAGATCCCGAACGGTCCGGGCGGTGGTATGCACCACCTGGACGCGGCCGTCGGCCTCCACGGTGATGGGACGGGCGCGAAAGAGGCTCACCTGCAACCCGCCGTTCAGCATGGTTTCGGGACCCGGGATCAGACGATCCGCCGGGTGCAGGGAGAAGCCCGCCTCCCGGAGGGCAGCCCCCACGGTGGGCGCAGTGGTCAGGATCACCCGGCGGGATCCATCCTCCAGGCGCAAGACCAGAGGGGCCGCTCGCTGGATGCGGATCTCCCCGGGGGGCGCTCCTCCGTCCACGGTCTTCGCGCCGAGGGGCCATGGTTGTCCATCCACCCACAACACGTCCCCGGGCTCCCGCTCCACCCCCGCCTGTCGCAGGATGGCCTCCGGATCCCGATGGAGGGTGTAAACCCGGAGCTGCCGGGAGGGCTCCGTCCCTCTCCCCTCCACCCGGATCCACACCGGCTGGGCCCGGCGGACTCGGATGAGGGCCGGTGGGCGGATCTCCTGATCCGGGGCCGGGAAGACCTCGTCCTCCGGACGCAAGGACACCCCGGCCTCCCGCAGCACCCCGGCCACGGTTCGTTGATGGGTTCTAATGGGAACGATCCGATCATCCAGGAGGAGGGTTACCGTCTGTTGGGAGCGCCAGTAACCCCAGAGGCAGAACGCGCCCAGCCCGAGCCAGGCGATCGATTGGAGAAGCCTCCAGCGGTCCATTCGTGCAGCGGCGGAACTCGGGCCGATGGGCCCATGGAAGGATCTCGGAAAGGCCATGGTCGCCGGTTCGCAGCCTCCCGAGGGCGGCCGTGCGCCCCTTGTCGAGCCCGCCTCTCCCCCTGGGGGAGCCCTCGTTCGGCTCCGGCCCGGCGCCCCTGCGGCGCGCGAACCGGGACGGCTTACCGTTGCTCCCTTCCGGGCCTGGCGGGGTTCACCGGGGTCCGCCGCGCAGGACCGGACCTTCATCGCCGGGAGGGAGCCCCACAGGGGGCCGCGCTAACCCTCGAAGGGGATGTCGGCCCCGCGTCTGGCGGATTTCGGGTGCAGGGAACCGCCACCTCCCCGCCTGAGCACGGCCGCCACCTTTAGCGTAGCGGATCCCGACCCCCATGTCAAGCCGGGGCCGTCCAGGAACGCACGAACAGAAAGGTCCTGAGGGCGAAGCAAGCCGGCCTCCCTCAGGTAGAATCCTTTGGGGTGAGAAAGATCAGGACGGCTTCAGAGGAGAAAGCAGATGGAGGACTGGATCCTGCGCCCGGCCCGGCCGGAGGACGGACCCATCATCCGACGGATGATCCGGGAGGCCCGGCTGAACCCCTTCGGGCTTCACATCCCCCGTTTCTGGGTGGCCGAGGTGCAGGGACGGGTGGTGGGGGCCGTCCAGATCCGCCCGCATCGGGATGGCAGCCGGGAGCTGGCCTCCCTGGTGGTGGATCCCGCGTGGCGGGGCCGGGGCATCGGCAGCGCCCTGGTCCGGGCGCAACTGGCCCGGGTCCGGGAGCCCCTGGTGCTGATCTGCCGGCCGGAGCTGGAGCCGTTTTACGCCCGGTTCGGCTTTCGAAGGCTCAGGCCGGAGGAGATGCCGCCCTTCTTCCGATGGACGGAGCGGATCGCCCGATGGCTGGGCCGGCCCCTTCGGATCATGGGCTGGGATCCGGCGGAAGCCGCCGGAGAACCTTCGGAGGGATCGCAATGAAAGAGCGGTCCGGGGAGATCTTCCAGCGGGAGTTCCTGTATGGCCGCCACGCGGTCCACGAGGCCCTGCGGGCCGGGCGGCGGCGCATTTACCGGCTGCTCATCGCCGAAGGCCTCCAGCCCCGGCCGATCCTGGAGGAGCTGATCGCTCTGGCCGAGGCCCAAGGCGTCCCGGTGCTGCGCGTCCCCCGGGCGCGGCTGGACGCCGTGGCGGACGGCCACCAGGGGGTGGTCGCCGAGGCGGATCCTTATCCTTATGTGGATCTGGAGCAGGCCTGGGCGGAAAGCGCCCGCCGTTCGGATCCGCCCTTCTGGCTGGCGCTGGATTGCCTGCAGGACCCCCAGAACTTCGGGACCCTGTTGCGGACGGCGGAGGCGGTGGGGGTGCATGCCGTGCTGTTCCCGGAGCATCGCAGCGCCCGGGTGACGCCGGCGGTGGTCAACGCCTCGGCCGGCGCGGTGGAGCACCTTCCGGTGGTCCAGGTCACCAACCTGGCCCGGGCCCTGGAGCAGCTCAAGGCCCGCGGCGTGTGGGTGGTGGGTCTGCAACAGGATCCCCGGGCGATCCGTTACGATCAGGCGGACCTCAGCGGACCCATCGCCCTGGTGGTGGGCAACGAGGAATCCGGCATCCGTCCGCTGGTGCGACGGACGTGCGATTTCCTCATCTACCTCCCCATGCGAGGACGGGTCGCCTCCCTCAACGCCGCGGCCGCCGGTGCCATCGCCCTCTATGAGATCGCCCGACGCCGGGGCTTCTCCTAAAAACAAAACAGGCGGATCATCAGGGGATGACCCGCCTGCCCAGAGCCCCCAGCGGGACTCGAACCCGCGACCTTTGGCTCCGGAGGCCAACGCTCTATCCAGCCTGAGCTATGGGGGCCTGTCACTTAAGAATCTACCGCAATCGGCCGGATCTGTCAACGCGGGCCGCTCAGGGGGTGTGTCTCCAGAGGATCGGGCAGGTTAGGTGACCTAGCGGATCGGTTGCCAGGCCGGGTTCCATTCTCCTTCCCCCCTCCCAGCGCTGCGCACGGCCCAAATGACCCTCCACCCTTTGGGTTTCCAGGGCTGGCCTCCCCTTCCGATGGGACGCACCCCTTTTCGCTCAAACAACTTGACAGAAAAACCTACGCGTGCTACATATATGGACAAACCCCGGAAGGCGTGGGCCGCCGATGCGGATGGGGATCCGGCATCCACCGGCTGGCGCGAGGGGCGCTCCGCGGTTGCGGATCGCGCAGTGGGTGGATCTCATCTCCTCGATGAACACCTGTATCTGTCCTGAGCGGGGGCAGAAGGGGGCCGCCCGCTTGGGACGCGCGCCCCGCTGAGCGGAACCGACCTCCCTCTGCCCCCGCTTCTCCGCTTCCGGTCAACCCAACCTCCCTCCCTCTACCGGTTCTGTTCTCCCTGTCGTCAGTTGCCGTTTTCAATCCGCCAGGGGTGAGCGGAGAGCAGAACCGAAGGGGGGCCTAAGAGACCATCCTGGCGAAGGTGATCTTCCCTTTACAGGGAAAACGGATCCCCTTCGGGGGGAGGGGGATAGAGAAGTTGTTCTCCCAACCCGCCTGATTCTAAAAACTGAGCTTCAGGAGGGACCTGCCATGGCGACGTATGCGGATCCGCAGGCTTTGGTGGACACCGAGTGGGTGGCCCAGCACCTTCAGGATCCGAAGGTGCGGATCGTGGAGGTGGATTATGACCCGGCCAGCGCCTATCATCTGGGCCACATCCCGGGCGCTGTGCTCTTCGACTGGCGGAAGGATCTGAACGATCCAGTGCGGCGGGACATCCTGAGCAAGGAGGCCTTCGAGGCCCTCAACAGCCGCGCCGGGATCTCCAACGACACCACGGTGGTGCTCTATGGGGACTTCCGCAACTGGTTCGCGGCCTTCGCCTTCTGGATCTACAAGTATTACGGCCATGCGGATGTGCGGTTGCTGAACGGCGGCCGCAAGAAGTGGATCGAGGAGAAACGCCCGCTCGCCGAGGAAGTCCCTTCGTATCCCCCAACCACCTATCGGGCTCAGGACCCGGACGCTCGGCTGCGGGCGCATCTGCCCTACGTCCTGAACGTGCTGGGCAAGCGGGGGGTGGCCCTGGTGGATGTGCGTTCCCCGGCGGAGTTCACCGGGGAGATCACCGCTCCGCCGGAGTATCCCAACGAGGCGGCCCAGCGGGGCGGCCACATCCCCGGCGCGGTGAACATCCCATGGTCGAAGGCCCTCAACGACGATGACACCTTCAAGGATGCCGAGTCCCTGCGCCGGATCTATGAGGAGGCAGGGGTCACCCCGGACAAGGAGGTCATCACTTACTGCCGCATCGGAGAGCGCTCCTCGGTGACCTGGTTCGTGTTGCGCCATCCGCTGGGCTATCCCAACGTCCGCAACTATGACGGCTCGTGGTCCGAGTGGGGCAACACGGTGGGGCTTCCCATCGAGCGCTGAACGACAGAAGGGCTGGGCGGGCGCCCGGCGCTCCCGCCCAGCCTTTGCTCCTCGGTAGTGGGAGGTGGGCATGGCGCGGGTGGTGCGGATGGTGGATCTGCGGGCCGGGGTGGAGCTGTGCACGGACTCCCCGATCGGGCGGGTTCAGCAGGCCCTGGCCGGCCTGGGGCCGGAGGAGGCGGTGGCGGTGTGGGTGAAAGGCTACGCCGACGAGTTCACCGTCACCGCGTGGGCCAAGCGGAACGGCTATGCGGTCCTGGAGGTGCACCGGGAGGGCGAGGAGGCCCGCATCCTGCTGGGGATGTCCCCTTGAGTTGCTTCGGATCGAGGTGACGCCCCTGGTTTCGAGCGATCACGAGCCATCCAGAGGATTGCATGAGCTGTTTCATCTGTGGGGAACATTGCCCGGTGGGCTGACTGTAGACTGTATGTCAGCCCGGAGCGAAGCCCATTGCATGCGGTATGGCCTTTCCCTGAGGAAACAGAAAGGAGGGATGGAGATGAGCGAGATCGATGAGCTGTTGCGCCGCAACGAGGCCTACGCGGTCTCCTTCGACCAGGGTCACCTCCCCGCCGCTCCCTCCCGGCGGCTGGCCATCGTGACCTGCATGGACGCGCGCATCGATGTGCACCGGATCCTGGGCCTGCGGGAGGGGGAGGCGCACATCCTCCGCAACGCCGGCGGGGTGGTCACGGAAGATGTGATCCGTTCCCTGACGATCTCCCAACGCCTGCTGGGCACGCGGGAGATCATGCTCATCCATCATACGGACTGCGGCATGCTGACGTTCCGGGATGATGATTTAAAGGATCGCATCCAGGCGGAGATCGGGATCCGGCCGCCCTTCGCCTTCGAGGCCTTCTCCGATCTGGAGGAGGATGTCCGACAATCCATCCGGCGGCTTCAGGCCAGCCCCTTCCTGCTCCACAAGGATGCGATCCGTGGCTTTGTTTATGATGTGCGCACCGGCCGGCTTCGCGAAGTTCCCATGAATCCCTAACCCTTCCAGAGATGAGCGATGGCGCTCCGGGGGCTCGACCCCAGCTTCTATCCGTCCCCTCGGCTCGCCATGCAGGCGCCCCCGGAGCGCCCGGCCGATGTGGCGACGGTGAACCCGAACCTGGATGGGCGGCCCGATGCCCTGGCGGTGGTGGATGTGGATCCCCGTTCCCCCACTTACGGGCAGGTGGATCAGCGGTGAAACAAATGCCGATGCGCTGCGGGGTGGTATGCATGGACCGCCGGCCTGATCGCCCGGGTCATGGATGAGGGCAGTCCCTTGGCCCTTCTCCGACAGGCCGGGGTGAACCTGGACCTCCTCGGGGCGTTCGCGTTGATCGGCCCGGCGCTGCGGACATTTTTTGGATGAAGGACCTCTTTCAAATTCAGAGTCCCCGTGCGGGGCTTGCAGCCTCCCCCCCAATCTTGTTCCGCTGCGCACGAAAGATTGACGCTCCCTCCCTTTGTGGTAAAATGAACAAAAGGTTCCCGAGGGGGATATCGATGTCGACGGGGACGTTGCTGGAGTATGTGCCCATCGGGATGTTGCTCCTGATCGGGCTGGGGATCGGGGGCGTGGCCCTGGTGGCGCCGGCCCTGCTGGCTCCCAAGCGGCCCAGCCGCCGCAAGCATCTCCCCTATGAGTCCGGCATGCTCCCCATCGGGCCGGCCCAGCGCCGCTTCCCGGTCAAGTTTTACCTCACCGCCCTGCTTTTTATCCTCTTCGACATTGAGATCATCTTTTTCTACCCCTGGGCCCTGCAGGTGCGGGCGTTGCGGACCCTGGCCCTCGTGGAGATGGGGCTCTTCGTCCTGGTCCTGCTGATCGGGTATGTCTACGCCTGGCGGAAAGGAGCCTTCGAATGGGAGCGGTGAGCGAGCCTTTGACGGGATACAGCCCTTCGGCGCCGGGTCAGAAGAACGGGGAGATGGGGGTGGCTTTGACCACCCTGGAGGAGGCCCTGGAGTGGGTGGCCGCCTGGGGGCGCACCCGGGCGATGTGGCCGCTGCTCTTCGGCCTGGCCTGCTGCGCCATCGAGATGATGGCCACCCAGGCCAGCCACTACGACCTCTCCCGCTTCGGGATGGAGATCATGCGGGCCTCCCCCCGTCAGGCGGATCTCATGATCGTGGCCGGGCGGGTGAGCCGGAAGATGGCCCCGGTGGTCCGGCGGCTCTACGATCAGATGACCGAGCCCAAGTGGGTGATCGCCATGGGCGATTGCGCCTCCACTGGCGGCGTCTTCAACAACTACGCCATCGTCCAGGGGGTGGATGAGATCATCCCCGTGGACGTCTACGTCTCCGGCTGTCCCCCGCGCCCGGAGGGCCTGATCGACGGCATCATGCGGCTTCACGAGAAGATCCGCCGGGGGAGCCGATCCCGCTGATGGGCGATCGAGGGGCTCCCACCGGCCATGCGCAGGACGTCGCCTGACCCCTGGGAAGAGGAGGACGGCGGTGCCTATCCCTGAGGTGATCGAGCGGGTGCGCGCGCGGTTCGGCGAGGCGGTTCAGGAGGTCATCGAGTTCCGGGGAGAGACCACCCTGGTGGTCCGCCGGGAGGCCCTGGTGGAGATCTGCCGCTTCCTGCGGGATGATCCGGCGTGCCGCTTCAATTTCCTGTCCGACCTGTGCGCAGTGGATTACTGGCCGGAGCGTCCCCGCTTCGCGGTGAACTATCATCTTTACTCCCTCCCGCACAACCTCCGGCTGCGGGTGAAGGTCTTCCTGGAGGAAGAGGACCCGGTGGTCCCTACGGTGACCGGGATCTGGCCCACGGCGAACTGGCACGAGCGCGAGGTCTATGATCTCTTCGGCATCCGCTTCGAGGGCCACCCCGACCTGCGCCGCATCCTGTTGCCGGAGGACTGGGAGGGGCATCCCCTGCGGCGGGATCACCCGCTGGTGGTGGAGCCGGTTCAATTCTCCTTCAACTGGCGGGAGATCGACGCCCGCAAACCCTACGCGCGGGAATGAGAGGGCCGGCCATGGCCATCCGGGAAGGTGAGGTTCAGGCGTTCACCCTGGAGCAGCTGAAGCATCTGGTCTCCGAGCGCGCCCTGCGCGGGGAGACCATCCTCCTCAACGTCGGGCCCCAGCATCCCAGCACCCATGGCGTGTTGCGCCTGCTGGTGGAGCTGGACGGGGAGACCATCGTCTCCGTGGTCCCGGACATCGGGTATCTCCACACTGGCATCGAGAAGCACTGCGAGTCCAAAACCTACACCAAGATCATCCCCCTCACGGATCGCATCGATTACCTCTCCCCGATGTCCAACAACCTGGCCTACGTGATGGCCGTGGAGAAGCTGATGGGGGTGGAGGTCCCCCTGCGGGCCCAGTATATCCGGGTCATCCTGACAGAGCTGCAGCGCATCGCCAGCCACCTGGTCTGGCTGGGGACCCACGCCCTGGACATCGCGGCGATGAGCGTGTTCCTGTATTGCTTCCGCGAGCGGGAGATGATCCTGGACATCTTCGAGATGGTCTCCGGCCAGCGGATGATGGTTTCTTATTTCCGGGTCGGCGGGCTGTGGCGGGACGTCCCCGAGGGGTTCGAGGAAGCGGTGCGGGCTTTCCTGAAGATCATGCCGGCGCGGATCAACGAATACGAGCGTTTGCTCAAGAAGAACCCGCTCTGGCTCCGGCGGACGAAGGGGGTGGGCGTGATCTCCCCGGAGGACGCCATCGCCTGGGGCGTCACCGGCCCCTCCCTGCGGGGCTCCGGGGTGAACTACGACGTCCGCAAGGCCCAGCCGTATTCCTCTTATGATCATTTCGAGTTCGATGTGCCGCTGGGGGAGAACGGGGATGTCTATGACCGCTTCATGGTGCGCATCGAGGAGATGCGCCAGAGCCTGCGCATCATCGACCAGGCCCTGCGGCGTCTCCCCAAGGGTCCTTACATCACCCCGGACCGCAAGGTGACGCCGCCGCCGAAGGAGGAGCTGGCCTGGAGCATGGAGGCGCTGATCCATCACTTCAAGTTCTGGACGGAGGGCTTCAGCCCGCCGCCGGGTGAGGTCTATCACGCCGTGGAATCCCCGCGCGGGGAGTTCGGGGTTTACATCAACAGCGATGGCTCGCCGAAGCCCCGCCGGGTCCATTTCCGGGCTCCTTCCTTCGTGAACCTGCAGGCCCTCCCGATCATGGCCAAGGGATGCCTGGTGGCCGATCTCGTGGCCATCATCGGCAGCATCGACATCGTGCTGGGGGAGGTGGATCGCTGAGGGGACCGGTTCGCCGGCCTATCCTCAAGTCAGGAGGTGAGGGATGCCGGAGGTGGTGATCCGCGGACGCCGCATGTTCTACGAGGAGCACGGGAGAGGGTTCCCGGTGCTGTTCGGGCACAGCTACCTGTGGGATGCCCGGATGTGGGAGCCCCAGGTGGCCGTCCTCTCGCGGGCCTACCGCTGCATCGTGCCGGAGATCTGGGCCCACGGCCGCTCAGACCCTCCGCCGCATTCGCCCTACTCGGTGGATGAGCTGGCGGAGGACATGTGGGCTTTCGCCCAGGCCCTGGGGCTTTCCCGGTTCGCGGTGGTCGGCCTCTCGGTGGGCGGGATGTGGGGGATGCGCCTGGCCCTGAACCACCCGGAGGCCGTCGCCGCCCTGGTGCTGATGGACACCGATGCGGGGGCGGAGCCGGAGGAATCCCGGCAGCGCTATTTCGCCATGATGGCCGCCGTGGAGCAGGCCGGGGCGCTCCCTCCGCCCATCCTGGAGGCGCTGGTGCCCTTCTTTTTCTCGCCGGTCACGGTCCAGCGGGACCCGGAGCTCATCGCCCGGTTCAAGGCGGCCCTCGCGGCCATCCCGCCGGAGCGCCTGCCGGGGATTTTGGCCATCGGGCGCGGGATCTTCAGCCGGACCTCGGTGCTGGAGCGGCTGGGGGAGATCCGGGCGCCGACCCTGGTGGTGGTGGGGGCCGATGATGTCTCGCGACCCCCTCATGAGGCGGAGCGAATGGCCCGGGCGATCCCGGGGGCGCGCCTGGAGATCATCCCGGAGGCCGGGCACATCGCCAACCTGGAGCGCCCGGACGTGGTGACGCCGCTGCTGGAGTCCTTCCTGGCCCAGGCCCTGGGGGAGGGCGCCCGATGAGCGGGCAGATCACCGATCGCTACGCCCGGCAAATCCTGGACGCCGCCCGATCCCTGATCGGGCCGGAGGCCTATCGGGATGCGCTGCGCAAGGCCGGGCTGACGCGGTATGAGGAGGCCTTGCCGCCCCTCAGCCCGGAGCCCGGGATCACCTTCGAGGAGATCTCCGCCTTCTGCCAGGCGATCCGGGAGCGCTTCGGCCCGGATGGGGGGTGGATGCTGCGCCGGATCGGCCATGAGGTTCTCCAGCGGGATCTCCAGGCCTACGGCTGGGTGGCGAACCTGATCCGGCTGGTCTCCGGGATCCTGCAGGCACCCCGGGAGCGGGTTTACAACGCCTGGCAACGGGCCGCCGCGGTGGTCCGCACGGAGACCGGCTCCTCCCCTCAGGTATGGCGGGAAGGGGACCGGGTTTACTGGGAAAACCCCTCCTGTCCTTACTGCGTGGGGGTGAGTTGTGCGGAGCCTTGCTGCGATCTTCCCGCCGGCGTGCTGGAGGCCCTCACCGCCTGGGTCCTGGAGCGGCCGGTGGAGGCGATCCGGGTGATGGAAGAGTCCTACCGCGGCCGCGGGGAGCCGGCCTGTCGATACCGGGTTGAATGGTGAGGGGGGCAGGGCCTCGCGTGAACGTGCCCCTGCGAGCCGGGTTTCCCACTTCGGATCGAGGTGGAAGGGATGCTTCGGGAGAAATACGCGCAAGAGATCGAGGCGATCCTGGCGAAGTATCCGGTCAAGCGCTCGGCGGTGCTGCCGTTGCTCTACCTGGTGCAACGGGAATACGGCTACTGCACGGAGGAGGGCATCCAGGAGGTGGCGGAGATCACCGGGGTCAGCCCCACGGAGGTCCGGGAGGTGGTGGGCTTCTACACTCTTTTCTATGACCACCCCATCGGACGCCATTTGATTCAAATCTGCGACGATCTCCCCTGCGCGTTGCGGGGCGCGGAGGATCTGGTGGCCCATGCGACGCGCCGTCTGGGGGTGCGCCCGGGCGAGACCACGCCGGACGGCCGGTTCACCCTGGAGACGGTGATGTGCATCGGGGCGTGCCATCGTGCGCCGGCGATGCAGGTGGACCTGGAGTTTGTGGAGAACGTGACGCCGGAGGTCTTCGATCGGATTGTGGAAGATCTCTCCCGGGATGGGATGTGATGGGGCGCTATATCCTGTTGCGGCATCGGGAGATCCCCGACCTCCACCGGCTGGAGGTGTATGTCCGCCACGGGGGCTATGAGGCCTGGCGGAAGGCCCTCACGGCCATGACCCCGGAGCAGGTCATCGAGGAGGTGAAGGCCTCGGGCCTGCGGGGGCGGGGCGGGGCGGGCTTCCCCACCGGGATGAAATGGTCCTTCGTGCCGAAGGATGTTTTCCCCAAATACGTGGTGGTCAACGCCGATGAGTCCGAGCCCGGGACCTTCAAGGACCGGGAGATCATGGAGGGGAACCCCCATCAGTTGATCGAGGGGGCTCTTCTGGCGGCTTACGCCATCCAGGCGGAGCGGGTCTACGTTTACGTGCGGGGGGAATACCGTTCGGTGGCCCGTCGGCTGGAGGCGGCCATCGCCGAGGCTTACGCCGCCGGCTTCATCGGCCGCAACGTCCTGGGCACCGGCTACTCGGTGGAGATGTTCGTCCACCTGGGGGCCGGGGCCTATATCTGCGGGGAGGAGACCGCCCTTCTGGAGTCCCTGGAGGGGAAGATCGGCCACCCTCGGGTGCGCCCGCCCTTCCCGGCCACCCACGGCCTCTACGGCAAGCCGACGGTGGTCAACAACGTGGAGACCCTGGCCAACGTCCCGCCCATCATTCTCCACGGGGCGGCCTGGTATCGGGCCATGGGGACGGAGAAGAGCCCGGGCCCCAAGATCTTCTGCCTGAGCGGGCGGGTGCGCCGGCCCGGAAACTACGAGGCGGAGCTGGGCAAGATCACCTTCCGGGATCTGATCTTCGGGGAGGAATACGGGCAGGGCCTCCTGGAAGAGGGGCGCGCGGTGAAGGCCATCCTCCCCGCCGGGGCCTCCGCCCCCATGCTGCCTCCCTCCGCCCTGGACACGCCTCTGGATTACGAGTCCGTCCAGGCCGCGGGCTCCATGCTGGGCTCAGCCTCCATCATCGTCCTGGACGACACGGTGGACATCGTCTGGGCGGCTTACAAGATGATCCGCTTCTTCCAGCACGAGTCCTGCGGCAAGTGCACGCCGTGCCGGGAGGGGACTTACTGGCTGCGGCGGGTCTACGAGCGGATCGTCGCCGGGCGCGGGCGGCCGGGGGACGCCGAGCTCCTGGAGAGCATCGCTCGCCAGATGGCGGGCAAGACCCTGTGCCCGCTGGGGGACTTCGCCACCAGCCCGGTCCTCTCCAGCCTGAAACACTTCCGGAAGGAATACGAGGCCTACCTCCGGCGCACGATCGAGGCGCCGGTGGGAGCGCCTGCATGAGCAGGGGGCCGTCCGCGGATGGGGAGCACGAATACACGGGAGAAAGGATAAGAGCGATGGCGATCGCTTCGATCCAGCGCGGCGGCTGGAGGGGACGATGCCTCGGGCGTCTTTCGCATGGAGCGGGGACTTAACGGAAGAGGAGATCCGGCGAATCCTTCGCGAGGGGGATCCGGAGGAGCGGGCCCGGCTCATCGGGCGGATCGTCTCCGAGGCCCCCTTCGAGGAGATCTGGCGATATGTCACGCCTGCCGAGATCGCCGCGAACTGGCCGGTGGTCCGCCGTTACATCTGGCCGCCGGACCTTCGCGAGATCTGGGAATGGGGGCTCCGTGTCTGGGGATATGAGGTCGCTTCTGACGCCCCTTCAGGAGAGGGTGCTTAAAGCGTTCTTCGCCATGCCCCTCTCCCGGGGGTTCGTGCTGACCGGTGGGACCGCGCTGGCTGCCTTCTACCTGTTCCATCGGATCAGCGAGGATCTGGATCTTTTCACGCCGAACCCGGAGGATATGCAGGATGTGGAGCGTGGGGTGAGCGACATCGCCCGCCGGGAAGGGCTGACGGTGGAGCTCGAGCGCCGCTCGCCCTTTTTCTGTCGCGCCTTCCTCTTCGAATCCAGGGATCAGCCACCTCTCAAGGTGGATCTGGTGTATGATCCCGGACCATGGTTTGGCTCCCCCATGGAGTGGGAGGGAATACGGGTGGATTCCCTGGAAAACATCGCGGCCAACAAAGTGACGGCCCTGATGAGCCGTGGCGAGATGCGGGATTTCATCGATCTCTACTTCATTTTGAGGGAGACGGATTTGGATTTCGATCACTTGCTGATCCTGGCTCGTCAGAAGGATCCGGGACTGAGGGAGTTCTATCTGGCGGGCTTCATTTATCAGCAACTGAAACGAATGCGGGCCCTCCCGCCTCTCCTTAAGCCTCTGGATCTGGAGGACTTCCGACGGTTCTACACCGATCTGGCGGAGGCGCTGGCGCGCCGCTCCAGGCCGGATGGTCCTGGAGGACGCGAGGGACGATCAGACATCCCGGCGCGATCCCCTTTCGCGTCGAACTCGCTGATGAGGGATGAAGGATGGCCGGAACGGTGCGGATCCTGATCGATGATCAACCCATCGAGGTGCCGGCCGGCACCCTGGTGGTGGACGCGGCCAAGCGGGCCGGCATCGACATCCCGGTGTTCTGCTACCATCCCAAGCTGGAGCCGGCCGGGATGTGCCGGATGTGCCTGGTGGAGATCGGGACGCTCCAGACGGACCCGAACACCGGCCAACCCCTCCGGGACGAGGAGGGGCGGCCGGTGGTGCGATGGATGCCCCGGCTTCAGACCGCCTGCACCACCCGCGTCGCCGACGGCATGGTGGTGCGGACGAACACCCTCCAGGTCCGGGAGGCCCAGCGGGCGGTCCTGGAGTTCCTGCTCACCAGCCATCCTCTGGATTGTCCGATCTGCGACAAGGGCGGGGAATGTCCCCTCCAGAACCTCACGATGCGTTACGGCCCCGCCGAGTCCCGCTTCGATTACTGGGACAAGATGCGCCAGGAGAAGCGGGTGCCCCTGGGCGATCTGATCATCCTGGATCGGGAGCGGTGCATCCTGTGCGGCCGCTGCATCCGCTTCCAGGAGGAGATCGCCGACGACCCGGTGCTGGGGTTCTCGGATCGGGGGCGGGGGATGGAGATCATCACGTTCTCGGATCCTCCCTTCGCCAGCTACTTCTCCGGCAACACCACGGACATCTGTCCGGTGGGAGCGCTGACCACCACGGACTTCCGGTTCCGCGCCCGGCCCTGGGAGATGACGCCCATTCCCAGCATCTGCCCGCACTGCCCGGTGGGTTGCAACATCACCCTGGACGTTCGGATCTCGGCCCGCAAGGGCGGCTGGGACATCCTGCGGGTGATGCCGCGCCAGCACGAGGAGGTCAACGAGATCTGGATCTGCGACAAAGGCCGCTTCGTCCATCACTTCGCCACCGCGGAGGACCGCCTCCGCCAGCCCCTGGCGCGGCGGAACGGGGAGCTGGTCCCCGTCTCCTGGGAGGAAGCCCTGGCGCGTGTGGCGGAGGCCATGCGGCAGGCGGGGGCCCAGGCGGCCGGGATCATTGGGGATCGCTTGCCGAACGAAGATCTCTACCTGTTCCGCCGGCTGTTTGCGGAGGTGCTGGGTTCCTCCTGGATCACGATGGACCCGCCGATCGCCGGCGCCGAGTGGGTGGCCCGCTACGGCGTGGGGGTGGGCACAGACTTCGGACGGATGGGCCGTGGGAGCCTGATCGTGGTGATGGCGGGCGACCTGGAGGAGGAGGCCCCGGTCTGGTTCCTGCGGGTCCGAGGGGCGGTGCGCCGCGGAGCCCGGCTGATCGTGGCCGGCGGCCGCCCGCAGAAGGCCGAGCGCTATGCGGATCCCATCCTCCGCTATCGATATGGGACCGAGGCGCTGGTGCTCATCGGGGCGCTTCGGGTGCTCTTCGAGGAGGACCGCATCGCCCCCGAGGCGCGGCCCCGCCTGGACGGGGTGGAGGCCCTGCGGAAGGCGGTGATGGAGTATTCCCTGGACGAGATCGGTCGGCGGAGCGGCGTCCCGCGGGAGGCCCTGCAAGCCTTCGCCCGGGCGGTGGCGGAGGCGCGGGACGTGGTGTTCCTCTTCGGGCGAGAGGGGGTTTTCGACGAGGAGGCCCTCGTCGGGCTGGCGGCGGATCTGCTGGCGTTGACCGGTCATGTGGGCCGGGCCCAGAACGGGCTGTTGCCCCTCTGGCCTCACGGCAACACCCAGGGGGCCCTGGACTTCATCGGCGCGCAGCCTCTTCCGGAGGAGGTTCCCTTCCTGTATGTGGTCGGCGCGGATCCCCTGGGGGATGGCCGCCCGATGCCGCGGGCGGGCTTTCTGGTCGTGCAGGACCTCTTCCTCACCGAGACGGCCCGCCTCGCGGATGTGGTGCTCCCGGCCCAATCCTGGGCCGAGCGGGATGGCACGTTCACCAGCGCGGAGCGGCGGGTGCAGCGGTTCTACAAGGCCATCCCGGCGCAGGGGGAGGCCCGGGCGGACTGGGAGATCTTCACCGCCCTGGCCCGCCGGCTGGGTGCGGGCTGGCTCTACCTCACCCCGGAGGCCGTGATGGATGAGATCGCCCGCGCTCTCCCCCGCTACGCCGGGATGGATTACGGGGCCCTGGCCTGGACCCGGCCCCAATGGCCGCCGGTGGGCACGTCGCGGGATCTTTACTTCGGCGGGACGGCGCGGCCGAACACCAGGGGCCTGGGCCGGGTCTGGCCGGCGGAGGCGGAGTCCCCTCAGGCCCGCTGGCCGCTGGCCTGGAAGGCTCCCGCTGTCCCCTCCGAGGAGGCGGTGCTGGTGGTGCCGGTCCGCCGGCTTTACGACGAGGGGACGCTGATCGCGCACACGCCGCACCTGCGCAACCGGATGGTCCCGCCGGCGGCGCGGGTGCATCCGGAGACGGCCGCGCGGTTGGGCCTGCGGGACGGGCAACCGGTCCTCCTGCCGGTGAACGGGGGTAGCGTCCCGCTCCGGGTGGAGCCGGATGTCACGGTTCCGGCCGGGGTGATCCTGGCCCCGGCCTCCCGAATCGGGCGGACGGGCATCCTGGAGGGGCTCCCGGTGGCGTTGCCGATGGAGGTGGGAGATGGGGCCGTTTCTGCTTGAGGCGGCCATCAAGAGCGCGGTGCTGGTGATGCTCTTGCTCACCGGCTTCGCTTATCTCACCCTGGCCGAGCGCAAACTGGTGGCGGATTTCCAGGCTCGCATCGGGCCGAACCGGGCCGGGCCTTACGGGCTGCTCCAGCCCCTGGCGGACGCCGTTAAGCTGTTCTTCAAGGAGGATTTCGTCCCGACTTATGCGGATCGGGTCCTGTTTGTCCTGGCCCCCCTGATCACCCTGGCGCCGGCCATCATGATCTTCGCCGTGATCCCCTTCGGGCCGGAGCTCACCCTGTTGGGCTATCGGACCCGGCTGCAGCTGACGGATGTGAACGTGGGGGTGCTTTACATCGTGGCCATCACCTCCATCAGCGTTTACGGGGTCACCCTGGCGGGCTGGGCTTCGAACAACAAATACGCGCTGCTCGGGGGCATCCGGGCGGCGGCCCAGATGATCAGCTACGAGCTGGCGATGGGGTTGGCCATCGTCAGCGTGGTGCTGACCGCAGGCACGTTGCAGGTCAGCGGGATCGTGGAGTTCCAGCGCGGGGGATGGTTGATCTTCTATCAACCCCTGGCAGCGGTCATCTTCTTCCTCACCGGCCTGGCGGAGATCAAGCGGGCTCCCTTTGACCTGGTGGAGGCGGAGCAGGAGCTGACAGCCGGCTATCTGACGGAATACAGCAGCATGAAGTTCGCCCTCTTCTTCATGGCCGAATACGTCAAGATGATTGGCTTCAGCGCCCTGATGGCCACCTTCTTCCTGGGAGGCTATCTGGGACCCTGGGTGGATCTCTACCCGGCTCTGGGGGTGGTTTACTTCACCCTTAAGGTGATCCTGCTGCTCTTCCTCCTCATCTGGATCCGGGCCACGTTGCCGCGGATCCGCTACGATCAGCTGATGGGGCTGGGCTGGAAGGTGCTTCTGCCCCTGGCGCTGGCGAACGTGATGGGGACGGCGGTGGTGATCGCGCTGATCGGATGAGCCGGCAGGCGGGAAGCGAGGTGAACCGATGGTGGCGGAGCTGTTGCGAGGTTTGCTGACCACGTTGCAGGAGTTCCTGCAGACCAACTTGCGGGGCCCGGTGACCTATCCTTACCCGGAGGTGCGGCGGCCCCTGCGCACGCGCTTCAAGGGGGTTCACGAGCTGCGGCGCTACAGCAACGGCCTGGAGCGCTGCATCGGCTGCGCCCTCTGCGCCGCAGCCTGCCCGGCCGACGCCATCTACGTGGAGGCGGGGGAGAACACCGACGAGGAGCGCTACTCGCCGGGGGAGCGCTACGCCCGGGTTTACGAGATCAACCTGCTGCGGTGCATCTTCTGCGGATACTGTGAGGACGCCTGCCCGACCAACGCCATCGTGCTGACGGATAAGATCCCGCCGGCCGGCTACACCCGGGAGTCGTTCATCGTGACCAAGGCGCAGCTGCTGGTGCCGCCGCCCCCCGGGGTCCCGGGCACCCCTCAGCGGACCACGGACCCGGCCCTGCGCACGCGCTCCATCTGGGAGGAGGGGCTGGTCAACGAGCCGGTGTGAGGCGGCGCTGCTTTCGACGGATCTCGATCCCAGGAGGCGACGTTGGGGGAGCTGATCGCGTTCTATGTGCTGGCTGGGGTTGCGGTGGCCACTGCCCTGGCGATGGTCCTCACCCGAAACGCGGTGCACAGCGCCCTGTTCCTGGTGCTGAACCTGATCACCGTGGCGATCTTCTATTTGCTTCTGAACGCTCCCTTTGTGGCGATGGTGCAGATCGCGGTCTACGCCGGGGCGGTGATGGTCCTCTTCCTCTTTGTGATCATGATGCTCGGGGCGGAGCGGGTGGGCGGGGCCATCGGTCTGCGCACTCAGATCCCTCTGGCCGTCGGTCTGGGGATCGTGCTGGTCGGGGGGGCGCTGTTCGCTTTTCTCCAGGCGCCGGCCGGGCTGGCCCCCGCCGGGAGCCCGCCGGCTCCCCTGGGGGATCCGGCCGCCATCGGGGCGCGGCTGTTGACGACCCATGTGCTTCCTTTCGAGATCACCTCCATCCTGTTGCTCATCGCCATGGTCGGGGTGGTGGTGCTGGCCCGGGATCTGCGGTCAGGAGGCTGAGGGATGGTCACCTTGACTCATTATCTGGCCCTCAGCGCGTTGCTCTTCGGCATCGGGGCGGTGGGGTTCCTGATCCGGCGGAACGCGTTGATCGTCTTCATGTGCGTGGAGCTGATGCTGAACGCTGCCGCTTTAGCCTTCGTGGCCGCCTCCCGATATCGCGGCCTGCTGGAGGGGCAGATGGCCGTCTTCTTCGTGTTGACGGTGGCTGCGGCCGAGGTGGCGGTGGGCCTGGCCCTGATGGTGGCCATCTTCCGCACCAAGCAGACCACCAACGTGGATGAGCTGCGCAGCCTGAAAGGCTGAGCGGCGAGATCCGCGGGATCGAGAGGATCCTGGGGCCGGACCCGGCCCTTTCACCTTGAAGCGGAGACGGGAGATGGACGCGCTGTTCGGGTGGTCGTGGCTGATCATCGCCTTCCCGTTGTTGGGCTTCTTGATCAACCTGGTCTCCACCGGCCAGACGCGGGAGCGCACAGTCGGGATCGTGGCCTCGGCGGCCGCTGCGGCCTCCTTCGGGGCCTCGGCCCTGGTCTTCGCCGCCCTGCTGGCCCGCCCGGCGGAGGCCCGTCTGGTGGAGATCTCCCTCTATCGCTGGGCGGCCGTCCCGCCGCTCGCGGTCGAGGTGGGGCTCCGCCTCGATCCCCTCTCCACCGCTATGGCGCTGATCGTGACCCTGGTGGGGACGCTGATCCACATCTACTCCATCGGCTACATGGCGGGCGATCCCCACATCCGCCGCTTTTTTATGTTCCTCAACCTCTTCCTGGCTTCGATGCTCCTCCTGGTCCTGGCCGACAACTTCTTTCTCCTCTTCGTGGGCTGGGAGCTGGTGGGGCTCTGTTCGTATCTGCTGATCGGCTTCTGGTTCGAGGTGCCCTACAACGCATGGGCGGGGCGCAAGGCCTTCATCGTGAACCGGATTGGGGACTTCGGGTTCACGGTGGGCCTTCTGCTGCTCTTCTGGACCTTCGGCACGTTCCGCTACGGGCCGGTCTTTGAGGCGGTGGAGCGGGGGGCGGTGGAGGCGGGCCTGCTCACGCTGATCACGCTGTTGCTTTTCGCAGGGGTGACAGGGAAGAGCGCCCAGATCCCCCTCTATGTCTGGTTGCCCGATGCCATGGCCGGCCCCACGCCGGTCTCCGCCCTGATCCACGCGGCGACCATGGTCACCGCAGGCGTCTACCTGATCGCCCGCGCCCATCCGCTCTTCGCCGCGGCCCCGCTGACCCAGGGCGTGGTGGTCATGGTGGGGGCGGCCACGGCCCTGTGGGCGGCCTTGATCGCGGCGGGGCAGTTTGACATCAAGCGGGTTCTGGCTTTCTCCACTATTTCCCAGTTGGGCTATATGGTGGCGGCGGCGGGAGCAGGGGCCACCACGGCGGCGATCTTCCACCTGGGCACCCATGCCTTTTTCAAGGCCTTGCTCTTCCTGGGGGCGGGATCGGTGATCCACGCCCTGGAGCACGCGCACCATCACGGTGGGGGATCCGGCCCCTTCGATCCGAATGACATGCGTCGCATGGGCGGCCTGGCCCGGCGGATGCCGACCACCGCCTGGACCTATGGGATCGGGGCGGCGGCCCTGGCCGGGATCCCGCCCCTGGCCGGGTTCTGGAGCAAGGATGAGATCCTGAACGCCCTCCGGGGAACAGCGGGATGGTCCGCCCTGGCTTACGGGTTGCTGCTCGCCGCGGCCTTCCTCACCGCCTTCTACATGACCCGTCAGGTGTGGATGGTGTTCGCCGGCGCGCCCCGCAGCCCCGAGGCCGCCCATGCCGAGGAGAGCCCGGCGGTGATGACGGCCCCGCTGGGGATCTTCGCCTTCTTCTCCATCGTGGCGGGGTGGATCAACGCCCCCGGCCTGGGCCTGCTCGCCGCCTGGCTGGAGCCGGGGCATCCTCCCGCCTTCCATCCCGAGCAGGCCGCCCTGGCCACCCTCATCGCCCTGGCGGGGGTGGGGGCGGGATGGGCGATCTACCGTCCCCAGGCCTGGCCGGCGGGCGTGGAGGATCCCTTGCAGAAGGCCCTCGGCGCCTTCTTCACCGCCCTGAACCGCAAGCTCTACGTGGATGAGGTCTACGATGCGCTGTTCGTCCGCCCCTTCCAGGGGCTGGCGCGGGCGGTGGCAACAGTGGTGGAGCCTTACGGGATCGACGGGGCGGTGAACGGCCTGGCCCGCCTGGTGGGGATGGCCGCCGCCCGAGCGCGTCGCTGGAGCAGCGGCTACGTGCGGCAGTATGGTCTCTCCGTGCTCTTCGGCGCGGTCTTCCTGCTGCTCTACGTGTTGCTCATGCTGCGCTGAGCGGGAGCCGGATCCCCCTGGCAAAAGCGGACGATCTGCTTTCGGGAGCGAAAGGGGATGCGGGAGTTTCCGATCTTGACGGCGATCCTCATGACCCCCTTGGTCGGGGCCCTGTTGATCCTGGGCCTCCCACGGGAGCGAACGAGGGCCATCCGGTGGACGGCCCTCGGGTTCAGCCTGATCTCGCTGGGGCTGGCCCTGGTGGCCCTGGCCCGTTTGGATCTCTCCCGTCCGGAGCCCCAGCTGGTGGAGCGCTGGGTCTGGGCGCCCGCCATCGGCGCCTCTTACACAGTGGGCGTGGATGGGATCAGCCTGTGGCTGGTGCTGCTCACCGCCCTGATCTTCCCCCTGGCCCTGGCCGCCTCCTGGACCATCGAGGAGCGGGTGAAGGAATACATGGCGCTGATGCTCGCCCTGGAGACCGGGGTGCTGGGGGTGTTCCTGTCCCTGGACCTTTTGCTGTTTTACATCTTCTGGGAATTCACCCTGGTGCCCATGACGTTGCTCATCGGGATCTGGGGCGGCCCGCGCCGGGTGTATGCAGCGGTGAAGTTCTTCCTTTATACGATGGCCGGCTCGGTGTTCATGCTGGTGGCCATCGTGGCCCTCTGGCTCCTCTCCCGCCCGCTGACCGGGACGGGGACCTTCGATCCCCAATGGATGGCCGCGCGGCTTTCCCCGCTGCTCGCCCCGGAGGTCCAGCGCTGGCTCTTTCTGGCCTTCGGGCTGGCCTTCGCCATCAAGGTGCCCATGTGGCCTTTCCATTCGTGGCTCCCGGATGCCCATGTGGAGGCCCCAACGGCCGGGTCGGTGATCCTGGCCGCCCTGTTGCTGAAGATGGGCGCCTACGGGTTCCTGCGCTGGAACTTCACGCTCTTCCCGGCCGCAGCCCGGGAGCTCGCTCTCCCCATCGCCATCCTGGCGGTGGTGGCCATCCTCTACGGGGCCCTGGCCTCTTACGCCCAGGAGGACTTCAAGCGCCTGGTGGCCTTCTCCAGCGTCTCCCATATGGGGTTCGTGATGCTGGGGCTTTCCGCCCTGAACCCCCTGGGGGTGCAGGCGGCGCTGCTCCAGATGGTCAACCACGGTCTGAGCACCGGGGGGCTGTTCCTGCTGGTGGGGATGCTGTATGAGCGCACCCACACGCGGGACTTCCGGGAGCTGGGGGGGCTGTGGAAGGCGCTGCCGCTGTATGGTGGGATCCTGATGGTGGTGGGGTTTTCCTCCATGGGGCTGCCCGGCCTCAACGGCTTCGTGGGGGAGTTCCTGATCCTGCTGGGCGCCTTCGGATCCACAGCCCTGGGGGCGGCGGCCCGCGCGCTGACGGTCCTGGCGGCCTTCGGGGTGGTGCTGGCGGCGGTCTACATCCTGACGATGATCCTGCGGGTGTTGCATGGTCCGCTGCCGGAGCGCTGGCGGGGGTTGCCGGATCTCAACGGGCGGGAGCTGGCGATCATGGCGCCGCTCCTGGCGTTGATTGTGTTCATTGGGCTTTATCCGCATCCCTTCTTCGCGGCGATGCAGGCTTCGGTGCAGCAAACGCTGGCTGCCCTGGCTGGGGCGGCGCTCGCGATGCGTTGAGATCGAGCGAGGGGATCGGGGATGATGTGGACACCGCTGTGGCCGACGATCGTCCTGACGGCGGGGGCGCTGGGGTTGCTCCTCGTGGAAGCCTTCCGGCGTCCGGGATCGGCCCATGGGATGGCCTGGGGGGCCCTGGGGATCACCGGAGCGGGGCTGGGGGTCACCCTCGCCCTGGCCGGCGAGGGGCCCGTCGAGGGGTTTCATCGGATGGTCGTGTGGGATCGCCCGGCCTTCTGGTTCAGCCTGGCCGTCCTGCTCGGGACCGGGATGGCCATCCTGCTGTCGCGCCATTATTTGGTGGATCGGGGGCTGGAGCGCGGGGAGTATTACGCGCTCCTGTTGCTGGCCTCCGCCGGCATGCTGCTGATGGCGGTGGCCGGGGATCTGCTCATCGTGTTCCTGGCCTTGGAGTGGCTGTCGTTTCCCCTGTATGTGCTGACGGGCTTCGCCCGGCCCCGGGCCGAATCGGAGGAGGCGGCCCTCAAGTATTTCCTGCTGGGGGCCTTCGCCTCGGCCTTCCTGGTGTTCGGGATCGCCCTGATCTTTGCCGGGACGGGCGTGACGAACTTGCGGGACCTGGCCGCATGGCTGGAGCGGCCGGATCCCGGGGCCCGGCCCCTGGTCTGGATCGGCGGGGCGCTCCTGCTGGTGGCCCTCGGCTTCAAGGTGGCGGCGGTGCCTTTCCATCTGTGGACGCCGGATGTGTATGAGGGGGCGCCCACGCCGGTGACGGGGTTTATGGCCGCGGCGACCAAGACCGCGGCCGTCGCCGCCCTGGCCCGGGTGCTCCTCACAGGTCTGGCGCCGGCAACGGCTCTCTGGGCGGGGCCGCTGGCGTGGATGGCTGCGGCGACCATGCTGGTAGGCAACATCGTTGCCCTCATGCAATCCGACTTCAAGCGGATGATGGCCTATTCCAGCATCGCCCATGCCGGGTATCTGCTCCTGGGCCTGCTGGGGGAGCCGTCGCTGGCGCTGCCGGGCGTGGTGTTCTACCTGCTGGCTTACGCCTTCGCCACCCTGGGGGCCTTCGCGGTGGCGGTGAGCATGGCAGGCCCCGAGGGGGAGGATCACTCCTTTGAGGCCTACGCGGGAGTGGCCCGCCGCGCCCCGGGGATGGGAGCGGCCATGGCGCTTTTCATGCTCTCCCTCATCGGGGTGCCGCCGACGGCGGGCTTTTTCGCCAAGCTGCTCCTGTTCGCGGCGGCCTGGCAGGCCGGGTGGACGGCCCTGGTCCTCATCGGGGTGATCACCACAGTGATCTCCGCGTATTTCTACCTGCGGGTGGTGGTGGCCATGTGGATGGGCCGGCCGGAGCCCCTTCGTCTCCCGGCCCGCTATCCCTGGGTGCGCGCCTCCGTGGTGATCTCCGGCCTGGGCACGCTCCTCCTGGGCTTCCTCTGGTTCCTGCTAAAAGGGGTGACCCTCTGAACGCCAGCCTTCAAACTCATCTCAAAACCTTTCAGGCGATTTCGCGTGAGACCTCTCTTTTCCTCGACAGGTCCTCCGATAAGATCTCAAGGCTTTGGGAGGGGTTCAAGATCGGGTTGAAAATTAGGGTCAGCGAGAGCGGGCACCGAGGGCCCACAGGGGCGGGCCGAAGAGGGCCAGGCCGATCAGCACAGCGGCGATGGCGCACAGCAGAACCATCCCCGCCGACACGTCCTTGGCGATCCGGGCCATCGGATG
>Ga0079998_106845_pt1 | contig 81955 bp, 74 predicted proteins | sample PerSpoBPS_BMetaG_FD_69201 | JGI IMG/M metagenome (GOLD analysis project Ga0079998, IMG submission 69201) | Thermal spring microbial communities from Yellowstone National Park, Wyoming, USA - Perpetual Spouter B (PS_B) MetaG (SPADES assembly)... | ecosystem: Environmental > Aquatic > Thermal...
GGGAGGAGTCGGGGAAGAGCCTGGAGAGGAGTCGGCTTTCCCGGAAGGGACCTCCCCTTCTGCGGAGGAAGCTTTTCATGGGGGCCTTGGTGGCGGTGCGGCACGACCCGGAGATGGGGGCTTTCTACCGTCGCCTGCTCTCGCGGGGGAAGCGCAAAAAGCAAGCCCTGGTGGCCGTGGCCCATAAGCTTCTTAGGAGGATGATGGGGAGGCTAAGGGAGTACTACGCGGGCCAGTCCCTCCAAGGGGTGGCTTGACAGGCAAGACAGTATCAGCCCTGACTTTGGCACCCCATGTTGGGAAACCAAAGTGCGAGCACTTAGACCCCGCCCTTGACTTTGCCCCCAGGACGGAAGACCATGGGAAGGATGGACCAGCGCCGCATCCGCAACTTCTCCATCATCGCCCACGTGGACCACGGGAAGTCCACCCTAGCCGACCGCATCCTGCAGATGACCCACGCCGTGAGCGAGCGGGAGATGCGGGAGCAGTTTCTGGACTCCCTGGAGCTGGAGCGGGAGCGGGGCATCACCATCAAGGCCAGCGCCGTCCGGGTGGCCTACCGGGCTAAGGACGGAGAGACCTACACCTTTCACCTCATTGACACCCCCGGCCACGTGGACTTCACCTACGAGGTCTCCCGGGCCTTGGCGGCGGTGGAGGGGGTGCTTCTGGTGGTGGACGCCACCCAGGGGGTGGAGGCCCAGACCATCGCCAACTTCTACCTGGCCCTGGAGCACAACCACACCATCATCCCGGTCATCAACAAGATTGACCTGCCCAACGCCAGGCCCCTGGAGGTGGCCCTCGAGGTGGAGGAGGTCTTAGGCCTTCCCGCCGACGAGGCCATCTTCGCCTCCGGGAAGACCGGGGAGGGGGTGGAGGAGATCCTGGAGGCCATCGTGAAGCGCATCCCGCCTCCCCAGGGGGACCCCGGGGCCCCCCTCAAGGCCCTCATCTTTGACTCCCTCTACGACGCCTACCAGGGGGTGATCCCCTACATCCGGGTCTTTGATGGGCGCGTGCGCCCCGGGGACCGGATCCGCATCTTCTCCACGGGCAAGGAGTTCCTGGTGGACAAGGTGGGCACCTTCACCCCCCAGGGTCTCGTGCCCTTGGAGGCGCTCTCCGCCGGAGAGGTGGGCTGGCTCACCGCCGCCATCCGCGACATCCACGACGTGCAGGTGGGCGACACCATCACCCTGGCGGACCGCCCCACGCCCACCCCCTACCCCGGCTTCCGCCCCGCCAAGCCCGTGGTCTTCGCCGGGCTTTACCCGGTGGAGTCCCAGGATTACGGCAAGCTTCGCGACGCCCTGGAAAAGCTAAAGCTCAACGACGCCGCCCTCTCCTTTGAGCCGGAGACCTCCACCGCCCTCGGCTTCGGCTTCCGCTGTGGCTTTTTGGGCCTCCTGCACGCCGAAATCGTCCAGGAGAGGCTGGAGCGGGAGTTTGGCCTGGAGCTCATCGCCACCGCCCCCAGCGTGGTCTACAAGGTGCGCCTCAAGGACGGCACCGAAAGGGAGATCCACAACCCCGCCGACCTCCCCGACCCCACCAAGATTGAGGAGATCCTGGAGCCCTACGTGAAGCTCACCATCTTCACCCCCGAGGAGTACGTGGGGGCCATTATGCAACTGGTCCAGGAGAAGCGGGGCCGGCTGGTCAACATGACCTACCTGCCGGGGGCGCAGAAACGGGTGGAGCTCGTCTATGAGGTCCCCTTCGCCGAGATCCTCTACGACTTCCACGACCGCCTGAAAAGCGTCTCCCGGGGCTACGCCTCCATGGACTACGAGCAGATGGGCTACCAGCCCGGGGACCTGGTCAAGGTGAACGTCCTGGTGCACGGGGAGCCGGTGGACGCCCTCACCCTCATCGCCCACCGGGACAAGGCCTACAGCATGGCCCGGGCCATCGTGGACAAGCTGGCCGAGGTGATCCCCCGCCAGCTCTTTGAGGTGCCCATCCAGGCGGCCATCGGGGGGAAGATCATCGCCCGCGCCACGGTGAAGGCCCTGAGGAAGGATGTGCTGGCCAAGTGCTACGGCGGGGACGTGACCCGCAAGAAGAAGCTTCTGGAAAAGCAGAAGGAGGGCAAGAAGCGGCTCAAGGCCATCGGCAAGGTGGAGGTGCCCCAGGAGGCCTTCCTGGCGGTGCTCTCGGCGGGGCGGGATGAGTCTAAGGGCTAGGCTCGCCCTGGTCATCGCTCTCCTCGCCTTTTTGCCCAACCTGCTCCTGGCCCTCACCCTGGGCCTCATGGGGGAGGGGCCCTGGCTTCCCCTCCTCCTCTGGCTCCTCCTTCTCGCCCTGGTCTCCGCCATGGTGGGCTACTTCCTCTCGCGAAGCCTCCTCAAGCCCCTGGAGGAGCTCACCCGGGCCCTGGCCTACCTCTCCTTGAAGGAGGGGTCGGTGGCAAGCCTCAGGCTCCCTTCCCCCCAGGAGCCCCCACCGGAGGAGGTCGCCAAGCTGAGGCGGCGCTTTGAAGAGCTTTTGGAGCGCCTGCGGGAGCTCATGGAGGCCCGGGAGGCCTTCTACGCCGCCTTGGCCCACGACCTCAAGACCCCCCTCCTCTCCGCCATCCGGGCCCTGGAGTACCTGGAAGGCCGGGACGACCTGGGCCGGGAGAGGCGGGTAGCCCTCCTCCACCAGGTGCGGCAGGAGCTGGTCCGGGCCCACCTCCTAGTGGAGAACCTCCTGGCGCTTTCCCGCCTCGAGGCCCACGCCCCCAGGCGGGAGACCCTGAACCTGAGGGCCCTGGCCGAGGACCTCCTCCTCCGCTACAGCGAGGAGGCGCGAAGGCGGGGCCTAAGCCTGGAGGTGGCGGGGGCGGGGCTCGCCCGGGGGGACAGGCTTCTATTGGAAAGGGCCCTGGCCAACCTCCTGGAAAACGCCCTGCGCCACGCCAGGACCCGGGTGCGCCTCCTGGTGGAGGAGGGGGCCATCAGCGTGGAGGACGACGGACCCGGCCTTCCCCTTCCCCTTTCGGCCCTGGCCCAGCCCTTCCGCCAGGGGGAGGGGCTTAGGGGAAGCTCGGGCCTCGGCCTTTACACCGCCAAGCGGGTAGCCGAGGCCCTGGGAGGGAGGCTCACCGCCTGCGCCTCCTCCTTGGGCGGGGCCTGCCTCAGGCTGGAGCTCCCCAGGCTTTAGGCCTACTCCATGACCGGGGGAATCTGCCGCACCCAGAGGATGTAGGAGAGGTACTCCAGGTACTTTAGCGGCACCTCGGAGAGGGGGCGGTCCACCTCGAGGCTCATCATGGCCTCGCCCCCCTTCTTTTTGCGGCTCACGGTGAGGTAGGCGATGTTGACCTCGTCGTCGGCCAGGATGCGGGCCACCCGGGCCACCACCCCCGGGGTGTCCACGTTCTTCACCACCAGGGTGGGGGCCTGGCCGGTGAGGCGCACCTCAAAGCCGTCCAGGTCAAAAACCCGCACCAGCCCGCCGCCCAGGGAGCTCCCGGTAACCACGATTCGCTCCTTCTCCCCCTCCAGGACCATGCGGACGGTGTTGGGGTGGACATCGCCCAGCTCCACCTCCTTGAAGACCACCTCCACCCCCTCCCTCTCCGCCAGGGCCAGGCTCTCCTTGAGGCGCTCGTCGTCGGGCTTGAGGCCCAGGACCCCGGCCGTGAGGGCCAGGTGGGTGCCGTGCCCCTTGCCCGTCTTGGCGAAGGAGCCGTGAAGGCCGAACTCCACCCGCTTGGGGACTTCCCCGAGGAGGTACCTGGCGATGAGGGCCAGGCGGCAGGCCCCCGCCGTGTGGCTGGAGGAGGGCCCCACCATGACGGGGCCGATCATGTCCAGTAGGCCCATGCCAGTAGAATAACCCCATGCGCGCGTGGACCCTCCTGGCCTTTTTGGGCCTGGCCCTGGGCCAGTCCCTGCTCCTGCCCGACCGGGCCGAGGTGGGCGCCCCCCTCACCCTGGAGGGCAAGGACCTCCCCGAAGGCCGCTTTCCCCTGGAGCTTTCGGGCCCCCAGGGGACCAGGACCCTGGAGGTGGAGGTCCAGGGAGGGCGCTTCCGGCTTCCCCTGGTCCTCGAGGCCCCGGGCGAGTACCGCCTGCGCCTCATCCTCCCTTCCGGGCCCCTGGAGGGGAAGCTTCCCGTGGCCCCCGCCCAAGCCCCCGAGCTCACCCAAGAGGGCCTCCGGCTCCCCTGGGGCCTCCTTCCCCTGCCCCAGGGCCCCTGGCTCGGCCCCCTGGTGGAGGGGGAGAGGGTCTTGGTGGCCCAGGGGCTTCTGGTGGTGGAGGCGAACCTCAAGGAGCCCGGCGCCCGCTTCCACTTCGCCCCCAAGCGGGTGGAGGCCCTCCGCCCCGGCCCCGAGGCGGTCATGGGGGACTGGGTCCTCCCCATCCCCTTCCCGCCCCTCCCCTTTGAGGGCACCGAGGAGGACCTGAAGGCCCTCCTGCCCCTCCTCCAGGCCCTCAAGCCCCCCAAGCCCTGGCCCTACTACGCCTACTGGACCCTGGACCCCAAGGACCTGAGCCAGGAGGACCTTTTGGCCTACGGCCAGGACCTCCTCCAAAGGGGCCACCGCCCCGAGCTCTTCCACGGCCAGGAAGGGGTGGTCCGCATGGCCCAAGGGGCGAGGGCCCTGGCCCAAGAGGACCCCGCCCAGGCCCAGCGCCTCACCGAAGCCCTCCTGGCCTACACCCCCCTCTTCCCGGGCTCCCTGGCCTTCTTCCAGGAGCGGGCCGAGGCCTTAAGGGCCCAGGGGGAGCCCGCCAAGGCCCTGAGGCTGGAGGAGGCGGAGAAGACCCTAAAGACCTGGCTTCCCCCGGACCTGGCCTTTCTGCCCCAGGCCACCTACGCCCTGGGCCTCGCCTACCTGGCCCTCGTCCTCTACCTCTTCGCCCTCTATCTCCCCGCCCAGGTCAGGGACCTGAGGCCCATCGGCGGCTTCCTGGGAGGCTACCTCCGCCACCCCCTCCTCCGCCTCCGCCACCTCACCCTGGCCTACGCCAGCCTGGGGGAGAGGCTTTTAGCCCTACTGCTCCTGGTCCTTTTGGGGCTTGGCTTCCTCCTCTACGGCCTGGACCAGAGGTCCAGGGAAGCGGCCACGGCCCCGCCCTTGGACCGGGGAACCCTGCGGACCCAGGCGGCCCTGGACTGGCTGAAGGCCAAGCCCCCCACCCCCGAGGTCAAGGCCCTTCTGGGCTACGCCCTCCTCCCCCAGTCCCCCAAGGAGGCCAAGACCCTCCTGGCCGAGGGCAGCTACCCCTTCGCCAAGGCCCTTTTGGGCGAGGAGGCCCCGCTGGCCCAGGCCTACCGGGAGGCCCCCCTCGAGGGCCCCATCCGGGCCGCCCTGGGCCTCGGCCAGGACCCCTGGGGCAGGCGGGAGCCCGGCCCCAGCGTCCGCACCCTCTACCTGACCCTCCTCTCCCTGGAGCTTAAGGCCTTCCTGGAGGACCCCCTGAAGGGGGCGGCCCGCCTGGCCCTGCCCCTTCCGGAGAGGGCCAGGCCCTGGGCCGCTTTGGGCTTCGTCCTGGTCCTCCTCTACCACCTGCTGGCCTTCTTCTTGCCTAGAAGAAGGGCCTCCCTTTCCCAGGGCTGGGCCCTTGCGGTGCGCCTCCTCGTGCCGGGGAGCCTGGGGTTTGCCTCGGGGCTTGGCCTCCTGCTTCTCCTCCTGGCCGCCTTTGGCCTCTTGAGGGCCCTCGAGGGCCAGGGGCCGGGCCTCCTTCTCCTGGCCTACGGCCTCCACCTCCTCACCCTTCTGGGTTCCTTCCGGAGGGCGCCGTGATCCTGCCCCCCATCCCCACCCCCTTTGACGGGAAGGGCCGCCTGGACACGGGGGCCTTCCAAGAGCTGGCCCTGGCCCTGGAGCCCCTGGTGGACGGGCTTCTCATCTACGGCTCCAACGGCGAAGGGGTCCACCTCACCCCCGAGGAGCGCCGCCTGGGCCTTCAGGCCCTGAAGCCCAGGAAGCCCTTCCTGGTGGGCCTCATGGAGGAGACCCTGCCCCAGGCGGAGAGGGCCTTGGAAGAGGCCAGGGAGGCCGGAGCCTTCGCCCTCCTGGCCACCCCGCCCCGCTACTACCACGCAAACCTGGGAGAGGGCCTTCTCCGCTACTACGAGGCCCTGGCGGAGAGGATGCCCCTTTTCCTCTACCACGTGCCCCAGAACACCAGGGTGGACCTGCCCCTTTCCGCCGTGGCCGCCCTGGGCCAGCACCCAAAGATCCTGGGCATCAAGGACTCCAGCGGGGAGATGCACCGGCTCGCCTTCTACCAGGCCCGCCTGAAGGACTTCCGGGTCTTCACCGGCCACGCCCCCACCTTTCTGGCCGCCTTGGCCCTAGGGGCGGAAGGGGGCATCCTGGCGGCCGCCAACCTGGCCCCCAGGGCCTACAAGGCCCTCCTGGCCCACTTCCAGGAGGGCCGGCTGGCCGAGGCCCAGGCCCTGCAGAGGCGGCTATACCCTTTGGGGGACCTCCTCTCCCGGGGCGGGGTTCCCCTCCTCAAGCAGGCCCTGAGGCACCTGGGCCTGCCGGCGGGCTACCCCAGGCCCCCCTACCCCCAGGAAAGCCCCCTTTTCGGCGAGCTCCTGCCGGTGCTAGACTCCCTGAAGGAAGAGGGGTGGATTCTATGAAAAGGTTCGCTCTTCTCCTGGCCTTCCTGGCCCTCCTTGCCGCCTGCGCCCCCAGGACCCTGGCCCCCGAGGCCCGTCTTCTGGGCGGGGAGATCCGGGGGCTGGAGCTTAGCCCAGGCCCGGCCCTTCTCCTGGGCCTAAGGGTGGCCTTCCAGAACCCCAATCCCGTCCCCATCCCCCTTTCCGCCTTCGGCGCAAGGCTTCGGGTGGGGGAGGTAGTCCTGCCCCTGGACCTCACCCTCCCGCCGGGGGAGAAGGAGGAGGTCCTCCTCCTCCGCCTCACCCCCAAGGAGGCCCTGGCCACCGCCAGAGCCCTCCTCTCCCCGGAAGGGGCCGAGGTGGCCCTCGAGGGCCAGACCCTGGGCCAGCCCCTCACCTTCTTCCGCACCCGCCTAAGCCTCCCCCTGGAGCCTTTGCGGGTGCGCCGAAGCGGCGTCAACCTCTTCCTGGAAAACCCCAACCCCATCCCCTTGCGGGCCGAGGGGAGCCTGGTCCTCCTAGGCCAGCGCCTCTCCGTGCGGGTGGACCTGCCGGCCCGGGGGGAGGCCCGGGTCCAGGTGGTGGGCTTCAGGCCCGGCCTGGAGCGGGGAAGCGGGCGGCTTGAGCTCCGCCTCGAGGTCCCGGGCTTCTTCGCCCAGGAAATCGTCCTCCCCCTCTAAAGCCTAAAGGCCATGGGGAGGAGGGCCCCTAAGGTGGTGACCTCCTCCCCTTCGGGCCCGTGGAGGACCACCTCCACCTCAGGCCCCCCGAACTCCATGAGGACCTGGCGGCACCCGCCGCAAGGGGGGATGGGGCCTTTGGGGCTATAGACGTGGACGCGGTCTATGCGCCTTTTGCCCGCCAGGACCATGGCGGCCACGGCGTTCCTTTCGGCGCACTGGGAGAGGGGAAAGGCGGCGTTTTCCACGTTGACCCCCAAAAAGGCCTCCCCCTCGGCCTCCACCAGGGCCACCACGGGAAAGCCCGAGTAGGGGGCGTAGGCCCGCTCCACGTGGGCCTGGAGGAGGGCCTTAATCCTCTCCATGCTCCACCAGCCTTTCCACCCGCACCCTTTCTATCCGGCGCTGGTCGGCGCTTTCCACCACGAAGCGGAAGCCCTGCCACTCCACGCTCTCCCCCACGCCGGGGATGCGGCCGAACCGCTCGTAGAGGAAGCCGGAAAGGGTGTCGTACTCCCCCTCGGGGAGCTCCACGCCCAAGGCCTCGGAGACCTCGTCTATGGGGGTCTGGGCCTGGATGGAAAGGGCGCCGTCGGCCAGGCGCTTGATGGGGGCGTCCTCGGGCTCGTCGGTCTCGTCGTAGATCTCGCCCACGATCTCCTCAATGACGTCCTCCAAGGTCACGAGGCCGGCGGTGCCCCCGAACTCGTCCACCACGATGGCCATGTGGACCTTCCGGCGGCGGAGCTCCTTGAGGAGGCTCCAGGCGTCCATGTTCTCGGGGACGAAGTAGGGCGGGTGGGCGATGGAGGCCACGGTGCGCCCCTTCAGGTCCTCCCGGCAGTGGTAGTCCAGAAGGTCCTGGGCGTAGGCGATGCCCACGATGTGGTCCACGCTCTCCCTATAGACGGGAACGCGGCTATAGCGGTGCTCGCGGAAGAGGTGGAGGAAGTCCTCGAGGCTGGCCTCGGCCTCTATGGCCACCATCTCCACCCGGGGGGTCATGATCTCCCGCACCGGGGTCTCCTCCAGCTCCAGGATGGAGTGGATCATCTCCTCCTCCTGGGCCTCAATGGTGCCCGCCTCCTCCGCCCCCGCCAGGATGAGCCTGAGCTCCTCTTCGGAGACCAGGGAGACGTTTCTGGGCTCGAGGCCCAGCGCCCTGAGGAAAAGCCCCGAGACCAGGCCGAAGAAGCGGCCCACGGGGTAAAGGAGGACCGAGAGGAGGTAGATGGGCCAGGCGGCCACCTTGGCCACGGCCGCAGCGTGGTGCACCGCCAGGGACTTGGGGGTGATCTCGCCGAAGAAGAGGATGAGGAAGGTCATGACCCCGGTGGCCACCCCCACCCCGGCGGAGCCGAAGGCCTCGGTGGCGACCTCGGTGACCAAGGCGGTGGCGGCGATGTTCACCAGGTTGTTGCCCACCAGGATGGTGGTGAGGAAGCGAGTGATGTCCTGGGCAAGGAGGCGGAAGGGCCCTCTCTGGCTTTCCGCAAGCTCCCGCACCTTCCAGGGGTAGAGGGTGGTGAAGGCGGTTTCGCTGGCGGAGAAGAAGGCGGAAAGCCCCAAAAAGAAGACCAAAAGAAAAATCTCCCCGGGGGTTGGGGCTTGGGACTGGGCCAGGGCTATGGAGCTGAAGGGCAGGAGGAAGAGCCACCGACTGGGAGGTCTGTCCATATCACCTTGGGCCATTGTACACCAAGGAGCGTGGCCCGGCCCGCAGTCCTCCCTTGACGGGTGTGTATAGTTGAGGAGTATGAACGGTCCCCCCGCACCCCTGGTGGAAGAGCTGTCCCACCTCGGCTACGCCCTCATGCGCCTCCTCCTCCAGCGGGCCAAGGAGGTTTTCGCCAAGGAGGGGCTTTCCCTCCTACAGGCCGAGGTCCTGAGGCTGGTGCGGGAGGGGGTGAACGCCCCTTCCCGGCTGGCGGAGCACCTGGAGGTCCAGCCTTCCCAGGTCTCCCACCTCCTGGCCTCTTTGGAGGAGGCCGGTTTTGTGGAGCGGCGCCTGGACTCCGAGGACCGGAGAAGGGTTCTCCTGCACCTTACCCCCAAAGGGGAAGAGGCCCAAAAGCGGCTCAAGGAGGCCTGGCTTGCGGCCTATAGCCAGCATCTGGCCAGGCTGAACCCTGAGGAGCTTCTCCTCTTCCGGGACCTCCTGGGGAAGCTCACGGAGGTAGGGCGTGCCTAGGGTCTTGGCCCTCCTCCTTCTCCTGGCCCCCGCCCTGGCCCAAAGCGCCCTGGCTCCCCTAAGGGACCACCCCCTGGCCCGCCAGGCCCAAAGCTACCTGGAGGCGGCCCGCAGGGCCCTCCTGGCCCAGGAAAGCCCCGTGGCCCTGAACCTCCAAGCGGGCCACGCCCGCCTGGGCTACGCCTGCACCCCCGAGGCCCTATGCCAGAGCCTGCCCTCTAGCGGAAGCAACCTCACCCTGGCCCTGGTCCTCACCCCCTTCCCCTTCGGGGACGTGGCCGACGGGCAGGAGCGGGCCCGCATCGCCCTCAGGCGGGCCGAGCTGGGCTACCGCAGGGCCCTCACCGCCCTCCAGGCCCAGGCGGTGGCCGCCTACGGCCGCTACCAGGAGGCCCTTCTTGGGGAAAAGCTGGCCCTGAAGGGGGTGGAGCTGGCCCAGATGGCCCTGGAGGCCGCCAGGAAGCGCCAGGCCAACCCCAAGGAGCTGAGGGAGGCGGAGCTCGCCCTCAAGGAGGCGGAAAACCGCCTGGAGGAGGCGAGGCGGGGGGTGGCCCTGGCGGAGCAGGCGGCCTTGGGCCTGGTGGACCTCGAGGCCCCCCTGCCCCAGATCCCCCTCCCCCAGGGCGGGGCCTACCTGCCGGTGGAGGAGGCGAGGCTTTCGGTCCAAGAGGCCCAGATCGCCTATGACGGCGCCTTCCGCAACCTCCTGCCCAAGCTGGACGTGAGCTACCTCCGCTACCCCTCGGGCAACGACACCCTAGCCTTAAGCCTAAGTAGCCGCACCCTGCAACCCACCCTGAGCTACACCCGCCAGGACCCCGCCCGCCCCGCCACCCAGGTGCCCGGGGCGGGGAGCTACCGGAGCGTGGAGGAGCTCAGGCTTTCCCTCTCCCTCACCCTCTCCCCAGGCCTCTTCCAGGGATTGGCGGCGGCCGAGGCCCAGCTGCAGGGGGCCCTCGAGGCCCTGAAGGCGGCGGAGGCCCAGGCCAGGCTTCAGGAAGAGACCCTAAAGGGCGCCCTCCAAAGCGCCGAGGCCGCCTTAGCCCTGGCCCAGCTCCGCCTGGAGGGCGAGCAAAAGGCCCTGGAAGAGGTGAAACGGCGCCTAGAGTTGGGCCTGGAAAGCGGCCTCGCCCTCAAGCGGGCCGAGCTTTCCCTTTTGCAGGCGGAGCTTGCCCGCCTGCAGGCCGAGAACAACCTGAAAAACCGCCTGATGGAGCTTTACCAGCTTTACGGTCAAATCCTGGAGGTGAACCCGTGAGAACCCTTTGGATCCTGATCCTTTTCTGGCTCCCGGCCCTGGCCCAGCCCCTGCCCGAGGCGCTGAAGAAGGCCCAGGAGATCCCCGCCGTCCTCAACGCCAGGCTGGAGGCGGAGGCCAAGGCCAAGGACCTGGCCCGCACCCTGGAAGACCCCCTGCGCACGCCCTTAAGCGAGCTTCAGGCCAGGCAAGCTCTGGCCCTAGCCGAGGCCAGGCTCAAGCGGGCCCTGGCCCAGGCGGAAAGCGACATCGCCGCCGCCTACGCCCAGGCCCTCGAGGCCGGCCTCCAGGTCAGGCTGGCGGAAAAGGCCCTGGCGGTGGCGGAGCTGGCCCTCAAGGCCGCCGAGATCCGGGTCAAGGGGGGTGGGGCCACCTCCTTGGACCTCCTGGAGGCCCAGAACCGGGTCCTGGAGGCCAGGAAAAACCTGGAGGCCGCCAAGCGGGGCGAAAACGCCGCCAGGGCCTCTTTGGAAAACCTGGTGGGCCCCTGGAAGCCCGAACCCGTGGCGCTTCCCCCCCTGCCGGAAGAGGGCCTGGTGGAGCAGCTTCTTAAGGAGCACGCCGACCTTTTGCAGCTCAGGCAAAGCCTGGAGCTCCTCCGCTTCCAGCGGGGACTCCTGGACGAGAGCTTCGCCGCCAGGAAGGACATAGAGGCCCTGGAGGACCAGATCAAGACCCTGGAGGTGAGCCTGGGCAACCTGGAGCGCTCCCTCCGGGTGGGGCTCAAGGCCCGCTACGACCAGCTTGCCCCCCTGCTGGAGGGGGCCAAAGCGGCGGAGGAGGCCTACCGGGCCGCCAAGGAACGCTACGCCGCCGAGGAGCGGCGCTTCAAGGCCGGGCTCGTGAGCCAGCTTGGGCTCAGGCAGCAGGAGCTCGCCCTATTCCAGGCGGAGCTGGCTTTGGCCCAGGCCCGCCACGCCTACCTGAAGGCCTACTACGGCCTTCTGGCCTCGAGGTGAGGGATGAGAAAGGCTCTCCTACTCCTTCCCCTTCTCCTTGTGGCCTGCGCCCCCAAAAAGGCCGAGGCCCCCCAGGCAAAGGCCGAGCCCTCGAGGGTCCAGGTGCGGGTGGTGGAGGCCAGGCGGGGGGTTCTGGAGCGCGCCGCCCAGGTGGCCGTGACCCTGCAGGCCGAGCGGGACAGCCTGGTGGCCGCCGGGGCCTCGGGCCGGGTGCAAAGGACCCTTCCCGCAGGAAGCCGGGTGGCCCAGGGGGAGGGCGTGGTCTTCCTGGACCCCGCCCCCTTCCAGGAGGCCCTGGCCCAAGCCCGGCTGGCCCTGGCCCAGGCCGAGGCCAACCTGGAGCGGGCAAAAAACCAGATCTCCGGAAACCGCCCCGCCCTCCTGGCCCAGCTGGAGGCGGCCAAGGCCCAGCTGGAGGTCGCCAGAAGGCGCTACGAGGAGGGAAAGGCCCTCCTGGCGGTGGGGGCCCTGGCCCCCCTGGACCTCAAGACCCTGGAGGCCCAGTACCAGCAGGCCCAAAGCGCCTATGAGAGCGCCAAGGAGGCCCTAGACCGCCTGGATAGGGCGGAGGACCTGAGGCTTTTGGAGCTTCAGGTGGAGGCGGCCAGGCTCCAGGTGCGCCAGGCGGAGCGCAACCTCAAGGAGGCCACCATCCGCGCCCCCTTCGCCGGGGAGGTGGTGGAGGTCTACGTCAAGGAGGGCGAGTTCGTGGGCGTGGGGAACCGGGCCTTCCGCCTGGCCACCACCGACCGCCTCCTGGCCAAGGCCTACCTTCCCCCCGAGGAGGCGGCCCGCCTCACCCCCGAGACCCGCTTCCTCCTCAGGCAAAGCGGCCAGGAGGTGCCCGCCCGCCTCCTGCGCAAGACGGACCTTCCCGGGCAGAACCGGCTGGTGGAGGTGGTCCTGAAGCCGGAAGCCCCCCTCACCCCCGGCCCGGCCGAGGCCCGGTACCAGGAGAAGGTGGCGGAGGGGATCCTCCTCCCCGCCCTGGCGGTGCGGGCGGAGGAGGGCCAGGCGGTGGTCTACGCCGTGGAAGGGGACAGGGCCCGCCGCCTCCCGGTGCGCCTTCTGGCCCAGGAAGGGAACAAGGCGGCGGTGGAAGGGCTTACGGAGGGGATCCTCGTGGTCTACCCCGTCCCCGAGGGGCTTAAAGAGGGGGACCTCCTGGAGGTGGTGCGGTGAGGGAGAACCCCCTGGTGGCCTTCTTCGTGGAGCGCTTCGTCTTCGCCACCGCCATCTTCGTGGGCCTGGTCCTGGTGGGGCTCCTCCTGGGCCTGGGCTTGGGGGTGGAGCTCCTGCCCCGCTTCAGCGTGCCCGTGGTGGCGGTCTCCACGGCCTACCCAGGCGCCGGCCCCGAGGAGGTGGCGGAGCAGGTCTCCAAGCCCCTGGAGGACGCCCTCTCCACCCTAAGCGGGGTGGACACCATCGGAAGCTCCTCCACCGAGGGGTTCAGCCTGGTCTTCGTCCAGTTCCAGCAGGGGGTGAACGTGGACCAGGCCGCGGTGGAGGTCAGCCAGAAGGTGGCCGCCGCCCGGGGGAGCCTGCCCAAGGACGCTTCCGCTCCCGTGGTGCAGAAGTTTGACCCCTCGGCCAGCCCCATCCTCTACATCGCCCTCGAGGCCCCTGGGCAGGAGCTCTCGGAGGTCCTCCGCTACGCCGAGCGCTCCCTGAAGCCCAGGCTTCAGCTGGTCCCCGGCGTGGCCGACATCCGCCTCACCGGGGCCCCCAAGCGGGCCATCCGGGTCTACCTGGACCCAAGCCGCCTCCAGGCCCTGGGCGTGGCCCCGGGGCAGGTGGTCCAGGCCATCTCCGCCTCCGCCCTCAACCTCCCCCTGGGAAACCTCACCCAGGAGGAGAAGCGCCTGGTCTACACCCTGCGCTCCACCCCGGCCACACCTGAGGAGGTGGCGGGACTCTTGGTGGACCCCTCCCGAGGGATAAGGGTGCGGGACGTGGCCCGGGTGGAGGAGCGCCCCGAGGCCCCCAGCACCCTAAACCGCCTGAACGGCCGCCCCGCCGTGCTTCTCGCCGTGGTCAAGACCCCTAGCGCCAACGCCGTGGCCGTGGCCGACGGGGTGAAGAAGGCCCTAGAGGGGACCAAGCTGCCCCCAGGGTATCAGGCGGAGGTGGCCCTGGACACCACCCGCTTCATCCGGGCGGCGGTGAACGACACCGTGCGGGAGGCCTTCCTAGCGGCCCTGGCCGTCTCCTTGGTGGTCCTCATCTTCCTGGGGAAGCTCAACTCCGTCTTCTCCGTGATCCTGGCCATCCCCATCACCCTATCCGGGGCCATCCTCCTCTTCGGCGTTCTCGGCTTCACCTACAACCTGATCAGCCTCCTGGCCCTCACCGTGGCGGTGGGCATCGTGGTGGACGACTCCATCGTGGTGGCGGAGAACATTGACCGCTACCGCAGGATGGGCTTCGGCCCCAAGGAGGCGGTCCTCAAGGGGGCCAGCGAGGTGAGCGTGGCGGTGGCGGCGGCCACCTTGAGCCTCCTCGCCGTCTTCCTGCCCATCAGCTTCCTCCCCGGCATCATCGGCCAGATCTTCCAGCAGTTCGGCCTGGGCATGGCGGCGGCCATCGCCGTGAGCTGGCTGGAGGCCCTCCTCTTCCTCACCGTGCGCCTGGCCTACTTCCCGGACCCCGAGCCCCCCACCTTCCGGGAGGCCTTAAGGGCCCTCACCCTCCTCCCCCAGGACCTGGCCTGGGCCTACCGCCGGGGCTTCCGCACCCCTTTGGGCCTCCTTCTGGGGCTTCTTCTGGCCTACCTCCTCCTGCAAAGGGGGCTTCTATTCCTCCTCCTTCTCCCCCTCTACCCCGCCCTCCTAGGCCTCCTCCGCTATCTGGGGCGGGCCTTCTTGGACCTCATGGGCGCCCTCACCCGGTTCCTCCACCAGGGGGCGGAAGGGAGCCTTTTCCGCCTCACCGAGGCCTACGCCCGGGGGCTTAGGAGGGTCCTGGCCCGGCCCTACCTGGTCCTGGGAGTGGCGGCCTTGGCCTTTCTCTCCATCTTCCCCATCCTGCCCAGGATCCCCTTCAACTTCACCCCCCGCTCGGACACCGGGGTCCTGACCGCCACCCTGCTCCTGCCCAAGGACACGCCCCTCGCCGTCTCCGACCGGGCGGCGAGGGCCCTCGAGGCCCGCTTTCTGGCCCACCCCGCCGTGGCCCGGGTGGTGACCACGGTGGGGGCCAGCGCCACCGGCGGGGCCCAGGTGGGGGACCCCTCCCGGGTCCAGCTCCAGATCGTCCTCAAGCCCAAGGGGGAGCGGGAGGACATCTTCACCCTGACCGAGGTCCTGAACCGGGAGGGCAGGGAGGCCCTAAAGGGCTTCCCCGGGGCCGACCTCCGGGTCCTGGCCCAGACCGGGCCCGAGGCCGGGGACGCCGACCTCCAGTTCTTCGTCACCAGCCCCGACCGGGCCCTTCTGGAAAAGCGCACCGCCGAGATCGTCGCCTACATCGCCGAGAAGCCCTACGTCCTGAGCGTGAAGAGCACCCTCGAGGCCACCCAGCGGGAGAGGGTCTTCGTGCCGGACCCCTACAGGCTCGCCGGCACCGGCCTCACCCCGGGGGACCTGGCCCAGGCCCTCAGGCTTTACCTCTCCGGGACCCAGGCGGCCACCGCCCGCAGGAGCGGGGAGGAGTTCCCCATCGTGGTCCAGGCCGACCCCTTCCGCCTGGGGGGCGAGGCCGACCTCCTCTCCCTCCCCGTCTACGCCCCCGCCCTCCAGGCCTTCCTGCCCCTCGGGAGCCTGGGGCGGTTTGAGGAGCGCCCGGGGCCCACCCTCATCTCCCGCCGCAACCAGGCCTACACCGCCGGCATCAACATCAATCTGAAGCCCGAGGCCCCGGGGAGCTTCCAGATCCAGCGGGAGCTGGAAACGGAGCTCAAAGCCCAGGGCCTTCTGGGGAACGGGGTGGAGATCCTGGCCGCCGGCCTCGGGAGCTTCACCGGGGAGCTGGCCCGCCTGGCCCCCCTGGCCTTCTTGCTGGCCCTGGTCCTCAACTACCTGGTCATCGCCAGCCAGTTCAACGCCTGGCGCTACCCCCTCTACCTCCTCCTCCCGGTGCCCTTGGCCCTGGTGGGGGCCTTTTGGCTCACCTACCTCCTGGGCACCGGCCTGGACGTGATCAGCGTCCTGGGCGTGGTGATGCTGATCGGCCTGGTCACCAAAAACGCCATCCTCCTCCTGGACTTCGCCGTGAAGCGCATGCGGGAGATGCCCCTCAAAGAGGCCCTGGTGGAGGCGGCCAGGCTCCGGCTTAGGCCCATCCTCATGACCACCCTCACCGTCCTCATCATCAGCCTCCCCCTCCTGCTGGGCACCGGCGAGGGGGCCGAGTACCGCCGGCCCCTGGGGGTCATCATCCTGGGGGGCCTCCTCTCCTCCACCCTCCTCACCCTCTTCGTGGTGCCCGCCGCCTTCTTCGCCTTTGAGGGGCGGCGGGCCAGGAAAGAGGAACCCGCGCTGAGGTGAGCCGTGAACGCCAAGCGCCTCATCTTCTTCCTCGTGCTCTCTGCCCTGGCCCTAGGGGGGGTCCTCCTTGGGGTGGCCTTCTATCTCTTCAGGCCCCTGAAGGCGGAGGCCATCGTCCAGGACTACCTGAAGGCCCCCGGGCTAAGCCTGAAGGAAGCCCCATACGGCGTTGAACTCTTTCCCCAAAGCCCCAAGGCCCTCCTGGCCTTCTACCCCGGGGCCCGGGTGGACCCCCTGGCCTACGCCCCGGTCCTGGCCCCGGTGGCCCAGGCGGGGTATTTGGTGGTCCTCCTCAAGGTGCCCTCGGGGATCGCCCTTTTGGGCAAGGAGCGGGCCCTGGAAGCGAAAAGGGCCCATCCCGGCCTCCCCCTGGTGGTGGGGGGACACAGCCTGGGCGGGGTGGCGGCGGCGGAGGTGGCGGCCCGGGAAGGGCTTCCCCTCCTGCTCTTCGCGGGCTACCCCGAAGGGGACCTCTCCGGGACGCGCCTTCCCACCCTGGCCCTTTACGGAACCGAAGACGGCCTCCTGCCCCCAAAGGAGGCCCGGGAAAAGGCCAAAAGGCTTCCCCAAGGAGCCCGGGTGGTCTTCATAGAGGGCCTGAACCACGCCGGCTTCGGCGCCTACGGGGCGCAAAGGGGAGACAGGCCGGCCAAAAGGCCCCGGGAAGAGCTCTGGGCGGAGATCCGCCAGGAGGTTCTCCTCTTTTTGGAAAGCCTAGGCCTGGACACGCCTCCCCCTCCCCAGGCGCTACGCTGAGAGCCAGGGGCAAGAACCTGGGGGAGGGCAAGTACCCCACCGCGGCAAAGGCCGCGGTAGGGGCCCCAGAAAAGCCCTTCCACAGCCCCGGCTTGGGCACCCCATGTTGCGAAACCAAAGTGCGAGCACCTAGGCCAACGCCCTCTTGGGCCACGCCACCCCTCTAAGGTGCTATAGTGGGAAGCGCCGGGGCGGGCGCCCCCCCTCGGAGCCAGACTTCCCCCTAAAAGTAAGCGTCCCTTTTCCCCATGGGGGAAGGGAAAGGAGCGGGCATGAAGGACAGCTTTCAGACCCTGAAGACCCTGAGCGCAGCCGGCAAGACCTACGGCTACCACGACCTCACGGAGCTAGAGCGGAAGGGCCTGGCGGAGGTGAGCCGCCTCCCCTTCTCCATCCGGGTCATGCTGGAAAGCCTCCTGAGAAACGAGGACGGCTACCAGGTGACCCAGGAGGACATCCTGGCCCTGGCCCAATGGCAGCCGGAGCCCGGGGAGATCAACGTGCCCCTGAAGCTGGCCCGGGTCATCCTCCAGGACTTCACCGGGGTGCCGGCGGTGGTGGACCTGGCCGCCATGCGGGACGCCGTGGCCCAGCGGGGCGGCGACCCGGAGCGCATCAACCCCGTGGTCCCCGCCGACTTGGTCATTGACCACTCCGTGCAGGTGGACGCCTTCGGCACCGCCTACGCCTTCCTCTACAACGTGGAGAAGGAGTACGAAAGGAACCGGGAGCGCTACCTCCTCCTCAAGTGGGGGCAGCAGGCCCTCAAGAACTTCCGGGTGGTCCCCCCGGGCACGGGCATCGTCCACCAGGTGAACCTGGAGTACCTGGCCCAGGTGGTCATGACCGAGAAGCGGGACGGCTTCACCTTAGCCTTCCCCGACAGCCTGGTGGGCACCGACAGCCACACCACCATGGTGAACGGCCTGGGGGTCTTGGGCTGGGGCGTGGGCGGCATTGAGGCGGAGGCGGTGATGCTGGGCCAGCCCTACTACATGCTGGCCCCCAAGGTGGTGGGCTTCAAGCTCTACGGGGAGCTTCCCGAGGGGGCCACGGCCACCGACCTGGTCCTCACGGTCACCGAGATCCTGCGCAAGCACGGGGTGGTGGGCAAGTTCGTGGAGTTCTACGGCCCCGGGGTGGCCAAGCTCCCCCTGGCGGACCGGGCCACCATCGCCAACATGGCCCCCGAGTACGGGGCCACCATGGGCTTCTTCCCCGTGGACGAGGAGACCCTGAACTACCTCCGCCTCACCGGGCGGCCAGAAGAGCTGGTGGCCCTGGTGGAGGCCTACACCAAGGCCGTGGGCCTCTTCCGCACCCCCGAGGCCGAGGCGAAGGTCCGCTACTCGGAGCACCTGGAGCTGGACCTTTCCACGGTGGAGCCCTCCCTGGCCGGCCCCAAGCGCCCCCAGGACCGCGTTCCCCTCAAGGAGGCCAAGAAGAGCTTCCTCCTCCACCTCACCAAGCCGGTGAAGGAGCGGGGCTTTGGCCTCTCGGAGGACCAGCTGGGCAAAAAGGTGCTGGTCAAAAGGCAGGACGAGGAGTTTGAGCTGACCCACGGCTCCGTGGTCATCGCCGCCATCACCTCCTGCACCAACACCTCCAACCCCTCGGTGATGCTGGGGGCGGGGCTACTGGCCAAGAAGGCGGTGGAGGCGGGCCTGGACACCAAGCCCTGGGTCAAGACCTCCCTGGCCCCGGGCTCCAAGGTGGTGACCGACTACCTGGAGGCCTCCGGGCTTCTGCCCTTCCTCGAGGCCCTGCGCTTCCACGTGGTGGGCTATGGGTGCACCACCTGCATCGGCAACTCCGGCCCCCTGCCCGAGGACATCGCCAAGGCGGTGGAGGAAGGGGACCTGGTGGTGGCCGCCGTCCTCTCGGGGAACCGCAACTTTGAGGGGCGCATCAACCCCCACGTCCGGGCCAACTACCTGGCGAGCCCCATGCTGGTGGTGGCCTACGCCCTGGCCGGCCGCATGGACATTGACCTGGCCACCGAACCCCTGGGCTTTGACCCCAACGGCAAGCCCGTCTACCTGAAGGACATCTGGCCCTCCATGGAGGAGATCCAGGAGGCCATCCGCAAGACCCTGGACCCGGAACTCTTCAAGAAGGAGTACAGCCGGGTCTTTGAGGGGGACGAGCGCTGGCAGGCCCTCCCCGCCCCCACCGGCACCCTCTACGCCTGGGACCCGGAGAGCACCTACATCCAGAACCCGCCCTTCTTTGAGGACCTGGGCCAGAGGAAGGTGGAGGACATCAAGGGGGCGCGGGTCCTCCTGGTGCTGGGAGACTCCGTGACCACGGACCACATCTCCCCCGCCGGGGCCATCCCGGTCAAGAGCCCCGCCGGCCAGTACCTTCTCAGCAAGGGCGTGAAGCCCGAGGAGTTCAACTCCTACGGCTCCCGACGCGGCAACCACGAGGTGATGATGCGGGGCACCTTCGCCAACATCCGCATCAAGAACCTCATGCTGGACGGCATTGAAGGGGGCTATGCCAAGAAGCTCCCCGAGGGGGACGTGGACTTCGTCTACAACGTGGCCATGCGCTACAAGGCGGAGGGGACGCCCCTCATCGTCATCGCCGGCAAGGAGTACGGCACGGGCTCCAGCCGCGACTGGGCCGCCAAGGGCACCTACCTCCTGGGCATCAAGGCGGTCCTGGCGGAGAGCTACGAGCGCATCCACCGCTCCAACCTGGTGGGCATGGGGGTCCTGCCCCTGGAGTTCCTGCCCGGGGAGAACCGGGAGACCCTGGGCCTCACCGGCTACGAGGTCTATGACATCCTGGGCCTCACCGACCTCCACCCCAGGAAGCGGGTGGACGTGGTGGCCAGGCGGGAAGACGGCTCCGAGGTCCGCTTCCAGGCCATCGCCCGCCTGGACACCCCGGTGGAAGTGGACTACTACAAGAACGGGGGCATCCTCCAGACCGTCCTCCTCAACATGCTGAAGGAGGCCCGGGCCCAGTAAAGGCCGAGGCCCCGGGAAGCCCCCGGGGCCTTTGGAGTCCCCGCTGTGGCGAAGGCCACGGCGGGGTACTTTAAAGCCCGGCCCCGATCTCCAGGTGGGGGTTCGGGCGGCCTCCTTCCTCCGCCTCCCGGGCCTCAATCTTGCCCTTGATGCGCTTGAGGCGGAAGGTGTCCTCCCTTTCCCTCTGCTCCAGGACCTGCTGAATGAAGCGGATCTGCCCCCTAATCCCCGGGATCACCACCTGCTCCAGGGCGTTCACCCGCCGGGTGGTCTTCTTGATCTCCTCGCCGATCTTCTTGAGGCGGGTCTCGGTGTTGGCCACCTGGACCAGGGCCTCGGCGTAGCGGCGGAAGGCCTTCTGGGCCTCGAGGGTGTAGGCGGGGGTGCCCACGGGGGAAAGAAGGACCTCAGGGAAGGTGGCCCTGAGCCTAGGCACCTTGCTTCCCCAGACGTTTTCCACCTCCGCCTCCACCCCCTCCACCGGGGGGACGCCCAGGCTGGCCCCGGCCACCGCCTCGGGGCCGTCAAAGGCCTGGGCCAGAAGCAGGGCGGAGTAGGCCTCCTTGGCGGCCTGGTTCAGGGCCTTCCTGGCCTCCAAGGCCTCCCGCACCAGGCCGAAGAACTCGGCCACCAGGGCGTCCCGCTTCTTCTTTAAGAGGTCCACCCCCTTCTGCGCCAGGCGGAGCTGCCCCCGCCTTTGCAGAAGGTTCATCCGGGTGGGACTGACCTGGCTCATCTACCCCCCTTTAGTCCAGGGCCTGGGGTGCGCCCCAGATCTCCTCCAGCTTCTGCCCGTAGTACTTGCCGATGTGGTCCTTAGAAATCCGCTTGAGCTCGCCCTGGGGAAGCATGGAGAGGAGGGCCCAGGCGATCTGCAGGCTCTCCTCAATGGAGCGGTTCTGCTGGCCCTGGTTGATGAAGTGCTTCTCAAAGGCGTCGGCGAACTGCAGGTAGCGGCGGTCGTTCTCCGTGAGGGCGTCCTCGCCGATGATGGCCACCAGCTTGCGGATGTCCACGCCGTTGGCGTAGGCGGAGTAGAGCTGGTCGGAGACCTGCTTGTGGTCCTCCCGGGTCTTGCCCTTGCCCACGCCGTTGTTCATGAGCCGGGAGAGGGAGGGCAGGGGGTCAATGGGCGGGTAGATGCCCTTGCGGTAGAGCTCCCGGGAGAGCTGGATCTGCCCCTCGGTGATGTAGCCCGTCAGGTCGGGGATGGGGTGGGTGCGGTCGTCGTCGGGCATGGAGAGGATGGGGATCTGGGTCACCGAGCCCTTCTTGCCCCGCACCACCCCGGCCCGCTCGTAGATGGTGGCCAGGTCGGTGTACATGTAGCCGGGGTAGCCGCGGCGGCCGGGGATCTCCTCGCGGGCCGCCCCGATCTCCCGCAGGGCCTCGCAGTAGTTGGTCATGTCGGTGAGGATGACCAGGACGTGGTAGTCGTGCTCAAAGGCCAGGTACTCGGCCACGGTGAGGGCCATGCGGGGGGTGAGGATCCTTTCAATGGTAGGGTCGTCGGCCTTGTTGAGGAAGAGGACCGAGCGGCTAAGGGCCCCCGTGCGCTCAAACTCCTGGATGAAGTAGGAGAGCTCCCGCTGGGTGATGCCCATGGCGGCGAAGACCACGGCGAAGGGCTCCTCCTTCTCCCCCTCCCCGGAGAGGTCGGGGCGCACCGTGGCCTGCCGGGCGATCTGGGCGGCGATCTCGTTGGCGGGGAGGCCCGAGCCGGAGAAGATGGGGAGCTTCTGCCCCCGCACCAGGGTGTTCATGACGTCAATGGTGGAGATGCCCGTCTGGATGAACTCCTCCGGCTTCCTGCGGGCCACGGGGTTCAGGGGCAGGCCCACGATGGGCAGGCGCTTCTCCGGGGTGATGGGGGGAAGGCCGTCAATGGGCTTGCCGATGCCGTTGAAGCGCCGCCCCAGCATCTCCTTGGAAACCCCAAGCCGGGCCACGTCCTCCACCAGGCTGACGCTGGTGGTGGCTAGGTCCAGGCCCGTGGTCTCCTCAAACACCTGGATGACGGCGTACTCCTCGGAGACCTCAATGACCTGCCCGCCGCGGACGCGCCCGGTGCCGTCCTTGATGTCCACGATGGCCCCGTAGGCCAGGTCCTTGGCGTTCTCCACGAAGAGCAGGGGCCCCGAGATGTAGGTGACGCCGGTGTATTCCTTCTTCAAGAGGTCCATGCTTCACCTCCTCAGGCCAGGGCCTTGAAGGCCCCCTCAATCTCCCTCATGGCCTCCTCAAAGTAGCGGGGGAACTCCTCCTCGCTCACGTAGCGGGCCCGGCCGATGCGCTCAATGACCGGGAGGGCCAGGATCTCGTCTATGGAGACCCCGCGGCGGATGGCCGCCTCCGCCTCCTTGTAGAGGGTGAGGATCATCTTCATGATGCCGTAGGCCTTCCCCATGGAGCAGTAGGCGTCAATCTCGTGGTAGGCGTTTTGCTGGAGGAAGTCCTCCCGGATGATGCGGCCCACCTCAATGACCAGGCGCTCGGCGTCCTGCAGGGCGTCGGGCCCCACCAGCTGGACGATCTCCTGGAGGCCCGCTTCCCTCTGGAGGAGCTCGGAGATGGCGTCCCGGAGCTCGGGGTAGTCGGGGGCCACGTTCTGGCGGTACCAGGGGTCCAGGGCCCCGGTGAAGAGGCTATAGGAGCCGTTCCAGTTGATGGCCGGGAAGTGGCGGCGGAAGGCCAAGGAGGCGTCCAGCCGCCAGAAGGCCCCCACGATGCGCAGGGTGGACTGGGTCACGGGCTCGGACATGTCGCCGCCCGGAGGGGAGACCGCCCCCACGATGGTCACCGCCCCCTCCTCGCCCCCCAGGGTGATGACCTTGCCGGAGCGCTCGTAGAAGGCGGCGAGGCGGGCCGCCAGGTAGGGGGGGTAGCCCTCTTCGGCGGGCATCTCCTCGAGGCGGCTAGAGATCTCGCGCAGGGCCTCGGCCCAGCGGCTGGTGGAGTCGGCCATGAGGGCCACGGCGAAGCCCTGGTCGCGGAAGTACTCGGCGATGGTCACCCCCACGTAGATGCTGGCCTCGCGGGCGGCCACGGGCATGTTGGAGGTGTTGGCGATGAGCACCGTGCGGTGCATGAGGGGCCCCCCGGTCTTGGGGTCGGTGAGCTCGGGGAACTCCACCAAAACGTCCGTCATCTCGTTGCCCCGCTCCCCGCACCCCACGTAGACCACCACATCGGCGTTGGACCACTTGGCCAAAGACTGCTGGGTCACGGTCTTGCCGCTGCCAAAGGGCCCCGGGATGGCCGCCGTCCCCCCCATGGCCACGGGGAAGAGGACGTCCAGGATCCGCATCCCCGTGAGGAAGGGGGTGTTGGGGTCCAGCTTCCGCTGGATGGGCCTGGCCCGGCGCACGGGCCAGGTGTGGTACATCTTGAGCTCGGTGCCGTCCTCCAGGACCACCACCGGCTCCTCCACCGTGTACTCCCCGGCGGGCTTCACCTCCTTGACCCGGCCCTTCACGTCCGGGGGCACCAGGATCTTGTGGGTGAAGCCGAACTCGGGGACGGTGCCCAGGACCATGCCCCCCTTGACCTCGTCCCCGGGTTTCACCACCGGGGTCCAGGCCCACTTCCGCTCCCGGTCCAGGGCGTGGGCCACCACGCCCCGGGTGATGTAGATGCCGGTCTTCTCCCGGATGCGCTCCAGGGGACGCTGGATGCCGTCGTAGATGCCGTTGAGCATCCCGGGGCCCAGCTCCACCGCCAGAGGAAGCCCGGTGGAGACCACGGGCTCCCCCACCTTGAGGCCCGAGGTGTCCTCGTAGACCTGGACGAAGGCCGTGTCCCCGTCCAGGCGGATGATCTCCCCCACCAGGCCCTCGTGGCCCACCTTGCAGATGTCGTACATGCGGGCCCCCAGCATTCCCTTGGCGATCACCGCCGGGCCCGCGATCTTCTGGATCACCCCTTGGATCATCTTCCCTCCATTCTACAGCTTGATGTCAAAGCCGATGGTCCTGCGCACCAGTTCCCGCATGTACCCTTCCACGTCGGGGTTCTGAAAGGCCTCCTTTAGGCCCGCTATGGGCAGGAGGACGGGCAGGTCCTTCCCCCGCATAAGCCGCTCCACCGCCTTCTCGGGCTCGGGGAGGAGGCCTCCGTCCACGGCCACCAGGGCGTACCCGCCCTTTCGCACAAGCTCCTCCAGCTTGGCCCTGGCCTCCTCAGCGGTGCGGGCGGCGTGGGCCTCGAGGCCCGAAAGCCTGAACCCCTGGGCGGACTCGGGATCGGCGATCACGGCGATCCTCATGGGCAGGTCACCTCCTCCTCCACCAGCTCCTTGGGCAGGCCAAAGTAGGCCCGCCGGGCGAGAAGCCTAAGGCGCATGGCCTCCCACTCCCGCTCCTTCACGTAGGCCAGCACCAGCCCCGCCCCCAGGGGATCGGCGGTCCCCTTCTTAGCTTCCTCAAGGAGAAGGCAGCGGAGCCTCCTTTCCAGCTCCCTCAGCTCCCGCACCCCGGAAAGCCCCGCCAAGGGGGTGCCGGAAAGCTCGTCCAAGGCGGCGTAGTCCCCCTCCAGGAGGCGGGCGAAGCGGAGGCGGTCCACGAAGCGCCCCCCGCGGATGAAGAGGGCCTCGGGGTTCGCCTCCTGCCCCATGAGCTTGAAGGCGGTCCTTAGGTTCTCGGCGTCCACCTCCAGGGAGAGGTAGTCCCGAAGGGCGGGCTCCTCAAGGGCCTTGGCCCCCTTGGCCACGTCCTCAAAGAAGCGCTTGGCGAGAAGGGCCTCCACCCGGGCCGGGTCCTGGGTCTCCCGCAAAACGGCCCTCAGGGCCCTGGCCAGGGGGTGGCCGGGCACGGAGAGGACCTGGGCCATCCCCAAAAGGTCCTGGGCCTCGTAGGCCTGCCGCCAGAGCTCCTCCTTGAGGGTGCCGGGAAGGAGGGGAACCTCCTCAAAGGGGCGGCCCGTGGCCTTGGCCCTTAGGAGGGCCTGAAGGTTGGCCAGGTCCTGGCGCAGGAGGAGAAAACGCACCGCTTCCCTGGCCTCCCCGGTCACCAGGCGGGGCAGGTCCCCCACCAGCCTGGCCTGGGCCTGGGCGATGGCCCTATCCACCTCGGAAAGCCCCTGCCCGGCCAGGTCCTGGCCGTAGGCGCTCTCCGAGAGGAGGCGGAGGAAGTCGGGGAAAGAGAGGTCCAGGGCCTCCTGGAAGAAGCTCTCCTTGAGGAGGGTGCCCCGCCTGGCCCGCACCCGGGCGTTCAGGTAGCCGAAGTCGTCCGCCATGGCCTAGCCCCAAAGCGCCTGGGCCACCTTGGAGGAGAGGGCGTCCCAGGCCCTTTCCAGGCGGCTTTCCAGGGCGTTTTCCACCTGGGTCTTGCCCCCCTTGCCCACGGCCCGCACCCCCAGGCGCAGGGCGGGATCGGGCAAGAGCTTGAGCCCCCGCTCCTGGGCCAGGGCCTCGAGGTGGGGCAGGTTCTCCGGGTGCGTGGCCAGGGCCTCGGGCTCCGCCAGGGCGGAGAGGGCCTCCAGGGCCAGCTTCCGCACCACCTCGGGCCACTCGGGCTTATGGGGAAGGGCCTTCAGGGCCTCGAGGGCCTTGGCCTTGAGCTCGGAGAGCACCTCCCCCTTGGCCTGGGCCCGGGCGGTGGAGAGGAGGAGCTCCCCGGCGCTCTCCGACCGGCGTAGGGCGGCCTGGAAAGCGGCCTCCAGAGCCCGCCTTTTCCCTTCCAAAAGGGCCTTGGCCCTGGCCTCGGCCTCGGCCTTCAGGCCCTCCGCCTTGGCCCTGGCCTCGGAGAGGATGGCCTGGATCTCCGCCTCCACCTCCTGGCTCAGAATGGCTTCCAGTTTGGACATGATCCCCCCTTTGGGAAAGGGCCAAGCCCTGGGAAGGGCCTGGCCCCAGAAGCCCCTTAGAGCTTGCCGTTCAGGATGAAGGCGATGAGCAGGCCGAAGATCACCAGGGTCTCGGGCAGGAGGAGGAAGATCAGGGCCGTACCGAAGTTGCCCCGGTCCTCGGCGATGGCCCCCACGCCCGCCGCACCGATGCGGGCCTGGGCCACGCCCGTGCCCAAAGCGGCTAGGCCCACGGCCAGGCCTATGCCCACGGCGATGAGGCCCCGGTCAAGACCCCCGGAGGCCGCCGCCTCCTCCGCCGCCAACGCCAGAGCGCCGAAAACCGCCACCAGAACCAAAACCAGAAGCTTCTTCATCTCTTTCCCTCCCTAGTGCGTCTCGCAGACGCTTTTGAACGGCCGGTAAGGCCTGCCGTTCTCCTCGTAGAAGCCGAACTTGGTGAAGAACTCCACCCAGATGAGACGGATGGGCTGGAGCATGTGCCCTAAGGTGGTGAGGAGGAGGATGAGGAGGTGCAGTAGACCCGCCACCACCACGCCCAGAAGGGCACCCACCAGGCCCAGCTTGGCCGCCAGGGCGAAGCCCACGTCGGTGAGAAGCCCCGCCAGAATCCCTCCGGCGGCCCCCACGGCGTAGATACGGACGTGGGAGAGGATGTGCCCCGCCTGGGTGAAGATCTCCGGAACCATGAGCCAGATGCGGCTCATGACCACGGCCAGCAAGAAGACCGCAAAGCCCAGGTACATGAGGGCGGAAAGCCACCCCGCCTGCAGGTTCCCCAGGTAGGAGGCGGCCAGGGCCAGGATGCCCACAAGCCCCCCCAGGTAGCCCACGCCCTCCCAGAAGTGGCCCATGTGCCGGTGCTTGAGGCCCAGGTAAGCCCGAAGGACGAGGCCGGCGAAGACCATGACCACGCCGAAGGCCACGGAGAGGAGGATGAGGAGGTTGGCCGTCTTGGCGGTGTCAATGCGGGGAATCAGGATGGGGAGGAGGCCCGGGTGCTCGGGGGTGCCGAAGACCCCTAGGTGCTCCAGGAAGGTGCCGAAGAACTCCCCGTAGATGAGGCCCCAGACCACGGTCCAGAAGACCATCCAGTTCAGGATGTAGACCAGCTTGGAAAGAACCGGGGGCTTCAGCTTGAGGGCGAAGAGGTCAATGACCAGGGGCTCGTTCCGCTTCACGTAGCCGGAAAGCCACCGCCCCACCAGGTAGAAGAGGAGGGCGTAGCCGATGTCCCCCACGATCATCCCGAACCAGAAGGGGAAGAAGATGGGGACCACCGGGGTGGGGTCCACGGTGCCGTACTTGGGGGTGTTGAGGAAGCTCACCAGAAGCTCAAAGGGCTTGGCCCAAGGGGGATTGTCCAGGGTCACGGGGATGCGGTCGGCCTCGTGGTGCTCGTCCACGGGCTCAAAGGCGTAGACCACCTGGCCCTGGTGGCGGGCCAGGGCCTCCTCCACCTTGGGCTTGGCCTTCACCGGGACGTAGCCCAGAAGGCCGAAGCCAAAGCGGCCCGAGGCCAGCTCCTCCAAGGCCTTGAGCCGGGCCACCTCGTCCTTGGCCCGGGTCCAGAGGCTCCGCAGGGTGGAGGCGGCCTCCTGGGCCAGCTTGAAGAGGGCCTGCCGCACCTCGGATAGCTCCCTAGGGGCGGCCTCGGCCCGCTCCTTGAGCTTTTTGGCCGCCTGGGAAAGGGGAAGGTCCCAAGGAAGCCGGAGCTCGGCCATCCCCGCCCGGGAAAGGGCCGCCTTGGCCGCCTCCTGGTCCCGGCGGTGGACCACGAGGAGGGCGGCGAGCCCCTTGCTGTAGGGCTCCGTGGCCAGGAGGAAGCGGTCTTCCAGCGCCTTTTTCAGGGACTCCTCCACCAGGGGGAGCTCCTTCTCCGTGAGGAGGAAGGGCATGACCCGGAAGAAGGGGCTTTCGTCCAGGCCGTGGGCCATCCCGGAAAGCTTCTCCAGGGGCTCCAGGTAGGCCCGGGCCAGGGAAAGCTCCTCTTCCAGCTCCTGGCGCTGGCGGGTGAGGCCCTCGGCGTGGCCCTGGATGGGGGCGAGGGCCTTCTCGGCCGCCTCGAGGCCCTCGGGGAAAGGCCTTGCCGGCTCGGGCTCCTGGCCCAGGAGGGCCAGGGTGTGCTCGGCCCCGGCGGCCACCCCTTCCCAGCGCCTCAGCTCCTCCCGCTCCTCGGGGGAAAGCCGGTACTCGGAAAGGGCCTCCACCCTGAGGGTCTCCAGATGGACCACCCCTGCCTGCTGCAGGCTCTGGAGAAGCTCCTTGGCCAGGCCCTTGGGCCCGGCCAGGACCAGCTTCTCCATGGGGGCGATCACGGCAGGACCTCCTTCAGCACCAGGGCCAGGGCCTCCTCCAGGCGGGGCCCGGCCTTCTCCCTGACCGCCTTGGCCTCGGCCTCCGCCTGAGCCCGGTAGCGGGCCAGGATGGCCTCGGTCTCCTGGGCCTCCTTCTCGCGGTACTGGGCCTCCAGGGCCTTGGCCTTGGCCTCGGCCTCCTCCAGAAGGGCCCTAGCCTCGGCCTCCGCCCGCTTGAGGAGCTCCTCTGCCTCCTTCTTGGCGGCCTCGAGGCGGGCAAGGAGCTCCTTCTCCTTCTCCGCTAGGCTCTTTATAAGTCCCAGGCCTCCCATCGCCCCTCCCTATGTGAAAAGACGCGCAAACCGCACCCGCCGGCCATGATACCGGCTTCCGGGGCAAGCGTCAACCGACCCCGCCTAAGTATACTTAAGCGGTGCGGATTTTCGTCAACGAACGCGGAGCGGAAAGGCTTCTTTCCCGCCATCTGTGGGTCTTCGCCCGGGACGTGGTCTCGGGCCCCGAAGCCCCCGGGCTCTACCCCGTCTACTGGGGAAAGCGCTTCCTGGCCCTGGCCCTCTACAACCCCCAAAGCGACCTCCGGGTTCGGGCCTATCGCTTCCGCCCAGCGGAGGACCCGGAAAAGGCCCTCTTGGAAAACCTGGAGCGGGCCATCACCCGCCGGCTTAGGGCCCTCGAGGCCGAGCCCGAAGGGGGCTTCCGCCTGGCCCACGCCGAGGGGGACTTCCTCCCCGGGCTCGTGGTGGACTACTACGCCGGCCACGCCGTGGTCCAGGCCACGGCCCACGCCTGGGAGGCGCTTCTGCCCCAGGTGGCCGAGGTCCTGAGGCCCCTGGTGAAAAGCGCCCTGGCCAAGAACGACGCCCGGGCCCGGGAGCTGGAGGGCCTCCCCCTTTACGTGCGCCCCCTCCTGGGCCAGGTGCCCGAGCGGGTGGTGGTCAAGGAGGGGCGGGTGCGCTACCTGGTGGACCTGGTGGCGGGCCAGAAGACCGGGGCCTTCCTGGACCAGCGGGAAAACCGCACCCTCATGGAAGGCTTTCGCGGAGAAAGGGCCTTGGACGTCTTCTCCTACGCCGGGGGCTTCGCCCTGCACCTGGCTTTGGGCTTCAAGGAGGTGGTGGCCGTGGACTCCTCCAAGGAGGCCCTGGCCCGGGCGGAGGAGAACGCCAGGCTGAACGGCCTCGCCTTGAAGACGGTGGAGGCCAACGCCTTTGACTACCTCCGGGCCCTGGAAAGGGCCGGGGAGCGGTTTGACCTCATCGTCCTGGACCCTCCCGCCTTCGCCAAGGGGAAAAAGGACCTGGAGAGGGCCTACAGGGCCTACAAGGAGGTGAACCTGAGGGCCATCAAGCTCCTCAAGGAGGGGGGGATTCTGGCCACGGCCAGCTGCAGCCACCACCTCACCGAGCCCCTCTTCTACCAGATGCTCACCGAGGCCGCCCAGGACGCCCACCGGGTGCTCAAGGTGGTGGAGAAGCGGGGCCAGCCCTTTGACCACCCCGTCCTCCTCAACCACCCGGAGACCCAGTACCTGAAGTTCGCCCTTCTAGAAGTTCTTTAAGGCGGGCCGCTACCGGCTCCACCGCCTCGAGGGCCAGGGGCAGGCGCTCGCCGCTTTTCAGGATGAGGACCAGGGCCCGCCGCCCCCGGGAAAGGGGCCCGGCAGGCCAGAAAGCCGTCTCCAGCCCCCCGATCTCCTCCAGGGCAATCCGCCGCCCCAGGCCCAGGGGGGGAAGGAGGCGCAGGTGGTCGGGGAAGAGGAGAAGGCGCCACCCCCGCCGAAGCCGCCACCAGGGGTAGAGGAAAAGGAGCGCCCAAAGGGGCGCCCCCTCGAGGAGCACCAAAAGGAGGAGGCCCCCCACCCCCAGGGCGAAGGCCAGGGGAGAGAGGCGGGCGTAGGCCACCTCCAGAAGCATAGCCCCATTATGGCGGTAGACTGGAGGGGTGGAGAAGGACCTTCTGGAGGCTTTGGGCCAGCACCTGGTCTGGCGCATCGGCCGGGCTGAAGAGGAAGAGGTCCTGGTGGTGCGGGTGGGGCTGGCCTCGGCCACGCCCCGCTTTAAGGAGCTTCCCCGCCTGGTCAACATCCCGGACGCGGAGATAGAGCGCCTCGCCCGCGAGGGCCGGGTCCGGGTGGAGTGGGTGGAGGGATGAAGGCCCTGGAGCTTGACCTGGAGAAAGGCCTCGAGGGGCTTCCCCTGGAGCTTTCCTGGGAGGGCCCCCTGCTGAAGGGCATCCTCCGCCAGGCCAACCCGGTTCTGGGCGAGGTGGCCCTTCCCTTCCAGAGCCGCCTCGAGGGCCCCCGCCTCACCCCCATCCCCCTGCCGCCCCCCGCTTTGGCCGTGGGCGGCGAGGTCCTGCCCAAGGGGGAGGGCCTCCTCCTGAGGCTTGAGGTGGACCTCCTCCTCCCCGAGGCCAGGACCTGGGGGGAGCGGGCCTTTTTCCGCCTCCTCAAGGCCATCTTCCTGCACACCCTGGAAAGGGCCCTTTCCCAGAAGGCCCCTCTGGGGCTATAGTGGCGGTAAAGGAGGTGCGTATGGTGGAGGTGCGGTATCTGGGCCACTCGGCGGTCTGGCTATCCGACGGCCAAACCCGGATCATCATAGACCCCTTCCTCACCGGCAACCCCATGGCGGCGGCCTCCCTGGCCGAGGTCCAGGCGGACCTCATCCTGGTGACCCACGCCCACGGGGACCACTTCGGCGACAGCGTGGCCCTCTCCAAGAAGGGCGGGGTGGTGGTCTCCACCTTTGAGATCGCCACCTACGCCGAAAAGCACGGGGCCAAGAGCGTGCCCATGAACATCGGGGGCACCTACCGCTTCGCGGGGGGCTTCGTCAAGTGGTTCCCCGCCTGGCACTCCTCCAGCTTCCCCGACGGCACCTACGGGGGCATGCCCATGGGGGTGGTGGTGGAGCTTGCGGGCAAGCGCATCTACCACGCCGGCGACACCGCCCTCTTCTCGGATATGGCCCTCATCGGCGAGCTTAACCTGGACCTCGCCCTCCTCCCCATCGGCGACCACTTCACCATGGGGCCCGAGGACGCCCTGAGGGCCTTGGACCTCCTCAAGCCCAAAAGGGTGGTCCCCATCCACTACAACACCTTCCCCCCCATAGAGCAAGACGGGGAGGCCTTCGCGCAAAAGGCCCGGGAGAAGGGCGTGGAAGGGCACGCCCTGAAGCCGGGAGGGGTGCTGGTCCTTGACTAGGAAGGACTTCCGCCTCCTCATGCTCCTGGGCCTGGGGCAGACGGCCCAGGTCTATCTGGCCGAGGCCCCGGGCCTGGGGCAGGTGGCCCTGAAGCTCCCCAAGAAGGAGGTGCGGGAAGACCCCAGGCTGGCCGAGCGCTTCGCCCGGGAGGTCTCCTTCAGCCTCTCCCTGAAGCACCCCTACCTGGTCCGGGGCCTAGCCGGCGTGCCCTTCGGCGAGGAGGCCTTTTTGGCCCTGGAGTACTTTCCCCAGGGGACCCTCGAGGCCAGGCTCCTGGAGGGCCGCCTGCCCCTGGAGGAGGCGGTGAAGGCGCTCACCCAGGTAGGGGAAGCCCTCCTCTACCTCCACGGGAAGGGCCTCCTCCACCAGGACGTGAAGCCCGCCAACGTCTTCGTGGGAGAAGGGATTTATAAGCTGGCGGATCTGGGCACCCTGCGCCCCATCGGCGATAGGACCCAGGAGTTCGCCGGAAGCCCCCACTACCTGGCCCCGGAGCTCTTCTTAGGAAGCCTCCCCAGCGAGAAGAGCGAGGCCTACGCCTACGGCGTCATGGCCTATGAGCTCTTGACGGGCAAGAGGCCCTTCAAGGGGGAGAGCCTGGAGGAGCTACGGGACGCCCACCTCTTCCTCCCCCCGCCCCCCACGAGCCTTCCCCCCCGCCTGGACAAGGCCCTGAGGCGGCTTCTTGTCAAGGACCCCAAGGAGCGCCTGGGGATCGGGGAGTTTTTAGAGGCCCTCCGCACCTGGCAAGCGCCCGGGGGCAAACAGCCCAAGGCGACCAAGCCCAAGCGGCGCTTTCCCTTTTTTAGGAGCTAGCCATGGAACCCGTCTGGTACCCACCGGAGTCGGCCAAAAGCACCCGGCTTTTCCACTTCATGGAGACCCTGGGCTTTGAGGACTACGAGGCCTTCTACCGCTACAGCGTGGAGGAGGCCGAGGCCTTCTACCACGCTTTCTTCACCCACCTGGCCATCCCCTGGCGCACCCCCTACACCCTGGTCATGGAGGGTAGCTTTCCCTTCCCCCGCTTTTTCGTAGGGGGGAGGCTGAACCTGGTGGAGGCCGTCCTGCGCCACGACCCTGAGCGCCCCGCCCTGGTCCACGAGGGCGAGGACGGCCGGGTGCGAAGCCTCACCTACGGGGAGCTCAAGGCCGAGGTGGCCCGGGTGGCCGCCGGGCTAAAGGCCCTGGGGGTAGGGCGGGGGGATCGGGTGGGGCTCTGGCTTCCCATGGGCCTCGAGGCCGCCACCCTCCTCCTGGCCACCGCCTGGGTGGGGGCCATCGCCATCCCCATCTTCTCCGGTTACGCCGCCGAGGCGGCCAGCGTCCGCCTCAAGGACGCCGAGGCCAAGCTCCTCGCCGTCCAGGACGGCTTCTTTAGAAGGGGAAGGCGGGTGGAGCTCCTCCTCGAGGCCCGCAGGGCCCGGGAACTTGCCGGAACGGAAGGGCTCCTGGTGGTGCGCCGCCTGGGCCTTCCCCTGGCGGCGGGCGAGGTGGACTATCAGGACCTCTCGGGCGAGGCCTCCCCTCCGGAGGAGATGGAGAGCATGGACCCCTTCATGCTCATCTACACCTCCGGCACCACCGGCCGCCCCAAGGGCACGGTCCACTACCACGCCGGCTTCCCCTTGAAGGCCGCCTTGGACCTGGCCCTCCTCTTTGACCTGAAGGAGGAGGACCGCCTCTTCTGGTTCACCGACCTGGGCTGGATGATGGGCCCCTGGGCCATCCTGGGGGGGCTCCTCCTGGGCGGCACGGTCTTCCTCTACGACGGGGCGCCGGACTACCCGGGCCCCGACCGCCTCTGGCGCATGGTGGCCGCCCACCGCATCACCCACCTGGGCCTCTCCCCCACCCTGGTGCGGGCCCTGATCCCCTTCGGGGAGGCCCCCCTGGAGGGGCATGACCTCTCTTCCTTGAGGGTCCTGGGCTCCACCGGGGAGCCCTGGAACCTCGAGGCCTACCTCTGGTTCTTCCGCGCCGTGGGGCAGGAGCGCCTCCCCATCGTCAACTACTCCGGCGGCACCGAGGTCTCCGGGGGCATTTTGGGCAACGTCCTCCTCCGGCCCATCAAGCCCATGGGCTTCAACACCGCCGTGCCCGGCATGAGGGCCGCCGTCTTGGACGAGGAGGGGAGGCCGGCGGTGGGGAGGGTGGGGGAGCTCGCCGTCCTCGCCCCCTGGCCGGGGATGACCCGGGGCTTCTGGCGGGACGAGGCCCGCTACCTGGAGACCTACTTCCAAAAGGTCCCCGGGGTCTGGGTGCACGGGGACCTGGCCCTTTTGGACGAGGAGGGGCACTTCTTCATCCTGGGGCGCTCCGACGACACCCTGAAGGTGGCGGGGAAAAGGGTGGGCCCCGCCGAGGTGGAGACCGCCGCCACCCGCCACCCCGCCTTAAGGGAGGCGGCGGCCATCGGGGTGCCCCACCCGGTGAAGGGGGAGGCCATCGTCCTCTTCGCCGTGCTGAAGCCGGGCCACACCCCTTCCCCGGCCCTCGCCGAGGAGGTGGCGGAGAAGGTGGCCGAGGCCCTAGGTAAACCCCTTCGCCCCGAGCGGGTCCTCTTCGTCCCCGACCTGCCCAAGACCCGGAACGCCAAGGTGATGCGCCGGGTGATCCGGGCCGCCTTCCTGGGCCAGGACCCCGGGGACCTCTCCGCCCTGGAGAACCCCGAGGCCGTCCGGGCCATCCAGGAGGCCGCCCAAGGATGAGGGTCCTCGCCCTCCTCCTCTTGGGGGGCCTCGCCCTGGCCGCCTCCCTGGACGAGGCCCGCGCCCTCTACGCCCGGGGGGAGATGGAAGGGGCCCTGGCCCGCCTAAAGCCCCTCCTTTCGGGCTACGACCCCCCGGAGGAGGCCCTCCTCCTTGCGGGCTTCGCCCACTACCGCCTGGGGCAACTGGAGGAGGCCCTCTACGCCTTCTCCCGCCTGGTGGGGACGCTTCGGGGCGGGCCGGAGGCCCTCTATGGCTTTGGCCTGGCCTTAAGGGCCCTGGGGGACCTCGAGGGGGCAAGAAGCGCCCTGGAGGAGGCGCTCCGGCAGGGCTACGGCGACGCCGAGCCCGTCCTCCGTACCCTCCCTCCCCCTTCCCCACCCGCCCCCAAGGCCCGCAAGGCCCCGCCCCCCTTCCGGGCCGAGAAGGGCCGGTTCTGGGTAGAGGGCAAGCCCTTCCAAGTCCGGGGGGTGAACCTGGGCGTGGCCCTGCCAGGCCGCTTCCCTGCCGAGTTCCCGGAGGAGGTCTGGCTCTACCGGGCCTGGCTGGAGCTCCTCTCCGCCATGGGGGCCAACACCGTCCGGGTCTACACCCTCCTGCCTCCCGCCTTCTACCGGGCCCTCCTGGGCCACAACCTGACCCACCCCAAGAGGCCCCTCTACCTCTTCCAGGGCGTCTGGACGGAACTCCCCGAGGAGGAGGGCTACGGGGACTGGGAGGGCCCCTTCCTGGAAAAGTTCCTCCTGGAGGGGCGGGAGGTCCTGGACGCCCTCCACGGCAACCTCCGCCGCCCGCCCAAGCCCGGCCACGCCCACGGGGACTACACCGCCGACGTCTCCCCTTGGACCCTGGGCCTTTTGGTGGGGCGGGAGTTTGAGCCCTACTCCGTGGCCGCCTACAACGAGCGCCACCCGGGGCGGGCCTACCGGGGCCGCTTCCTCGAGGCCCTCCCCGGGGCGAGCCCCTTTGAGGCCTATATCGCCGAGGTCCTGGACCGCCTGGCCCGGTACGAGTGGGAGGCCTACGGCGCCGCAAGGCCTCTGGGCTTCGTCAACTGGCCCACCCTGGACCCCCTCACCTGGGAAAGCGAGGCCAGCTTCCAGGAGGAGTACCGCCTGAGGAAGGCCCGCGGGGAAAGGGTGGAGCCCCCTCGGGCAGGCCCCCTCCATGAAGAGGACACCGTGGTCCTGGACCCCACCCACCTGCGCCCCGCCCCCCATAGCCCCACGAGCCTCTTCGCCGCCTACCACGTGTACCCCTACTACCCCGACTTCATGGTCAACGAGCCCAGCCTGGAGGGGGGGCGCTACCGCAAGTACCTGGAGCGCCTCAAGGCCCACCACAGGGAGATGCCCCTCCTCATCGCCGAGTTCGGCCTGCCCGGAAGCCGCGGCCTCGCCCACTTCCACCCCGAGGGGTTCCATCACGGGGGGCTCTCGGAGGAGGCCCAGGCGGAAGGGGTGGCCGCTCTCTGGCAGGACATCGCCGCCTTAGACCTGGCGGGAGGGCTCGTCTTCACCCTTCTGGACGAGTGGTTCAAGAAGAACTGGCTCTTCATGGACCTGGAATACCCCCCGGAGCGGGACCCCCTATGGCACAACCTCCTGGACCCCGAGGAGAACTACGGCCTCCTGGCGGCCACCGCGAGGGGCGCCTTCCGCCTGGACGGCAACCCCGAGGAGTGGGAGAAGGTGCCCTTCCTCCTCCGGGAGGAGGGCCGCTTTCTCAAGGCCCACGCCGACCCCGAGTACCTCTGGCTCCTCTACCGAGGCCCCCTCCCTCTGCAGGTTTACCTGGACACGGTTCCGGGAGGGGCCCAAGTGGCCGAGGGCTTCGGGGCCGAGTTCTCCCTGGAAATCGGCCCTGAAGGGGGAAGGCTCCTGGTGGAGAAGGGGTACTACCCCTACGAGGAGCTTTCCTACGGCCTTCCCGGGACCGAGTTCCTCCTCTTCCGGGGGTTCACCAAACCGGGGGAGGGGCCTTTTGTGCCCTTCGTCCTGGAGCCCAACCGCCGCCGCACGGGCCGGGACGGCACCGACTACCCCCGCAAGACCTACGAGCTGGGAGCCCTGAGGCGGGGGGAGGACCCCTTGGGCGCCCGCGACCCTACCGCGGACTACGCCCTGGGGCCCGAAGGGCTTCTGGAGGTGCGCCTCCCCTGGGGCATGCTCCTCCTCACCGACCCGAGCCGCCCCACCGCCTGGTACGCTCCCGAACCCATCCCCATAGAAGGCGTAAACCTCCTCCTGGAAGGGGGAAAGCCCCTCCGCTTCGCCTGGACCCCCTGGGAGGCCCCCCCTTTCGCCTTGCGGCTCAAGCCCCTCTACTTCCGCCTAAAGACCCTCTGGCGAGGGCCTTGAGGGGTAGGCCCAGAAGAAGGGCCGCCAGCAAAAAGAGGAAAAGCCCCCCCAGGCCCCCAAGGACCAGGGGAAGGAGGGCGCCTTTGGGCGTGGCGGCGGGAAAGTAGACCCCGAGAAAGAGCCCGGGAACCGCCGCGAGGAGCCCCGCCAGAAAGGCCTTGAGAACGTAGAGCGGGGCGTAGCCCACCGCCACCCCCTCCCGGCGCAACAGGGCCAGGTAAAAGCAAAGGCCCAGATACCCCGCCAGGGCCGTGGCCAGGTTGAGGAGGAAGAGGCCCGCATCCCTTAGGAGCCAGTAGCCCAGGGTGTTGGCGAGGAAGACCAAGGCGCTGGCCATGACCGCCTCCCGCACCTTCCCCAGGGCGTAGAGGCCCCTTAGAAAGAGGGTGTTCACCCCCCAAGGCAGAAGGGCCAGGCCCAGGGCGGCAAGCACCAGGGCGCTATAGGTCCGGTTCTCCGGAGTGAGGGGGCCGAAGAGGCCAAAGAGGAGGACCACCACGTAGGGGGCGAGGCCCGTGAGAAGCCCGCCTAAAAGGGCCAAAACCAGGCTCAGGCGCTCAAAGGGGCCTCGGAGGAAGCGAGCAAGCTCCTCCCCCTTCAGCGTGCTCATCCGGGGGAAGAGGGCGATGGCGGGGCTGGTGGCGAAGAGGCCCAGGACCATCTGGAAGACCACCTCGGCGTTGTAAAAGCCCGTGACCGCCGCTGGCGGGTAGCGGGTGAGGATGTTGGTGAGGACCAGGTTTAAAAACTGCCTTAAGGAGGTGGTGAAGGCGAAGGGCCCCATGCGGAGGAGAGCGGGGAGAAAGGCCTGGTGCCAACCCCACTCCAGGCGGAAGCCCCGGAGGAAGGGGAGCTGGACCAGGGCCTGCACCAGCCCCCCCAGGGCCACGGAGAGGCCCAAGGCCGTGGGGTCCCCGGGGAAGAGGGCCATGAGGCCGATGGCCACCAGGTTGAAGGCCACGGGGCCCAGGGCATAGGGCAGAAAGCGCTCCTCGGCCTGGAGGAAGGCGGAGAAGAGGGCCGCCATGGAGATGCCCAGGAGAAAGGGGAGAAGAAGCCGAGTCAGGTAGACCACCTGCTGAAAGCTCTCCCCTTCCCTTAGGTGGCTTCCCGGGGCCACCAGAAGCCCCGCCACCCACGGGGCCAGGAGGTAGCCCAGGCCCAGGACCAGGAGGTTGACGCCCAGGAGAAAGGCGGCGAAGCGGCGGGCGAAGGCCTGGGCCTCCTCGGGAGGGAGGCTTTTTAAGAGGGGGATCAGGGCGTTCTGCACCGCCCCCTCGGCGAGGAGTTCCCGGAGGAGGTTCGGCACCCGGTAGGCCACGTTGAAGGCGTCTTTTAGCGCGTCCGGGTAAAGGGCGTTGAAGACCGCCTGGCGCAGGAGGCCCAGGACCCTCGAGGCCAGGGTCCCCCCCATGACCAGAAGGACCTTACGGAGCATTCCCCTCCAGAGCCTCCTGGAAGACATCCAGGAAGTTGGCCTGGTTCACCACGGTGAGGCCGTGCAAAGCGGAAAGCTCTTTGGCCCTGGCCTTGTCCATGCCCAGGAGGACCAGGAAGCTCTCCTTCTGGGAAAGGCCTAAGACCTTCTTGAGCCCGGCGTACTTGCCGATGTGGGCCTGGAACTCGCCGGTCTTGGCCTCAAACCAGAAGACCCTCTCCCCCACCCGCACCAGGATGTCCAGCTCCATGGCCTCCCCGCTCGGCAGGGTCACCTGGTAGCCCATGGCCAGCTCGTGGGGCAGGTTCTTGGAGCGGAGGTGCTTCCTCAAGCGCTCGGCCACGTAGCGCTCCAGCCACTCCCCGGTGAAGAAGTTCTGCACCCAGCCCTCGGTGCTGGCCTTGGCCCGGATGCGCCGCTCCTCGCTCTTGTAGTGGTAGCTGGTGAGGAGGGCGTACTGCTTGAGGAGGGTGCAGAACTGGGTGGAGTTGGCGATCTCCTCCTGGCCCGCCTCGGCCAGGGAAAGCTCAAACTGGCGCTTGGTGGAAAGGCTCTGCTTCAGGCGCTCGTAGAGCTTCTCCAGGCTCGGGTAGCGGTCCCCCAAGAAGAGGGCCAGGCGGGTGAGGACCTTCTCCTTTTCCTCGTCCTCTTCCCGCTTCTTCACCACCTGGATGCCCAGGCTCTCTAGCCAGGCCTCGAGGGTGGGGGGGCGCTTGGGGCGGGGTGCCTCGCGGGGCTCCTCCTTGGCCTCCTTAAGCGGCGGGGCGGGGGGCGCTTCCGAGAGCACCCGCCACATCTCCGCCGCCAGGGCGAAGAAGCGGGCCCGGCGGGGGTCCTCCTCCACCTCCAGCCCGGGGGGAAGGGCCCCGGAGCGCAGGGCGCTCAGGAGCCAGGCCTCGAGGGCCTCCCTAAGCGCCTCCCGGGCGGCCTCCAGGTGGGAGGCCTCCACCTTAAGCCCCACCTCGGGGAGCTCGGCCACGAAGCGCCCCGGCCCCAGAAGGTCGTAGCGGGCCTGGGCCATGGCCTTTTCCAGATAGCGGGTGATCACGCCCACGCCCTCAAGCATAGCAAGGAAAGGCGAAAGGCCCCGGATAACCGGGGCCCTGGTGGTGCCGGGGACGGGACTCGAACCCGTACGGGGGATTACCCCCCAGCGGATTTTAAGTCCGCAGCGTCTACCGTTCCGCCACCCCGGCGGGCCTTTACCATGCTACTAAAGGGGGAAGTCTCCGCCAAGCCTCAAGGTGAGGTCCGCCCCCAAGACCGCCTCCCCGGAGACGCGGTAGGGCACCCCCAGGGCCTTCCCCAGGGCCTCCGCCGCGAAGCCCGGGCCGTTTTCCAGGACCTCGGTGCGCCCGGGGGGAAGGTCTGTGGGGTGGGGGAGCACCTTTAGGCTCAGGGCGGCAAGCCTCTCCTCCGCCCTCCGGGCCAGGGCCTCCTGCCCGGGGCCGTAGACCAGGGCCACCCTAAGCCCCTTCAGGCTCACCTCCTCCCCGGTGCCCTCCCCCAGGAAGTAGCGCTCCACCAGGGCCTTCAGGGCCTTTTGGTCCACCTCCCAGCCCCCGCCCCCAAACCGCCCGGGAAGGAGGAGGCTCACGAGCTCCGGGCGCTTCATGGCGAAGCCCAGAAGGGCCCCCTTCTCCTCGCGGGTGAGGTCGGTCTCCACGTAGTAAGGCTCCACCGCCGCCACCGCCCGGGGCAGGCGGAGGAGGCCCGCCGGCGAAAGAAGCTTCTCTTTGAGGGCGTGGAAGAAGGCCTGCTGGCGCTGGATGCGGCCGATGTCCCCCAGGGCGTCCTTGCGGAAGCGCACATAGCCCTCGGCCTCCTCGCCGGAGAGGACCCGGCACCCGGGCTTTAGGTCTATGACCAGCCCGGCGGCGGTGTCCCGGTAGCGCATGGGCCGCTCCACGCAGACCCTGACCCCCCCGATGGCGTCCACCAGGGCCCTCAGGGCCTCGAGGCTCACCGCCACGTACCGCTCGGGCCGAACCCCCACCACCCGCGCCACGGCCTCCTTCATGAGCGCGGGGCCCCCCAGGGGGCTTGCGGCGTTCACCTTGCGCCAGCCGTACCCGGGAAGGTTCACCCAGACATCCCGGGGAATGGAGAGGACCACCACCCGGTTGGCCTTTGGGTCCAGGCGCGCCAGGAGGATGGTGTCCGCAAGGCCCCGGAAGCGCTCCTCCGCCCTCTTGTGGTAGCCCACGTACTCGGGGCTGGAGCCGTAGACCAGGATGGTGAGGGGCTCCTTCAGCCCCTCGGGGGCGGGCAGGGCCCCATGGCGCGCCACGGGACCCAGAAGGGGGTAGGCCCAGAAGGCCAGGGCCACCAGGAGGACCAAAAGGAGGGCCAGGAAAAACCGCCGCACAAAGGCTCAGTCTAACGCCCGGCGGGTGAAGTGGATTAGGGGAAGCAGTAGGTGGTGTCCGTCATCACCCGGTCGGCCCGGACGAGACCGAAGCCGTAGTAGTCATCCCTACCCGAAGCACCTAGGTCCTCGGCGTTGCCCGTGAGGCAGGTGTAGACCTGGTCCGGGGTGGGCCACGCTTTACGCTCGCTGGCGTACTTGCTCATGTAGAGGGCCACCACGCCCGCCACGATGGGGCTGGAGAAAGAGGTACCTCGGTTTGAGACATAGCTCCCTCTTAACCCTGTCATCCACACAGGATCTCCCCCTGGGGCCACGAGGTCCAGGGAAACACCATAGTTGGAGAAAGAGGCCCGTGTTTTGGAGTTGGTAACGACGCCCACCGCGATGACTTCAGGGAGGGAAGCGGGGTAACCCACCACGGGCTGGTTATAGTTACCCGAAGCCCCTACAAAAACAATCCCTTCGGCGCGCCCCTGCCGTATTTCGGAGGTCAGAGCAGGGTCGTCGTAAGGCGGAACCGAATCCGAACTAGCGCATTCCCCGCCAATCATCAAGCAAAGGGAGAGGTTCACTATCCGGGCACCTAGCTGGCGAGCAAGCCGCACGCCCTGCAAGACCGTCCAGCTACTCCCATCGCCGTTGTCGCCGAAAACCTTGATGGGGAGAATGTAACCCCCCCAGGTAACCCCGGCGATGCCCTGCCGATTATCCGTTTGCGCCCCCAAAACGCCGACTACACCGGTTCCGTGCCCGTCCCTATCCGATGGGTCGCCATCTCTGTCAGCAACGTCAAGCTCCCATCCTCTAGGCAGCCACAGAGAAGCGGCTAAATCCGGATGGTCCTTCTGAACCCCCGTGTCCAAGACCGCCACCAAAGGCGGGCAACCCCTACCGGTGCTGGAGTCCCAGGCGGCTTCCAGCCCTACCAGGTTGTTCAAGTAGATGCGCTGGGCCGAGTAGTAGTAGGTGTCGTTAGGCACCTTCAAGGGTTTATAGATGTAGTTGGGCTGGACGTAGCGCATCCCCGCCTTCAGGAGAGCCCGGGCCTTGGCCTCTTCCTGGCCCACGGGTACCTTAAGGCGCACTAAGCCGCCAGGAAGCTCCTCCTGAGGCTCCACGTCTGCCACCTGGGCCTTCAGGGCCTGGAGGGAGAGGCCAGGCGCCGGTATGGCCAGAACCTCCCCGGGCACGTAGTCTCCCTCAAACCTTCCCATACCCTGAAGGCGGAGGGACTCGAGGGCCTGAGGAGCGGCTTGAGGCCCGACGGGGCACTCGGCGGGGTTCGGTGGGGGCGGTGGTGGCGGGTTCAGAGGGCAGGCCGTGAGGAGGAAGGCCGTCCCAAGAAGGAGGGCCAGAAGGGCCAGGCGCTTCATGGCTTCCACTATACCGCCCCCGGCGGGGGGTTCCTTAAGCTTTCGCTAAGGCTTCTTCCGCCCGTTGGGCGGCCTTTTCCAGAAAGGCGAAGAACATGGGGCCGTAATGGGCCAGCTCGTCGCCGTCGGTGGCGGCCACGGGGAAGTCCCAGCCCCTCTCCTGGGCCAGGGCCTGGGCCTTCTTCAGGGGGTTTTTGCCCCAGGGCTTGGGCTCGTAGAGGAAGAGGTCGGGTCTCCTCCGCTTCACCTCCTCGAGGTCCGGGGCGAAGTAGGCCTGGGGCACGTCCAGAAAGATGGGCCTCAGGCCCAGGTGGAGGAGGGCCTGGGCGATGTAGCTCCCCCGGCCCACGGTGATGGGTCCCCCCAGGTCCATCTCAAAGTAGAGGGTGGCGGAAAGCCGCCCCTTGAGGCGGGCGTAGCGGAGGGCGAGCTGGTGGGCAAGCTCCAGGGCCTTCTCCTCCACGTCCAGGAGGTGACCCAGGGTGGAGAGGTTTTCCAGAATCCCGTAGGGGCTCGTGGGGAGGGGAACGGCGTAGACGGGAAAACCCTCCTCCTTGAGCCTCAGGGCCTGCTCCCGCTGGACCCCCGTGGAGAGGAGGACCAGGTCGGGCTTTAGGCTTCTCAGGAGGTCCAGGCGGGTCTTGGTGTAGGAGGCCACCACGGGCAGGGAGAGGACCTGGGCCGGGCGGTGGCAGAAGGCGCTCCGGCCCACCAGGCGGTCCCCAAGCCCCAGGGCATAGAGGGCATCGGTCAGGTTGGGCGCCAGGCTCACGATGCGCCCGAAGCGGTCGGGAAGCTCCAGGGGGCCCAAGAGCTCGTGGAAGACCCTCATCGCCTCAGGTCCAGGGCGCGGGCGTGGCCCTCGAGGCCCTCCGCCCTCGCCAGAAGGGCCCCTTTGGCGGAAAGCTCCCTGACCGCCTCCTCGGCGAGCCCCACCACCGGGATCACCTTGAGGAAGTCCCGCAGAGCCAGACCTCCCTGGAACCGGGCCGTGCCCGAGGTGGGCATCACGTGGCTGGGCCCGGCGATGTAGTCCCCCAGGGCCTCGGCGCTCCCCTCCCCCAGGAAGACCCCGCCGGCGTTCTGCACCCGGCCGAGCCAGGGCAAGGGGTCGGCCAGGGCCAGGCAGAGGTGCTCGGGGGCGTAGAGGTTGGCCAGGTCCAGGGCCTCCTCGAGGTCCCGGGTCAGGACCAGGCCCCCCTTCTCCAGGGCCCTTTTGGCCACCTCTGCCCGGGGAAGCCCCTCCAGCTGGCGGAAGAGCTCCGCCTCCACCCGCTCAAGAAGCGCCCGGTCCGGGGAGAGGAGCCAGGGCTCGGAGTCGGGCCCGTGCTCGGCCTGGGCCAGGAGGTCGGCGGCGAGAAGCCTGGGCGAGGCGGAGCCGTCGGCCACGATCAGGGTTTCCGTGGGCCCCGCCAGGCCGTCCAGGCCCACCACGCCGTAGACCTGCCGCTTGGCCGCCACCACGTAGGCGTTCCCCGGGCCCACGATCTTGTCCACCCGGGGCACCCGCTCGGTGCCAAAGGCCAGGGCGGCGATGGCCTGGGCGCCCCCCATGGCGTAGAGGCGGTCCACCCCGGCCACCCAGGCGGCGGCCAGCACCCCGGGGTGGACCCTGGGGGGGCTGGCCACGATCACCTCCCCCACCCCGGCCACCTTGGCGGGCACCACGCTCATGAGGAGGCTGGAGAGGAGGGGGGCGCTCCCCCCGGGCACGTAGACCCCCACCCGGGAAAGGGGCCTGACCAGCTGGCCCAAAACCCCTCCCGCCTCGGCCTTGAGGAAGCCCCCCTTGGCCTCCTCCCGGTAGAAGGCCTCTATCCGCTCTTTGGCCGTCTCCAGGGCGTCCCTTAGCTCCTCGTCCAGGTCCTCGTAGGCCTCCCGCCAGAGCCTTTTGGGAATCTCCTCCACGGGGTGGCCGTCCAGGTCCAGGCTGAAGCGGTCCAAAGCGGCATCCCCCTCCTCCCGCACGGCGGTGAGGATGCCCCGGACGATCTCCTCCACCGTGGGGTCAAAGGAAAGCCCCCTTCTGGCAAAGCGGGCCCGCACCTCGTCCGCCTGATAGATCATGCCTTCACTATACCCAGCGGCGGCGCCTTCTCACCTCCTCCACGCCCCCCAAGACCGCCTCAAAGACGTGGTCCCCCACCTGCTGGGCGATGCGCACGGGAATCCCCTCCTCCAGCTGCACCAGGCTGAGGCCGGGCCGGAGGCGGAAGTGCTGGCGCACCCTGCCCTCCACCTCCAGGTCGGGAAGCCTCTCCACGTAGGCCCTCCCCCCGGGCATGGGGAAGCGGGCCACGTCGCCCGGGATGAGCTCCAGCCTAGAGAGGGCCAGGAGAAGGGAAAGGGGGTCGTGGTAGGGGGCGAGGTAGGGCAGGGCCAGGCTCTCCTTGCCCTGGCTCACCAGGATGACCCCCTCCTCCTCCAGCCTTTCCACGGTGAAGACCCGGGCCTCCCGGGCCTCCACCCGCTCGGCGAAGTAGCGGGAAAACCCCTCCCGGTCGGTCTCCGTCTGCCAGCGCTGGCGGGTCTTGGGAAGGGGCAGGCTGACCTCCGCCGTCAGCGTGGCCTTGAACCCCTCCTCCTGGGGGCGCACCTCCAGCCTCCCCTCCCCGGCGGGCTCCCCGGCAAAGAAGTAGCGGTAGAGGTAGGTGGCGGGCCGCTCCGTCATGCTCCTAGCGTACCTTGATGGTGAGGGGCGGGCCCGGGACCTCCAGGAGGTAGTCCACGGGGTCCCGGCCCCGCACCCGGATCCTCAGGCGGTAGACCCCCTTCTGGTCAAACTCCACCCTGCCCGGGACGGTGAAGCTTTGGCCCGGGGCCATCCTGGAGCCCTCGGGCACCTCCAGTAGGATCACCTCCGCCCGCGCCGTGGGGGGGTCGGTGCGGAACTCCATGGCGTAGCCCTGGGCCGGGGTGGGCCTCGGCCGGAGGAAGAGGCCGAGAAGCCCCAGGAGGGCGAAGAGGAGCAAAAGGGCCAGGAGGGCCCGGCGGTTTTGGGGCCTCGAGGGCTCCACCACGGGAAAGGGAGGCTCGTCGCGCTCCTCAATGCGGATCACCCGGGGGCGGCTTGGGGTCTTCTCCACCTCCTCAGGAGGGGAAGAGGGCGCTGGAACCGCCTCCTCCACGGGCTCCACCACCAGGCGCTTGGGAGGGGGCTTGGGGGGCTCCTCGGGCTTCAAGGGCTCGGGAGAAACCTCCTCGTTACGGGCCTCCTCGGGCTTCTCCGGGGGCTCGGGGGCTTCCTTGGGGGCCTCGCCCCTGGCCTCCGGGGCTAGGAGGTCCTCCAGCCGGGCCTCCCCCCGTTCCAGGGCCTCGAGGCGCCCCCGCAAAGGAAAGGCCTCCCAGTCGGCGGCCAGGGCCCGGGCCAGGGCCACCAGGGCCTTTTCCGGGTCCCCCTCCAGGCCTTTCGCCCCCACGCCCCCAAGCCAGAGGCGCTTCCCCTTCACCAGGCAGAGCTCGGGCACCGGGGCGAAGGCCACCCCCCGGGCCTTCAGGTCAAGAAGGGTCCTGGTGAGCGCCTCCAGCCAGCCCCTGAGGCGGCTTTCCTCGGCCACCCCCAGGTACTGGCTCAGGGGCACGGCCCCCAGGGGCCACTCCAGGACCCAGGCTTCCGGCAAGGTTTCCAGAAGGGCCAGGACCCCTTCCCCTTCCACGGGCTCTCCCTGGGCGCCCTTCAGGATCATGACCGGCATGCCCGTGTGGGCTTCCTGGCCCTCGTACACGGTGATGCCGGAAATGCGGGCGAGAATACGCCTCAGCCAATACTTGCCCAGAACCTCCATCCCCCCAAGTATACGCACCCCCGGCCCCGGGGCTTATAATCTGCCAAAGGAAGGGCCATTGGCCGGAAAGGAGCGGGGATGGAGTTCAAGATCACGCTGACCACGGAGGAGATCGTTAGGGGGCTCAAGCACTACCGCCGCATCGCCAAGCAGGACGTCCTCCGGGCCCCGGAGACGCCCAACCCCGAGGTCTTCCGCCGCCACGCCGAGGCCAGGCGGGAGGTCTACGCCAAGCTGGCGGAGGTGGCGGAAGCCGAGGGCCCCGAAGCTGTGGTCCAGTACGCCCTGGAACTCTACAAGTCCCTGCCCTTCGTGACCGGGACGCCGGAGGACCAGTACCCCGAGATCAAGGGCCAGGAGAACGCCCTGGAGAACTTCTTCCTCATGATCGGCCTGGACCCCAAGACCAGGCGGGAGGCCAGGAAGGCCAGGAAGCCCCTGCAATGACCCTGGAAGTCCTCGAGGCCCAGGCCAAGGCCTGCACCGCCTGCCGTTTGGTGGAGGGCCGAACCCAGGTGGTCTTCGGCGAGGGCAACCCCGACGCCCACCTCATGATCGTGGGGGAAGGCCCGGGGGAGGAAGAAGACAAGACCGGCCGCCCCTTCGTGGGCAAGGCGGGCCAGCTTCTAAACCGCATCCTGGAGGCGGCGGGGATCCGCCGGGAGGAGATCTACATCACCAACATCGTCAAGTGCCGCCCCCCCGGAAACCGGGCCCCCCTCCCCGACGAGGCCAAGATCTGCACCGACCGCTGGCTCCTGAAGCAGATTGAGCTCATCGCCCCCCAGATCATCGTCCCCCTGGGGGCGGTGGCCGCCGAGTTCTTCCTGGGAGAGAAGGTCTCCATCACCAAGGTGCGGGGCCAGTGGTACGAGTGGCACGGCATCAAGGTCTTCCCCATGTTCCACCCCGCCTACCTTCTCAGGAACCCAAGCCGCGCCCCGGGAAGCCCCAAGCACCTCACCTGGCTGGACATCCAGGAGGTGAAAAGGGCCCTCCAGGCCCTGCCTCCCAAGGCGGGAAGGGTCAAGCCGGTGAGCCAGGAGCCCCTTTTTTAAGGGCCCCGGCGGGCCGGCTCCTTTACCTTGAGGAAGATCGGCGCCCCGTGGTAAGCTTCCGGCGCCTCCGAGCCTTGTGGGGCCCTCGAGGCCTCCCTGGCCGGGCGCACGCGCCCCGGGGTGAAGGGGGCAACCCTTTCGCCTGCCGCTTTCGCAAAGGAGGTGGGTGCCGTGAAACGTTGGTTCCCCTTGGCGATGTGGGTTATGGCCCTGCTGGGCTCCGCCTGGGCCCAAACGGTCCGGGTCTTGGCCGCGGCCGACCTGCAGTACGCCCTCCCCGACCTGGCCCGGGCTTTTGCGTCCAAAAACCCCGGGACCAAGGTCCAGCTCACCTTCGGTTCCTCGGGCAAGCTCTTCACCCAGCTGACCCAGGGCCTGGAAGCCGACATCTACTTCTCCGCCGAGGCCATTTACCCCAAGCTCCTAGAGGAAAGGGGCCTGACGGAGCCCAACACCCGTGGCCTCTACGCCATCGGGCGCATGGCCATCTGGCTGGACCGGCGGCTTGGCCTGAAGCCTGGCCCAGAAGCCCTCAAAGACCCCAAGGTCACCCAGCTCGCCATCGCTAACCCCCTTCACGCCCCTTACGGCCGCGCCGCCGTTACCCTTTTGGAGCGTTACGGCCTCCTCAAGAGGCGGAGGGACACCCCCATCCCCGATTTCGCCCGCCTCCCCTGGGAGGCCATCCCCTGGGAGCGCCTCACCGGAGGCGTGGAGGCCTACTGGGACGCCACCCCCCTGCGCCAGGGCAAGCCCGGCTTCACCTTCGTCTACGGGGAGAACATCGGCCAGACCGCCCAGCTGGCCCTGGCCTCCACGCGGGCGGGCCTCCTGGCCCTTTCCCTGGTCCTCCAGGAAAGCCTGGCCCGCTCCGGGGTCTACTGGGTGGCCCCCCTGGAGAGCCACCTGCGCCTGGAGCAGCACTACGTGATCCTGAAGGGGCGGGGCCGCCCTGAGGTCGTGGCCTTCCACCGCTTTGTGGGAAGCCCCGAAGGGCGGGCCATCCTCAAGCGCTCCGGCTTCCTCATCCCCGGGGAGTAGCCCATGGACCCGGCCTTCTGGACCGCCCTCCTCCTCTCCTTCCAGGTGGCCCTCCTGGCCTCCCTTCTCCTCCTCCTCCTGGGGGTTCCCCTGGCCTGGGTCCTGGCCTTCCGCGCTTTCCCGGGCAAAGTCCTGGTGGAGTCCCTCTTCCTTCTCCCCCTGGTCCTTCCCCCCACGGTCCTGGGCTTCTACCTCCTCCTCTTCCTGGGGTCCGACGGGCCCCTCTTCCGCCTCCTCGGGGTCTCCCTGGCCTTCCGCTTTGAGGGTCTGGTCCTGGCGAGCCTCGTTTTCAGCCTGCCCTTCGCCCTCACCGCCTACCGGGAGGCCTTTTTGGCCCTGGACCCCAACCTCCTGGAGGTGGCCCGCACCCTGGGGGCGCCCAGGGCCCGGATCCTGGCCCGGGTGGTCCTCCCCCTGGTCTGGCCCGGCCTCCTCTCGGGGACCCTTCTGGCCTTCGCCAAGATCCTGGGGGAGTTCGGGGTGCTCCTCATGGTGGGCGGGTCCATCCCCGGAAAGACCCAGGTGGTGAGCGTCTACCTCTACGACCTGGTCCAGGCCCTCCGCTTCGCCGAGGCCATGAGGGCCAGCCTGGTCCTCCTGGCCTTGAGCTTCCTCCTCATCCTGGGCGTGCGGCTTTTGGAAAGGAGGTGGCGGACCTGGAGGTCCACTACCGGCTGAGGTGGCCCATAGCCCTCGAGGCCCGCTTCCAGATCCGGGGCTTCACCGCCCTCCTGGGGGAAAGCGGCGTGGGCAAGACCACGCTCCTCAAGGCCCTCTGTGGCCTCATCCCGGCCGAGGGAACGCCCTACTCCGGCCTCCCGCCGGAAAAGCGCCCCGTAGGCTACCTGCCCCAGGACCTGGCCCTCTTCCCCCACATGACCGCCCTGGAGAACGTGGCCTTTCCCCTTTCGGGCAGGGGAAGGGGTGAGGCCCTGGCCCTTCTAGAGCGGGTGGGCCTCCTGGAGCACGCCCACAAGCGCCCCCAGGCCCTCTCCGGCGGGCAGCGGCAGCGGGTGGCCCTGGCCCGGGCCCTGGCCAGGAAGCCCGAGCTCCTCCTCCTGGACGAGCCCACCAGCGCCCTGGACCCGGTCACCAAGGGCCGGGTCCTGGGGGAGCTGGTGGACCTTCTAAGGCGGGAGGGCCTCCCGGCCCTGGCGGTGAGCCACGACCCCCTGCTGGCGGGGATGGCGGACTGGCTGGTGGTCCTGGGCCGGGGACGGGTCCTCCAGGAAGGCCCGCCGGAGGAGGTCCTCTCCGCCCCCGCCTCGGTGGAGGTGGCGAGGCTCTTGGGCTACGAGAACCTCTTCCCCGTGCGGGTGGTCCCGGACGGGGTGGAGGCGGGCGGGGTGTTCCTTAAGCTTCCCCTTCCCCCCTGGGCCAGGGAAGGGCAAGGGGCCTGGCTTGGGGTGCGGGCGGCGGAAGTCATCGTGGTGCGCGAAGACCGCCCCCCGCCGGAGGAAAACGTGCTAGAGGGCCTTCTGGAGCGCTTTTACCCCGAGGGGCTGGCCTTTCGGGGGGTGTTCCGGGGCGCCCTCACCCTGGAGGTCCTCCTGCCCCGGCACGTGCAGGAAAGGCTGGGCCTCGAGGCGGGCCGGACGGTCCGCGTGGTCCTCAAGCCCCGCTACCTGCACCTGATGCCGGGCTAGGCGCAAAAGGGTTCCCCAGGGCAGGCCGAACTTGTTCCAAAGCCCCTTGAGGAAGAAGCGGGCCTGGGCCCGATCCAGCCCCAGGGCCTCCGCCAGGGCCCGGGGCTCGGGGTCCACGCCCCGCCCCAGGGCCAAAAGGAGCCCCGCTTCCCCCGGGAGAAGCCGCAGGCCAAAGCGGCCAAGAAGCCCATCGGGAAGCGTTCTGGGCTCGTCTTTCTTGGTGAGGAAGGCGAAGGCCCTAAGGTCGTAGGCCCGCACCCCCCGCCGGGTGGCCCAGAGGACCACCTCCCCCCTCTCCATCCGGTCCAGCCCCGCCAGGGAAACCCCCTGGCCCTCCTTCCAGGAAACGCCAAACCCCGCTTCCTTTAACGCCCTATAGACCAGCCCGTAAAGGGCGATGTCTTCCGTGTGCAAAACCACCTGCAAGGACCACCTCCTCTCGCCAGAAGGCCATGGGCCAAACGCCGCTAGGCCAAGGCGAAAGGAGGGGCCCGGGGGGCGGGGGCCAGGAAGGCCCCGGGGTGGCCCGGCCGCTCCTTGGGGCTATCCCAGGCCGCCCTCAGGGGCCTTGGGGGGGCGGGCTCGGCCACGGGCGGCAGGCCCGGGGCCATCTGCAGCCCGCAGAAGAGGGAGTGGTCCAGGCCCTGCTCCTCCCCCGGGGCCCGGCACATGTCGGCCCCCAGGGTGGGGTTCTGCACCCGCATGAGGTACATCTGCAGGGCCACCCCGGTGGAGGCCACCAGGGTGAGGGCCACGTACAGGGCCAAAAGCGCCCCCCTTAGGCGCATAGCCCCAGGCTAGCAGGTCCCCTTTTCCCCTGTAAAGTGGTAGGGTATGGCCGTCCGGGGCACCAAGGACCTTTTCGGCAGGGAGCTCAGGCTTCACCGGCGCATCGTGGAAACCGCCAGGAGGGTTTTGGAGGCGGCGGGGGCCCTAGAGTTCATCACCCCCATCTTTGAGGAGACCCAGGTCTTTGAAAAGGGCGTGGGAGCGGCCACCGACATCGTGCGCAAGGAGATGTTCACCTTCCAGGACCGGGGCGGGCGCTCCCTTACCCTGCGCCCCGAGGGCACCGCCAGTATGGTGCGGGCCTACCTGGAGCACGGCATGAAGGTCTGGCCCCAGCCCGTCAGGCTCTGGATGGCCGGGCCCATGTTCCGGGCGGAAAGGCCCCAGAAGGGACGCTACCGCCAGTTCCACCAGGTGAACTACGAGGCCTTAGGCTCGGAAAACCCCATCCTGGACGCCGAGGCCATCGTCCTCCTCTACGACTCCCTGAGGGAGCTGGGCCTGAGGCGGCTTTCCGTCAAGCTCTCCTCCGTGGGGGACCCCGAGGACCGGGCCCGCTACAACGCCTATCTGCGGGAGGTCCTCACGCCCTACAAGGAGGCCCTCTCCGAGGACTCCCAAGAGCGGCTTGTCCTCAACCCCATGCGCATCCTGGACTCCAAAAGCGAGAAGGACCAGGCCCTCCTCCGGGAGCTTGGCGTCAGGCCCCTGTTGGACTTCCTGGGAGAGGCGGCCCGGGCCCACCTGAAGGCGGTGGAGCGCCACCTCTCCCGCCTTGGGGTGCCCTACGAGCTGGAGCCCACCCTGGTGCGGGGGCTGGACTACTACGTGCGCACCGCCTTTGAGGTCCACCACCAGGAGATCGGGGCCCAGTCGGCCCTGGGGGGCGGGGGGCGGTACGACGGCCTTTCCGAGCTTCTGGGCGGCCCCCGGGTGCCGGGGGTGGGCTTCGCCTTCGGCGTGGAGCGGGTAGCCTTGGCCCTCGAGGCCGAGGGTTTCGCCCTCCCCGAGGAAAAGGGCCCCGACCTCTACCTGATCCCCCTCCTGGAGGAGGCCGTGGACGAGGCCTTTTACGTGGCCGAGACCCTGAGGCCCAGGCTTAGGGTGGAGTACGCCCTCAGCCCCAAAAAGCCCGGCAAGGGACTGGAGGAGGCCCTGAAGCGGGGGGCCGCCTTCGCCGGGTTTTTGGGGGAGGAGGAGCTTAAGGCGGGGGAGCTCACCTTAAAGCGCCTGGCCACCGGGGAGCAGGTGCGCCTGCCCTACCGGGAGGTGGCGGGCTTCCTCCTTTCCACCCCAGGATGAGAATCCGGTAAGCTTTAGAGGATTATGCGCCGCACCCACTACGCCGGGAGCCTCAGGGAAGAACACGCGGGGCAGGAGGTGGTCCTCGAGGGCTGGGTCAACCGCCGCCGGGACCTAGGCGGGCTGATCTTCATAGACCTGCGAGACCGGGAGGGCGTGGTCCAGCTCGTGGCCCACCCCCAAAGCCCCGCCTACGCCGTGGCGGAAAGGGTGCGCTCGGAGTGGGTGGTGCGGGCCAGGGGCCTGGTGCGCCTCCGCCCCGAGCCCAACCCCCGCCTGGCCACGGGAGCCGTGGAGGTGGAGCTCACCTCCTTGGAGGTCCTGGCCGAGGCCAAAACCCCGCCCTTCCCCGTGGACGCCGGCTGGCGGGGGGAGGAGGAGAAGGAGGCGGGGGAGGAGCTCCGCCTCAAGTACCGCTACCTGGACCTGCGCCGGAGGAGGATGCAGGAAAACCTCCGCCTCCGGCACCGGGTCATCAAGGCCATCTGGGACTACCTGGACCGGGAGGGCTTCATCCAGGTGGAGACCCCCTTCCTCACCAAAAGCACCCCGGAAGGGGCCCGGGACTTCCTGGTCCCCTACCGCCAGGAGCCCGGCCTCTTCTACGCCCTGCCCCAGTCCCCCCAGCTTTTCAAGCAGATGCTGATGGTGGCGGGCTTTGACCGCTACTTCCAGATCGCCCGCTGCTTCCGGGACGAGGACCTGAGAGCGGACCGCCAGCCCGACTTCACCCAGATGGACCTGGAGATGAGCTTCGTGGAGGTGGAGGACATCCTCACCCTCAACGAAGGCCTCATGGCCCACGTCTTCCGCGAGGCCCTGGGCGTGGAGCTTCCCCTCCCCTTCCCCCGCCTCTCCTACGAGGAGGCCATGGAGCGCTTTGGCTCCGACAAGCCCGACCTCCGCTTTGGCCTGGAGCTCAAGGAGGTGGGCCCCCTCTTCCGGGAAAGCCCCTTTGACCTCTTCCGCCAGGCGGAAAGGGTCAAGGCCCTGAGGGTGCCCAAGGCCCTCTCCCGCAAGGAGATCGCCTTCTTGGAGGAGGAGGCCAAGCGCCGGGGGGCGGGGGGCCTGGCCTGGGCCCGGGTGGAGGCGGAGGGGTTCTCCGGCGGAGTGGCCAAATACCTGGAGCCCGTGCGGGCGGCCCTGCTCCAGATTACGGAAGCCCAGCCCGGGGACACGCTTCTCTTCGCGGCCGGGCCCTTCAAGGTGGCCGCGGAGGCCATGGGGGCGGTGCGCCTCCTCCTGGCCGACCTCTTGGCGCTCAAGCGGGAGGGGTTCCGCTTCCTGTGGGTGGTGGACTTCCCCCTCCTGGAGTGGGACGGGGAGCGGGGCGGGTGGACCTACATGCACCACCCCTTCACCAGCCCCCACCCCGAGGACCTGCCCCTCCTGGAAAGCGACCCGGGCAGGGTTCGGGCCCTGGCCTACGACCTGGTGCTCAATGGGGTGGAGGTGGGCGGGGGGTCCATCCGCATCCACGACCCCCTGCTCCAGGCCAAGGTCTTCGCCCTTCTGGGGATCGGCGAGGAGGAGCAGAAGGAGAAGTTCGGCTTCTTCCTGGAGGCCCTCGCCTACGGGGCCCCGCCCCACGGGGGCATCGCCTGGGGCCTGGACCGCCTCCTGGCCATGATGACGGGTAGCCCCTCCATCCGCGAGGTCATCGCCTTCCCCAAGAACAAGGAGGGCAAGGACCCCCTCACCGGGGCCCCGAGCCCGGTTTCAGAGGAGCAGCTTCGCGAACTGGGGCTGATGGTGAGCCGCCATGGCTAGGATTCCTTACGTGCTGGTAGACGCCTTCGCCTCCGCCCCCGGGGCGGGGAACCGGGTGGCCATCGTCCTGGACGCCCGGGGCATGGCCCCTGAGGAGATGGCCAGGGTGGCGGCCCACCTGGGGGAGCCCGAGACGGCCTTCCTGACCGAGCGCCAGGGGACGGCCTTCGGGGTGCGCTTCTTCACCCCTTCCGGCGAGGTGGAGTTTTCCGGCCACGCCGCTTTGGCCTTGGGCCTCACCCTGGTGCGGCTGGGCCTGGCCCCGGAGGGGACGACCCGCCTCTACCTCCACACCCCAACCGAGGCCCTGCCCGTGGAGGTGATCTACGAGGAAGGGGAGCCTAAAAAGGCCTGGGTCCGGGGCCCCACCCCCCGCTTCCGGGACCTGCCCCCCTTCGCCCTCCTGAAGGAGGCCCTCGAGGCCCTGGGCACCAATGAGCGCTACCTGCACCGGGGCCTCCCCTACGGCATCGCCTTCACCGGCCTCTGGAGCCTCTTCGTGCCCCTCGTCGCCCCCGGGGTGGTGGACGCGCTGGAGCCGGAGATGCCGGCCTTGCGGGAGGTCTCCCGCAAGCTGGAGGTGGCCACGGTCCACGCCTACGCCCCCATGGGGCCCCGGAGCTTTTACGCCCGGGACTTCGCCCCCCTCCTGGGCATCCCCGAGGACCCGGTGACGGGCTCGGCCAACGCCGCCTTAGGGGCCCTCCTGGCCCGCTCCGGGGTGGTCCCCAGGCGGGAGGGCGAGGTGCGCCTCACCATCTACCAGGGGCACCGCCTGGGCAACCCCGGGGTGGTGGAGGTCCTGGTGGAGTACAGCCCCACAGGCCTCCCCTACGCGGTAAAAATCGGCGGGGAGGCGGTCATCGTGGCCTCGGGAGAGCTTTGAATACCCCGAAAGGCAAAAGGCGCCAGGAAAACCATGGGCGGCCACTCGGCGGTCAAGCTGGTCTTGGTGGACGTGGACGGCACCCTGGTGGGGAAGGACGGGGTGCCCCCTTGCGTCTGGCCCAGGGTGGAGGCCCTGAGGGCCAAAGGGGTTCGCCTGAGCCTCATCACCGGAAGGCCGGGCCGGGGCGAGACCTTGGGCTACGCCAGACGGCTAGACCCCACGGGCCTCCACGTCTTTGAGTCGGGGGCCGTGGTCCTGGCCCTTTCCCAAGACCCCCACGGCCCCCCCGCCACCCCGGTCCACGTGGCCGCCCTGCCGAAAGCGGCGGCCCAAGAGGCCATCCGCCTGGCCCGGCGGCTCGGCCTGCCCCTCGAGGGCTACACCGCCCAGGGGGGCTTCTACGTGGAGGGCGATAGCCCCCTCCTCCAAGCCCACCAGGACCTTCTGGGCCTAAAGGCGGAAGGGGCGGACCTCTTAAGGCTGGAAGAGCCCCTGGTCCGCCTCCAGGTCCTGGCCGGCCCCGAAGCTCCCTTGGGCGCCCTTTTGGATGCCCTCCCCCCCGGCCTCACCTACCACGTGGCCGAAAGCCCCAAGATGCCCGGGGTGCGCTTCGTCTCCCTCACCAAAGAGGGCGTGAGCAAGCTCTCCGCCGCCCGCCTGGTGGCCGAGGCCTACGGCCTCTCCCTGGCGGAGTGCGCCATGGTGGGGGACGGGGAGAACGACCTGGAGCTGATCCGGGCCGTGGGCCTGGGCGTGGCCATGGGGAACGCCCCGGAAAGCGTGAAGCGGGCCGCCAAGCGGGTGGTGGCCCCGGTGGAGGCCTGCGGCCTGGGGGAGGCCCTGGACCTCCTGGGGTAGACTAGCCCAGGTATGCGGGCCTTCATTGAGGAGATCGCGCGCTACGAAGGGCAGGAAGTAGAGCTAAGGGGCTGGGTCTACGGGAAGCGCTCCAAGGGCAAGATCCACTTCCTGATCCTCCGGGACGGGACGGGCTTCCTGCAGGCCACGGTGGTCAAAGGGGAGGTCCCCGAGGAGGTCTTCCAAAGGGCCGACCGCCTGCCCCAGGAGACCGCCCTCAAGGTCTTCGGCCTGGTGCGGAAGGACGAACGCGCCCCCGGGGGGTACGAGCTTGCCGTGCGGAACCTGGAGGTGGTGAGCCTCCCCCAGGGGGAGTACCCCATCGGCCCCAAGGAGCACGGCATTGACTTCCTCATGGACCACCGCCACCTCTGGCTCCGCCACCGCAGGCCCTTCGCCGTCATGCGCATCCGGGACGAGCTGGAAAGGGGCATCCACGAGTTCTTCGGCGAGCGGGGCTTCCTGCGCTTTGACGCCCCCATCCTGACCCCCAGCGCCGTGGAGGGCACCACCGACCTCTTTGAGGTGGACCTTTTTGACGGGGAAAAGGCCTACCTCTCCCAGTCGGGCCAGCTCTACGCCGAGGCCGGGGCCATGGCCTACGCCAAGGTCTACACCTTCGGCCCCACCTTCCGGGCGGAAAGGAGCAAGACCCGGCGCCACCTCCTGGAGTTCTGGATGGTGGAGCCCGAGGTGGCCTTCATGACCCACGAGGAGAACATGGCCCTCCAGGAGGAGCTTTTGCGCTACCTGGTGGGCCGGGTCCTGGAACGGCGGGCCAGGGAGCTGGAGATGCTGGAGCGGGACCCCAAGGCCCTGGAACCCGCCGCCCAGGGCAACTACCCCCGCCTCACCTACAAGGAGGCCGTGGCCCTGGTGAACCGCCTGGCCGAGAAGGACCTCGAGGTCCCCCCCCTCCCCTACGGCGAGGACTTCGGGGCCCCCCACGAGGCCGCCCTCAGCCGCCAGTTTGACCGCCCGGTTTTCGTGGAGCGCTACCCCGCCCGCATCAAGGCCTTCTACATGGAGCCGGACCCCGAAGACCCCGAGCTGGTCCTCAACGACGACCTCCTGGCCCCCGAGGGCTACGGGGAGATCATCGGGGGAAGCCAGAGGATCCACGACCTGGAGCTTTTGCGGCGTAAGATCCGGGAGTTTGGCCTCCCCGAGGAGGTCTACGAGTGGTACCTGGACCTCCGCCGCTTCGGGAGCGTCCCCCACTCGGGCTTCGGCCTGGGGCTTGAGCGCACCGTGGCCTGGATCTGCGGCCTCAGCCACGTGCGGGAGGCCATCCCCTTCCCCAGGATGTACACCCGCATGCGCCCTTGAGGCCGGAGGCGTCCAGCTGACGCGCATAGGGGAGCGGCATGGGAACCCCCTGGGCCGCCCGAGGCCCCGAGGCGGTGGCCAAGGGAAGGGGTTGCGGTAAAAGGCCCGGTCCCCGGACTCCCCACGGAGGCTGAGGAGAGGCCGACGTCCGACTCCCTTGCCGATACAACCCCCCTCCCACGGCCGGGCGGGGGACCATGGCCAAGGGACGGGAGACCCCGCTCTCCGGGACCTCCCTTCTCTCCGGGAGGCCCTGGGCCACAGAGGCCTGAAAGCCTTCCGGGAAGAAAGCCCCCGGTTGCCTCTGGCCGGGACCCCGTGAGCTAAGTACCCCACCGCGGCTTTTGCCGCGGTGGGGGCCCCAGAAAAGCCCTTCCAAAGCCCCGATTTGGGCACTCCATGTTGCGAAACCAAAGCGCGAGCACTTAGACCCCTGCCAGCTCCAGAAAGAGGCGGTGAAGGCGGGCGTCCTCCGTGAGCTCGGGGTGGAAGCTGCTGGCGAGAAGCCTTCCCTGGCGCACCAGGACGGGAAGGCCTCCTAGCTCCGCCAAAACCTCCACCCCCTCCCCTAGCCGACGGAAGATAGGGGCGCGGATAAAGACCCCGGAGAAGGCCCCCAGGTTCTTCACCTCCACCATTTCCTCAAAGCTCTCCACCTGCCTGCCGAAGGCGTTCCGCTCCACGGCCACGTCCAGGACCCCAAGGCGAGGCTGCTCGGGGTAGCCCAGGATCTCCTTGGCCATCCAGATGGCCCCGGCGCAGGTGCCAAAGAGGGCCAGGCTCCCCTCCTCCACCCGCTGCCGCACCGCCTCCTCGAGGCCGTACTCCCGGGCCAGCTTGCCGATGGTGGTGGACTCCCCGCCAGGGACGATGAGGGCCTTAAGGCCCAGAAGGTGCTCGGGCTTGCGGACCTCTTTGGCCTCCACCCCAAGCCGCCTAAGGGCCTCCTTGTGCTCGCGGAAATCCCCCTGTAGGGCCAAGACGCCGACCACGCCCCTCATCCTGGCCCTAGGCCCCCCTCTTGTCAAGGACGGGCTCTAGGGCCCTCTCCTTCCCCTTGGCCTCCAGCATGAGGTCGGCGGGGCCGGGCAAGGCCCCAAAGAGCCTCTCCCAGTCCTCCCGGGCCACGAAGAAGGCGTGGGCCCCGGGGCGCTTGCCGGGGTCCTGGCTGGAGAGGTGGACCTTGGGCCGGCCCCGCCAGGTGGAAAAGGCCAAGGCCAGGGCCTCCTTCAGGGAAAGCCGCCCGGGGTTTAAGGCGTGGTGGAGGGCGTCCACCACCACCCCCACCCCCAGGGCCTCGGCCGCTTCCAGGACCTCCTCCACACTCCAGAGCCTCTCATCGTTTTCCAGGGCCAGGTAGCGGAGGACCTCGCCCTCTCCCCGGAGGTTCTCCACAAAGCGCCTGAGGGCCCGCCTCCGGTCCCCGTAGACCCCGCCCAGGTGGAGGACCAAAACCCCTTCCTCGGCCTGGAGGAGGCTCAGGACCCGGGCCGAGTAGCGGAGCTCCGCCAGGGAGCGCTCCACCACCTTTGGGCTTGGGCTTCCCGGGTTCACGTACTGGCCGGGGTGCATGGAAAGCCGCTGGCCCAAAGCCCGGGCCAGGGCCCCCAGACGGGCGAGCTCCGCCCCATGGGCCCGCTCCCAGTCGTAGGGGAAGGCGGGGTGGGAGGCGAAGGGGATCAGGTGCTGGCCGATGCGGAAGAGGTGGAAGCCCTCCTTTGGGTTCCAGCGGAGGATCCTCTCCAGATCGGCCAGGTTCTCGGCCGCCTTGGCCCGGGCCCGCTCCTCCGAAAGCGAGGCCAGGCGCAGGGTGTGGTTGGTGCTGGCCCTGAGGGTCAGGTTCTCGCAGGGATAGCCCAGCCGGATCACCGCCGGACCTCGGCCTCCAGGAAGACCTCCACCTCGTCCCGGACCTCGAGGAAGAGGAAGCGGGGCCGTTCAAACCCCCAGTCGGAGAAGCGGGTCGTGAAGGCCCCCCGGAAGCGGAAGGCCCCGGGGCCTCCGGAAAGCTCCCCCAGAACCCTCACCGGCCTCCGCCTCCCCGCCATCTCCAGCTCCCCCTCCACCACGAAGGAGGCCCCGTCCCGGTAGGCCCGCCTGGGGTAGAGGCAGGCCAGGGGGTACTCCTTGGCCTTCAGGATCTCCAGGGCCTTCTTGTCCCGCTCGCCATTGCCCGAGTCCCAGGCCTCCTGCCGGAGGCACACCTTCCCGGAGGCCCTCTCCAGGCCGTCCCAGACCACCTCCCCTTGGGCGGTGGGGTTTTTACCCTCCCAGCTTCCCAAGGGGTAGTAGCCCCGGTAGCGGGCCAGGCCCTCCACGGCGTAGGGGGCCTGGGCCTGGGCCATAAGCAGGAAAATAACCAGAAAAAGGATCCTCCTCACGGCTTCTCCCCTCCGCTCGGAACGGGAACCCTGGACCGCTCCTTTGGGCTAAACCGCCAGCGCTCCCCCAAGGTGGCGTAGTCCCGGAAGCCCAGGAAGAGGATGGGCCTTTCCTTGGCCTCCCGGGAGCCCTCGGCGTGGACCACCTCCCCCAGGAAGAGGGCGTGGTCCCCGTCGGTGGGCCACTCCGAGACCCGCATCTCGTAAACGGCCAAGGCCCTCTCCGGCACCAGGGTGTGGAGGAGCTTCCGCGCGGGCCTCAGGGCCACCCCGAGCCGCTTGGCCTTGTCCACCTTGCGCCCGGAGAGGTACCCGGCCCGCACCACCCAGTCCCGATCCTCCCAGGGCAGGAAGGCCAGGGCGGCTTCCGAAAGCTCCCGGAGGAGGCTTAGGGTGTGGTTCTTCCGGTCCACGGCCAGGAGGAAGCGGAAAGGCTCCTTGGAGGCAGGCATCCACCAGGCCATGGGCATGAAGTTGCGGCCCACGGCGAGGAGGGCCAGGCGCATGGGGTAGAAGTGGGCCCGGTACACCCTAGACCTCCAGGACCTGGGGCGGGGGGTCCCGCAGGACCCCTTCCAGGACCCTCCCCGCGGCCTCCTCGGGGGAGAGGGCCCCTTTGGGCGGCCCGCCCAGGGGGGTCCAAAGCCCCGTGGCCACGGCCGGAAGCCGCACCAGGACCAGGTGCACCCCTTCCCGGGCAAGCTCCTTCCTGGCCGCCTCCAGGTAGGCCTCGAGGGCCCCCTTGGCGGCGGCGTAGGCGGCGAAGCCGGGAACCCGCACGTAGGCGGGGTAGGCCCCGAAGAAGACGGCCCTAGCCCCCTTATTGAAGCGGGCGTGCTTGAGGAGAAAGGCCGCCGTGAGCAGGTGGGCGGCCAGCATGCCCTCCAGGGCCTCCCGGCTCACCTCCCGCACGGGATGCCGCCCCGCCACCCCCACGGCGTGGAAGAGAAGGTCCAGAGGCCCCACCTCCTCCAGGAGGGCCCTGGCCTCCAGCTCATCGCTGAGGTCGGCGGGGAGGGGCTTTCCCCCAGTGGCCTGGGCTAGCTCCAAAAGAGGGCCGGCCCGCCGCCCGGAAAGGAAGAGCTCCTGGCCCTTAAGAGCTCGGGCCAGAGCCCCACCCAATCCCCCTGTGGCGCCGGTGATGAGGACGCGCATGGCCTTCAGGCTAAAGGCTGAAGCGGCCGCGGTTTGTAGGGCAGGGAGAAAAGCCCCAGGCGGGCCGCCTCCAGGCGTTCAGGCGGCCTTGACTCCCTCCCCGAAGCCCTCCTCGAGGCTCTTCGCCCGGGCGATGGCGAAGATGAGGAGGCCGTAGATGGGCTTGGCGATGAGGTCGGCTAGGCTGTACCCAAGCTGGATGGCCACTTCCTGGGCGGCCCCGCCGGGAAGCCAGGTGCCCAGGGCGTAGGCGATGGGGTAGAAGCCCCAGGACATCAGGAGGACGAGCCGAGTAGCGCCGAGAAGCTCCAACACCCTGGGGCCGAACTTGGCCTCCCGGATGGCCTGGCCCAGCTCCACCCAGAGCACGTAGAGGATGTAGAAGAAGGGCACCGAGGACAAGGCCCCCCAGAGCGTCCGCGGACCGGGCTCGGTGTTGATCTCCCCCACGTACCCGAGGCCCAGCATGAGCACGGAGGCCACCACCAGCTTGATCCCCAGGTTCCAGGTGCGGGCCGCAGAGAGACCCAGGACCAGGATCAGCTCCAGGAGGAGAAGGGGTACGGTGAGGAGCCAGTCGGCGTAGCGGTAGAAGTCGTTGAAGGGCTTTCCCGTGGGCACGTAGACCCCTCCTTGCAGCTGGTAGGCCCCCACCCAGCTCTCAAAGATACGCAGGTAGTGATAGCCTGCGATGAAGACGATCAGGGCGGAGAGGTAGAGGGCGATATGGTACCTGGGGGCCACGTAGCTCCGCGCCAGGAGGAAGAAGACGAAGGCGGCGAACATCCCGGCGATGGTCAGGGAGAGCATGTTGAACACCAGCCAGTACCCGCCAAAGCTCAGTTCCGGAAGCATCCGCATAACTCACGACCTCCTTTCTCGGCAGCCCGCCTGGGGCTTCAAGGCCATTAGAGAGCAAGGAAAAGGCGGGAACTTTTACCTACACAACATTTTGACACAAGGTGTACACTACACTACAAACGCCTTTCTCAAGGCACGGGAAAAGATGAGGCATGCCCTCTTTCTACCTCCTTCCCTTCATCTTCCTCCCCGAGGCCTGGGCCCTGGGCCTCCTCCTCCTTTCCGCCCTGGCCTTAGGGATGCCCCACGGCGCGGCCGACCTTTTGATAGCCCGGAGGCTTGGCCTGCCCCTCCTGCCCTACTTAGCCCTCTATCTGGGCCTTGCGGGCCTTCTCCTGGCCCTCCTCCTCCACCAGCCTGCCCTCGCCCTCCTCCTCTTCTTGGGCATGGCCCTCTTCCATTGGGGCCGCGTGGAGGGCAAGGGGGCCCTGGGGTACCTGAGGGCGGGCACGATCCTCCTCTTTCCCTTCCTTTTCCATCAGGAAGCCATCCAACCCTTTCTCCAGGCCTTCTCTGGGGGCTTTGGCCTTCCTCCATGGGTAGCGGGGGCCTCGTGGGGCTTCCTCCTGCTCCTTGCCCTCCGGGAGAGGCCAAGGGCCAGAGCCCTAGGGGACACCCTCCTCCTGGCCTTGGTGGCGGCCTTGGCCCACCCCTACGCCGCCTTGGGAGGCTACTTTCTCCTCCAACACAGCCTGGACAGCCTGCGCCTGGTGGGCGTTCGGGGTCGGGAGTGGCTCTGGGTGTACGGGGGGACTCTAGGGGGGATCGTCCTCGCCCTCCTCCTTTACCCCAGGCTCCAGGACCCCCTGGCCGCCTACATGGGGGCCATCTTCGCCCTCACCCTGCCCCACCTCCTGACCATGGAGCTTTGGCTTGGGCGGCTTCGGCCTCGCGGACAATCGCCCGCGCCAGGTCGCTGAAGATGCGCCGGTGGATGGGGTAAAGGGCCCACCAGTAGAGGAAGCCCGTGAGGCCCTTGGGCTCAAAGTAGGCGGTCTGGACCAGGAGGCTTCCCCCCTTCTCTTCCCGAGCCTCCCACTCCAGCCAGGCCCGCCCGGGAAGGCGCATCTCCGCCCGCAGGCGGAGGAGCCGGGGAGGGTCGGCCGCCTCCACCCGCCAGAAGTCCACCGCCTCCCCGGGGAGGAGCTCGGTGGGGTGGCGCCTCCCCCGCCTCAGGCCCGGCCCCCCCACCATCCGGTCCAACAGGCCCCTCAGGACCCAGGCCCAGTTCCAGGCGAGCCAGCCCCGCTCGCCACCCAGGGAAGAGAAGCTTCTGAAGAGGGCTTCCGGGGAAGCCTTGGCGTGGAGGACCCGGACCTCGCGGATGAGGCCCTCGCGGTCCTCGAGGCGGTACCCCTCCCCGTAAAGCGCCCCGGACCAGCGGGTCTCCACCTCCCCCAGGGCGATGCGCTCCAGGGCCAGCTCCACCGCCTTGCGGTAGGGGATGGGCTCCACCTCGGGGAAGAGGGCCCTGGCCCTACCGGTGTCCGCCACCAAGGGGTGGAGGATCCCCTCCACCAGGGGCAGGGCCAGGCGGTTGGGGATGGGGGTCACCAGGCCCACCCAAAGGGCGGCGAGCCTGGGGGCCAGCACGGGGACGGGAAGGATGACCCGCTTAAGCCCCCGGACCTCGGCGTAGGTCTCCATCATGGCCTTGAAGGAGAGGGGCTCGGCGCCGATCTCCACCACGCCGGAGGGCCCCCGCTCCAGGGCCAGGAGGAGGTAGGCCAACACGTCGCGGATGGCGATGGGCGAGACGGGGTTCAGCACCCAGCGGGGGGCCACCATGATGGGTAGGCGCTCCGTCAGGTAGCGGACCATCTCAAAGCTGGCGGACCCCGAGCCCACGATGGGCCCGGCGCGGAACTCCGTGGCGGGGAGGTTTGCCCTCAGGATCTCCCCCACCTGGGCCCGGCTCCTTAGGTGGGGGGAGGGTTTCCCCTCCTTGGGCAGGAGCCCGCCGAGGTAGACCACGTGCGCAAGGCCCGCCTCCCGGGCCACCCGGGCGAAGGTCTCCGCCTGACGGCGCTCCGCCTCCTGGAAGGCCTTTTCCGAGAGCATGGCGTGGACCAGGTAGTAGGCGGCCTCCACCCCCTCCAGGGCCCGCCTCAGGGCTTCCTCGTCCTCGAGGCTCCCCCGCACCACCTCCACCCGCCCCGCCCAGGGGCGCCCCTGAAGGCGGGCCTCGTCCCGCACCAGGACCCGCACCTGGTGCCCCCTCTCCAGAAGCCTAGGCACCAGCCTCCCCCCCACGTAGCCCGTGGCCCCCGTAACCAAGACGCGCACGCTCCAAGCATACCCGTGCTCCCCTCGGGGAAGGTGGGGGGGGACCATGGCCCAGGCCAAGGTCTTTCCCAAGCGGGGGGGCTACCCTAGGCCCCGTGCGGGCGGTGGTGGTGGGGGCGGGCATCGGGGGGCTGGTGGCGGCCAGGGCCCTGAGGCGGGCGGGCCTAGAGGTCCTGGTCCTGGAGGCCCACACCTACCCGGGGGGCCTCGCCGGGAGCTTCTACCACCGCGGCTTCCGTCTGGACGCCGGGGCCACCCTCCTTTCCGGCTTCGCCCCCGGAGCCCCCCTGGCCCTGGTGGCGGAGGCCCTGGGGGTGCGCTTCCCCGTGGAGCCCCTCCCCGAGGGCTTCCCCCTCCTGGAGGTCCACCTGCCCCGGGGAAAGGTGGTGCGCCCCGTGGGGCGGGAGGCGGAGCGGGAGGCCCAGAAGGACTTCTTCGGCCCCCAGGTCCTCCCCTTCTGGCGCTGGCAGGCGGAGCGGGCGGATAGGCTTAAGGCCCTGGCCCCTAGGCTCCCCTGGCCCCCGGAAGGGGAAGAGCTTCCAGGACTTTTAAGCCTATTCCCAAAGCTCCTCCCCCTCCTCCCCGACCTCTTCCTGAAAGCGGTCCACCGGGCCCCCAAAGACCCCCTTTTCCTCCGCTTCCTGGACGCCCAGCTCCTCATCGCCAGCCAAACCGAGGCCAGGAGGACCTACGCCCTCTACGCCGCCATGGCCCTGGACCTGCCCCACCTGGGCCCGGCCCTGGTCCCGGGAGGGGTGGGCCGGGTGGCCGAGGCCCTGGCGGAGGGCCTCGAGGTCCGCTACAAGGCCAGGGCGGGGAGGCTCCTCCTGAAGGGAGGACGGGCCTGGGCCGTGGAGGTGGTCTACGGGGGAAGGCGGCGGGGGGAAAAGGAGGTGGTGGAGGCCGACCTCTTCGTCCTCAACGTCCCCCCGGAGCCCCTCCTGGGCCTTCCCGAGAAGGTGCCCAAAGACGCCTGGGGGGCCTTCGCCGTCCACGGGGTCCTGCCCTTTAGGGCCCCTCCCCCCTACTTCCGGCAAAACGCCAGGGAGAGGCCCTTCGCCTTCCTCTCCTTGCGCCCTGAGGGGGAGAAGACGGCCTTCGCCCTAAGCCTCCACACCCCCCTGGCCCTCTGGGAGGGGCTTTCCCAGGAGGAGTACGGGGCGCTCAAGGCCCGGTGGGGGGCCCTGGCCCTAAGCCTGGGGGAAGCCCTCCTTCCCGGGCTAAGGGAGGCGGAGTTCCTCCTCTTCGCTACCCCCCTGACCTACCGGCGCTTCGCCGGGCGGGCCTGGGTGGGGGGCTACCCCCAGACCCACCCCTTCCGCTTCCCCCGGGTGCGCCTCCTTGCCAACGTCTTCCGGGTGGGGGAAGGGGTCTTCCCGGGGCAGAGCGTCCCCGCCGCGGCCCTCTCCGGCCTCAGGGCGGCCCGCCTGGCCCTAGAAGCCCTAGGTCTTGCAGGTAGCGCAGGAGAAAGCCGGCCGTCCTTCCCTCCCTTTCCGTGAGGAGGTCCAGGTGGGTGAGGCCGGGGAGGACCTTGGCCTCTGCGGGGGTGCCGGGGAAGACCTCCCCCAGGCGGAAGCCTTGGGGATCGGGAAAAAGACCCCTCCCCGCCCCCAGGGCCAGGACCGGGTAGGGGAGGGCCCGGGGCTTAAGGCCCGGGAGGACGTAGGGGTAGCCGCCGATCTCCAGGAGAAGCCGGTAAGGAAAATACCACTCGGAAAAGCCGGTCTCGGGCCGGGCATAGGCCCTCAAGAAAGCCCTCGGGTCCGTGGCCTCCCCCGTGTCCCGCCAGCGGACGAGCCCGTCCCTGGGCCCCCTCACCGTGAGGACCAGCCGCCCCTGGAGAAGGCCCAGGAGGCTAAGCCCCTCCCTGGCCCAGGCCCGGCCCACGCTCACGCTAAAGACGGGAAAGAGGCTGTAGTGGTCGTCCACCCGCAGGAGGGCTAAAGCCTCCCGGGTGGCCCGATAGGGGCCGAAGGGAACGGGCTCCTCGGGGCGCTTTGCGGCCAGGTAGGCCTCGGCCTCCGCCAGGGCCAGGTCCTTGGGGGTGAGAAAGGCCCCAAAGACGGGGCTCGCCTCGCCGGCGAGGAGGGCCTTGAGCCCGGGGAGGCGGCCAAAGGGCGTGTCCTGCCCCTCCAGGAAGGCCTCCCGGGACACCTGGACCAGCCCCAGGCTCCCGTCCAGGAGGACCAGGCCCCCAAGCTTCTCCCCGTGGAGCCAGGCGTAAAGGGTGGCCAGGGAGGCCCCCAGGGAGTGGCCCAGGAGGACCACCGGGCCCCGCTTCCTGGCCTCCTCCACCGCCAGGTCCAGGTCCCTTAGGTGCACCTCCAGGCCCCAGGCCCGTAAGGGGCTCAGGTCTGGCGCCTTGAGGTTCCGGTAGTAGGCCAGGGGGTCCGCCTGGAGAAACCCCTGGCGGTCCTCGAGGCCGTTGGCCCGCCTCTCCCAGGCCCAGACCTCCAAGGAGGGGTCCAGGGCCTTGAGGCGCTCCGCCAGTAGGGCGAAGTTGGTGCTCCCGCCCAAAAGCCCCGGCACGAAGAGGAGGACCGCCCGGGGCCTTTCCGCCGGGTAGACCAGGGCGTAGCTTCGGTCCAGGTGGGCCAAGCCCGTGTCCGCCCCAGGAAGGGCCCGGTACTCCTGGGCCAGGGCCGAGGCCAGAAGGAGGGAGGCGGCCAGAAGGCGCATGGTCCTAGGCTGAAGGCCAAACCCCCCGGGGACTAGGGCCTACCGTTCCGTGACCCATCATCATCTATTTCGCCCCTCAACGGGACGATGACGACGGGCCACTTCCTGCTTCACCGACCCGTGGCTCGTAGACCGGCTCAACAGAGCCGTTCCGCCGCCAGAGGAGTCTCCACAGGCGTGACTTCCCGCCGAACTGGCGGTAGGGCCCGTCAGGTGGGCCAGGCCTTCGCGGCCCATGAGCCCAGGCCCAGCGACCCGAGCTTGGTTCTCGCCTCGTGGGTAAAGGGCCTGAGCCATGGCTGTTCTAAGGATACACCCGCCCTGCCATCGGAGTCAACCCTAGAGTGCAATGAATGACGATAAAAGTGGCGGCTGTCGTCAACCCCACAAGCCCCTCCAACGAAAGCCCGCCTCGAGGCCCCGCTCCACGCTCTTAAAGCCCGTGCGCATTCCGCCTCCTTTACCTCATCCTACCTCGGCCAGGATCAGGCCCAGCCGCCCCCACCGCTCCACCCGGGACCGAAAGCCCGCCTCCTCCAGGAGGGCCAGGATCTCCTCCTCCCTAGGTCGCCAGAGGCCAAGCCCAGACCCGGGGCCCAGGAGCAGGAGGCCGAAAAGCCGCCCGCCCGGCCTCAGGACCCGCCTGGCCTCCCGGGCGGCCATCCGGGGGTCCTGGAACTCGTTCCAGGTGGGGCCGACGGCCACACCCCCAAAGACCCCGTCCCGGAAGGGAAGCCTTTCCCCGTGCCCAAGGAGGTAGGCGCCGGGCCGCTTTCTCTGGGCCACCCGGAGGAAGGCCAGGGAGGGGTCCAGGCCTATGGCCTCTTCCCCCAGGGCCTCCCGGTAAACCCCGGTCCCGGTGCCCACGTCCAGGAAGGGGGGTCCGGCAGGGAGGAGCCAGGCGCGCATTCGGTCCAGCTCCTGGGCGAAGGAAAGCCGTCCCCCGGATAGGAGGGCCGTGGAACGGGCCCGCCAATGGTCGTAGAAGTGGGCCACCGGGGGAAGGGCGTTCACCAGGCGGAGGTGGGGCCTCTCCCCATAGGCCCGCAGGTCCAAAAGCCCCCCGCGCCAGGGGTAGTGGGCCCCACAGGCCGGGCAGAGGGCCTCCTCCCCCAGAAGGAGCCCCGCCCGGCACCGGGGGCAGGCCAAAAGAGGGCTAAGCCAAGGGAGAAGCCTCATGGAAAAGCCTCCCCCGGGGTAGACCCGGGGAAGGGATAGGGGTTACCTTAGCGGGTACCGCCCAGAACCGTGGCGTCCACCGCGGCCACCACGGTGAGGGTCCCCTGGCCGAGGCTGCCCACGGCGAAGACGGTGTACATCTTACCGCTTTCCAGGGTCACGCCGGGAAGGGCCAGGGCCACGGTGGTGGTGCCCGCCGCCCGGACCTCGAGGTCATAGGTCCCCGCGGGCACGGAGAGGTAGGTGCTGGCCCGGGGGAAGGGCAGGCCCGCAAAGAGGACCGGGCCCCCCTTCACGGCCACGTCCACCGCCGGGGCGTCGGGGGAGGCGTGGACCACCCGCACCCGGGCGTACCCTGCCCGGGGGAAGAAGCCCGCCAGGGTGTCCGTGTAGACCTGGGGCCGGATGCTATTCAGGAAGCCGGTGGCGGCCACGGTGTAGTACACGCCCTCCTTCAGGTCCAGCTCCGCGTCTATGACCACCGGCGAGCTCTGCCCGGCGGGGACCACCTGCACCCGCACCTTGGCCGCGGGCAGGGGGATGTAGGGGGTGACCTCCTTGAAGGCCAAGTTGGTGATGGCCCGCTGGCCGTTCACCAGGACGTCCACCGCCGGAGCATCCGGGGAGAGGTGGGCCACCCGCACCATGGCCCCTTGAGCCAGGGCCAGACCGCTTACCGCCAGAACCGCCAAAAGCGCCAAAACCTTTTTCATCGCTTCCCTCCAAGGAAGAGTATGAGGGAAGACTTGCTGTACAAGTTTTGTCCAGGCCACAAAGCCTCCGGCCTCGAGGCCCTCGGCTGGAAGCCCCGGAGGAGGGCAAAGCCCAAGATGCCGGCCAGCAGGGAGGCCCCCAGGACCCCCACCTTGGCCTGGTCCAAAAGCTCCCCGGCAAAGGCCAGCCCGGCGATGAAGAGGGCCATGGTGAAGCCGATCCCGGCCAAAAACCCTACCGCCAGGATGCCCTTGAACCCCACCCCCTCGGGCAGCATCCCAAGGCCCAGGCGCAGGGCAAGCCAAGCCCCCAGAAAAATCCCCAGGGGCTTGCCCAGGAGGAGGCCCAGGGCCACCCCAAAGGCCACGCTCCCCAGGGAAAGGCCCGCCAGGGCCACCCCGGCGTTGAAGAAGGCGAAGAGGGGAAGGATGGCGTAGGCCACCCAGGGATGGAGGGAATGCTCCAGGCGGTGCAGGGGGCTTTGCGCCCCCTCCACCTCCTCCTCCAAGGTTTCCAGCTCCAGCTCCAAAGCCTCCGGCTCCTCCTCCCGGGTAGCCCCCTGGAAGGGCCTGGGAAGGCGCAGGGGAATGGCCAAGGCCAGAAGAATCCCCGCTAAGGTGGCGTGAAGCCCCGACTTTAGGATGAGGTACCAAAGGGGAAGCCCCAGGAGGAGGTAGGGCCAGAGCCACCGCACCCCGAGGCGGTTTAGGAGGAGCGCCAGGCCCAGGACCGCTCCCGCCCAGGCCAAGGCCCTCAGGTTCAGTCCCTCCGTGTAGAAGAGGGCGATGACCAGGACCGCCCCCAGGTCGTCCACAATGGCCAAAGTGAGCAGGAAGAGCTTGAGGCCCAAGGGCACCCCGGGAACCAGGGCCATCACCCCCAGAGCGAAGGCGATGTCCGTGGCCATGGGGATACCCCAACCCCGGGCCTCGGCCCCCTGGGCGTTGAGAAGAAGGTAAAGGCCAGCGGGGACCGCCATCCCCCCCAAAGCGGCCGACAGGGCCAGCCCCGCCCGGCGGACCTCCCTAAGCTCCCCCACAAGGAGCTCTCTTTTCAGCTCCAAGCCCACCAGAAGGAAGAAAAGGGCCATGAGCAGGTCGTTCACCCAAAGGACAAGGGGTTTCTCCAGGGCGAACTCCCCTATCCGCAGGCCCACAGGCACCTCCTTGAGGGCGAAGTACGAGGCCGCCCAAGGGCTATTGGCCAGAAAGAGGGCCAGAAGGGCGGCAAAGAAAAGGAGGAAGCCCCCTTTGCTCTCGCTTTCCAAGATTTGCTCCACCCAGCGCTTGACCAGCATGGGGGGATTATACCCGGGCCCAGAGGAGGCGTAGGCTGTTCAGGCTGACCAGGACAAGGGCCCCGTTGTCGGCCAGGACCGCGGGCCAGAGCCCGGTCAGGCCAAGAAGGGTGGTGAGGAGGAAGAGGCCCTTGAGGCCCACGGCCAGGGCGATGTTCTGGAAGACCACCCGCCTCAGGAAGCGGCTTAAGCGAATGGCCCGGGGAAGGGCCCTAAAGCTCATAAGCCCGGCGTCCGCCGCCTTCAGGGCCACCTCGGTGCCCTCCAGGACCGCCAAGCCCACCGTGGCCCGGGCCAGAGCGGGGGCGTCGTTGACCCCGTCCCCCACCATGGCCACCCCCCCCTCCCGGTCCAACGCCGCCACCAGCTCCAGCTTGGCCTCGGGGGTGAGGCGGGCCCGCACCTCCTCCGGGCCCAGACCTAGGGCCCGGCCCAGAGCCAGGGCCGCCGCCTCGCCGTCCCCCGTCAGGAGAAAGGGCTTCAGCCCCAGGCGGCGCACCTCTTCCAGGACCTCCCGGGCCTCGGGCCTTGGGGCATCGGCGAAGAGGAAGAGGGCCAGGGGCCTTTCTCCCTTCACCAGGAGGGCCAGGCTGTACCCCTCGGCCTCCAGGGCTGCCACCCGGCGGGCGAGCTCGGGAGAGAGGGCAAGGGCGCCCGGGCGCATAAGCCCCACCTCCTCCCCCTCCACCTGGGCGAAGACCCCTAGGCCAGGAACCCCCCGGTGCGCCCTGGCCTCAGGGAGGGGAAGCCCCCGGGCCCTTTCCCGCACCGCCCGGGCCAGGGGGTGGCTCATCCCCACCCCCACCGCCGCCGCCAGGGCCAAAGCCTCGGCCTCGGGAAGCCCCAGGGGCTCCACCCGCAAAAGCCTGGGCTCCCCCAGGGTGAGGGTCCCGGTCTTGTCCAGGGCCAGGTGGCGCACCCAGCCCAGCCGCTCCAAAGCCCCACCCCCCTTGAAGAGAACCCCGAGCCTGGCCCCCCGGGCCACCCCGGCGGCCACGGCGGCGGGCACGGAGACCACCAAGGCGCAGGGGCAGGCGATGAGGAGGAGGGCCAGGGCCTGGTAGAGGTGGCGCTGGAACTCCCCCACAAAGAGGGGCAGAACCCCGCCCCAGAAGAGGGCCAGGAGGAGGACGGCCGGGGTGTAGCGGCGGCTGAAGGCGTCCACCAGCCTCTCCATCCGGGACTTGCGCAAAAGGGCCTCCTCGGCCAGGCGCTCCATCTGGGCCAGGAAGCCCTCGAGGGGGGCCTCCTCCACCCTGAGGAGAAGGCTCCCCGTCACCACCAAACTCCCCCCGAAGACCCTCTCCCCGACCCCTCGCCTCTGGGGCAGGGGCTCCCCGGTGAAGGCGGCCTCCTCCACCTCCGCCTCTCCCTCCAGGACCACCCCGTCCGCAGGCACCCTCTCCCCCTGGGGCACCCGTACCCGGTCCCCGGGCCTCAGGGCCCCAAGAGGAACCTCCCGGACCTCCTCCCCCTCCAGCCTTAGGGCCCGCCTGGGCAGAAGGTTCGCCAGGGCGAAGATGGCCTTGCGGGAGCGGTCCACGCTGTAGGCCTCCAGCACCTCCCCCACCAGGAAGAGGAAGACCACCACCGCCGCCTCGGCCCAGGCCCCCAGGATGAGGGCCCCCAGGGTAGCCAGGACCACCAGGGCCTGCATGCTGAAGGGGTTCTGCCGGAACGCGGCCAGGGCCCGCCTGGTCAAGGGGAAAGCCCCCAGGAGGGCCGCCAGGGCGTACCCGTAGGGCTCCCACTGAGGCTTAGCCTGGGTCAGGAGGAAGGCCAGGGCAAGGAGGCCCCCGGTGAGGAGGGCCCAGGGCCAGGGGCCGGGAAAACCCCTAGCGCGGAGGCCCTCGGGCTGAAGACGGTACCCCATGGGCCTCAGGACCCGCTCCAGCTCCTTTTCCGCCTGGGGGTTCTCCACCACCAAGAAGAGCTTTCCGCTGGCGAAGCTAACCTGGGCCGCCGCCACGCCCGGCAGGCTCCTGGCGGCCTCCTCCACGTGGCGGGCACAGTCGGCGCAGTCCATGCCCTCCACGCGGTAAACCCTGGGAGTAGGTTCCATGCCCCCAGGGTAGCGTCATTTGAGCAATCGTTCAAGTGTCTTCTTCCGCGTGGGCCAGGGCCCCCTCCAAGAGGGCCTCCACGTGCTGGTCGGCGAGGCGGTAATAGACCTGCTTCCCCTCCCGGCGGAAGGCCACCAGCCGGGCCTGGCGGAGAAGCCTGAGCTGGTGGCTCACCGCCGAAACCGAGACCCCGGCCAGGAGGGCCAGGTCGCACACGCAAAGCTCCCCCGCCGCCCTTAAGGCCAGGAGGAGACGCATGCGGGTGGGGTCGGAAAGGGCCTTGAGGAGGAGGGCCGCCCTTTTCAAAAGGCCTTCCTCGGGAAGGGCAACCCTGGCCCGCTCCACCCTTTCCGGGTGGATCTCGTAGACCCCGCAGACCGCCCTACCAGCCCCGCTTGGCAAGCCTTTCCTCTTCCTTGAGCTGGTCCAGGTTGATGCCCACCATGGGCTCCCCCAGGTCCTCGCTGACCTCGGCCAGGACCTCGGGGTCGTTGTAGTGGGTCACCGCCCGCACGATGGCCCGGGCCCGCTTCTTGGGGTCCCCGGACTTGAAGATGCCCGAGCCCACGAAGACCCCGTCCATCCCCAGGTGCATCATGAGGGCGGCGTCGGCCGGGGTGGCGATGCCCCCGGCGGCGAAGTTCACCACGGGAAGCCGCCCGTGCTGGTGCACCCAGCGCACCAGCTCCAAGGGCGCCCCGATCTCCTTGGCGTAGGCCACAAGCTCGTCCTCGCGAAGCGACTGGACGTAGCGGATCTGCTTCCACATGGTGCGGGCATGGCGCACCGCCTCCACCACGTTGCCCGTGCCCGCCTCCCCCTTGGTGCGGATCATGGCCGCCCCCTCGGCGATGCGCCTAAGGGCCTCCCCCAGGTCCCGGGCCCCGTTCACGAAGGGCACTTTGAACTTCCACTTGTCAATGTGGTGCTCCTCGTCGGCGGGGGTCAGGACCTCGGACTCGTCTATGAAGTCCACCCCGATGGCCTCCAGGATCATGGCCTCCACGAAGTGGCCGATCCGCACCTTGGCCATCACGGGGATGGACACCGCCGCCATGATCTCCTTGATGACCTTGGGGTCGGACATGCGGGCCACGCCCCCCTGGGCCCGGATGTCGGCGGGAACCCTCTCCAAGGCCATGACCGCCACCGCCCCCGCCTCCTCGGCGATGATGGCCTGCTCCGGGGTGGTCACGTCCATGATCACCCCGCCCTTGAACATCTCGGCGAACCCGGTCTTGATCTGGAAGGTGCCCTTCTCCATGCCGACCTCCATCCTCCAGCTTACGCCTCTGAGGGTCAAGGGTGGTGAAGCACAAACCCGGGGGGCGCCGCCCCCCGGGAAAGGCCCCGGCTCAGGGCAGGTAGGCCAGAGGGTTCCGGGGCACCCCGTTCACCCGCACCTCAAAGTGGAGGTGGGGACCCGTGGACCAGCCCGTGGAACCCACGTAGCCGATGAGATCCCCGGCCTCCACCCACTGGCCTGGCCGCACGGCGATGCGGCTCATGTGGGCGTAGAGGGTCTCCACCCCGCCCCCGTGGTCCAGGACCACGTGGAAGCCGTAGCCCATGGAACTCCAGCCCGCCACCTCCACCTGGCCCGACTTGGCGGCCACGATGGGCGTGCCGTAGGGCACGGCCAGGTCAATGCCGGTGTGGTAGCGCTGGAAGGCCCCCCGTCCGCCGAAGTAGGTGGTGATGCGGAAGCCGGAAAGGGGCCAGCGCATCCCCCCTTCCTGGTAGCTCACCCGGCGCACCTGGGGCCTTTGAACCTGGGCCTGGCGAAGCCGGGCCTGGCGGAGCTGAGCCTGGCGAAGCTGGGCCTGGCGCAACGCTTCCTGACGTCTCCGCTCCTCCGCCAGGCGTCTAAGCTCCTCCTGGCGCTTGCGCTCGGCCTCGAGGCGGGCCTGCCTTTCCGCCTCCTGCTTGGCGAGCAGGCGCTGGTAGGTGGCCTTGGCCTCTATGCCCGGCAGGAGGACCAGGTCCCCGGGGCGAAGGGCCGTGGGGTCCTCGAGGCCGTTGGCCTTGGCCACCTCCAGTGGGGAGAGGCCAAAGCGCCGGGCCAGATCCACCAGCGTCTCCCCTTCCGGCAGGGCCACCAGAAGACCCTTGGTCTTCTTGGGAATGTAAAGGAGGCTCCCCGCCACCAGCCCGTCCAGGCTCTCCAAAGAGGGGTTGGCGGAGACGAGCTCCAAAGGCGAAAGGCCAAAGCGCTGGCTCAAAGAGGCCAGGGTGTCCCCGGGCCGGACCCGGTAGACCTCCACCCCAGGGGGGATGCGGGGCTTTCGCTCCTCCACCGCCACCAGGGGGATGCGGAGCTCCTGGCCCACCTGGAGGCGGTCGTCCTTAAGGCCGCTGGACCACAGGATGTGCCTGGGGTCCACCCCGTAGCGGGCGGCGATGCCCGCCAGGGTGTCCCCGGGGCGCACCGTGTAGAGCACCCACCCCTTCCTGGCCGCTCCCCCCACCTCCACCGTGGCCTCCGGAAGAGGCAGGGGGCTCAAGACGGGCAGCTTGGCCCAGGCGGGCAAGGCGCAGAATACGCACAAAGCTCCCAAAATCCCCCGCAAAGGTCACCTCCAAAAACCAAACCCGGGGAGATTATACCAACCCCCCGGGCGAAAAGGGCAAGGGGCAAAAGGCCTAGCGGGCCGCCAAAGCGGCCAGGAACTCCTTGTTGCTCTTGGTGCGGGCCAGGCGGGAGAGGAGCATCTCCATGGCCTCGGCGGGGTCCATGTCCGCCAGAACCTTGCGCAGAAGCCACATCTTGTGGACCACCTCCTCGCCCAAAAGGAGCTCTTCCCGCCGGGTGCCCGACTTCAGGATGTCTATGGCCGGGAAGATGCGGCGCTCCTCGAGGCGGCGGGAGAGGTGGAGCTCCATGTTGCCCGTGCCCTTGAACTCCTCAAAGATCACATCGTCCATCCGGCTTCCCGTCTCCACCAGGGCGGTGGCCAGGATGGTGAGGCTCCCGCCCCCCCGGATGTTGCGGGCGGCCCCCAGGAAGCGCTTGGGGAAGTAGAGGGCGGCGGAGTCCAGCCCCCCTGAGAGGGTGCGGCCCGTGGGCGGGGTCACCAGGTTGTTGGCCCGGGCCAGGCGGGTGATGGAGTCCAGGAGGATCATCACGTGCCCGCCCTCCTCCACGATGCGCTTGGCCCGCTCATGGACGAACTCCGCCACCCGGATGTGGTTCTGGGGCGGCTCGTCAAAGGTGCTGGCGATGACCTCGGCCCCCTCTACGCTTTCCCGGAAGTCCGTGACCTCCTCGGGCCGCTCGTCAATCAGGAGGACGATGACCTTGATGTCGGGCTCGTTTTTGAGGACGGCGTTGGCGATCTTCTTGAGGAGGGTGGTCTTACCGGCCTTGGGCGGGGCCACGATGAGCCCCCGCTGCCCCCGGCCGATGGGGGCCAGGAGGTCAATGACCCGGGTGGAGAGCTCGTCCGGGGTGGTCTCCAGCCGGATCTGCCGGTCGGGAAACTGGGGGATGAGCTCGTCAAAGCGGGGGCGGTTCTTGGCGGCCTCGGGGTCCAGGTCGTTGACCGCCTCCACCTTGATGAGGGTCCCGTAGCGCTCGTTCTCCCTGGGGGGCCGGGCCCGGCCCACGATGTAGTCCCCGCTCCTTAAGGCGTACTGGCGGATGAGCCCGGCGGAGACGATGGCCACCCGGGAGTCCAGGTTGAGGAGGTTCTCGGTCAGGAAGCCGTACCCGTCGGGGCTGATCTCCAGGTAGCCCTTGACCAGCTTGAGGCCCTCGTCCTGGGTCTGCCGCTCCAAGAGGGCCATGATGAGCTGGTCCTTCTTCATGCGCTTGTAGTTCTCAATGCCAGCTTCCTGGGCCAACAGGTGGAGCTCCGGCAGGATCTTCCCCGCCAGGTCCTGGTAGGAAAGGGCCATCTCAGGGGTTTCCGCTTTCTTCTTCATGGCTTGACCTTCTCCCAATCCTCCATAAAGCGCTTGAGGCCTAGGTCCGTCAGGGGATGCTTGAGGAGGGCCTTGAAGACGGCGTGGGGCATGGTGGCGATGTCGGCCCCCAAAAGGGCGGCCTCCGTCACGTGGCGGGGGTGGCGGATGGAGGCGGCGATGACCCGCACCGGCAGGTCCTGGACCTCCCGCATCTCCACGATCTCCCTCAAAAGCTCTCCCCCGTCCCAGGAGATGTCGTCCACCCGGCCCAGGAAGGGGCTCACGTAGCTGGCCCCCGCCCGGGCCGCCAGGAGGGCCTGGTTGGCGGAGAAGATGAGGGTCATGTTGACCCGGATGCCCTCGGCGCTCAATACCCGGCAGGCCTTGAGGCCCTCCTCGGTGGTGGGGAGCTTGACCACGATGTTGGGGTGGAGGGCGGCGAGCCTTCTTCCCTCCTCCACCATGGCCTTGGCCTCGAGGGCCGTGACCTCGGCGGAAACGGGCCCTCCGGCTAGCTCGCAGACGGCCTTCAGGTGCTGGCTAAGCCTTTCCCAGGTGAGGCGCTCCCCGGCGAAGGCCTTGGCCACCAGGGTGGGGTTGGTGGTGACCCCGGAGAGAACGCCCCAAAGAGCGATCTCCCGTATCTCCTCCAAGTCGGCGGTGTCCAGATAAAGCTCCATGTTGGGCTCCTTTTGGCGGGAAGGGACCGGCTTAGCTAGAGTCTAGCAGACGGCTAAAGGGCGTTGTCAAGGTAGGGAGGGGCCTGCTAGCATAGCCTTAGCCGCCAGCAGGGGATTCTACCCCAGGGCTGGCGGGTTGTAAAGGCGAGGATGGGGAGAGTACCCCCGCCCAAAAGCCCCTAGCGAGCCGGGGAGGGTGGAAGCCCGGCGGTGCGGGCGGGTGGGAAGATCACCCCGGAGCCGCGGGAGGAAAGGGCAACCCCCGAGTAATGCCCGCCGGGTGGCGCCCGTAACAGCGCCTCAACGAGGGCCTGGGGCGACCCAGGAAGCGCGGTGGTACCGCGGAAGTCTTGGTGGCTTTCGTCCGCGCCTTTGGGCGCGGGCGTTTTGCTAGGAGGTGAGGGATGTTCCAAGAGGTCGGCGAGCCGGACTTTCCCAGGCTGGAAGAGGAGATCCTGGCCTTCTGGAAGCGGGAGAAGATCTTCCAAAAGAGCGTGGAGGCCCGCAAGGGCGCCCCCCGCTACACCGTCTACGAGGGCCCCCCCACGGCCAACGGCATGCCCCACGTGGGCCACGCCCAGGCCCGGAGCTACAAGGACCTCTTCCCCCGCTTCAAGACCATGCGGGGCTACTACGCCCCCAGGCGGGCGGGCTGGGACACCCACGGCCTGCCCGTGGAGCTGGAGGTGGAGAAGAAGCTGGGGCTAAAGAGCAAGCGGGAGATTGAGGCCTACGGCATTGAGCGCTTCAACCAGGCCTGCCGGGAGTCGGTCTTCACCTACGAGAAGGAGTGGGAGGCCTTCACCGAGCGCCTCGCCTACTGGGTGGACCTGGAAAACGCCTACGCCACCCTGCACCCCACCTACATTGAGAGCATCTGGTGGAGCCTGAAGCGCCTCTTTGACCGGGGCCTCCTCTACCGGGACCACAAGGTGGTGCCCTACTGCCCGCGGTGCGGCACCCCCCTCTCCTCCCACGAGCTGGCTTTAGGCTACAAGGAGATCCACGACCCCTCGGTCTACGTGCGCCTGCCCCTCAAGGAGCCCGGGAGGCTGGGCCTAGAGCGGGCTAGCCTCCTCATCTGGACCACCACGCCCTGGACCCTGCCCGGCAACGTGGCCGCCGCCCTCCACCCCGAGTACACCTACGCCGCCTTCGCCCTGGGCGAGGAAGCCCTGATCCTGGAAGAGGGCCTGGGGAAAGGGCTTCTGGGCGAGGAGACGCCCGTCCTCAGAACCTTCCTGGGGAAGGACCTCGAGGGCCTCCCCTACGAGCCCCCCTATCCCCAGAAGCTGGAGCGGGGGTACTTCACCGTCCTCGCCGACTACGTGAGCCGGGAGGACGGCACCGGCATCGTCCACCAGGCCCCCGCCTTCGGCGCCGAGGACCTGGAGACGGCCAGGCGCTACGGCCTTCCCCTCCTCAAGACCGTGGACGAGGAGGGCAAGATGAGGGTGGCCCCCTTTGAGGGCCTCTTCTTCCGGGAGGCCAACCGGGCCATCCTCAAGGACCTGAAGGCCCGGGGCCTCCTCTTTAAGGAGGAGCAGATCCTCCACAGCTACCCCCACTGCTGGCGGTGCTCCACCCCCCTCATGTACTACGCCACCGAGACCTGGTTCATCCGAAACACCGCCTTCAAGGAGGAGCTCATCCGCAAGAACCAGGAGATCAACTGGGTGCCGCCCCACATCAAGGAGGGCCGCTACGGGGAGTGGCTGAGAAACCTGGTGGACTGGGCGCTAAGCCGCAACCGCTACTGGGGCACCCCCCTCCCCATCTGGGTCTGCGAGGCCTGCGGCAAGGAGGAGGCCATCGGGAGCTTCGCCGAGCTGAAGGCCAGGGCCAAAACTCCCCTCCCCGAGCCCTTTGACCCCCACCGCCCCCACGTGGACCGGGTGGAGCTAGGGTGCGCCTGCGGCGGGACCATGCGCCGGGTCCCCTACGTCATTGACGTCTGGTACGACTCCGGGGCCATGCCCTTCGCCTCCATCCACTACCCCTTTGAGAACGAAGCGGAGTTCCGGGAGGCCTTCCCCGCCGACTTCATCGCCGAGGGCATTGACCAGACCCGGGGCTGGTTCAACTCTTTGCACCAGCTCGGGGTGATGCTCTTCGGCTCCATCGCCTTTAAAAACGTCATCTGCCACGGCCTCATCCTGGACGAGAAGGGGCAGAAGATGTCCAAGTCCAAGGGCAACGTGGTGGACCCCTGGGACATCATCCGGGAGTTCGGGGCGGACGCCCTCCGGTGGTACATCTACATCTCCGCCCCCCCGGAGGCCGACCGCCGCTTTGGCCCCAACCTGGTGCGGGAAACGGTGCGGGACTACTTCCTCACCCTCTGGAACGTTTATAGCTTCTTCGTCACCTACGCCAACCTGGACCGCCCCAACCTGAAGTCCCCGCCCCCGCCCAAGGAGCGGCCCGAGCTGGACCGCTGGCTTCTCGCCCGCATGCAGGACCTCATCCAGAGGGTGACCGACGCCCTCGAGGCCTATGACCCCACCACCTCTAGCCGCGCCCTCCGGGACTTCGTGGTGGAGGACCTCTCCCAGTGGTACGTGCGCCGGGGGAGGCGGCGCTACTGGAAAAACGAGGACACCCTGGACCGGGAGTCGGCCTACGCCACCCTCTACGAGGCCCTGGTCCTCATCGCCAAGCTCTCCGCCCCCTTCACCCCCTATCTGGCCGAGGTCCTCTGGCAGAACTTGGTGAGAAGCGTGGACGAAGGGGCCAAAGAAAGCGTCCACCTGGCCGACTGGCCAGAGGTGGACCCGGCTTTGGTGGACGAGGCGCTGGTGGCCAAGATGCGGGCGGTCCTTAGGGTGGTGGAGCTCGCCCGCTCGGCCCGGGCCAGAAGCGGGGTCAAGACCAGAACCCCTCTTCCCCTCCTCCTCGTCACCGCCCCCACCCCCTTGGAGCGGGAGGGCCTCCGCCACTTCGCCCCCGAGATCGCCGAGGAGCTCAACGTCAAGGAGGTGCGGGTCCTGGAGCCCGGGGAGGAGGTCCTCTCCTACCGGGTCCTCCCCAACCTCAAGCTCCTGGGCAAGAAGTACGGGCGCCTGGTCCCCGGGATCAAAGAGGCCCTGGAGAGGGAGAAGGACCGGGTGGTGGCCGCCCTTTTAAAGGGCGAGGGCGTGGCCCTGGAGGTGGGCGGTCAGGTCCTCCACCTCCTGCCCGAGGAGGTCCTCCTCGAGGCCCAGGCCCCCGAGGGGTACCAGGCCCTGGAGAAGGACGGGTACGTGGCCGCCCTGGAGGTGAGGGTCACCGAGGAGCTGAAGCTGGAGGGCCTGGCCCGGGACCTGATCCGCCTCCTGCAGGAGGCCAGGAAGAGCATGGGCCTGAAGGTGGCGGACCGCATCCGCGTGCGCTACCAGGCGGAAGGGGCCTATCTGGAGGCGCTAAAGCGCCACGGAGACAGGATCGCCGGCGAGGTCCTGGCCGTGGAGCTGGCCGAGGGGCCCCTCGAGGGCTTCGGGACCGGCGTGGAGGACGAAGAGGGGAAGGCCCGCTTCGCCCTGGAAAGGGTAGAATGGTCCCATGGGTGAGGCGGCCGCCAAGCCCCTGAGCCTCGAGGCCTACCTGGCCCTGGAGGCGGCGAGTTCCCGCCGCCACCACCTGGTGGAAGGCTTTTTGTGGGCCATGGCGGGGGCGGGGAAGGCCCACAACCAGCTCCTCACCCGCCTTCTCCTCCAGCTGGCCCCCGCAGCCCTAGCCCAAGGATGCGAGGCCTACGCGGCGGACCACCGCCTCAAGACTGCCCAGGACACGGTCTTTTACCCCGACCTCATGGTGGTATGCGACCCCTCCCCCTCTCCCCTCTACGAGGAAACCCCCTGCCTTCTCGTGGAGATCCTCTCCGAGAGCACGGAGGACCTGGATCGGGGGAAGAAGCTTTGGCACTACCTGCGCCTACCCTCGCTGAAGGCCTACCTCATGGTGGATAGCCGCAGGATGAGCCTGGAGGCCTACCTGCGGCAGGGGGAAACTTGGGTCTACCGGGCCCTAGGCCCTAAAGAGGCCCTAGCCCTCCCCTGCCCTCCCGTAACCCTCTCCGTAGAGGCGCTTTACCAGGGTGTGGAGCTAGGGGTATAGTGCCCCCGTGCCGGAACCGCAAGCCCTCCTAGAACCCCTGGAGCTGGACGCCCTCTACATCACCCGCCCGGAGAACGTCCGCTACCTCACGGGCTTCCCCCACCCGGAGGACGCCCAGGTCCTCATTACCCCCGAAGGGGCCTTCCTCCTCACCGACCCCCGCTACCCCGAGGCGGAGCGGGAAAGCCGCATCCCCGCCAGGGTCCTGAAGCGGGAGGAGAGGGAGGCCCTCTTCCAGGACCTGAGGGGCCGGGTGGGCTTTGAGGCGGAGCACCTCCCCTACGCCGCCCTGGAGCGCCTGCGGGAGCTTTCTCCTGCGGAGTGGGTGCCCACCAAGGGGGTCGTAGAGCGCCTCCGCCTCAAGAAGCGCCCCGAGGAGGTGGCGAGGATCCGCCAGGCCCAGGCCCTGGCGGAAAGGGCCCTGGAGCGGGCCCTGGCCCTCCTAAGGCCCGGGGTGGAGGAGCGGGAAGTGGCCCTGGAGATAGAGTTCTTCCTGCGCAAGGAGGGCGCGGAGGACGTGGCCTTCCCCCCCATCGTGGCCTCCGGGGCCAGGGGGGCCCTGCCCCACGCCGGGGCCTCGGAGAAGCGCCTGGAACCCGGGGAGCTCATCACCCTGGACCTGGGGGCCAAGGTGGCGGGGTACCACTCGGACATGACCCGCACCGTGGCCCTGGGGAAGCCTTCTCCGGAGATGCGCCGGGTCTACGAGGCGGTCCAGGAGGCCCTCGAGGTGGCCCTTCAGGGCCTTAAGCCCGGAAGGACGGGGAAGGAGGTGGACGCCCTGGCCCGCGAGGCCCTGGGGCGCCACGGCCTGGACCGCTATTTCGTCCACTCCCTGGGTCACGGGGTGGGCCTCGCCGTCCACGAGGGACCGGGGCTTTCCCCCTACACCGAAGAGGTCCTGGAGCCCGGCATGGTGGTCACCGTGGAGCCCGGGGTCTACCTACCCGGGGTGGGCGGGGTGCGGATTGAGGAGCTGGTCCTCATCACCGAGGACGGGATAGAGCTCCTTTCCCGATTCCCCCGGGGCTACCTGGAGGTCTAGGATGCGCCTTCTCGCCCTATGGCTCGTTTTCGCCCTGGCCCTGGCCCAGACCTACACCGTGAAGCCGGGGGACACCCTCTACCGCATCGCCAAAGCCCACGGCCTCACCGTGGCCGAGCTCATGCGGCTAAACGGCCTCACCTCGGAGCGCATCTACCCCGGCCAGGTGCTGAGGGTGGGTGGGGAAGGGCCAAAAGAACCCAGGGGGCGCTTCTTCCAAGAAGGCCTCGCCGTCTGGTACGGCCCCGGCTTCCACGGCAAAAGGACGGCCAGCGGCGAAATCTACGACATGCGCGCCCTCACCGCCGCCCACCCCACCCTCCCCTTCGGCACCCGGGTGCGGGTGACCAACCCCAAAAACGGCCGGAGCGTGGTGGTGCGCATCAACGACCGGGGGCCTTTTGGAGGGCGGTACATCATTGACCTCTCCTACGCCGCCGCCAAGGCCATCGGAGCTCTTTCCGCCACCTGGGTGCGCCTCGAGGTCCTGGAGGAGTGATGGTCCGCTACGGGTTTCACCTCTCCATCGCCGGCAAGAAGGGGGTGGCCGGGGCCCTCGAGGAGGCCATGGCCCTGGGGCTCACCGCCTTCCAGATCTTCGCCAAAAGCCCTAGGAGCTGGAGGACCCGGCCCCTCGCCGCAAACGAGGTGGAGGCCTTCCGGGCCCTGAAGGAGATGGCGGGGGGGATGCCCGCCGTCATCCACGCCTCCTACCTGGTGAACCTGGGGGCCGAGGGGGAGCTCTGGGAAAAGAGCGTCATGAGCCTGGCCGACGACCTGGAGAAGGCGGCCATCCTGGGCGTGGAGTACGTGGTGGTCCACCCCGGCTCCGGGGACCCCAAGAGGGTCAAGGAGGGGGCCCTCAAGGCCCTCCGCCTGGCGGGGGTCAGGGGGAAGCCCACCCTCCTTCTGGAGAACACCGCCGGGGGCGGGGAGAAGGTGGGAAGCCGCTTTGAGGAGCTGGCCTGGCTCTTGGAGGACACCCCCCTGCAGGCCTGCCTGGACACCTGCCACGCCTTCGCCGCCGGCTACGACGTGAAGGAAGACCCCCAAGGGGTCCTCACCGCCCTGGATAAGGCGGTGGGCCTGGAGCGGGTGCCGGTGGTCCACCTCAACGACTCCGTGGGCGGCTTGGGGAGCCGCATAGACCACCACGCCCACCTCCTCCAGGGCCAGATCGGCGAGGGCCTCAAGGGGGTCCTCCTGGACCCCAGGCTGAGGGGCCGGGTCTTCATCCTGGAGACCCCCAGGAGCCCCGAGGAGGACGCCTGGAACCTGAAGGTCCTCCGGGGCTGGCTAGAAGAGGCCGCCCTCCAAAATAAGCCGTAGGGCGGAGACCGCCAGGACGAGAAGCCCCAGCCTAAAGGCCCGGTCTTCCCCTTTATTATAAGAAATCCCCCTGATCCATTCCCTCAGCATCCTCCCGGCCACCAGTGGAAGAGGGTATGGCTCCGAATCAGGCCCGGCTGGGTCTCAGGTAAGCACAACGGGCCTCCACCTTCTCCCAAAGCTCCCCCTCCGTCTCCACCCGCCCGTTGGCCACCACCGCGTCCACCAGGGGCCAAACCCACTCCACGGGTTGGAGCTCGGGAGAGTAGGGGGGCAGGAAGACCAGGCGCACCCCCTCCGGCACCTCCACCCGCCCCGACACATGCCACCCCGCCCGGTCCAGGACCACCCACGCCTCCT